>Ga0105105_10000233_pt1 | contig 25707 bp, 28 predicted proteins | sample PPLLaktember2015_4_FD_79108 | JGI IMG/M metagenome (GOLD analysis project Ga0105105, IMG submission 79108) | Freshwater sediment microbial communities from Prairie Pothole Lake near Jamestown, North Dakota, USA - PPLs Lake P8 Core (1) Depth... | ecosystem: Environmental > Aquatic > Freshwater >...
AGCCATCCCCGCGATAGACGCCGCGTCTGGAGCCGCGGGTTTACGCGCGAGATGATGCATCTCTTCTGAAAGACTGGAAGCCGGTCCGCTTGAATAACCAGGATAGCTATTGACTTTGTGACGGTCCTTCATTTACCGTAACAGGAAAATCATTCATTTTCGCCGCCCTATTTTTCGCACGTGCTGCTCCTTTCGCTTGCCCCTGGATCTGTCGCCATGAATGATGCGGAGCCTGCCGGCGGACACTTTTTTTAAACCATATTCGCTAATTGACACGAGGAGTCTTGCGCCGTGCCGAAACCATCGGAAACTTATAATCTTTATGTGTTGAGACCCGATCTCGCCAAAGAGTGGCATCCCACCCGGAACGGGAGTCTGGGGCCGCGGGACGTGACCCCGGGATCCCGAAGAAAGGTCTGGTGGCTCTGCGAGAACGGCCATTGGTGGCTGGCTCCCGTTCGCGACCTGGTGCGGGGCATGAAATGCACATACTGCCGCGAGCTGAAAGGCCTGGACGATCAGCGCCTGGTGGACACGAAGCCGGAACTGCTCAAGGAATGGCACCCGACCCGGAACCCGAACCTCAAGGCCAGGGATATTTGCATAAACCATCCGGACAAGCTGTGGTGGATCTGCGAACAGGGGCACGAATGGGAAGCCACCGTCCGCGTCCGGCTGGCCGGCAGGGGCTGCCCGCTTTGCAGCAACCTCCCCGCCCCCAACTCGCTTCCGAGGAGGCCCATGCAGGCGCCCCCCGATAGACCCGCGGAAGACAGACAGCCACTAGGCGCCTACTCGCGCCTGGCGGCTTTTCGCGAAGCCGCGGCTTCTCCCTTGAGCGGTAAAGAATTGCGCAAAGTGCGGCGCTACGAGCGCCCGACCGTGGTCATGATCGAAAAAGCACGCGCGGGCATATTGGGCTATGCCGAATTGCATAATTTCAGCGCCGCGGGCATGATGCTGCGTTCCGAGTTTTCCCTCAAACCGGGTGAAATCATTACGGTGAAACTCGACCGGCCGCTGCATTCCTCGACGTCGACGAGCATGACAGGTAGAGTGATCTGGTGCCGGAATATGGAGGCGGAGGACGAAGCCTCCTCTCCTTTCGGCATCGGACTCAGCCTGATTTGAAGCTCCGACCGAACGCCCGCGCACGCTCCCGGGTGGGGGCGGCCCGACACGGGGGGCTCACAGCGGCAATGCGTCTTCGTTGGCCAGATCGGACAGATACCGGCCGTATTCATTCTTGCTGCAGCCACCGGCCAGCCGAAGCAGCTGTCGCATGTTGATATACCCGAGGCGGTAGGCAATCTCCTCGATGCAGGCAATCTTGAGGCCCTGGCGCTCCTGGATGGCCTGCACATAGCTGGCCGCCTGCTGGAGGGCCTCATGCGTGCCGGTGTCCAGCCAGGCAAACCCCCGGCCCAGAGGCTCCACTTTCAGGTCCCCGCAGCGCAGATAGGCAAGGTTCACATCGGTGATTTCGAGCTCCCCGCGCTGGGAAGGTTTGATCTGCGCGGCGATGCGGATGACATCGTTGTCGTAGAAGTACAATCCGGGCACGGCGTAATTGGACTTGGGTTTTTTCGGCTTCTCTTCGATCCCGACCACCCGGCAATCGCCGTCGAACTCCACCACGCCGTAACGTTCGGGGTCCCTTACGGGATACCCGAAAATCAACCCGCCCTTTTGCAGCCGCACCGCGCGCGCCAGAATTTCGGAAAGACCCGGGCCGTAGAAGATGTTGTCTCCCAAAATCAGGCAGACCGTATCCGCGCCGATAAATTCCCGGCCGATCAGAAACGCCTGGGCCAGCCCTTCCGGGCGGGGCTGTTCGGCATAGGTGAAGGCCAGCCCGATCTGCGATCCGTCGCCGAACAGGCGACGAAACCCGGGCAGGTCGACCGGCGTGGAAACGATCAGGATCTCTCGAATTCCGGCCAGCATCAGAACGGACAGCGGGTAGTAGATCATGGGCTTGTCGTAGACCGGAAGCAGCTGCTTGCTGACCCCCAGCGTGATCGGGTAAAGCCGTGTGCCGGAGCCGCCGGCCAGAATGATTCCTTTCATCGATGGGATCTGCCTCCTTGTGGGTGGTCCAGCCTCAGGGCTGAGTTAAAAACCGATCTCGCTCAATATCTCCTGCAATCCGCAGCTTTGGAATTTCAACCGAAGAAATTCCGAAATAGTGGGCTGAAAGGCCTTGGTCCGCAGGAACATACCCGCCTCGCTGGGAGTGCGCCCGCCTTTTTTCAAATTGCAGGTCTTGCAGGCGGCCACGCAGTTTTCAAAATTGGTTTTGCCTCCGCGCGATCTGGGAATGATGTGATCGATCGAGAGCCGATCGCGCCGGCCTCCACAGTAGGCGCAGCGGAAGCGATCGCGCACGTAGACGTTGCGCTTCGAAAAAGCCACCCCGGCACGGTAGATGGTTCGAATCAACTTGATCAGGCGCAGGACCGTCGGCACCTTGAAACGCGTTCCTCCGGAGCTGAGCACCGTCGCATGTGAATCCTTGACCACTTCTACTTTCCCCTTGGCCATCAGGCACAAGGCTCTCTTCCAGTTCACCAGGTTGAGAAACGAATAGTCAGCGTTGAGGAGGATGCACGGACTCATTGCCCAACTTAATAGCCTAACATAACGGCGAAATCAACATATAGGCCCCGGCCGGGGCAGCCCCGCATCCCGCTGCACCTTGAAAGTGGCGGCCTTCCTGGTTAATATGGCGGTACGGTCGCTGATGTTCGATACCGGGCAATCCCGGCGGTTGTTACGGTCCCGACTCGCGCTGCGATGAATGCTCGACCATTTTCACATACTGGCCCCGTTCTACGATCGGCTGTTAGGGGCACCAGATGCTGCGCGCCTGGCGGTGCTGCTGAAGCTGCCCTCCGAGGGATGGCTGCTGGATGGCGGCGGTGGGACCGGTCGAGCATCGCATCCGTTGCGACCGCGGGTCGGACATTTGGTGGTAAGCGACCTGTCCGAGCGTATGCTCCACCAGGCGGCTGCCAAGAACCTCGAAAGCGTCCGGGCGCGCGCCGAGCAGCTGCCGTTTCGGGAAGGCACCTTTGACCGAATCCTGGTGGTCGATGCGCTGCATCATTTTACCGACCAGGCCGCGGCGATCAGCGCCTTTGCGCGCACGCTGAAGCCGGGCGGCCGGATCGTGATTGAAGAATTCGATGCCGGCCGCAGGGCCGTCCGTTTGATCGCTCTGGCCGAAAAAATCGTTCGGATGCGAAGCCGCTTCCTGCACCCGAAGGTCATCCGGGACATGATGTGCGCCAGCGGGCTGACGTCCCATGTCGAAAACGGGCCGCGGCTGACCGCTTGGATCGTAGGCGACAAGCCCTGAGAAGAGAACGCGCGTATGCCGGTGCTGCGGACCACTGCTCTTTTAGTTCTGTGTTGGGTTGGCGGGGCTTGTTCCTTTCTGCCAGTGGGCCAACCGCAGCGAATCGATGCGCCCGCGGTCCGGGACCTGACATCCACCCGAAAGATGCTTCAGGCGGCGGATACCGCTTCCGCTCATCTGCTGGTGGCGGAAATCGGACAGATCGCCCACCCCGGATTTAAAGCCCCGATCTGGCGGGTCGCCTACCGTCCCTTCCAAACCGACTTGAAGCAGGTGCTGGTTTTGGCCGGGATCCACGGCAACGAGACGGCCGGCGTGGAGTATGTTTTATCCCTGATTGACCGATTGCGTGCGACTCCCGTATCGACCACGCGTTTCGACATGGACATTCTCCCGATGATCAACCCCTGGGGATGGGTGCACGACTTGCCCTTCACGCACGCGAGGGTCGACATCGCAGACGACTTCACCCGATTCGACTCGCCGGAAGCCCGGATCATCCGCCGCTTCCTGAGAGAAAAGCGCTACGATCTGGTGCTGGACCTGAGAGAAGACCCGCGCGCCACAGGATTTTATTTGAGGCGGTATGCGATGGGAGACACCGAAGGATCCTCTCGGATTGTCGACCGGATCCGGATCGCTGGATATCCCGTTGAAAGCGATCCCGGTGGGATATTGCTGAAACCCAAGAACGGGATCGCCGACATCCCTTTTTGGAGCCTGACGTTTTTGCGGTTGACCCGTCAGCTGACCATTGGCGGATACCTGCGCCAGAACGTCAGCACCGGCGTACTCTCCGTCGTCACCCCGGCCACCCTCCCGCTGGCGGACCGCATCGCCATGCAGCAGATGGCGGTCGAGGGGTTGCTGGCCGAATACGCAGAAGCCAAACATCAACCGGAGCCCGACCCCAATTGAACGATTGCCTGAATCAACGTAAACCAGCGGAGGATCTTAGTGAAGGCCGCCCGCATTCATCAATCCAAACACCCGAGCCGGAGGATTCCTTGAGCCTGGATCGAAGCGTGCAACCGCTCCGAAGGATAAGATTATCGTTCCAGGCCGGAAGGTCGGCCGCAGCCATGGACATCCCGCTGCCCGATGCCGAAGTTGTCTTCATCTTCGGCATCGGTTCGGACGGGCTGACGCCATTGGAATGTCTTTTGAACGGCCGCAAGGAAGCCGAGACGATTGCGTTTCGTGTGGCCGGCTCGGAAGCAGGCCTCTTTTTTGGGCATGTGGCCCCTGCCCTCGGCCGCTTGGCCGAAGGCCGCGAGGAAGTATATTTCAATGCCAGCATCCTCGCGGTCGAAACCCCTCAGCCCCGCGACGTCATCAAGGCCATGGCCGAGATGGCCGGCCATGGCCACGGGTCCGGATGCGACTGCGGTTGCGGATGCGGCTGACCATCGCTTTCTATGCAAGCGCCGCGAGCGCTTTCGGACGTCTATCCATAGCCACCGTCGCGTCGTTTAGGAAGCCCCTCCAAGCCCGGTCCAACATGACGGCCATCGTTCTTAGCCGGACGCCGCCGGGACAAGGGGTTGAACCTGGACAGCGACCTCAACCATCGGAACGTGTGAGTCATGTCCCTACGCACGTTTAATCTCAAGTACGGCAAGGGCAGCGTTTCCTTCCAGGTCCCGGCCGATCGGCTGCTGCACGAGCTGCTCGGTTGCAACCAACCGCCGGCCGCCGACCTGCACGCGGCCTACACCCATGCCCTGGACCATCCGATCGACTCCGCGCCCCTGCGGGAGGTGGTTCGGCCGGGGGAAACCGTGGCCATCACCGTGAGCGACATCACCCGCGGCTGGCAGCGCAACGCGGAGACCCTGCCCATCCTGCTGGACGGCCTGAACCAGGCCGGGGTTCCCGACGACAAGGTGACCGTCATCATCGCCGTCGGCGCGCATCGCAAAAACACGCCCGCGGAATTCATCGAACTCTGCGGGCCCCAGGTCTGCCATCGCGTACGGGTCGTAAATCATGACGCCTGGGATGCTGCCAACGCGGTCTTTCTCGGGCGCACCAGCCGCAATACTCCGGTGGAGGCGAGCCACCTGGCGCTGGAGGCCGACAAGCTCATCCTGACCGGCGGGGTCATCTACCACTACATGGTCGGCTATGGGGGCGGCCGCAAAAGCGTGATGCCCGGCATCTGCTCCAACACGACCATCCAGGCCTGCCATCTATGGTCCATGGAGCCCCAGGCCGGCGCCGGCCGCAGCCGGCTGGCCCAATCGAAAATGACGGACGGCAACCCGGCCCACGAGGACATGATGGAGTGCGCCTCCCTCGTCCGGCCGGATTTCATCGTCAACGTGGTCCCCAATCTGGAGGGGGATATCTGCGGCATTTTTGCCGGCAACTGGGTGTCGGCCTGGCGGAGGGCCACCCGGATGGTGGATGCGATCTACGGGGTGGAAATCCAAGAGAAGGCCGACATCGTCATCGCCACCGCCGGCGGTTATCCCAAGGACATCAACCTCTACCAGACGACTAAAACCATGGACAACGCCGTGCATGCCGTCAAGGACGGCGGCGTTTCGGTGATCCTTTCGGAATGCCCGGACATCCGCGAACCGCTGGAATATTTCCGCTGGTTCGACTACCCGACCATCGCGGAGCACGACCGCGCCCTGAGGAACAACTACACCATCGCCGGCTGGTGCGCCCTGATCACCCGGGAGTATTGCCGCCAAAGTCCGACCATCATGCTCACCCGGCCGGACAACGCCGAGCTGGCGCGCCGCGCCGGCTTGATCCCGGCGGCCACCATCGATGAGGCCCTCAAGCTGGCCTACGGCCGGTGCGGCAAGCAGGCCCCCTCGATCACGGTCCTGCCCAACGGCGCCAACACGCTGCCCTTAATGGCGGGCGGCGGGCGCTGACCTGAACGCCTTTCTTTGAATACGTCACCCCCGCCGTTTCCAGTCCCAAACCCTCCACATTGGGTGAACGTCCCACGGCGACCAGGAGTTTGTCGACCACCTCGTCATACTTCTTTGAGTGCGATTCAACCGCAAGGCGCACCCGGCCCCCATCCGCCTTGGACAGGTTCAGATTCTTGCCGCAGCACCGGGGTCACCAACAGCAGGGTTTCGTCCTTCAATAAATCTTCCAGCAATTATTCCGGCATATAGATTATACCGAATTTCGAAATTTCCACCTTGACGGCTATTACAATTACGCTCATTGTTGGAATTCGATTCAATTTTGCCGGGCCCTGGGAGATGCTAATGGTCGTGCACCACCCGAATGGGAAGCCGAAAGAAATCCCCTCAAGTGATTTTCATGTGCAAGCAATCTTTGTCTCGTAGCAAAAGGGCATCCGTTCTAATTTCCCGGCTGACGCAAGCCTTTCTCCAGATACCGGCAGCTCGCCTGTCGAGAAGGGTCGCCCTGTGGGTGTTCGCCAGCGTGCTGGTCATTGAAGCCATCATCCTGATTCCTTCCCTTCATAACCGCAAAAATGAACTTCTCGAACAGGTTCGGGAAGTGACAGCAGCCAAACTCATGGTGATCATGCAGAATGCCGCAGCCGACAGTTCCGATCGCCAACTCTTGGATCGTCTCGCAATGCTTTCTCAACACAACCATGTCATCGGCGGTGCCCTGTATCGACCGGATGGCGGATTGATCGGAGTTTTTGGCGAACCACCGGAATTGGATTTCGGGGAATTGCCTGTCGACAAGCTCACCGGGCGCTCCGGCGGAAATGACGCCCACTACGACGTGGCTTGGACCTCCCAGCGCTGGCACCCCGGCTATACTCTGATTGTGCGCCATGATGCGTCGCAGGTAAATAGGGAACTGGTGGCGTTTACCCTGCGCATTGCAGGGCTGGTGCTGATTATCTCGGTGTTTGTTACGATAGGGGCGATGCTGGCGTTATACCCAATCGTGATCGCTCCTATTCTGCGGCTGCGCAGGGATCTGATCAGTGCCGGGAACGCCATCCAGCATGACATCGAAGCGCCCGGTTTTCAAACGGCGCGAGAATCCCGCCGAGATGAATTGGGAGAAGTCATTACGGCTTTCATTCGGACCTTCAAACAGATTTCGCTTGCGATCGATCAACGCAAGCAGGCGGAGGCGTCCCTGCAGGAGAGTTTTTCACAGGTGGCTTCCTATTCCAGAGCGCTGGACCGGGAGCTGAATCAGGGGCGCGAAATGCAGGCGAACTTCTTGCCCCAGTTTCTGCCGCAGAAGCCCGGTTGGGAATTTGCCGCTTTCTTCAGACCAGCACGCCAAGTCTCAGGGGATTTTTACGATATATTTGAACTTCCGGAAGGGCATGTGGGCCTGGTCATCGCTGACGTTTGTGGCAAGGGCGTCGGCGCTGCACTGTTCATGGCGCTAATCCGCAGTCTGATCAGAATTTTATCCGGGCAAACGGCGCTGGAAGGGGTTGAACTTCCGGCAAAGACAGAAATGGTGGAATGTGTTGCTCCAGAGAAGTGTGATGCCGACTATCATCGAGCGTTGGAAGCAGTGCGCTTGACCAACAAATACATCATTCAGAATCACAGTGACTTGAGCATGTTCGCCACCCTCTTTTTCGGCATCCTGGATACCGGCTCCGGCCGGTTAAGCTATATCAATGCCGGCCACGATCCGGCCTTGGTAATCGGACCGCAGGGCGTCAAACAACGATTGGAGCCATCCGGCCCGATCGTCGGCGTGCTCCCGGAGGCAGATTACTTGCCCCGGCAAACCGCTCTGGACCCTGGCGACATTTTTCTCGCTTTTACGGACGGTGTCACCGATTCGCGTTCGCCTGCCGACGAACGCTTCGGCCACCATCGCTTGCACCAGCTGGCCGATAGACCTCTTCATTCCGCAGGGGCTCTGATACAAACCATTCAGCAGGGTCTGGCCGACTTCATTGGGCCATCGCCTCAAGAAGATGACATCACGATGCTCGCGGCGTATCGCAAAAAACGTCAGCTCGACGATTGATGCATGCCCATCGGCTCAGAGTTGTTGGAGGTCGTTTTGATTTCGGTCAGGACCTGGTGCCTGCGGGCCGCCGTGCGGTGGCGGAACAGCGAGCTGGGCGATAGCGTTTGGCCCGAGCGCGCGGGATCCTCCGGGCCGGCCGGATGATCAACCGCCCGCAGGACATGGGCCATCAGCTGATCCGACTGGAGGGAATTTACCGCAAGCGGAGGGGTCTGGCCGCATAAATTCGAAGCACGCAATCCGAAACAGATCCGACGGATTTCGTATTTGAGCCCGGAGGGTCCGGGCGGGGAGGGACAACGTGACGTCGATCGAATGCATCGCTTCATCGCCGGTCCAGCGCGTCCTGCAATTCAGGATCAGCCCTGGTTCGGACCTGTTGCAGGCCATCGCGGAGGCGCTGAAGACCGAAGGGGTGCGGGCCGGGGTTTTGGTTTCTGGGCTGGGGGCCCTGCGAAAAGCGGTTTTCCGAAACCTGAAAGTGTTCCCGGAAACCTTTCCGGTATCCCCGGAGGACCGCCTCTACTTGGCAATCACAGCGCCCATGGAGCTCGTGTCCCTGACTGGATGGGTCGCCCCCCGAGCCGACGGGGGCACGGAAATACATGCCCACTTCGCCGCCTCCACGGTCCAAAACGAGACCGTGGTCACCCTGGGAGGCCACCTGACGGAGGGCACCATCTGCGGCATCAAGGTGGTGGTTGCGATCTTGGTGATCGGGGCGCACTGCGCCCATGCCGCCATGGATCCGCATTCCAAATCTTTGGATCTTTTTCTGGGCCGCGCCGGATGATCCGACCGGGCTGGTGTCGGCGGATTTCATGCTTACCTTGGCGCTGTCGCTCGGCACCCACCCACTGAAGAGAGGAACGTCATGAAACGGTTGAACAGCATGTCCCGCAAACGATCCCGTTCGATAGGCGTCGGTGCAACCGCTGCCCTCGGCGCCTGGATGCTCGCGGCAGCGGCCATGGCGCAGAGCGGTCCGCTCGCCGCCCCTGCCGTTCCGGCCATCGTCGTCACCGGAAGCGCGGAGGTGGCGGCCGCCCCCGACCGTGCCATGGTGAGTCTCGGCGCCGTGGTCGAAAGCAAGCAGGCCCAGGACGCCCAGAAACAGATCGCGCAGATCATGCAGCGGGTCGTCAAAGACATCAAGGCCCAGGGCGTCCCGAATGAGAAGATCCGCACCGCCGGGCTCTCCCTGAATCCGGTCTACTCCCACCCCGCGCCCCGGTCCGGCCAGGAGCCTGAAGCCCCGCGCATCATCGGCTACCGCGCCGCCAACACGGTGCGGGTGCAAGTCGACGACCTGGAGCGCGTCGGCGCCGTGATCGATGCCGGCATCGCCGCGGGCGCCAACCAGCTCAGCAGCCTTACGTTCGACCTCCGCGACGACCTCACGTACCGTGAGCAGGCCCTGCAGCTGGCTGCGCGGGAGGCCCGCCGCAAGGCCGAGGCCATCGCCGCCGCGCTCAGCCTGCAGGTGGGAGAGGTGATCGAGATCCGCGAGGAAGGCGCACCGGCGTCCTATCCCATGGAACGGCGACTGGCCGCGCCGTCCGCCGCCGGCACCCCGATCCAACCCGGCCAGGTCCAGGTGAGCGCCGGGGTGCAGGTGCGCTTCCGGCTGGCCGGCCCGCCGAAGTAGCCGTGGGCAGCGGCAATCCATACGGCGATCGCGACGCCGCCGCCGGTGACCAGCAGTCGGATTCCTGCCCGCCGGGGATTCTCATGAACGAGGTCCAGCTGATCCTCGCGGAGAAACGAACCTCGCTCGCCAGTCTGCGCACCGGCATTGCGGTGCTCGCCATCCCGCTGTCGATCATGAGCGCGTTGGTGGCCACCTCGCGCTACTATGAAATCCTCGATGTCCTGCACCTGTTCATCACCGTGATGATCATAAACACACTGCTGCTGGCCTTGGGAGCCTACCTGATCATCCGCGCCATCACCCGGCTGCGCCGCGAGGACCGCATGATCAACGCCATTAAGCGCAGGCACAGCGTGATCGCCGAGCTCATCGATTGATTTTTGCAGCAATTCTCGGTAAGCATTGCAGGAACGAAGCGATGACTGAGGCTGACATCATGACTTTTGCCTGGGACTTCCCCTACCCTTCGCGGCGCATGCCCGTTTTGGCCCGCAATGCGGTGGCCACCTCGCAGCCCCTCGCCGCACAGGCCGGACTGCGCATGCTGCTCGCCGGCGGCAATGCCGTCGACGCGGCCCTGGCGGCCGCCATCGCCCTCACCGTGGTCGAGCCGACCAGCAACGGTATCGGCAGCGACGCCTTTGCCATTCTCTGGGACGGAAACGGTCTCTGCGGCCTGAACAGCTCCGGCCGGTCGCCGCAAGCATGGTCGCCGCAGCGATTTGCCGGAATGGCCGCAATGCCTCCCCTGGGCTGGGACACCGTTACGGTGCCCGGCGCCGTAGCCGCCTGGGCGGCATTGTCCGGGCGCTTCGGAAAACTGCCTTTTACAGAGCTATTCCAACCGGCCATCGCCTATGCGCGCTGCGGCTTTCCGGTATCGCCGATCACGGCCACGCGCTGGCGGCAGGCCCAGGCGCTTTACCCGCAGTTTGCCGAGATCAACCGCACGTTCTTCCCAGACGGGCGCGCTCCGCAGCCCGGAGAGCCGTTCCGCTGCCCGGACCAGGCCGATACCCTTGCCGCCATCGCCGACAGCCGCGGCGAAACGTTCTACCGCGGGCCGATCGCTCGCCAGATCGCGGCCTGCTCCGCCGCCGCGGGCGGTGCCATGACGTCGGAGGACCTGGCCGCGCACGCCGTCGAGTGGGTCGAGCCGTTGGCCATCGACTACCGCGGCGTCACGCTGCACGAGATCCCGCCGAACGCCCAGGGAATCGCGGCGCTCATCGCCCTGGGGATCCTGCGCGACTTCGACCTTGGACGGTTTCCCGTCGACTCCGTCGACAGCATTCATCTGCAGATCGAGGCCATGAAAAGCGCCTTTGCCCAAGTGTTCCGCCATGTCGCCGACATCGATCACATGCCGGTGCCGCCCGGCGACTTGCTGCGCGCAGACGCCCTGGCGGCCTGGGCGGCGGCGATCCGCATGGAGCGGGCGGCGACGACGCCCGCGCCGGCGACTTCCGGCGGCGGCACGGTCTATCTGACGGCTGCCGACGAATCCGGAATGATGGTTTCCATGATCCAATCCAACTACATGGGCTTCGGCTCCGGCGTGGTGGTGCCCGGCACCGGCATCGCTTTGCAAAACCGCGGTCTCGGATTCGTCCTGAACGAAGGCCACCCCAACTGCGTGGCCGGCGGCAAGCGTCCGTTCCATACCATCATCCCGGGGTTCGTCACCCGCGGCGGGCGGCCGCTCATGAGCTTGGGCGTCATGGGAGCCCACATGCAGCCGCAGGGGCATGTGCAGCTGATGACCCGGATATTCGATTACGGCCAGAACCCCCAAACCGCCTGCGACGCCCCGCGCTGGCACCTCGCCGCCGACGGCAGTGTGCAGATCGAGAGCGGTTTTCCAACAGAGATCGCGGAGGGGTTGCGCCGGCGCGGCCATTCGGTTACGACCGGTGCACCGGAATCACTCTTCGGCGGCGGCCAGCTGATCTGGCGGCTGGCGGAAGGCTACGGAGCCGCTTCGGACATGCGCAAGGACGGGCAGGCCGTCGGCTTTTGATGAGGAAACGGGTTTATTGACGAAACCGAATTCAATCGCATGGCTTTCTACGAAAAGGAGGGGAGCATGGCAACATTCTTCATGTTCGGCCGATACACCACCGAATCCATTCGGACGATCAGCGTGGAGCGAACTCAGGCGGCGGTCGATGAAATCAAGAAGATGGGCGGCGAGGTCAACGCCATGCACGTGCTGCTGGGCGAATACGACCTCATGATCTGCGTCAAGCTTGCGAGCATCGAGGATGCCGTCAAAGCTTCCGTGGCCCTGGCACGGCTGACGGGGATCGCCTTCACCACCTGTCCGGGCGTCGAAGTGGAGGCCTTTGATCGACTGGTCGGCCCAACGTGAAGCATTCAGTCCAAGCGGCGCTTGATCATCCCACCCGATCGTGACATGCTTTGAACGCTCTCTGAAAAAAGGGCACCTGGTTATATTTCTGGAGGCAGCCTCATGCTGAAGTTGGGTTTCATCGGCGCCGGACCGGTCGGCACCACGTTCGGCGTCCGTTTGGCCGAGCAGGGCTATGCGGTGGCCGCCGTGGCGGACATCCGCCCGCCCGCCGCGGAACGGTTCGCTCGGCTCGTACCCGGATGCCGGGTTTTTGAGAACAGCCAGGAGCTGGTGGATGCGGTCGATATGGTGTTCATCACCACCGCCGATGACTTCATCCCCCGGGTGAGCGCCGAGCTGAAATGGCGCCCGGGCCAGATGGCGGTGCACTGCAGCGGAGCGAGCACCGTGCAGTCGCTCGAGGCCGTCCGACAGCAGGGGGCTTGGGTGGGCTCGATCCACCCGTGCCAGACCTTCGCCGGCATCGAGCAGGCCATCGCCAACCTGCCCGGCTCGACCTTCGCCATCGAAGCCGAAGAGCCGCTCAAAACCACCCTGACCGAAATGGCGCGGACCCTTAAGGGCGACATCGTTTATCTGACTTCCGAGGACAAGGTCCTCTACCATGCGGCCGCCGCCATGGCCTGCAACTACTTCACCACCCTCATCAAGCTGGCCACGGATCTCTGGCGCAACTTCGGCAAGACCCCGGCCGATGCAATCAAGGCCTACATGCCCCTGTTGCGCGGGACCTTGGCCAACATCGAAACGGTCGGATTCCCCAAGTGCCTCACCGGTCCGATCGCCCGCGGCGACGTGGCCACCATCCGCCGGCATCTGGCCGCGCTCGAAAAATACGCACCCGAACTGCTGCCGCTCTACAAGGAACTCGGGGCGTTCACGATCCCCATCGGGCGGGACAAGGGCTCTTTGCCCGCCGACCGGTCCGATGAATTGCAGACCTTGCTGAAACATTAGGCCGACGGCCGGAACACTGCCATGCTCACTGATTTCAAGCATCGTTTGACCCGCGGCGACGTATTCGTCGGCGCTTTTATCTGCCTGCCGTGCCCGGAATCGGCCGAGCTGCTTGCGGAACTCGGCTACGACTGGCTCATTATCGACACCGAACACGGTCCCTATGACGTCTTCATGGCCCAGCGGATGCTCCAAGCGGTGGGCCGACGCTGCCCCTGCGTCGTGCGCGTTCCGTCCAACGAGGAGCCCTGGATCAAGAAGGCGCTCGACATCGGCGCGGCCGGCGTCCTGGCGCCCCTGGTCCATACGCCTGAAATCGCCGTCCGCGTCCAGCGCGCCTGCCGCTATGCGCCGCAGGGAACCCGCGGCATGGGCGGGGCGCGCGCCCATCGCTACGGGGTCGGATTTCAGGACTATGTGGATCGCGCCAACCGTGAGATTGCGGCCATCGTACAGGCCGAACACATCGAGGCCGTCGAGCATATCGAAGCCATCGCCGACGTGCCCGGAATCGATGCGATATTCATAGGACCCTACGACCTATCCGCCAGCATGGGCAAACCCGGCCAGATCCAGGACCCAGAGGTCCAGGCCGCTATCCGCCGGATCCGCGATGCCACGCTCCGAGCCGGCCTGAAGCTCGGCATCTACTGTTCCGACCCCGAATCCGCCCGCGATCATATAGACCAGGGCTACACGCTGATCGGCATGAGCACCGACCTGAACTACTTGATTCAGTCTGCGGGAGCCGCACTGGCATCGGCCAAGCGGAAATGACGCCATGCCGATCGACTGGGGATTGCGCGTGTCCGAACCGATTTTGGCAAAGATGAAACGCGGCGTGTATTATCCCGGGCATCACCTGGGGGTCCGCGAGGAGCTCGATCGATTGGTGGTCCAGGGAGTTCTCGAACGCATGGACGCCTCCTTTCTCTGCGGGCCGGACAGCGAACCGACGTATTGCCTGGCAGAGCCCGAACGCACCAAAGCCCGCCGGTTGCCGACCAATGAACCTGAACGCTAGCCCGACCGAGCGCACCACGGCCGCCACCGATGTCTTGCTGAGCGTGGCCGCGGTCGGGGGAATCGTTCAGCTGCAGTCGCTGGCAGCCCCCACTCCCTGGAAGCTCCACCTCTGGTCATGGACCTTTGCGCTCATCGCCTGGGCCGCCGCACTCGGCGCGGTCTATCACGGCCTGGTCCTGGCCGAGCGGTCGCGCAGCCGGCTGTGGCGGATCTTGACGGCCTGCTTGAGCATGGCCATCTCTTTATTTGGGGTGGGCGTGGTTCACGACGCATTCGGCCGGGAGGCGGCCGGGCGCTTCCTGCCGGTCCTGCTCACGGCCGGGTTGATCATCTACGCCGTGAGCCGCGTGTTCGCAGGGCTCTTCGTGCTCTTCATCGGCTACCAGGCGCTATCCCTGGCGCTGGCGCTGGGCCTCTATCTCTGGCTGGCCGCACAAGGGGCGCCGGCGGGCGCCGGCTGGATGGCGGCCGGCGTAGCGGTCAGCATGCTCGCCGCGGGAATTCAAGCCGCTCGAAACCTGCGTGTCAAATGGATCTGGGAACTGGATCACAACGGGCTCTTTCACCTGGCGCAGACCCTCGGCCTGATTCTTCTTTGCGTGGGGCTTTCGCACCGATGAGAGCGGACGGCATCGCCTTGACGCTCGACCGCATCGCCGTCGAGCTGACGGATGCGCTGCAGGGGCTGCGCTTCGGTCCTCCCGTCGCACAGGTTTACAATCCGCTCGAGTATGCCCGAGAGCCCCATCGCCAATATCTGCAGCGCTATGGGAAGCGCCCCAAGGAAGTCGTGCTGGTGGGGATGAACCCGGGCCCCTGGGGCATGGCCCAGACCGGGGTGCCTTTCGGCGAAATCAACGCCGTGCGCGACTGGATGGGGATTGAAGCCCCCGTCGGACAACCTCAACGCCCGCACCCCAAGCGGCCGGTCCTGGGCTTCGCCTGCCGGCGCAAGGAGATCAGCGGTCAACGGCTCTGGGGCTGGGCCCAAAAAACCTTCGGCACCGCCGAAGGTTTTTTCAGGAGATTTTTCGTGGCCAACTACTGCCCCCTGATGTTCCTATCGGACAGCGGGGCCAATCTGACGCCCGACAAGCTCGGGACGGCGGACGTCCGCCCGCTGTTTGCCGCCTGCGACCGCGCCCTGCGCCGGACGATCGTTTGCCTGCAACCCGCACACGTGGTGGGCATCGGACAGTTTGCGACTCAGCGCGCCCGCATCGCCCTGGACGGCCTGGCGTTGAACATCGGGAGAATCACCCACCCGAGCCCGGCCAACCCGAAGGCCAATCGCGGCTGGGAGTCCCTCGCCAGCCTGGAACTGACGGCATTGGGAATCAGGCTTTGACGCCGCATGGATCGATCCATTGATACGCTGGGGTGGAAGACGCTTTGGGCCGTATTCGCAGCAGCCTGCCTAGCCGGCTGTGCGGCTCCGCACGCGGCGGTTCAATTGGAAACGGCCCGGGTCGAATCCAAGATTGCCGCCCTTCAAACGAGTCTGAAAAAGCTCGGGAAAGCCACCGACCCGGACGAAGCCCGCCGCGTGGCGGAAACGGCGGTGACCGATTCCATGCGGCTGGCCGAGCAATATCGGATGGCACCCCCAGCGCGGTGGCACAATCTGCTCATTCAGATGGGCTTGCGGGAGCGCGGTCTCTGCTTCCACTGGACCGAGGATCTGATGAAGCGCCTGCAGGCCCTGAACCTGAGAACCTACCGGCTTCACTGGGGGGTGGCCCACCAGGGCAGCGACCTGCGCGAGCACAACAGCGTGGTCATCACCGCGTTGAGCCAGCCGTTCGAAAACGGGCTGGTGCTCGATCCTTGGCGGAACTCGGGCGACCTCTACTGGGCCGCGGTCCGCCAGGACGAATACCCGTGGGTGCCGCTGCCGCCGGATCAATGGTGATGGCTTCGTAATAAGGCCAATCTCGGCGTTGCGCTTCATCTCGCGGTCGCTGCGGCGTACGGAAAGTACGCCTCGCGCCACGAGATTCGCGCGCCTTGATCTTGGCCTTATTACGAAGCCATCGAGAGAGACGACGTTTGGCTGCCATCGCAGGCAGGACGGGGACCGACTGGAAGAGCGCACGTCGATGAGATGGAGGACCCTATGGACAAGCCTTTGGATGAACTTTTTGGAATGGTGCGGGACGCCGCCGCGCGGCTGCGCGGGGTGGCCCACCGGACCCCGGTCATGACCTCCCGCACCCTGAACGAACGCCTTGGCGCCGAGGTGTTTCTGAAATGCGAAAACTTCCAGCGCATCGGCGCCTTCAAGTTCCGCGGCGCTTACAATGCCATGTCCCGGCTTTCGCCCGACGAGCGCCGCCGCGGGGTCATCACCTTCTCCTCCGGCAACCACGCCCAGGCCGTCGCGCTCGTGGGCCGGCTGCTCGGCATCGGCACCTGCGTGGTCATGCCCGAGGATGCTCCGGCCATCAAACGCGAGGCGACCGAAGGCTACGGCGCGAGGGTGATTCTCTACGACCCCACCGTCAGGAGCCGTGAGGACATCGCCCGGAAACTTCAAGAGCAGCATGGCTACACCATGATCCCGCCCTTCGACCACATCGATGTCGTGGCCGGCCAGGGAACCGCCGCGCTGGAGCTTGGCGAACAGGCCGGCAGCCTCGACATGCTGCTCGTGCCCTGCGGAGGGGGCGGGCTTCTGAGCGGCTGCGCCATCGCCGCCAAAGGGCTGAAGCCGCCGTGCCGAGTCATCGGCGTCGAGCCGGAGGTGGCCGACGACGCCACCCGTTCCTTCTACAGCGGCAGCCTGCAGACGGTCAAAAACCCGCCGACCCTGGCCGACGGCACGCGCACGCCCAGCCTGGGGAAGATCACTTTCCCTCTCGTGCTCAAGTTCGTAGACGCCATGCAAACCGTGTCCGAGGAGGCCATCAAGGATGCGGTCCGCTTGCTGTTTTACCGCTTGAAGCTCGTGGTGGAGCCTTCCGGGGTCTTAGGGCTGGCGGCCCTCTTGAGCGGCAAGACGCCGGCCCGCGGACGGGTTGGGGTCATCTTGAGCGGCGGCAACATCGATGGGGCTACGATGCGGCTGATCCTCGCTTGACGGCCTTAGGACGATCCGCCCGCAGGCGGATCGGTATTGACCCGCCGCCGCTAATGCGCTACGCAGCACCCGATCCAGGGGAATCGCGGCAGCCGGAGGATGGCATGAAAATCTACACGGGCAGCGGGGATCGAGGCAAGACCAGTCTCTTCAGCGGCGAGCGGGTGGCCAAGGACAACGAGCGCATCGAAGCTTACGGCGACCTGGACGAGCTCAATTCTGTGATGGGGGCTCTGATCGCGAGCCTGCCTCGTGATTGCGAGGACCTCCGGCAGGAGCTTCAGAAAATCCAGTCCGAGCTGTTTTCCATCGGCGCCTGGCTCGCCACCTCCCCGGGCGCCCCGGCCGCTGCGTCCCTGCGACCTCTCGATCCGGATGGCGCGGCCGGGCTTGAACGCTGCATCGACCGGCTCGATTCCCGCCTCCCGCCGCTCGCCGGGTTCATCCTGCCCGGCGGCCATGTCGGCGCCGCCTGGGCTCATATCGCCCGCACTGTCTGCCGGCGGACCGAGCGGCGCGTCGTGCGGCTGGCCGCCGAGGCCTCCGAACCGGTGCGTCGCGCCATCGTGTATCTGAACCGGCTGTCCGATTATTTCTTCGTCCTGGCCCGCCACATCAACCTCCTTCAGGGCATCGAGGATAGCTTATGGAAGCGGTGATGCCGCCGGAATCCGGAGGGCACGCCGCCAGGTCCTTCGCCGCCCGGATCACGGCGCACCGTCGGCTGTCGGCGGACGCGTTCGAGCTCACGTTGGCCAAGCCCGCCGCCTTCGTGTTCAGCGCCGGGCAGCGGCTGAAGCTGGAAATCGCGGGCGTGCGGAGGGACTACTCGATCGTCTCCGCTCCTGCTGAAAACGACATCCGGCTGTGCATCCGTCAGGTGGCGGGCGGCCGGCTGTCCGCGCACCTGGCTCGTATCGGCGTCGATGCCTGCGTGACGTTCACCGGGCCGCACGGCTACTTCACGTTCAAGGCGTCCACCCGTCCGGCCGTGTTCGTGGCCACCGGCACCGGCATCGCGCCTTTCTGCGCCATGGCCGGCTCCGGGGTTCGCGGGTTCACCTTGCTGCACGGCGTGAAGACACCCGCCGAGCTCTACTACCGGGAGTTCATCCAGACGCACGCGGCCGTCTACATCGCCTGCCTGCCCGCACACCGGGCGACCAGCCCCGCTCAATTCGCCGGGCGGGTGACCGACTATATCCGGAACCGGCTTCCCCCGCGGGCCTATGACTTTTACCTGTGTGGGCGGCAGGACATGATCCGCGATGTGACCCTTCTGGTCGACGAAAGATTTGATGGATCGCTCGTCTACTCGGAGATCTTCTACTGAAACCGCAGGAGGACACGGATGGAATTCGAAGTGACAAAAAAAGAGGCCGTCATCCTCGACCCCGCCAAGGGCTTGCAACCCAGGGCTATCCCGGTCGAAGTCCGGAAGGACCCGCTCACGGGACGAACCGCGCGCATCTGCCATTTCATGCGCCTGCAGTGGAAAAAACCCGACCTCGCCCAGCTCGTGGCCGGAACCGAAGCCGCCTGCCCCTTCTGCCCGGACCGGGTGCTGAAGGCCACCCCGTGCTTTCCGGCGGACATCGCGCCGGACGGCCGCTTCTTTCGCGGCGACCACGTGCTGTTTCCCAACCTGGCGCCCTATGACGGATTAGGGGCGGTCGCCACCCTCGGAAGCCGCCATTACATCCCCATGGCGGAAATCGAGCCGGCGCGCATGGCCGGAGGCATCCTGCTGGCCATGGACTTCTACCGCCGCGTCCGCGCCATCGGGCACCCGGAGTCGGTCTACCACCTGCTCAGCTGGAACTACATGCCGGCCTCCGGCAGCTCCCTCATCCACCCGCACCTGCAGGTTTTTGCCAGCTCAACCGCCCCCAACCAGTTGCGGGAAGAGCTGGCGGCGGCCGCGGCCTATTTCCGGACAAACGGCCGGACCTATTGGGACGATCTGGTCCAGGTGGAGCGCTCCGAGGGCAAGCGTTTTCTCGCCCGCCGAGGCCGGATTTCCTGGCTGGCGAATTTTGCGCCTTTCAGCGTTGCCGGTGATGTGGTCGCCGTGGTCGATGACTGCCGCGGGATGCTGGACCTAACCGAGGCGGATGTGGACGCACTCGCACGGGGTCTCGCAGCGGCGATGGCCGCCTATGACAAGATGGGTATCTACAACTTCAACGTGTGCTTCTTCCCCGGAGCCGAACCGGACCGCTTCGCCCGGCTTCGCATGGTTTTTTCGCCGCGGATCTATTACAATTCGGCTTTGGCCACACCGGACACCACTGCGCTGCGGACGCTCTACAACGAAAGCATCTGCGTCGGCTTTCCGGAGGATATCGCCGCCCTGATCAGACCCGAATTTCAGGCGTATGCGGACCTGGACGGAGGCAATTAGATGCAGCTTCAGAAATTCGAGATCCCCACCCGCGGCGGCCAGAAATTGTCGGCCTTGCTGGATTTACCGGTCGACGGCGCCCCCACCGCCTATGCCATCTTCGCCCATTGTTTTACCTGTTCGAAGGATCTGAAGGCGGTCTATCACATCTCGCGCAGGCTGACGCGCGAGCGGATCGGCGTGCTGCGTTTCGACTTCACGGGCCTGGGGGAAAGCGGCGGTGACTTCGCGGACACGAGCTTGAAGTCCAATGTGGCCGATCTGGTTTCAGCCGCCGAGTTTCTGGCGTCGCGCTTCGATGGACCTCAGCTGTTGATCGGCCATTCCTTCGGGGGAGCCGCCGTGTTGCTGGCGGCGGCCTCGATCCCCTCCTGCCGGGCGGTGGTGACCATTGCGGCGCCGGCCGATCCCCGGCACGTCTTTAAATCCCTGGGAGCGGCGGCCGAAGCGATCGTCTCCCAGGGCGAAGCCGAGGTGACCATCGACGGCCGGCCGTTCACGCTGCGCAAGAAATTTTTGGACGACCTTACGGGGATCGACCCGGAGGCCGTCATTCGAGACCTGAACCGGGCGCTATTGGTCCTGCACTCGCCGCTTGACGAGGTGGTCGGAATTGAAAACGCCGCACGCATTTTCCAGGCGGCGCGTCATCCCAAGAGCTTCGTCTCGCTCGGCCGGGCCGACCATCTGCTTTCGAACCTGGCCGACTCCCGCTATGCCGGCGCCGTGATCGCAGCCTGGGCCCAGCCCTACCTGTCCCCGGCGGCGACCCCCACCGCAGAGCAGCTCGCCGCGGACAACCGCATCACCGCCCGCACGCGGCCGGGCGGGTTTCTGACCGAGGTTTTGGTGAACCGCCACAGCCTGGTGGCGGACGAGCCCGTATCGGCCGGCGGGACCGACCAGGGCCCGAGCCCCTTCGATCTGTTGGTGGCAGCCTTGGGCGCGTGCACCGCCATGACGCTGCGCATGTACGCCGACCGCAAGGGCTGGCCCCTGGATGCCGCCACCGTCCGCCTGAAGCATGGTAAGATTCACGCCGCGGACTGCCAGGCCTGCGAGACCCGCGAAGGCATGCTCGACCGTATCGAGCGCGAAATCGAGATTGAGGGGCCGCTGGATGCCGACCAGAAACAACGCCTGCTGCAGATCGCCGACCGCTGCCCCGTGCACCGCACGCTCACCTCCGAGGTGCAGATCAAGACCCGGCTGAAGGCGTGAAGGAGATCTCCCATCTAAAATGCCAAGGAGACTGAGCCATGGCCCAACCGAATAAGGCTGCAATCGTCACGGGTGCCGGTACCGGCATCGGCAAGGCGGTCGCCCTAACGCTGCTGCGCGATGGCTACCGTGTCGCGCTGGCGGGGCGCCGGCGGGAGCCGCTCGAACACACGGCGGCGGAATCGGGCGACCCCGCGCGGACCCTGGTCGTGCCGACGGACGTCAGCGACGCCGGATCGGTGCAGGCGCTCTTCGCGGCGGTGGAGGAGCATTTCGGCCGGCTGGACCTGCTCTTCAACAATGCCGGCATCTTCGTCCCCGGGCTCGAGATCGACGCGCTGACCGTCGAGCAATGGCGGGCGGTGGTGGACATCAACCTGACCGGTTCCTTCCTGTGCGCGCGCGAGGCCTTCCGGATGATGAAAACCCAGGACCCGCGCGGCGGGCGCATCATCAACAACGGCTCGATCTCGGCTCACGCCCCGCGGCCCCATTCAACCGCCTACACGACGACCAAGCATGCGATCACCGGCCTGACCAAGTCGATCGCGCTCGACGGGCGCCGCTACGACATCGCCTGCAGCCAGATCGACATCGGCAACGCCCGCACCGAGATGGCCGCACCCATGGCCAAGGGCGTGCCGCAGGCGAACGGGCAGATCGCGGTCGAGCCGCTGATGGACCTCGCGCATGTGGCGAGCGCGGTGCTCTACATGGCGAGCCTGCCGCTCGACACAAACGTGCAGTTCATGACCATCATGGCCACGAAGATGCCGTTCGTGGGCCGGGGATGAGACCCAGCCATGGAATGCTTCGGGCGGATGACGGCCAGCCGGGTCAGCGATAAGCCTTGCATCCGCATATGTCTCCGGGCACCTTGTGGAACCCCCACTTGACGCAAAGCGTGGCTGTCGTATCGTTCATCAAATACCCTTGGCATACCACTAGGAGGACGTCGTGAATTCGAAGCGCATCGCAAAAGCGGGGGCCGGCCGGTTGTTGTTCCGTGACGGCATTCTGGATCACTACCCGGACGTGCTGACGCCGGCGGCGCTTGACGCGCTGGAGGCCCTGGCGGGGTTCAACGCCGAACGGCAGCGGACCATGCGGGCGCGCATCGAGCGGCGGGCCGCGCGTTTCCGTGAGCGCCGGCCGATCGGCTTTCTGGATGCCGACGCCCCCATCCCGCGCACCGCCCTGACCGTGCGGCAGGCGCGCGCGGGCCAGTTCGAGGGCTCCGAGATCCCCTCCGACCTGCAGCGCCAGTGGGTCCAGGGCACCGGCCCCGCCACCCGGCCGCGTGCGGCGGTGGAGGCGGGCATCCGCAACGTGGCCTATGCGCTGCTCTCCGGCGCCGACGGCTGGATGTTCGACGGCGAGGACGCGCTCGGGCAGGTCGACACCATGTCGCTCGACAACCAGCGCAACCTCAAAATCGCCTTCGCGCGCCAGGAGCCGTTTTTGAACGTCGCCGGGATGGTCGCCGCGGAGATGAACGTTTGGTCCAGGGACTTCCTCGGCCGCAAGATCATCTCCGACTGGAAAAAGCAGCTCGATTTCACCACCCGCATCTATCGTCCGCGCGGTCTGCATCTCGACGACCGGCACGTGCGCGACCGGGACGGCTCGGGCTTCTCGGCTTCAATCGTGGACGCCGTCCTCTACGTCGTGAACAATCATCAGACCCTGCGCAGCGAGGGCCGCTCGATCGTCCTTTATCTGCCTAAAATCCAGACCGCCGAGGAGGCCGCGCTCTGGCAGGACATCCTCTCCGCCATGGAGCAGCACCTCGGCCTGCCAACCGCGGCGGTCAAGGTGTATGTGCTGATCGAGCAACTGGAGGCCTGCTATCAGCTCATGGAAATCCGCGCCGCGCTCGGCCGCCGCTTCGTCGGCTTCAACACCGGCCGCTGGGACTACATCAACAGCGTCGCGGATGCGCTGGCCTGGGACATAGGCTTTAACAACCCCAACATCGACGCCGTCACCATGACCTATGGCTACATGCGGGTCTACGAGGACCGGGTGCGGCGCGCGGTCAACACCCCCGACCGCAATGGCCGTTTTGCGTTGTGGCAGGGCGGCATGGAGCCGAACATCCCGGTCGGCTCGCAGCAGGGCGTCGCCGACGGCATGCAGCGGGCGGTCGCCGGCGGCGAGCGCGAGCAGCAGGCGGGAGCCAGCGGCAAGTGGGTGGCGCACTGGAAGATGGTGCCCATCGTACGTCCGATCTGGGAAAAAGCCGGGGCCGCCAACCAGCTGGGCCGCAGCTTCCCGCCGCTCGCCTACGAACCGAAGGATGCGGACGACCTGAGGCGGCTCGATCCCGCCGCCCGTACGGTGCGCGGGGCGCGCGACCTGCTCTCGGTGGCGCTGCAGTACGGCAACGCCTTCGGCCGCGGCTTTCAGGCCGCCGCGCTCAAGCCGGCCGACTTCTTCGGGAACGACGACGTGCTCTACCTGATGGAGGACATGGCGACCGGCGAGATCCGCCTCAGCATATTGTGGGAGTGGCTGCACAAGCAGGCCCGCTTTACCGCGGACGACGCGGCGAGCGGCGTTACGGCCGGCGACGCGCTGACGCCCGCCCTTTTCGACCGGCTGATGGAAGAGGAATACGAAAAACTGCGCCGGGCGGGGAACCGGGACGTCCACGACGACTCGAAGACCACCACTCTGCCGATCGCGCGGGCGATCGTGGAGCGCTATGTGAAGAGCCCGTTCAAGGCGCCCTGGTGCATCGACCTGTTCAACCTGAACCTGAACAACCACGACCTCGGGCGCGCGCAGCAGCGCATTGAGGCGTATCTGACCGCTTTCCAGCGCGACGGCACCCGGCTGACCGAGAATCCGGACTTCGCTGCCGATTAATCGACGATCCGCTGGCTCCAACCGATCCGCTCGTCGCACCAAAGAGCCGCCTCCAAAACCCGCTGGTCGGCGCAGCGCGGGCCAACGAGCTGCAGGCCGAGGGGCAGGCCGCCTGGCCCCCGGCCCGCGGGGATGGTGATCGCCGGCACACCGCACAGCGACCAAATGGTGCAGAAGGCCGGATCTCCAGTCTGGGTGAGATCTGCGGGCGCCTCTCCGAGCGCAGGCGGTGTGACGATGGCGTCAAAGGCGCACAGAAAAGCATCTAACTCCCCTGCGAGCTGAACCTTTCTCTCCAAGCCCCGCGTTAGGTCCGAATCTGAAATGCCCAGGCCCTCGTCAATGAGAGCGTTGAGACGGGGGCTGAGCTGGTCCCGGCTGCGACGTTGCAACTCCGCGAATCCCCTCGCCCCCTCACCGGTCATGATGGTTCGATGCACGCCGTGCGCGCCTTCAAACGGCGGCGGCAACTCCCGCTCCTCGACCTGCGCGCCGGCCGAACGCAGATGCGCCACCATCTTCAGAAAATGTTCCTGGGCGTGCGGGTCCGCCAGGTGCCAGACCGGGGAGCGCACGGCCGCCAGCAGCGGAGGGCGGGCCATCGGGACGACATCGCCGGACACCATCTCCCGTTTGTCTGCATTTGCTGCTGAAAGCGCGTCTCCCTTTTCCATAATAGCCGCTGCCAAAAAGGCGGCGTCGGAAACACTGCGGGTGAATACCCCCGGCTGATCCAGGCTGGGGCTGAAGGGGTGCACACCGGCCAACGAGATGAAGCCCCCTGTCGGTTTGTATCCGACGACGCCGCAGAAGGCTGCGGGCCGGATCATCGATCCGTTGGTCTGGGTGCCGACCGCTCCCGGAAGAAACCCCATGGCGACCGCCGCCGCCGAGCCGCTCGAGGAGCCGCCGGGCGTGTGAGCCGGGTTCCAGGGGTTGCGGGTCTTCCCGGGCGTGAAATAGGCGAACTCGGTTGTGACGGTCTTTCCCAACACGAAGGCGCCGGCGGCCTCGGCGCGCTCGACCAGCGCCGCCGACCGGGCGGGCACGTAACCGTCATAGATGGGCGAGCCCATGGCGGTGGGGATGCCTTCGGTTTCAATGATGTCCTTGATGCCGAGGGGAACGCCATGAAGGCGCCCCGGCGTGGCTCCGGTCTTCGATTGACGGTCGGCGCGACGAGCAAGGTCCAGCGCTCTTTGCGGATCGAGCCACTGAAAGGCCTGCACGGTGTTCTCGTGGCGTTCGATGTGTTCGAGCAGCGCACGGGTCAGGTCCTCGCTGCGGAGATCGCCCCGGCCGATGGCCTGCGCGGCGTCGCACAGTCCCATTCTATGAAGCTGTTTTGCGTTCATGCCATTACTCTCATCAGTATAAATATTTTAGTATAAACTTTAAGGGGTGAAAAACCCTAACATAGGGGTGGACCTTTACTTTAGGCCCATTCTCTTGGGGTCGCCAATGCCACAAAAAATCCCCCCCAGCCCCCTTTTGCAAAAGGGGGAGAAAAAGCAATTGGAAATCGTCGCCCCCTTTTTGACCGGCGTTTGTTGAGTGCTTATGCGAGGGACTGTTCCCCCTTTAGAAAAGGGGGGTAGGGGGATTTGCATTCACCTTGGCCGTGGCGGCGTTTGGCTATGGGTTCAAAAGATTGGGCGGTTTCCCAGTCGTCAAGGCCGCCACCAGGTTCTGGGCGGCCAGCATCGCCATGGCGTGGCGCGTGGCTTCGGAGGAGCTGGCGATGTGCGGCGTGAGCACCACGTTTTTCATGGCGAGGAAGGCCGAGTTCAAGGCC
>Ga0105105_10000234_pt1 | contig 25657 bp, 20 predicted proteins | sample PPLLaktember2015_4_FD_79108 | JGI IMG/M metagenome (GOLD analysis project Ga0105105, IMG submission 79108) | Freshwater sediment microbial communities from Prairie Pothole Lake near Jamestown, North Dakota, USA - PPLs Lake P8 Core (1) Depth... | ecosystem: Environmental > Aquatic > Freshwater >...
AACTTCATCGGTGTTCAGATTATTTTCGTTAACAAATACATTAGTTGGAGACCCGGCAATAAAAATAAAAATTCCAGTTTTACCAAATTTAATAGTTTCATCATCTGATGTTTTATTAAACAATAATTTTGTTAATGATTCAGAAGACTCAACTCAGATTAAAATTGTTTTTAATAATTTTGGAATAAAAGATTCATCGCAATTCAATTATTCCATTCAACATTATGCAAATGGGAATCTTGTTAAATCTTTTTTAGGTAGAAGATATCTGCCATCATTTAAAGATACCTTGGGTATCTGGGTTGGTGTAAAAAATTTGGCTGGTGAAAATTCATTAATCATAAATTTAGATCTCGGAAATGATATTCCAGAAATTTATGAGGATGACAATAACCTTACTTATAACTTTTATGTTTATTCTACTGAACTAAGAGATTTAGTTAAACATAAAATAGAAAACCCTTCTTTAAGTCAGATAAAAATTCTCAATCCTTCTTTTATGAATGAAAAGTTTTTTAGTATCAATTCTCAGATTTCTGAAACTGAAAATTTTCAAAACTTTCAGGAGTCTATAGTTCCAGCAGATTCATTTTATACAAATTTAACATTTGGACAATTAACACAAGACAAAAGATATTGGGTAAGATATAAACTTGATGATGCAAATTCAGAATTATCAGAAACCAAATCTTTTTATAACGGTAATAGTGCTGACTATTTACTTGTTGATTCTACATCATTCAATAAACAATCATTTTCTGACCTAAAAATCCAAAATGATAAAGTTTTAATAAATCCAAAAGCGGATAATATATCTGTTACTTCTGCCGGGTATGATATAGGCAGGTTTTGCATCATTTCTAAAAATGGAATTAACCTTTTAGCAAATACATTTTTTGCAGGAATGGGAATAGTAGTATTTGATGATATAACCTTAGATGTTGATACTTCTACTTATTATGTCCTATTTAATAATCCAACAAATATGACTGCCTTAGTTAATTTTATTAATTCTATTCCAGCTGGAAAAATTGTTGCTATTGGTGTAGCTACTGATGCTGCAAACAATATCACTCCAGCATTAAAAGATGCAATTAAAACGCTTGGCAGTACAATGATTGATACTATAACTTTTGGAGAATCCTGGGCTTTAATTGGTAAAAAAGGAGCAGCGCCTGGTGATGTTTTAGAAGAACTTAAAAACCCTAATGAACTAATTTATATTGATTCAATTTTTACAACTATAAGATTGAATGGTAATTTAGAAACGATTGAAATCGGTCCATCAACAAATTGGCAAAGCGCAACTGTTTTACAAAATATTCCTAGCGGAAGTTCTATCCAGCATTTTGCTTATGGAATTAAAACTGATGAAAGCGTTGATTCCCTTGGAGCTTTAAACTTTGTTAACAACAGTGCAAGTCTTGGATTTATCAATCCTAAGACTTATCCTAAAATTAAGATTATAAGTGAGTTTTATGCCACGCCAGAAGGGGTTTCCCCTGAACTTTCTTCACTTGGTGTTGATTATGTTGGTCTTCCAGAACTCGGTACAAACTTTCAAGTAGTCGGAGTTGACAATGATACAATTCCTGTTGGCGGAAATATTGCACTTACTTTTTGGGTTTATAATGTTGGCGAAGCTAATGCAGATAGTTTTAGTGTAAAAGTTGATATTGTAAATCAAAATAATTCCTCATCAACAATATTATATCAAGTGGTAACTTCACTTCCATCTAACAGTAAAATCAAATATGAAGTTAATTACCGGGCTTTAGACACTGATAGAGAAAAAAGATTTTTAATTAATATTGACTCCGAAAATAAAGTAACAGAATATTTTGAGGATAATAATTTCTTCACAAAAACTTTTTATATCCAACCGGATGTTATATCACCTTCACTAAAGATTACTTTTGATGAAATGGAAGTTCTTAGTGGTGATTTTGTTTCAAAGAATCCGAACATAAAAATAGCTTTAAGTGATGAATCACCGATTCCAATAGTGGATACGACAGCAGTAAAAATATATCTTAATGAAGAGCCTGTATATTATTGGGCCAATTCTTCAATTCTTTCTTATACAATTAATAGTAACAATCCAAAATTTGTTGCAGAGTATAAGCCAGATCTTGAAGATGGTGAATATCTTTTAAGAGTGGTTGGTAAGGACCCAAATGGGAATACTGCTGATTCAGCATCGAGTGAAGTTTATTTTGTAGTTTCATCTGAAACAAAACCTATGCAGGTATACAATTATCCTAATCCTTTTTCTAATGAAACTTATTTTACTTTTAGACTTAGCCAGATTCCAGAAGAAGTTAAAATTAGAATCTATACTATTGCCGGAAGGATGATTAAAGAGATTGTAAGAAAGTCTTCCGAACTGAATTATGATTTAAATAAAATCTATTGGGATGGCAAAGACGCAGATGGAGATGTTGTTGCAAATGGAACCTATCTTTATAAATTATTATTCACGCATGATGACAAGGTTGAATCAGTTACTCAAAAGCTTGTAATAATTAAATAGTAATATCACTTATAAAACATCGGAGAAAAAAATGAGATCTCTATCTACTTTCTTTTTTGCAGTATTGCTTAGTCTGCAAACTTTTGCCCAATGGGATAAATATCCTCGCCCTGAAGAAGGTGTTATAAATGGTGGAATGGGAATGTTATGGATTGACGGCAAGCCTCATTATCGTGTAAGTTTTAGACCAGAGATTTCGTTCTCTGATATTGGAATTGGTTTGGATTTAAATTTGGATTTTGATTCTGAAGGAAAACTTAGAACTGAAAATTTTAATGAAGCTTCCGATTATTTAAGTATCATCAGATATATAAGATATGGATTAAAAAATGATCCTGTATTTATAAAAGTTGGAGCGCTGGATTATTACACACTTGGTCACGGAAGCATTATGCAGCATTACAACAACAGCCCAACTTACGATAACAGAAGAATTGGTTTAGTTGTTGATTTGGACTTAGGCAAATTTGGTATTGAATCAATTATGGGTTCATTTTCACCCGCAGCGGTTTTTGGAGTTAGAGGTTATGTGAGACCATTACAGCTCACTTCGGCGGCAGATATCCCTATTATAAGCAATCTTGAAGTTGGAGCATCTTTCGTTTCAGATTTAAACAAAGATGCAGGAGTTTTAGCTGGAAATTATATCAATGCAACTGAAGAATTTAAAATAACTTCAGATACTGGTGCAATTAGTATTATTGGTTTTGATATTGGTTTGCCATTACTAAACTCAAGTGTTGCAGATATTACTTTATATGCAGATTATTCTAAAATAATTAATTTTGGAAGCGGAGTTGCAACAGGTGTTATGTTTGATTTTAATCTCAGCACTTTGTTAAATATTTCTGCAAAGTTAGAGCGAAGGTTTAATAGTGGAAAATATATTCCCGCATACTTTAATTCGCTTCATGAAATTGAAAGATTTAAAGTCGATTCGACAAAAATCGCAACTGATCCAGATGCATTTTCAAGCAAAGCAAAAACACTCAACAGTATTAATGAAAACATGAATGGCTTTTATGGTGATTTATTAGTAAGGGTCCTTAACTTATTTGATATCTATGGAAGTTATCAACGACTTGATAAGGAATCTAAAAGTGGAATATTAAACTTAAGAACAGCAATTGAACCAGAAGGCGCTCCATTTGTTTTGCGTGCCGGTTACGATAAAATTAATATTCAAAGTGAAAAAGATTTATTTACTCTTGATGATAGATCATATTTGTTTTCTGAAGTTGGGTACAAACCTGTTGAGTATATTTTAGTGTCTATAGTTTATAGCTGGACTTATACACCGATTCGTGGAAATGATGATAGGATTATTTCATTTGAACCACAGAAAAGAATTGAACCAAGAGTTTCGTTTATTTATCCTTTTAAATTTTAGTTGTCCGAAAATATTTAGGGAATGGTAGTAAAACCATTCCCTATACTTTAAAGATAAATTTCCTTAATTCAGCAACCGAATGAAATATATTTTTGCTGTTTAACTTTCTTACCTCATCTTCTGCATAGCTATCCCAAACCACTGATGCAATTTCAACTTCGCATTCTCTTGCTGCAATAATATCAGAAGGTGCATCACCAATCATCAAAACATCTTTTGGATTTAAATTATATTGCTGCAAAAACATAACTATACCTTCCGGAGATGGTTTATGATTTGCTACATCATCGCCGCTTACTATCATATCAAAGTAATCTGTCAATCCGTACTCATCTAAAGTTATTAATGCGGATGTTCTTCCTTTTCCTGTAAAGATTGAGAGTAGTATATCTGAACTTTTAATTTCAATTATCAGAGATTTTATTCCATCATAAAGTTGTGCAATTGAATGATTGTCTTTATAGTAAGAGTAATAATCTCTTCTTGCCGATTCATATTCATCGGGACAAATTTGCTTTAGGATTACATCCTCTGTTGGGCCGAATAAAGCAATTATCTCATCATCGGAAAAACTTTTTCCTAAATATTTTTTTGTGATATGATTGAACGAATCAAAAATTAGCTGATTGGTGAATGTTAATGTTCCGTCCACATCAAAGATGATACCTTTAAATCTTGAATTCATGTTTCCCTAATTTATTTTATATAATGTAATTTTTCCATTGATGTCTTTAATAATGAATTCGTTTTTGTTTAATACATTAATTGAAGTTATTGGAATTTGATTAGGTGGTATTAATTGTTTAGCAACGAACTTTTTATCTAAGATGTACAAAGAGCCATCAGAAAATCCAACAAATAGATTCCATTCATTTTCTGCAATGATAAATGAGAATAGACCTGATTTTTTAAATTCTATTCGCTGAATTTCTTTTCCATCTTTAGAGGAAATAAATGTCATCATCCCGATGTCGTTAATTACTACTAAGCTTTGTTTATCTGATGTAATATAAAATTGATTCAACAACCCTTTGGTGTTCGATGACCAGGTTTTCCTGCCAAGCAATAGATCAACTGCAAAAAGATTTCCCTCCGGAGAAATTGAAAAAATGTTTTTACTATCGCCACGTGGATAATTTTTTGGTGAAAAATTTTGGTTATCAGAAAATTCATATTTCCAATTTAACGAACCGGATTTTGCGCTTACACAATAAATGGAAGAGTTTGAGTTTAGGAAAACTACTTTATCTTTTTGAACTAATGGTGTTGAAATAATTGGAACTTTTGAAATACTTTTTTCCCAAAGTAACTCAAAACTAAAAGCATCATAACAAAATATATTACCCTCTGAAGTTCCGAAAACAACCTCTATACTTTTAGAATTTAAATTAATAGTCTCAATTAGTGCAATGTCTGAAGTTATTTTCTCACCAATTCCAACAACTTGTAAAACTTCACCTGTATTGGAATTTATTGAATACAGATCACCCTCTATTGTGGCAGCTATCAATAAATCCTTATAAAGAACTTGATTGCTTTTAATTGTTCCCATTAACTCGGTAACAAATTTTTCTTTACCGCTTAAGTCATTAAGATAAATTAATCCATTATCTAATGAAGTATAGATTCTATTTGCAGCAGCAATACTACCTGTAGTTGATGAAGTATTAAATTCTATTTCAAAAACTTTTTTTAGGCTGGAATCAATATTTGGTTGATCTATTGATAAGTTAGATAAATTTAAATCATTTAGTGAAATGGAATATTGTGACTCCGGCAAATCCTTTTTATCAGTTTTTTTAATTACACGAATAGTGTCATAAATCTCTTCGATTAATAAATAATTAATGTCATCAAAGTTTATGGATGGAGGCACCCCGATTTCTAAAAACTTATAATCAGAATTTAATTTTGCAGAAAAAGATTTTTCGGCTGGATAAAAAGATAGAATATTTTTGTTCTTTAAAAGACTAAGTAAATATTTAGCGTTCTGTGTAATACTTAAAGAATTATTTATAAAGAGATAAGCATCGTTGTACTTAAATGTTTTTAATTCTTCCATTACTTTATTAGTAGTTTCAACTTTAATTAGTGCATTATCAGGATAATTTGGTATGACGGAATTAATTCCAAGAAGAATTCTATTATTATCATTTAAAACAAATTCATCATTCTCAAAGATCTGATTGAAGTTTGAGGAATAATTATTAATTCCAGAATAATTGTTGTATCCACCAATAATGTAATAAGGTGTTTTAAGTTTTTCGAGTTCACTTTTAATAACTTTTAATTCGGCAGTCGAACCTGATTTAGAAATCTCACCAAGAAATATTATAACGTTTAGATCGACCTCATTGTTTAACAAACTTGTAATTTGTTCAGCTCTTTTAAGGTCAAAATTTCTACCACTATTCAAGTTTGAAATGATAACAATATTTTTTGATTGGCATAATAGTGGACTATACAATGTGCCGATGATTAATAATAAAATCAGCACTAATCCAAAATTATTTAACAATTGTATTTTATTACTATTCATTATTTCTCTTTAAACTAATTTATCTTCTCAAATAGTTCGGCTGATGAAAAAATATTCTGAATCTAAAGTCGAACTTAAAACCTTTACAAAGCTAACTAAATCCGTTTTACAAATCTACGGTTACAAAATGAATAGACTTACTCGGAATATTTTTTAAAATATCAATTTGGATGATTCACAATATTCTAATTCATAGTCAGAACAAATAGTTGACGATTTACTTTCCGATGCATATGATTGATTAGCTGGATTAAGTCATTTAATTAAACATCAATTATCAAACAGAAACTTGAAGGGGGCGTTATGGCTCGCCTTTTTTATTTTATTTTGTTAAGTTTAAGTACACATTATAAGGGGTCTTGGTTATGAAAAAATTATTATTAGTTTTTTTGTTGCTTCTTCAGTTTATAATCCTGCCACAAAATAGTTTTATACAGCAAATCACCAGTGGTGATTTTGATGCAAGGAATCCGTTTATCTATAAAAATGAATTCGGATATGATTCAAAAATATTTTTCGAATTGCATAAGAACGGATATACAAATATTTATTCTGTTTTATATAATTCAGATCAAATAGATTTTGAAGATACTTCAGCAATTACAACCGGCTCATTTGATAATCTAAATCCATCATACGAACCAGCTTCAGGCCTTATATTCCAAACAAACCAAAACGGAAATTGGGATATTATTTATCTGCCTGTTACTAATAACTCATTTGGTGGCACTGTATTTCTAACTTCTTCATCGGCAGATGAATTCCTGCCTAAATTTTTTGAATCCACTAATATATTTCAGGATTCGGTTAACATTTTGTTCAGAAGACAAAATGATATTGTTTTCTTATCGTACAAGAACAATCAAATAAAAGAAGATGTAGTTTTTCAGGATAGTGTTAACCTGCATTATTCCGAGTTTGTTGGTTTAGAAACTGGTGACTGGGGGATTTACACCGGACATTATGTTTATGCAATCGAAGAGTCAAATCTATTACAAAAGAAAATTGTCAGACGGTTTAAACCCGCAAATGGAACCTGGCAGCCCAAGACAATTATATTAGAAAATTGTGATTGTCTGGATCTTTCTTTGCAGGTATCTGGTTACAATCCCTGGGGATTATTTTTTCTGGATACGCTTCAAAACCAAAAAAGGTTATTTACAATTGAAGACCCGATTGCCGTTACTAGTCCGCAGATTGTTGATATTGATTATGATGGCAATATTTCTTCTTTTGATATGTACTCACTTCTACTAGTTGGAAAAGAGTTTTCCAAACCAAAATCTGATCCTGAATTTTATATGCCTTATTCTTATTTATTAAAAAATGGTGATAGCACAAAAATTAGAATCAACAAGTATGATATTGGTTATTGGATAGAAGATAGCCTCGTTAATGTTTCATTACCAGATCCGAACTTAACAATTGGTCCTGTAGGATCTGATTTTGGTGGAATGGTTGTTTATACTATCTGGGAAGATAGTGTTGATGGAAACATACATTTATTCGGCGCTTCATCACATTTACCATATGGTGCTGTTGATGATGAATCTTTTGCAAATGATTTTATACTTTATCAAAACTATCCAAATCCATTTAATCCTTCTACAAAGATTGAATACAAATTATTGCATGCTTCAGATGTAAAGTTTAATGTTTTCAATGTTCTTGGAGAAAAAGTATTTGAACAAAACTTTGGTTACCAAACTGCCGGGAATTACAAAATAAATTTTGATGGAAAGAACCTGCCGAGCGGAGTTTATGTATATTCAATTTATACAAATGAAAATAGACTTAGTAGAAAAATGATGTTGATGAAATAAGAATGTCAAACGTGAAATGATAGAAGTTAAACGAAAAAGCGGACCGAATGGCTCGCTTTTTTTATTTAAAAATCTTCTTCCAGCAGCCAGCCTTCAGCTAAATCGGGAGTGATATCTGAAATGAATCGTGATGGTTTTGATAGTGTTATTCCGGCTTCGCGATCGTAAAGATTCATTGGATAGGTGATAAATAAATTATTTTTTGCACGGGTAGAAGCAACGTACATCAATCGTCTTTCTTCTTCCAAAGTTTCTAAACTTTCAATAGATCTTGCAGAAGGGAAGTAACCTTCAACAGCGTGAATGATAAAAACAGAGTGCCACTCCAATCCTTTTGCAGAATGAATTGTAGAAAGTGTTACATACTCTTCTTCTTTATCGGTTGCATCAACATCAACAACACTTTCTATAATTGGCTCAATTGCCATATCTGAAAGTAAAGTATCAACAGAAGTATAATTTTCTACAATGTTCTGAAAAATTTCTAAATCTTTTTTTCGTTTATTCCAATCATCATAATTAGATTTGAATAAATCCCAGTAGTAATCATAAACTCTTTGCACCATTTCTGATGGTGTATATTTCTTTTTCTGAAGTTCATACAAAAGATAAAACAACCTGCCAAGACTGCGATGCTTAAATTCAGGCTGCTGATCAGGTTCAGCTTTAATTGTAATTCTGGAGGTTGCAAGTTCATCCAGAATTCTTTGTGCGGTTTTCGGTCCAACACCTTCGTGTAAAAGCAAAACTCTGTACCAGCTAATAACATCTTTAGGATTAACGGCAATTCTTAAAAATGCCATTACATCTTTAACATGAGCAGTTTCAACAAACTTCATTCCCCCAAACTTTTGAAAAGGAACATTTGCTTTTGCAAGTTCAAGTTCAAGATCAAACGAAAAGAAAGATGAACGAAACAACACAGCAATGTCTTTTAATGGCACTCCTTCTTCTCTGAGATCAAGAATTTTTTCTACAATAAATTTTGATTGAAGATTTTCTGTTGATGCCGCAACAATGTTTGGTAATTGTCCGCTTCCTCTTCTGGAGAAAAGATCCTTTTTATACTTCTCAACAGCGGCATCATTAATTCTATTTGCAAAATCGAGTATTGATTGATGGCTTCTATAATTTTCTTCAAGCTTAATAATTTTAACATCATTAAAAAGTGTTGGGAACTGCATTATGTTATGGAAATCCGCACCACGAAAAGAATAAATGGACTGCGAATCATCTCCAACAACCATTACGTTTTTACTGTACTGCGATAATCCCTTTACTATTTCTGATTGCAAATGATTTGTATCCTGATATTCATCGACCATTACAAATTTAATTTCTGCGAGAAGTGCTTTTACAGCAGGACCGCCTTTGTTTAGAAATTCTCGCAAGTAAACAAGTAAATCATCGTAATCAAGTAGATTGTTTCTGCGCTTATATTCAGTAAATATTTTTTGTATTTCCAGAACCTTATCAAGCAATGGAATAAAATGCGGATAATCATTTTCAATTATCTCTTCAACTTTCTTGCCTGTATTAACACTTAAACTAAAAACTTTATTAAGAGTTTGCTTGTTAGGAAACCTTTTTTCTTTTGTGATAAATCCATCCTGCGAACGAATAAGATTTATTACATCAGCACTATCTCCCTGATCAAGAATTGTGAACGATGAATCAATTCCAATTACTTTAGCATATTTTCTTAGTGTTAAATTTGCGAACGAATGAAAAGTGCCACCACGAATTTTAGAACATCTATCATCAAGCAGCATTGATGCACGTTTCATCATTTCATTTGCGGCTTTGCGGGTAAATGTTAAAAGTAGAATTGAGTTTGGATCGTGACCAAGTTCAATTAATCTTGCAACACGATAAACTAATGTTCTTGTTTTCCCAGTTCCAGCTCCGGCAATAATCAAAAAGCATCCGTTAACCGCAGAAGCTGCTTCAAACTGTGAAGGATTTAATTCTTCCTGGTAATTAATTGTAAAACGGGCTTCGTCCGTTTGTTGAACTAAGCCCGTTTGTCCAAGTCTTTTTAAAGTATATTTTTTCTGGTTCATCTACGAAGTGCTTTTGGCTTTCCTAAAATTTCTGAAAATAAAATATACTCTCGAACAGTAGAAGGATTTTTTAACTTACGATTGAAATCAGTTATTGCCGCTCGCTGTTTACGAGGACCAGCTAAAACTTTTTCAAATTCCTTTGCACTTGCTTCAACCTTAGGATCGATTTTGGATTTTTTCTTTGTCCATTTATTTTGTTCAACAGTTCCTTTAGGTTCAATATAATTTCTTTCTTCAACGGATTGCTTATACTCAACAGAAGGATTTTGATCAATATTTCTTAAAGTTCTTCTATCAGTAATAATCTCAAGATTTTTATCTTCAATTTTACGTTCAGCATACTCTTCATATTGAGTTTGTTGAGGATTCTGCTTAGGAGGAAGATTTACTTCACCCTTGAACATATTTTCAAGCTCACGCAAAATATCATATTCATCCTGCTTTTGAGAAGCAGCAACCTTTCCATAATCAGTCTGCTGTTTGGGATAAGATACTGAATCAGGCTGCTTTGTTCTTGGCAAAGGTGATTGCTTCGGCGGCTCTTTCTTTTTAAAGAAAGAGCTCAAGAAGCTAAAAATTATTATACCATAAATCAGGTATTGAAATAAATCATCCATCAGTCTTCTTCTTCTCTTCAGGCTGTGCAATGGATGTTCTCATATCAGTATCTGCTTGAATATTTTTTAGATTATAATAATCCATTACACCCAGCTTACCGTTTCTAAATGCGTCTGCAATGGCTCTCGGAACTTCTGATTCAGCTTCCACAACTTTAGCTTTCATTTTTGCAACTTCAGCAATATTTTCCTGTTCAGTTGCAACAGCAGACGCGCGTCTTTCTTCAGCTTTTGCTCGTGCAACTTTAAGATCAGCTTCTGCCTGATCGGTTTGTAAAATTGCTCCGATATTTTGACCTATATCAACATCCGCGATATCAATTGAAAGAATTTCAAATGCAGTTCCGCTGTCTAATCCCTTTGCTAAAACTGATTTCGAAATCTTGTCAGGATTTTCAAGAACTTCTTTGTGAGATTCACTTGATCCGATTGTTGAGACAATTCCCTCACCAACTCTTGCAAGAATTGTTGCTTCGCCGGCACCGCCGACTAATCTTTCAATATTGGCACGAACGGTTACTCTTGCCATCGCTTTTAATTGAATACCATCTTTTGCAACGGCAGAAACCATCGGTGTTTCAATTACTTTAGGCACAACAGACATTTTAACCGCTTCAAGAACATCTCTTCCTGCAAGATCAATTGCAGTTGCTCGTTCAAAAGTTAATCCAAGATTTGCTTTATCTGCAGAGATCAACGCATTAATTACTTTAGTAACATTTCCTCCTGCAAGATAATGTGCTTCAAGTTTTGCCTGATCGACTGTTAATCCCGCTTTTGTTACGGTAATCATATTTCTAACAATTAATACCGGCGGAACTTTTCTTAGTCTCATTCCAATTAGATCACGAACTATCTTTACTTTTACTCCAGAGAAGTATGCTGTAATAAATAATCCAAGCGGAACGAAATAAAGAAAGAGAATTAAGAATAACGCAACCGCAATAATTATCACGACTGACAATCCAGTTAATGCTTCCATCAATACTCCATAATTAAATTTTAATATTAGTTCTTTCAAAAAAATTCTCTGCCATAATGTTCTCGCTATTGACCAAAAACAAGATTTTATGACACGGATTTTACCACTATTGCAGAATAATTTTTCTTTTCTATCTGAAATTATAGAAAATTTTAACCAAATGTAGTGGCATTTGAATTGAACCATACAAACTTTGTGTTTTCGAAGTTAAATTAAATGATTCATTGATTTAAGGCTGGCTTGATAAGGGGTGACACTTATTGCTATATTTCAATTGTGGAACAAAAACATTCAATTTTTTGTTTCACTTTTTATCAATTAAGGAGATATATGGACGGAAATTTCTCGGATAGATTGCAGGATGTAATTAGACTTAGCAGGGAAGAAGCTCTTAGACTTGGGCATGATTATATTGGAACAGAACATCTGCTTCTTGGAATCATTCGTGAAGGCCAGGGAGTTGCTGTCAGAATTTTAAGAAATCTTGATAGCGATTTAGTAAAACTAAAAAAAGCAATTGAAGATACTGTTAGAACTTCTGGGGGAACATTAACGATTGGAAATATTCCTCTTACAAAACAAGCTGAAAAAGTTTTAAAGATTACTCAGATAGAATCTAAAATCTACAAAGCTGATGTTATTGGAACAGAACATCTTCTATTATCACTTTTAAGAGATGAAGATAACATTGCCACACAGATTTTACATCAATTTAATGTTACTTATGATTCAGCTCGTTCAGAACTTAATTCAATGTTAAGTGCAAAAAATCCAAGGGATGCTAATCAAAAAGTGCCACCAATGATGGATAAGAAAACTGACAAAACTAAAACTCCTGTTCTGGATAATTTTGGTCGTGATCTTACTAAACTTGGACTTGAAGACAAACTTGATCCAGTTGTAGGCAGAGAAAAAGAAATTGAACGCGTTGCGCAAATCCTGAGCAGAAGAAAAAAGAACAATCCGGTTCTAATTGGTGAGCCAGGCGTTGGTAAAACTGCAATTGCGGAAGGATTGGCTCTTCGTATCATCCAGAAAAAAGTACCAAGAACTTTGCAGGATAAACGTGTTGTTACTTTAGATCTTGCAGGACTTGTTGCCGGAACGAAATACCGCGGACAGTTTGAAGAGAGAATGAAAGCTTTGATGAATGAACTTGAAAAAGCTGAAGATGTAATTCTCTTTATTGATGAACTTCATACCATAGTCGGTGCCGGAGGCGCAAGCGGTTCTCTTGATGCATCAAATATGTTTAAACCAGCTTTAGCTCGCGGTGATATACAGTGTATCGGTGCAACAACTCTGGATGAATACAGAAAATTTATCGAAACAGATGGAGCACTTGATCGCAGATTCCAAAAAGTTATGGTTGATCCGCCAACTTATGATGAAACTCTTCAGATTCTTGAAAATATTAAATTCAAATATGAAGAACATCATCGTGTTAGATATTCCAAGGAAGCGATTCAAACAGCAGTTAAACTTAGTAATCGTTACATAACAGATCGGCATCTTCCTGATAAAGCTATTGATGTGATTGATGAAGCCGGATCAAGAGTTCATATGGGCAATTTTGAAGTGCCTCAGGATATTCTTGATCTTGAAGAAGATATTGAAGGAGTTAAAAAAGATAAAGCACGCGTTGTAAAGATGCAGGATTATGAAGAAGCTGCACGCTTGCGTGATAAAGAAAGAAATCTTCTTTCTGATCTTGATACTGCAAAACGTGAGTGGGACACAAGAACAAAAGACATAGTTCATGATGTTACCGAAGATGATATTGCTACAGTAGTCGCAATGATGACAGGAATTCCTGTTAACCGTATTGCTCAAACAGAATCAGAAAAATTATTAAAGATGGGTGATGCGTTAAAGCAATCTATTGTTGGGCAGGATGAAGCAGTAGAAAAACTAACTAAAGCTATCCGCAGAACAAGAGCAGGATTAAAAAGTCCAAACCGTCCAATCGGAAGTTTTATTTTCTTAGGACCAACCGGAGTTGGAAAAACAGAATTGTGTAAAGTGCTTGCAAAATATTTATTCGATAGTGAAGATGCACTTGTAAGAATTGATATGAGCGAGTACATGGAAAAGTTTTCTGTTTCAAGATTGGTTGGAGCACCTCCCGGTTATGTTGGATATGAAGAAGGCGGACAGCTGACTGAAAAAGTTAGACGAAAACCATATTCGGTTGTTCTGTTTGATGAGATAGAAAAAGCACATCCGGATATTTTTAGCTTGCTTCTCCAGGTGCTTGATGATGGTACATTAACAGATTCTCTCGGAAGAAAAGTTGATTTCAAGAATACGATTATTATTATGACATCAAACGTTGGGACCAAGGATATTAAGAACATTAGCAAATTTGGTTTTGGCGGAGATGATAAAGCTGATAAGTACTCGAGTTTGAAGGATACTGTTGAAGAAGCGATGAAGAGATTATTTAACCCCGAATTCTTAAATAGAATTGATGATACAATCGTTTTCAGAAATCTTGATAAGAAAGACATTCACGATATCATTGATATAGAAATCAAAGATTTGCTTGCAAACATTAGAGAAAACAAATTAACTCTTGTATTAGATGAATCAGCAAAAGAATTTTTAGTTAACAAAGGCTTTGATGAAAAATTTGGTGCTCGTCCACTACGCAGAGCATTGCAAAAATATGTTGAAGATCCTTTGGCTGAAGAAATATTACGCGGTTCATTTAAAGAAGGAACAACAATAGTAGCTAAGCATGTTGAAAATACAGAAGACTTAGTTTACTTTGATGAATCCTTAGAACATCCCGATCCCAATGTAGAACCGGAAAAAACTGATACAAGTGGAATTTAGTTCATCATTTTATTAGAACATTCGTAAGCGCATTCTTTAGGATGCGCTTTTTTTTGTTTATTTTTACATCGTAATCATTAAAACTTCATGTAACTTTATGAATAAACTTAATAGGGTTCAAATCGATTCTGGTCTTTCAAAGTTTCCAGGATGGACTTTTGATAATGAGTCAATATCAAAGCAATTCCAGTTTAAAGATTTTATAGAAGCCTTATCTTTTGTAAATGCTGTTGGTTTAGAATCTGAAAAGATGGATCATCATCCTGATATATTAATGTTTGAATGGAATAAAGTTAAAATTACAATTTCAACACACAGTGCAGGCGGTGTAACGGAAAAAGATTTTTTGCTTGCATCAAAAATAGAGGAAAGAATAAAATGAGCTCGCGTTTAGATGAACTTTTGGATAAGTACGATGAAAATCCTTTAGACCCGGATATCATTTACAGCATCGTAAAAGAATATTTAAAAACTAATATGGATGAACAAGCCGAAGAGTTTCTTAAAGATCTTTTAAAGAAAGCTCCAAAGTATGTGCAGGCTTATATAACGTACGGCAACATCAAAGAAAATAATAACGAGGTTGAAGATGCTGAATATTATTACCGTGCAGGATTAAGAATAGCTAAAGAATTAAACGATACAAAAGCAATAAGAGCTCTGGAGGATTACTTAGATGAACTTGAATAACGAAGATGTAATAAAAATATTTAAAGGTACTGAAGCATTGCTGGAAGGGCATTTTCTTTTAACATCAGGCAGACATAGTAACCAATATTTTCAATGCGCTAAAGTTCTGCAGTATCCTGAATATACTTCACAAATCTGTTCTTTGATCGCAAATCATTTTAAAAATCACGAGATAGATACAGTAATTGCTCCTGCTATGGGCGGAATGATTGTGGGATATGAAGTTGCAAGACAATTAAATAAAAGATCTATCTTTACAGAAAGAGAAAATAAAGAGATGACTTTACGTCGTGGATTTTCTTTATCTAAAGGTGAGAAAGTTTTAATATGCGAAGATGTTGTTACTACAGGCGGATCAGTTTTTGAAGTTATTGAAATCGTGAAAAAATTTAACGCAGAAGTAGTTGGAGTGGGAAGTATAGTTGATCGCAGTAACGGCAAAGTGGATTTTGGCTACGAGTTTTTTCCTTCACTAAGGTTAAACGCTGTTTCATATCCACCGGAAGATTGTGCGATTTGCAAAGAAGGAAAATTGGAATTAGTTAAACCCGGCTCAAGAAAAGTTTTTTAATCACTATCAGCAGAATCAAATGAAAAAATATTTATTATTATTTACACTCTTACCTTTCATATCATTTCCACAAATAAATTTTGATCAATACTTTGAGAATAAAACTTTAAGGCTGGATTATTATCATACAGGTAACTCAACGGAGGCTTCTTATTCAATTGATGAGTTGATTGAAGAACCTTACTGGGGTGGATCTAAAACTAATTTGCTTGATAGGTTTGATTACGGTAAATACAAATTTGTAGTTAAGGATTTTGATTCAGGAAAAGAAATATACTCCAGAACATACGCAACCTTGTTTAGCGAGTGGCAGACAACTGATGAAGCGAAGCAAACAGTAAAAAGCTTTAGTGAAACAGTAGTTTTCCCTTATCCAAAAAATCCTGTTACGGTTGAGTTCTATTCCAGAGACAAAAAAAATATCTTGCACAAAAAGTTTGAATACGTTGTTAGTCCAAATAGTTACTTCATAAAAACTGAGCGAACACTTGAGTACGAGAAATTTGAAGTATTGAATAATGATGACTCTGATGAAGCTGTGGATATAGTAATCATTCCAGATGGCTATACCAAAGAGGAAATGGAAAAATTTAAGAAAGACTGCAAGAAGTTCGCAGGATATTTATTCAATGCTTCACCTTACAAAGAGAATAAAGATAAATTTAATATTTTGGGAATCGAAGCTCCATCTAAAGACTCAGGGACAGATATTCCTGCTGAAGATATTTGGAAGAATACAATTGTAAATTCTCAATTCTATATGTTTGATCTTGATCGATATTTAATGACTGGTGATAATAAAACTTTGAGACATATTGCTTCCAATGCACCATACGATCAAATATTTATTTTAGTAAATACGAACAAGTACGGCGGCGGTGCAATTTATAATCATTACTCTGTTTGCGTCAGTGATAATAGTTACAGCGAGTACATTTTTACACACGAGTTTGGTCATGGATTTGCAGGGCTTGGAGATGAATACTATACTTCTGATGTGGCCTATAATGAATTTTATCCGCTTGATGTTGAACCTCTTGATCCGAATTTAACAACATTGGTTAATTTCAATTCTAAGTGGAAAAATATGATTGATGAAAATACTCCTGTTCCAACTCCTGGGACAAAGGAATTTAAAGAAACCTTAGGTGTATTTGAAGGTGGCGGATATGTTGCAAAAGGTGTTTACAGACCAATGCAGGATTGTTCAATGAAATCGATTTCTGTTGATAATTTTTGTCCGGTTTGTAAACGTGCAATAAAACAAATGATAGATTTTTACAGCGAATAATTATTAAGTTACCTTACTTAAATTTGTGAAACCTTCGAGGTTGTGCTAAAAATGCAGTTAAAATAATAGCAGGACTATTAATCATTTCAGAAAACCTCGAAGGTTTTTATGAATTGTACATAACATAAATTATTAAGGAAAATTTTGGATCAAAAAAAATTACACAAAACTGTTGAGACAATAGCATCGCAAAAGTTTACTACTGATGAAGAGATGTTAACAACAGTTGTAAACGAAATTGTCCACGATCAAGCAACAGGGTTTACAGGAGGAAGAATCTGGAAACTTTATCCTGAAATTGAGGGATATAAGTTGTTATATCAAACCGGAAAAATGGAAAAGATTGAAAAGAATTTTGTTATTCGTGCTCTTGAATATCCTGTGTTTGAGCAGCTTGCGCAATCAAGGACTATTCTTGGACACGAGACTATTGAAGCATTAAGGAAAAAAGGGATATTTAAATATTCTGCTTCTGGCGTTGGACATAAAACTAAAATACAAGGCAAGCCATTTTATCATTATGTCCTTGCACTTAATTCAAAAAGCATTGATGAAGAATTGAGAATAAATTTAAGCATCATTTCAACTGCTTTAACATCGCAAATTAAGCAGAGAAAAATTTCTCACAGTGCAAATCTGCTTAAAGCTGATATTGATAAGGCACGGCAGTTACAAAAAAGTATTTTACCTGAGCACGAATATAAGTTTCATCATTTTGATATTTATGGAATTACAGATCCTGCTGAAATAGTAGGCGGAGATTTTTTTGATTATCTGGACATTGGAGATAACAACGATAGAATAGGTGTTACAATTGGAGATGCTGCAAGCAAAGGTGTTGCAGCAGCAGCAGAAGCTATGTATGTTTCCGGTGCTCTTCGAATGGCTACAACATTTGAAATTAAGATTTCTCTAATCTTAAAAAGAATGAATGAACTTGTAAATAAAATATTTGAAGATGATAAATTCACTTCATTGTTTTATGGTGAACTTTCAACTTATAAAAATGGATTATTTCTTTATGCTAATGCCGGACATAATCCACCAATTTTTTACAGAAGTGTAAAAAATAAATTTGAATATCTCCAAACTACAGGACCAGTTCTTGGACCCGCTCCACAATCGAAATACTATGTTGAAAATATAAATATTTATTTAAATGATATTCTTGTTTTATATTCAGATGGAGTTACAGAGGCAGCTAATTCAAAGTTTGAATTTTACGGCGAACAAAGATTGATTTCAATAATTCGAAAACTGAAAGATAAAACTCCAAAAGAAATTGCGATTGGTATTTTAGAAGATGTTATTAAGTTCTCTACAAATGGAACTTATACTGATGACAAAACCATAGTGGTAATTAAAAGAACATCTTAATTTTTAAAAAATTAGATTTAAATCTAAGTCATCCGGTGCTAAGTCGAAGGATGACAAGTATAGACTAATAGTCACTCTTCTACAAGTTCTGAGTGATAAGTAGATAAATACTAAATTTTAATTTCATTAATAAATATAATTCTTGAAAAACTATGCTAACCTCTATTAATCCTGCAACAAACAAACTTATTAAAAGCTATGATGAAATGACAAGTGCAGTCTCTGAAAATATCATTTCACTTTCTGATCAGGCGTTTAAAAGTTGGAAAGAAACGAAGTTTATTCACCGTTCTGATTTGATGAAGAATGCCGCAAAAGTTCTTAGGAAAAATTCTGATGAATATGCTTCATTGATGACAATCGAAATGGGAAAACCAATTGTACAATCGAGAGCAGAAGTCGAAAAATGTGCCTGGGTTTGTGAATACTATGCAGAAAATGCCGAAAGGTTTTTAACTGATGAAATTATAAAAACAGACGCCGCAAAAAGTTTTATTTCTTATCAGCCGCTTGGAATTGTACTGGCAATTATGCCATGGAACTTTCCATTCTGGCAGGTTTTTCGTTTTGCTGCTCCAAATCTGATGGCTGGTAATGCTGGATTATTAAAACATGCCTCCAACGTTTCAGGTTGTGCATTAGCCATTGAAGATGTTTTTAGAAAAGCAGGATTTCCTGAAAATCTCTTTAGGACTATTTTAGTTACTTCAAAGAATGTAAAGGAAATAATATCGAATCAGAAAGTACAAGCTGTTACTATAACTGGAAGTGTTCCTGCAGGAAGATCTGTTGCATCTATTGCAGGAAGCTTGATAAAGAAAACAGTTTTAGAATTAGGCGGAAGTGATCCTTATATTGTGCTGGAAGATGCTGATTTGGAAAAAGCGGCAATGTCTTGTGTAACTTCACGTTTAATTAATGCCGGACAAAGCTGTATTGCTGCAAAACGTTTTATTATTGTTGAAAGTGTTTATGATGAGTTTGAAAAATTATATCTGGAAATTATGTCCAAGAAAAAAATGGGTGATCCATTAGATGAAAATAATGATCTTGGTCCACAAGCAAGTTTGCAATTACGAGATGAATTACATGATCAGGTTTTAAGAAGTGTTAAACAAGGGGCAGAATTAATTTTAGGCGGAACGATTCCAGAAGTAGATGGAGCTTATTATCCCCCAACAATTTTAACTAAGGTTAAACCTGGTATTGCTGCTTTTGATGAAGAATTATTTGGTCCTGTTGCTGCTTTAATAAAAGCAAAGGATGAAGATGAAGCTATTGAACTTGCCAATAATAGTATTTTTGGTTTGGGTGCTGCGGTATTTACAAAAGATACGGAAAGAGGAGAACGAATAGCTAAAGAAAGACTTAATGCAGGATGCTGCTTTGTAAATGATTTTGTAAAATCGGATCCAAGGCTTCCATTCGGTGGAATCAAAGAATCAGGTTATGGAAGAGAACTATCTCCATTAGGGATTAAAGAATTTGTAAACATTAAAACTGTTTATATTAAATAGTAAGTTGATTTAGCCACATTCTGAAATTATTTAAATCAAAAGAAATCACTTTGAAAAATTATAAGCTAATTATCCAATATGATGGCGCTAACTACTCTGGATGGCAAATCCAAAAAAATTCCAATTCTATTCAGCAAATAATAACAGAATCTCTTGAAATTCTAATGAAAGAAAAAATTAATCTTATCGGATCTGGTAGGACTGATTCGGGTGTTCATGCAATTGGGCAGGCAGCTAATTTTAGGACAGAATCGTCAATAGATATTTACAGATTCAAACATTCTCTTAATTCAATTTTACCTTCAGATATTGTAGTTACGACTATGGAAGAAGTTGATATAGAATTTCATGCAAGGTTTGCTGCAAAAAAAAGAACTTATTTATATTTAATAACACAGTCAAGATCACCTTTCTATAAAAATTATTCATATTTTTATCCGCGTAAAATTGATTTACTAAAACTCAATTCACTTAGTAATTTGTTTTTAGGAGAAAAGGATTTTACATCATTCAGCAAAAAAAATGAAGAAATAGAAAATAAAAATTGTATTGTATATAAAGCCTTTTGGTATAAAAAAGGGCAAGTAATATTGTTCTCTATTCAAGCTAGCAGGTTTTTGCACGGTATGGTAAGAACAATCATAGGTACTTTGTTAAATGCTCAGGATCAAACTGAACCCGAGAGATTTATTCAGGAAATATTTAATTCACAAAACCGGGAAGAAGCGTTTGAATCTGTTCCGGCTAAAGGACTATTTTTATATAAAGTGGAGTATTAAAAATGTTCAATCTAAATTCTAAAAGAATTCTAATTACTGGCGGATCAAAAGGAATTGGGGCAGCTTGTGTGAAGTATTTTTGTATGGCAGGTGCTTCGGTTGCATTTACTTATAATTCAAACTCATCTATGGCTTTAAGACTTGAAAAGCGCTTTGAAAAAATTTCCAAATGCAAAGCATACAAGGTTGATATAAAAAATGAAGATGAAATTAAAAGTACAGTTCAAGCAGTGTTAAAGGATTTTGGAAGAATAGACGTTTTGGTAAATAATGCAGGAATCTGGAAAGAAGGAAAGATAAGTAAGATGAAACTTTCTGCCTGGGAGGAAACTATCAAAACTAATCTTACTTCAACATTTTTATTTACTCAGCAAGTAATTCATTTTATGAAATTAAAAAGATATGGCAAAATAATTAATATCTCATCAACTGCTGGCCAAAGGGGAGAAGCATACTACTCACATTATGCAGCTTCAAAAGGCGGTATGATATCCTTTACGAAATCACTTGCTTCTGAGCTCGGGCCGTATAACATAAATGTAAACAGTGTTGCTCCTGGATGGGTTTTAACTGATATGTCTAAAAGTGTTTTATCTAATAAAAAAAGTCTTGACGAAGAATTGAAAAAAATTCCACTCGGAAGAATAGCAACTGCTGATGATATCGCAGGACCGGTTTTGTTTCTTGCATCGGATATGTCCAGACATATAAATGGTGAAGTGTTAAATGTTAACGGCGGTTCAGTTTTGGTTGGATAAAAAGTAAATGGAATTATTAGCAGACATACATCCAAAAATTGTTCATTTTCCTATAGCATTTCTAATGCTTTATCCTTTTATGGAATTAGTTTTTCTGATTAGCGTAAAAGATTTTTTTTCAAAATCTGCAATGTTATTTCTAGCAATTGGAGTTATTGGATCTTTCTTTGCTGTGCTTTCTGGTAACCAGGCATTTGAGGTTGTTGAGAACTGGAACGGTGAAGGAAAAGAAATTTTTAGTTATCATCAGTTGTTTGCAAACCTAACTGTGTGGTTTTTTTCGGCATTGCTTATAGTCAGGTATATTTTGTTCATCAAGAAAAAACTTAACAGGACAATTATTAGTGTTATCTTTGTATTGTCTTTAATCGGCGTTTATTTGGTTTATCAAACTGGTAATTACGGCGGAAAATTATCAGATAATGTCATAATGAATTCAACTTCATCGATTGAAGATAAGAAGTAAATTACGGTCACAAATTATTTAACATATTCAATTTTAAAATGATTAATTCAATAAAATATTTCATAGTTTTTACTCTTATTTTTTCTACAATCGGATTTGCCGAAAAACCTCCTTCAAGCAGAGCTACAGGCTTTTTTGTGGCCTTCGGAGTCGGACCAAGAATGCCTCTTGGAGAATTTTCAAACACAACGGATATTGGTTATGGATTGAATGTTGAATTTTCATATACCGATAATGAATTTCTTCCTGTATTTCTTTTTGCAAATATTGGATATGAACAGTATCCCGGTTCGCAGAATTATTTTCAGGAAACTGAATATTCAAACTTTCATACAAACTCACTTCCTGTAAACATTGGTGCACGATATTACCTTGCGCCATTGTTAGAAAACATTGTTTTGCTAATGCCTATCATTCAAGCATCTGCATCATATACTTATTTTCAAACATTGAACGAGTTTGATCAGAATTCCGGGAAAAACAATTATCTGGAGGATGCACACAAATTTGGTTTTACTGCCGGAGCAGGTGTTTCGATGTTTATGATGGAATTATTAGCTTCCTATAATTATATGCCATCCAACCAATTTATTTCCGTTGATCTTAAAGTAAGAATCCCATTATATATAAGTTTTTAGGAGAGTGTTATGAATTATAAAAATCTTTTACTTGATATTAATGAACATATTGCTGTTCTAACATTAAATCGCCCGGATAAACTAAATGCCCTTAATCATGAATTGTTAGTGGAATTACAAAGCGCTATTAAAAAGTTGGGAGATGATGATAATATTTTTGTTGTGATATTAACAGGCAGTGGTGAAAAAGCTTTTGTTGCCGGTGCAGATATTTCTGAAATCAACAAACTGAATATGCTGGATGGGAAAAAGTTTGCTGAATTTGGTCAATCAGTTTTTTCTATGATAGAAAAATTTGATAAACCTGTAATAGCGGCTGTTAATGGATTTGCTCTTGGCGGCGGTTGTGAACTCGCTCTTTCCTGTCATATCAGATTAGCAAGTGAAAATGCAAAATTTGGACAGCCTGAAGTTAACCTCGGAATTATTCCTGGTTACGGCGGAACACAGAGGTTGACTAGATTAATTAATTCCGGTAGAGCTGCGGAAATGATTTTAACTGCTGATATGATTGATGCTTCTGAAGCACTAAGGATAGGTCTGGTTAGTAAAGTTTATACGCAAAGCGAATTACAAAGCGAAGCTTTTGAAATGGCGTCTAAAATTGCCAGGAAAGGTCAGCAAGCCATTCGCTTAGCTTTAAAAGCTATAAAAGTTGTTGATGAAGTTTCATTACACGAAGGACAAAATATTGAAGCAACTTTGTTTGCATTGTGTTGCGGAACAGATGATTTTAAAGAAGGCACACAAGCTTTCTTAGAAAAAAGGAAACCTTCTTTTACAAACAAATAAGCTCTGATAATATTTTGAATATGATAGTTGAAAAAAACTTGACCTATTTGTAATGTAATTAAACATGAACTTAATCTTTAAAATACATGACTAAATCTTCGCTTCCGAAAAATGTTGCATTAATCTTATTCGGTATTGTAGTATTACTCCTGATTAGCAACATTATTATAACAAAGTATGTAAATAAAGATGAACAGCCAAAAAACAGAGAAGCACTTAGTGGAATTGAGATTGATAAATCATTTCACTTTGCACTTAAAAACTATGGATTTTCAGATACCTGGATTTCAAAGAAAAAAATAAAAAACATTGCTGGTGATTCACTCTTTGCAACCTACTCTGTTAAAGTTCCCAAAGATGTTCCCATTCACTTACTAATTCTTGAATTGAAAAATATATTTTGGGAAAATGAAGTTAGTATTGAAGCAGAAGAAATTGTTTCTACAAAGAAAACTATTTTAAAGCTATCATCTGAGAAAAAATTAAAGCTTGCCGCAGAATTTTACTATGTTGAAAATGTTATGCGAGAATTTGGAACTGTTTCATTTCTTGTTACTGATCTTCCATTACAGGATGAAGAGATTCTCAATGAATTTTTGAAGACTCCAGAATTATTCTATTGTGTTCTAATTCCTAATGCTGAATCAAAAAAACAGTTATCGTTATTATCTAAATCAGGTAAACGATTTGCACTGTTGCTTAATGATGATATTACTGAACTCGATTATAAACTTTCCAGCAATTACTCAGATGACAGATTATCAAGATCGATTAAAGAAATTGTCGGAACGTTTTACTCAGCGGCATTCTTCATTGTTGATGAAAAATCTGATCTTTATGAATCTAAGAAAATTGCATTTATAGAAGAGCAGCTTAAAAAAAGGGGAATAGTTTTAGTAACGAAAGGAAGATTTGAATCAATAAATGCAAGTACTATGAATTTAGAAAATGATTTTCAGAATTTTATGTTATCAGTTAAGAAAGATGATGAGAAAGTTTTAATGGTTAGTGCTGAAAATTATTTAACCATCTCAACTTTAATCCCTTCGTATAGAAAAATTGGTTACAAGTTTATATACCCTGGTGATATAATAATTAAAAGATAACTTTATTTACATTAAACTTTCTTTTGTCATGCTGAACTTGTTTCAGCATCTTATTTCTTAAGATTTACGGACCCTGAAACAAGTTCAGGGTGACGAGTAAAAACTAATAGAAATTCTTAAATCAATTCTCCAAACAAATCAACTTCTACAATCTCAATTGCTAACTCTTTTAGTTTTTGCATCAATAAATTTTTATCACCAACGAGTACAATTGAAAGATTATGATTCATTATAAATTCTTTAGCTGCATTATCTACCTCATCTTTTGAAACCGAATTTATATGATGAATATAAGTATCAAAATAATTATCAGGAAGATTGTAAAGTATTTTTCCAGCAACTCCTGAGGCAATCTGACGGTACGTCTCGAAGTTAAGTGGAAATTTTTTTGTTATTGAAGATTTAGCGAATTCTAATTCTTTGTCTGAAACTCCGTTATGGATGTTGTCCAGTTCAAAAAGAATTTCTTTTAAAGCGTTTGCAGTATTTTCAATTCCAACTGAAGTTGACACTTCGAAAAAAGCTGTATCCTTAAAATATTGAAATCTTGAGGTTGCGCCATAGGTATAACCGTTTCGTTCACGAAGATTAAGATTGATTCGGCTGGTAAACTGTCCACCCAAAATTGTATTAAGTAAATACCTTTGGAAAAAATCATTTTGATTTCTTTTTGGTGTGATGTGTCCAACTCTTATCTCAGTTTGAACTGAGCCTTCTTTGTGATATAAATAAATCTTTTTACAAGGTTCCACTGATGAAATCGAAATTGTATTATTATTCTTAACATCCTGCCAGTTTGAAAAATATTTGTTTAATAACCTTACAAGTTCATCTTGATCTAAATCTCCAACTATAATTAAAGACGAATTTGAAGGCGAGAAAAA
>Ga0105105_10000236_pt1 | contig 25454 bp, 38 predicted proteins | sample PPLLaktember2015_4_FD_79108 | JGI IMG/M metagenome (GOLD analysis project Ga0105105, IMG submission 79108) | Freshwater sediment microbial communities from Prairie Pothole Lake near Jamestown, North Dakota, USA - PPLs Lake P8 Core (1) Depth... | ecosystem: Environmental > Aquatic > Freshwater >...
GCTTCAGGCTCTCGATGGCCCTGCGCTTGGCGTCGGCCACCCTCTCCCTGTTGTTCCGGTCCATGCGGTCCTTGATCGACCGCCTCGGCGTCCAATCCCTGCCACACCGCTTGACCACTTTCTCCACGACGACGACCTCCCAGCGATGATGGAGCAACGTGTTGTAGTTGATGCTCAGGAGATCGTGAACGAGCTGGACGAACTGCTCGTCGTCGATGCGCTTGATGGCCTGGTCCTGACCGATGGCACTGAGCGAGACGAACTCCTCCTGGGTCACGTACAGCTTCCTCGGCGACAACAGGCTCATGGCCTCTCCCCTGTCTTCTTCATGCACGCCTCGCAGGGGTCGTTGAACAGGTCGATGCACCAGCCGTGCTTCGGTCGCCTCCCGCAGCGCGACTTGCGGTGACGGAGGTCTTTGAGCGTCTCGCCCTCCAGGACCGGCACCGCATGGAGCTTCCTCCCGGCCATCTCGTTCGCGTACCTGTCGCGCCTTGGGTCCGTCGAGGCGCAGAGCCACTCGAACTTCGTGGCCTTCTTCGCGGCCTCGTCGTCCAGGGCCTCGGCTTGGCGCCGACAGCTCTGGCGAACCTCCCTGGCGATGCCAGATTCGGTCTTCACCTACTCCTCCTCCGCGTCTGCGATGGCGCTGTCGGTCAGCCTCCCAGCTTCCTCGAACTCGGCCTCCAGCTCGTTCAGGATGCGCTCGTCTTCGGCCTCGCAGATAGAGTCGGCCATCCCTATGGCGACGAGGTACTCTCTGACGGCCTTCGCCGCCTCCCCCGGGCTGTCCATGCCGATGTACTCGACGGCCATCCCCAGCTCGTCGCCCAGGTCCCACGCCTCGACCACCTCGAAGGCTTCGCAGGCGTTGTCCCCTCTGATGGGCTGCTCGGCCATCCCAGACGCCGCAGCACGGTCCAGATACCAGAGAGCCTTCTCCAGGTCCGCGCGCTCAGAGCCCTTGTGGGGCGCTCTGAGGATGTACTTCAGGGCGTTGCCCATGCAGAAGCCCCAGCCAAGCCCCCACGACTCGATGACCTTGATGGGCTCGTACTCGACGGAGCCGTCGTCGCCCTTCTCCCCGCAGGCGTTGTAGTGCCCCGGGTGGACCACAGGGCCTCCGACCTTCTTCAGATCCCCCTCGATGCCGTTGAGCAGCTTCCGCCTCATGGCTTGGCCTCGCCCGTCATCAGCAGGTTCCGCAGCATCGCCTCGATGGGCGGCGGCTTCCAGCCCGGTGGCTTCAGCCGCTTGCCGTCCTCGCGCAGCGGACCATCGGCCTTCCGCATGTTGGCCTCCCAGACCGCATCGAAGAACGGCTCGATGTCCACGCCCATCGCGTTCGAGCAGTTGTGGATGACGACAGTGATGTCGCAGATGGCGTCGATGACCTCGGCCCACCAGTAGATGGTCGCCGCCTGGTAGAACTCGACGTCGTTCATGGCCCGGAACCGCGCGACCACATCTTCGTCGCCGCCCTCACCCTTCGCCTCTTCGAGCCGAGCGATCTCGGACATGACGACTTGGCGCCACTGCTCGCCCTGGTTCTTGAGCACCTGGAGCAGGCGCACCGCCGTGTCGAACTCCTCGGCCTCCTCACTGACGAGGCTCCGCAGCAGGTCGAGCTTCAGGCCCACCAGACCGGGCCGCTCCTCGTTGGGCAGCGACAGGTCCAGGGCCTCCATCATCTCCTTCACGCGCTTCTGGGTCTTCAGCATCTACTTCCTCGTCTCGAAGGTGAGCGCAACCGGGCTGCGCTCGATGTCCACCTGGTCCTCGGCGTGCGATTCCGCACGGACGGGGCCGAACACGCCCTCGTAGCGCATCGTCTTGCCGCCCCGTGTCACAAGCCACACGCCGTCAGGAAGGCTCTCGTCGATGGTCAGGATGCCCTCGCCGTTCTCGTCAACCACGATGCGCGCCCCGGCACAGAGCGGGGGGTCGCCAGGCTTGCCTTCCATCTCCCTCCAGGTGCTCGCCATCCATTCCCAGAAAGAAGCGTCCGCTGAGGCGTTGGGCTCTCTGATGAGCGAGACCTCTCCCAGCGGGATGGCCTTGTGCCCCTCGATGAACGACCGGGCCTTCTGGCCGATGCTGATGGCGAACTTCTTGCGTGGAATCTCATCCATGCTCCACCCAACCTAGCACATAGCGATGTCGTGTCAACAAGTAAGGTGCAGTGCTACGACGTCTTCGGCTTTGGGCCGCGCTCCTTGGGCACGAGGTCGTCGAAGATGACCGGCATCTTCTTGGCGAAGTCGAAGACGAGGGGGATCATCAGCTCTCGCATCCTGGGGTGGGCGAGGTGCGAAGCTCGCTGGCTGAAGATGTTCCGCCACTCCCTGACGTTGGCCTCGACGACGATCTCGGCTTTCACGCCGATGGGCAAGACCTCTCTGGACAGCTCAGCCGGGCAGCCGTCGTTGACCAGGTCCAGGTAGTCCTCCTCGGCCCGCGCCCACGAGCCGAGCATCTTCAGCTTCCACCGCGCCCGCTTCTCCAGGTCGGGCTCGCGCATGAACAGAACCTCGGTCGGGTCGCAGACCGTGATCTCGCCGCCGAACTTCCCCTTGCCGTAGTTGCAGTAGCGGGTGCTCTCCTGGCCGAACGAGCACAGACGATGCCTGACCATCTCGTGCGTGAAGCCCCTGTTGGAGATGAACCGCACGCTGGCAGAGCCACCGAACTCGATCATCGCCATGTGGCCGCGCTTCATGAGGCTGCGGACGAGCTTCTCCGCGCTGCCCTCGGTGATCTTGTCCTCGCTCTTGTAGCAGGTCCGCGCCGCTCGCTCGATGCGCTCCAGCACGCGCTCCGGGTACTCCAGGATCTCGTAGCTCGGGTTGATGACCTGGGTCATGATGTGCTCTCCCTCGTGACCTTGGCCGGCGTGCCGTCTGGGCAGTCCACGCACACCACGACGCTGTGCCCCTCGGCTCCAACCCTCACCTCCCACGGGATGGGGACGTCCTCCCCGATCTGGCCGATGGACGTCGCCCAGCAGCCAGACGAGCCGTAGAACATCATGACGACCAGACCACCCTTCTCGTCGCCGATGGTGAACCAGACCTTCTGCTCGTAGGCGTTGATCTCGTCGCCCTTGCCTCCCACCACGGCCTTGGTCGGCTTCTCGACCTCGGCGCCGCAACACGGACACTTCCTCTCCAGCTCGATGTTGGCCTCGACGATGTCGTCGCTGTGCCCGCTGATCTTCAGCATCACCCACTCCTTCGCGCCGCCCACCTCACTGCGAACGGCATGATCACGAAGAACACCATCCAGGCGATGGCGTCCCACTTACTCATCCTTGCCCGTCCCCTTGCGCCTGATGAACTTCGACTCGGCTGGGACGCTCCCAGTGGGCACGTAGCGCTCTTGCTTCGGGGGCTCTGGCAAGGGCTCCAAGGGAAGCTCCTGGGGCTCCTGGGGCGCCTCTGGCTCCTCGAACCGACAGTAAGGGAAGGGCTCGTCCCTAAAGCCGGCCTCCTTCATGTCCGTCGTCTCGTAGGCTCGCAGCTCCCCGGGCCTTGGCGCCTCATCCTCCTCCACCGAGAGAGCCATCTCTTCCTGATGCTGGAGGTGCTCTCGAACCTGTCGATGGAGCTGGACCTGCTCCTCTTCGACCACTGGATCGGCCTCGGGAAGACCACCAGCCCAGATGACCTGGGCCTCCTGAAGAGCCACGGCGTAGGCGTGCTGGCAGATGGGCTTCATGCAGAACCAGTGAAGCTCGGCCTGGGCTGGGTCCATCTGCACAGCCTTCCAGCCAGATAAATCACCACGAAGCCCGAAAACAACAAGTCCACACGAAACACATCGGATCTGCTCATCACGAAGCATTCGTCTTTGCGAAAACGCCATGGTGTCCTCTCGCAGCGTTGTCGTATGCTTCCGCCGCCTCTTCTGGTGTGTCGAATGTCCCAAGATGGATCGCCCTGAACCGCTGGCGCAGATTGTCCAGGCTCCCGACGAGCCCTGAGACCTCCTGGCGCCGATACTTCAGCTCCTCCAGCCACTCGGCGAGCTGGGTGTGCTGCGCCGCGCACGCCGGGCTCTCGTCTTCGAGCACTGTCGCAACCTGCCTGGCGTGCTCGATGGCGTCATCGAGCGTCGGAACGGGCACACCCTCGCCATCGATGGACTTCTCGCCGCCGAAAGCCTCCTTGACCTCCGCCGGGCAGCTCACCAGCCTGGGTTCGTCTTTGGGTCCCTTCTCCATCATCATCTCCCGCAGTGCTGACACGTCCGACCGTTGGGCGTGAGCTTCCCGCAGTGGACGCAGAGGTAGTGCCCCTCACCGACCTCCACCTCGTTCTCGACGACCTGCATCTTGACGACGGGAACCATGGTCTCCAGCGCCTCGGCGAGGCACTTCGCACAGAACTGCTTCCCTCCGATGTCGACGGTGTTGTTGACCGGCCCGCAGACCAGGCAGACGCGCAACACGTCAATACTCTTCAGGATCGCCACCGTTCTCACTCTCCCCGTCACCATCCTCCGCAAACGGGCTCGGGAGTCGAACGACAGCTTCCCGAACCACCCCGTCCACCCCTTTCACCGTGGCGACCTGAACCCTCATGTCCTTGTTCTGGAGCCGGTCGGCCAGCTCCGGGTCGGCCTCGAACGCCGCGCTGGTCAGCAGCGTGGCGAGGTAGTTGGCCGCGACCGGGTGGATGCTGACCGCCCTGACGACCCTCCCCATGTCGAGGCACACCTTCCCCTCGTCCACGAAGACGCGCAGGGCGAACGGGTCGGCCACCTCGTCGTCGCTGTCGGGGAAGCCTCCGCCCGGCTTCTCCTCGGTCGGGAGCCCCTGGGCATCGCGCTCCGCCAGAAGCTCCGCACGCGCCTGGACACGCTCGAAGACCTCCGGGGGTAGCTCGGGCAGTCGCACCACGATGATGGGCCGGTCCCCGTTGTTCCCCGTGGTCTGTTCGATCTGCGGCTCGATGCCAATCTGCCTGCACGCCTTGGCCCACCAGATGGGCTCTGGGTAGCCTTCGGCGTATGCCTTCGCGCTCGTGATCTCGAACCCCATCAGCTCCTCGCCTTCAGCCCGTACTTCTCCACGATCTTCTTGGCCTGCTCGTAGACCTTCGGGACGTTGTGGCAACCGCACCCCCAGCAGAACCCCTGCTCGTCACGCAAGGTCTCCGGGCAGTCGTGGTCGCCGTACTCCAAGTAGCAGAGCAGCGCGATGCCCATGTTGGCGAACATGAGCCACTCCTCCGCCCCGGGCCACAGCCCCTCCTCCATGGTCCTCCTCAGAGCCTCGGCGTCCCAGCAGATGGGACACTGCTTCGCCGACCAGCGGCCGTTCCAGAGCTTCTTCTGATGGGGCTCCGGGAGCATCGCCCAGTGCTTCTTGCAGAAGGGGACCTCCGGGTGGATGTCCGGGGCATCGCAGCCGTTGGCGTGGCACCTGTGGACGGGCTTGCCGTCGTTGCAAGCACAGGGGCTCCCATCGTCATCGCACCATGGGCAGCTATCCACCATACTCTGCCCAAACTAGCACAACAGAATGTGTTGTCAATGGGGTCAGATGGGACGGGTTCCGAATCGCTGGCTGGCCACCTGTCTTCGGGCGCAGTCCTGGCACTGGCGAGATGGTCGCTCGGTCCTAGTCAGGGCGCTCTGGGGAATGCACCTTGTCGCGCCGCATTCACAGCGCACCTGGACTTGAATGTGGCCACGGTAGCGGGGGGCATCGAGGGAGACCACGGTCCACTTCCCGTACACATCACCGATCCTTACGTCGGCCATGCGTCAGTGTACCACGTCGTTATCGCCCTTCGCTCGCGTCGACAGGTAGGACATCTTCCTTGCGCCGAGAGCCACGCCGATGCCCATCGTGACGAAGCTCGCCGTCATGCAGACGACGAGCAAGTAGACCAGCCCCCACCATGGATGGCTCGAAAGAAACTCCCACATCACATGCACCCCGCTATCTTCATGACCGCCGTGAAGATGCTGACCCCGATGAGGCAGCCCATCAGCGGCGCCACGAGGTCCGTCATCCAGTCGAAGGGCCTTGGCTCATGCGTCTGGGAACTCCTCATCGTACACCTCCCCTCTGACGTGCGCTGTCGCGATGGCCGAGATGATGCCCCCCACGAACGACTCGTAGGGGATGTAGCGGCGCACCAGAGGAGCTGTCCCCTTCAGCGTGGCATCGACGATGGCCCCCTTGTGGACGTCCGTGCTGCCGTTGGCGATGGTCTCCGCCCGCGCCTGGGCCGACAGTATGACCGCCACCGAGAGCCTGTTCATCATCGGCTCGATGATCCCTCTGCCGCCGAGAAGCGCAGCCTCCCCGGTGTGAGCCACAGCCCCGAAGCTGGCCTGCTGGGCGATGTCCTGGGTCTCATGGCTCAGCCTCGCCATGGTCTGAAGGACCACCACGACCTCACCACCGTCGGCCTCGTCGCAGATGAACCTCTCGACGATCCTGAGCCCCCTCTCTGTCGCCTCATGAGCAGCCATGCACGCGAGGTTGACCCGGACGACCTCCACGCAGGCGTTGATGACGTCGAAGTTGGGCACCCCCACTCCCACCGCTATCGGCAGGAGCAGCTCAGGATGCTCGCACTCGTTCCACGCCCGCTTCATGTCGTCGCCATAGGCCATCCCCCACAGAACGGACCCAGAAGGAGCCCCCAGGCTCTCCAAGATGTCCTTGACCGACATCGACACCTCCTCCTACAAGCGCACCCGACGCCCACTGATGACGTTCACCACCTCGGCGCCCTCACCGAACGCCGCGCGCATCTCGAACAGCTCCTCCGCGCTCGGCTGCGCGGGCTGACGGCGCCTGTACTCGGCGCAGAAGGCCGCGACCTCGGCATCGCGCGCCTTCACGCTCATCCTGAGCGTGGCCATGTCGATGCAGTCGGCCCTGTACCAGTCCTCCAGCAAGTCAGCCGGTGGCACGCTGTCGTTGCTGCTCCAGCGCACGACGTAGCCGTCCATGTAGTGGCGCCCCTTGGCGAAGTCCGCCCGCGCCTTGTCGGCGTCGAAAACGTGACCGGGAACCGATGCGTCGTACTTGGTGTAGTGGTGGTTGGTCATGGTGTCCCTCCGTCCTTGCTCAGAATCTATCCACTGGTTTCGGTTTGTCAACAGAGCGAACCTCGGTTTCGCTCATCCTCCACTCGGACGGTTGTAAACCTCGTCCAGACGACGCGCGATCTCCCTCTTCATCCACTCCATGCTCTCCATCGTCTCCTTCAGCGGCTCGTACCTCTGGAGATGTGGCACGACCTGGAAGCCCATGGCCACGCACAGGTCACGCAGCTTTGAGAAGCACTCCCGGCAGATGGTGGCCTCCATCCTGGCAGCCCTCAGCTCCTCCCTCAACCTCTCGCACTCGACCTCCAGCTCTGCTTTTTTCATGGTGGACAAGGTAACACCTCCATGTTGACAACGCAACACCAGTGCTTAGGTTGGAAGCAGGACGGAGGACACACCATGGACACCATCACCCCCACCATGCGCCAGGCTGCTGCCGCCATCGCCCTCTCCACCCTTCGTGCGCTCGGACGCGAAGACCTGATCCCCTACCTCTGGATCGACTGGAAGGAGGCGTTCACGTCCCGAATGGGCGACGCCCTCTACGCAACGAACGGTCAGCGTGTCCGCAGGAGCAGCGAACGGTTCCGCATCGACGGGACCATCTGCCGGGCTCGGTTCTCCATCCCGCTCTGGGTGCGAGCGACCGAAGAGGATCGCCGCCAGACCGTCATCCACGAGGTCTGCCACCTCGTGGCGGCTCACGAAGCCCACCTGGCTGGCCGCAAGATCTCCAGCGCCCACGGCTACGAGTGGAAGGCCGTCATGAGGCGCGCTGGCGTGCGCCCCAAGCGGTGCCACAACGTCAGCACGAAGGGCCTGGGGAAGAAGACCATCCCGGCTCACTGTGCCTGTGGCGACCACTACCTCACCCCGCTCGTCGCTGGCCGGATCATCGTCCTCCAGCGAACCTACACCTGTGGCCGATGCCATGGGCAAGTCCTCGTCGACAGTGCGAAGACCACCCAGGCCCAGATCGCTGAGTGCCGCAAGGCCGTGGCAAACGACGTGGTCAGGAAGGAGAAGCGCAGGGGCCTGGACAGGAGGTTCGCCGCTCTCGCCGCGATCCTGGAAGGCTAGTTGTACTTCTTGACGAAGGCGTTGACGTTCTTGGCGAAGGACTTCGCCGCGTCGGCCGGCTTGGCGAACATGGTCAGCTCGGTGACGTCAGGCTTCCTCGTGTTCCAGTCGAAGCCCATCCAGAACTTCAGCGACGGGTGGGTCCCCTTCTTCCCCTGCAAGGGCTCGATGGTGGCCACCCAGTCGGGCTTGTGCCCGGAGATCATGTAGCCCTCGCCGTAGGGGCGCACCGTGGCCCCGCCTCCGCCGTAGACAAGCCCCTGGTCGAGCTGGTTGACCAAGACGTTGACGGCGTCCGAGAGCCACTTCCTCGTGACATCCTTGGGGCTCGGGATGCGGAAGCCCTGCAAGGAGACCTCCAGCAGGTTGATCTCCCAACCCCCCTCAGCCCCTTCCCCGATGCTCTCGCTGTAGCCCAAAGCGAGCTTCCGGTAGGTGTTCTTGAAGATGTTGTGGGCCGCATCCACCTGACGCCCAAAGCGACCCAAGCGCTCGACGTCGACAGCCTTCGCCGCCATGGCCTTCTTCAGGTAGTCGGCGAACTCCCGGGTGAAGCGGCTGAGCTGGTCGGCCGTGGACTGGATGGTCTTCAGGTTGGCCATCTGGACGGGCAGCACAGGCTCCACGGGCTCGCCCGCCATGGCCTCCTGAAGCTCCTCGGCCACCAGCTCCAGGTAGTGGCCCAGGTCGTCGAGAGAGACGTCCTCGCCCCTCAGCCTGGACTGGATGTCCTGCTTCGCAACCTGGCGCTCGGCCTTGTGGGCCATCTTCTTCGCCGTCGTGCTGTGCCCGCTGCGCCTTCCCCCCACCTGCTTCTTCTCGCCGTGCTCGCTCCCCCACAGGTCTGCCTCGGCCGATCCGTGCTGCTTGCCGTGGGTGACGGCGGTCCCCTTGTACTCGATGATGGACCGGAGGTTCGAGATGTCGTCGTCCTCCCACTGCCCAGACCTGGTCCTCACCATCCCGACCGACCGCATGGCGTCGGCCCTGCCCCGGCTGTACTCGCGCGCCTTCTTGCTCTGCTTCTCCCACTTGGCCGCGAGGGTTTCGTAGTCCTTCTTCAGCTTCTCGGCCTCGACGCGAGCCTCGCGCCACCCCTCGTCCTGCCACTTCTCCATGGAGTTGGCCGATGCCTCGGCGTCCTTCCAGGCGTCGTGCGCTCGCTTGACCTCGTGCTTGGCGACCCCCTCGTCCAGCTCGGTCTCCTCCGTGAACCTCTCCGTGGCGAACAAGGCGTACTGGCCAGCGGTGGCCCTGTCGATCCCATACGCCATCAGGGCCTTCAGGATGTCGTTGTAGGAGGGGTCGGCCTTCCCCGTCAGCTTCTTCATCGCGGCCCTGAACTTGGGGTCCGACGCCGTCACGGCTCGCTGCTCCGGGCTCCCACCCATCAGCCTGGAGAGCTTGCGCGGGTCGCCGAAGACGTCCGCCAGGCCGCTCTCGTCCAAGCCCTCCAGCTCGTCGAGATCGACGTCCTCGAAGACGTCGAAGTAGCCCCTGAAGAACGCCTTCGACGTGATGGGCACGTCCATCTTGCCGCTCTTCATGTCGATGATGATGTAGTTGCGCGTGTCCCGGTGCTTGAACATGGCCTTGGTGCCGTTCTGGGCCATGTTCATCAGCATGAACTCCCCCGGGTCGGCCTTGCGCCTGGAGCCGCCCTCGGTGGGTAGCTCGAAGTTGCGAAGGGCCTTCTTCAGCTTGTCGAAGGCGATCTGGGCCGTCCGCATGTCGCCGCCAGGGACGACCTCGGAGCCACCCTTCGAGTAGGTGATGCGCCAGCCGCTCTTGCCGGTCTTGGGCGACTTCACCTTGTCGATGTTCCAGGTCCCCATGCCCAGGACGCGGTCCATCTCGGCCCTGAAGGGAGCCATGATGGCAGCGTCCTTGAGCATCCCCTGTGGGTCGGCGACGTAGATGGGGTCGAAGGTGTTGGCCATCCTCTTCGACACCAGCTTGCCGAACATCATCATCTTGCTGGGCGACAGGAAGCGCTTGTCCTTGTAGGCCGACAGGTCGAGGAGGTTGCCCTGGAAGCGCTCGGCCGCGCTCATGCCCTGGACGTCGGCCTCCACCGTGAAGGTGGCGTCGATGGCCGTGCTCAGGAAGACGACGCCGTGGCCCTCATCGACGAAGCCCTCCATCTCCTCGCCGCGCATCTGAGCCGCGATCTCGCGCTTCTTCGAGTGCCGCTCAGACCTGGCCGCTTCCTTGCGCCGACGCTTCAGATCCTCCGACCCGCCGTACCAGCCCTGCTTCTTGTCCTGCTTGGCGAACTCCACCTCGCTCGCGGTGCCTCCCTTGGTGTAGGGGCTCCCCTTGCGCTCGATGATGGACCGCAACGTCTCGACCTCGTTCATCTCGACGCCCATCTCCACGTCCTCGGTAACGCCCAGGATGCTGGCGATCTTCTGGATCTCGTCGTCCGACAGCGAAGCCAGGGTGGCGCTGTCGTAGTCCTTGCGCCCCATCTTCCTGGCGAGGTCCCCGGTGAACATGATGGTCGGCTGACCACCGCTCTTCGCCGGGGCCTTGACCGTCTTGCTGCCCACCGTCTTGTAGGAGCCCTTGTTGCCGATGGGCATCGCCTTGTAGATGGCCCGCTCCAGCTTCTTCCGATCCATCGCAGCCTCGGTCAGCGTGGTCCAGCCGCCTTCTTCGACGAGGGGCGCCAGAAGCTCCTCGGCGTGCTCCTTCAGGAACTTCCGCACAGCCTGATCGGCGATGATGTTCGTCGGCGACAGCCCCATCTGGTTGGGGGTGACGCCCTTGACGACGTGGAACTTTGACTTCCACTTCGCCCCAGGACCCTCCTTGCCGCTCCTCTTGTTCAGCTCGACCGTGACGTCCGCCTTGCCGCTCCCCAGGTCGGTCTCCCAGTGGATGTCGATGGTGATGCCGGCGTCCTCGTTGTCGATGGAGAGGAGGTGCGGCGTCGGCGACGTGACCCAGCCGTCCTTGACGCCCGTGATGGCCTGGAGCACGGAGACGTACCTCTTCGAGAGGTTCGACATCTCCCGCCCGACCTCCTTGTCGGCGTCGGCCTGCTGCTTGTTGAACATGCCCATGGCGAACACCATGGCCTGAGACACCTCGGCGAGGGGTCGGTGGATGATGCCTCTCAGCTCCTCTGCGGTCGCCATGGCTACCTCCCGAAGGCTTCCTGAAACAGGTTGACCACGTTGTCGGTCGTGAGCTGCCCGGACTTGTACTGGACCTCGCGCGTCCAGCTCGCGTGCATCACGCTCTTGACGTCCATGTGGAGGTGGATGTCGGGCTCCTTCACGATCATGGAGATGGTGGCCTCCATGTCCATGTCGCTGCGGTCCTGGCCCTTGTACTCCAACCAGACCGCCGACCTCGCCCGCACCACCTTGACCGACTCGGCATAGCCCCCAGCGAGCTTCTTGATGGCCTTGGCCGCGTCGTTCAAGAACGCCTCCTGGGCGCCCACCAGGTAGTCCCAGAAGGACTTCCCGGCAGCCTCCGTCAGAGGGTGCTCGAAGTAGGCGTCCGACTCCAGCTTGCTGTAGACGCCCTGGAGCCGGCTGATGATGCCGTCCATCTCCCCCTCGAACCCACGGCGCACGCCCTCTTCCCACTCGCCAGCCTTGACCAGCGCGTAGCCGAAATTGGAGGCGCCCGCGAGACGCATCTGCGCGTCCACGAGCACGTCACGAAGATGCGCCTCCGTGTGAGGCTTCCCAGGGTCCACCGGGCGCTTCTGGAGAGCCGCCTCGTCGATGGGAGCTGGCTCCTCCTGGCTCTCCCTGATGACCTCGCCGCGCTCGAAGGCCAGCATCTCCTCGACCATCGCCTCGGCATCGGTCTGCGTCATGATGCCCATCACGTTCTTCGCCATGTTCTACTCCACGGCTCCAAGAGAGCCATCCAGTGCCGCTGCGATGCCAACTGCCAGCCCGGCTCCAAGAGCTACCCCAACCCCAAGCATGACCTGAGAGCCATGCTGTTCCCACCAGGTTCGTCTCGCGCGCTCCCTCCACTCTGCCACTTCCCGGTCGGCCAAGTCGAGCTGCTTCTGGTAGACCTCGCGTTCACGGTCCATGGTCCGCAGATCCACCTCGTACAAGCCCCTCAGCTCGTCGTAGGCGACCTTGGTGCGCCCGGCCCTGGCCGCCATCTCCTGGGTCATGTAGATGCCAGGAGGCGTCTCCTCGGGCGGCTCAGAGCCCTCCACGACGCACTTCGACACCGGGAGGACCACCCGCCGGTCAGCGGGCACATCCTCGGGGGGCTCTGGAAGCTCCGTTGTGAAGAGGGGGGCAGGGAGGGTGCTCTCCTCGGACTGCTGTGCGGGAGCCCCACAGCCCACCAGGAGAGCCAACAGCAGAGCGGCCCAGCGCATCAGTACGAATCCCTCCGCTCTCGCTCGATGTCGTGTTCCCACTCCCCCTCGTCGGTCATGCGAACGGACCAGACGCTCTCGACTTTCACCATGATGTCGGAGCCGGGGCCTCCGCTCCCTGCCACAGGCTTCATCACGCGGCCCAACACGAGGCGGTCGAGCGTCAGGGAGTACGACGGCATCTTCTGGTTGGTGATGTAGCCCTCGATGTTCGCATCGACGTGCTCTCCGAAAACGTCGATGAAGACGTCGATGAATGACCTGTGGTCGGCCTTGAAGGCCGTAGTCACCTCTTCGACCACGAAGCGCCTGAACAGCTTGTCATTGCCCAAGAGCGCCCTGGCGAGATTGCGGCGGCAGTTCATGAACGCCTCGCCGCCGAAGAGCCTCTTGATGAGCGGCGACATCCCATCGACGACACGCGGGATGTTGAGGTTGAAGTCGACGTCGAAACTCGCCTTGGACGGGAACCTGAACTTCCCGCTCCAGGTGTAGGGCTCGGCCCAGTATTCTGGCGGGTCCACAGCCGTAGCCGAAACGTAGCGGCGATTCGGCGGGATGTACTCTCCCTCGCCCTCGACCTCGACCTCTTTGTCGCTCAGAACATCAGGACTTCCATCGCCCAGGTCCCAGTCGCCCATCTCGCCCATCTCGCGGAACTTGGCGAAGAACTCGTTGACCAGGAGCTTCCCCTGGCGCGGGTCGATCTTGACCCCCATGGCCTGCTCGAAGATGGGGACCCACGCCTGGACAGCAACAGCCTCGGTCAGGACGGCGGAACCACCCGTGGCCTCGCTGATGGCCTCGGTGTGCTCCACCTTCGCCCACCTGCCGAAGACCATCTTCAGGCCCTTCTTGATGGCGTGGTGGAGGAGCTTCTTCCCGGCCTTCTTGACGCTCTTCTTCAGGATCTCCTTGGCGCTCCCAGGCTTCTTCCCGATCTGCTTGATGGCCCCGGCGGCAGCGTGCTTCAGCATCTTGCCGGTCTTGGTCTTCGTCTGGATGCCCTTGACGCGCCGCGCGAATGGGTCGGCGATCATCTGGCCGATGGACTTCTTCTTGGGCTTCGCGCTTGGCTTGGGCTTCGAGCCCTTCTTGGGCTCCTGGGTCCCAGAAGGCGTCGGAACGGCAGACGGCTTGGGGACCGCCGCAGGCGTCAGCTTCAGAGCCTCGCGCTCCACGAGGTCGATCTCCTCATCGACCCACTCGTCGATGGCCCCGTAGACCTCCTCCAGGTCGTCCTCGGTGGCGCCGGCCTCGCGCAGGATGGCGGCCATGGCGGCCTCCATCGCCTCCTCGGTGAAGATGCCCGTGTAGGCCGCCGTGACGAGGTGCTCATCCAAGGAGCCCAGGAAGTCCACCTGGTCCCTGACGGACGGGGCCTCCACGGCTTCTGCCAGCTCGCGTGCGAAGCTCATCACGCCCCAACCTCCTTCTGGACACCACGCACCATACCCTGGATCTGGTCGATCTGACGAGCGAGGTCTGGCCTCGCCAGCATCAGAGCCCCAGACAGGTCGCCAAGGGCCTGGAACGTCTCCTTGAACTTGCGCGACATCTGAGCCCCAGAAGCCTCGCGCTGCTGGTACTGCCTGACGTCCCGCATCCGAGCCTCGAAGAGGCGACGTGTGCGCTCGCTGGGCATGGCGACCTCCTGACAAACCACGACGTAGAGCCCACCGTGTAAGCGGCGGACCCTACGTCATGGGAGAAGCTCCGAGGAAGGCCGTGGCCTCAGACCTCGTTGGCCTCGTCGAGCACGTCGAGATCGTTGGCGTCCGCCGCGAAGGTGATCGTCGTGACGGTGCCGTTCTTGACGAGCTGGTCCAGGATCTTCCAGCTCGGGTCACCCTCGACCTGCTCCCTCGCGAAGAGGTCCGACATGCTCACGGCGCGCACGAGCGTGCCTCCGCCGCCGGCCAAGGTCGCGTCGGCGCTGTTCACCTTGGCGATCTTGGGGATGGTCACGTTGCCCGCCGGGGTCCTCGTCATGGTCATCAACATGGCTACTCTCCCTTGTTCTTTCCGGGCTTTCCCCGGGTCTTCTCGTCAACGACGTCACTCTACCACACACGCACCTGGCTGTGGTAGTGCTTCACGACTCCGATTCGGGCGCATCGCTCGGAATCGCCCCGTCCGGTCTCGTTCTCTCGATGTGAAGCCGGGCCTCGATGAGCTTCACCAGCTCGCTCTCAGCCATCCGGCCCACCCCCGACTGTTCGAGCTGGGCCTGGACGTACTCGGTGGCGGCTGCCAGCTTGTCAGCACTCGCCGTGCGCTCCTCGCCGTTCTTGAGAGCCTTGCGCCCCTGCTCCTCGGCGAAGGCCACTCCAGAAGTGATCAGGCCGTCCTTCAGGCGCAACAGCGTCTCCACCTTCTCGGCGTCCCACTTCTTGCCGATCTTGCGTATGACCCAGGTCCCCAAGACGCCCAGGATAGCGGTCACCAGCGGTGCGCTCAGCTCGACCAGGAAGTCGAGCAGCACCATCCACCACTCCTGGTGGGGGACGTCCTGGGTCACGTTCAGCTCAACGGGCGGACACGGCTGCCCCAGCGCCAACGCCGGGATGGCGATGACCAAAGCGAAGACGAAGAACGGGATGATGCGCTTCATGGTTCACTCCTCACGCAGCCAGGTTGCCCCAGTCAGCGCCGGCAATGCGCCCCACGGTGACTTGCAACCGAGCCCTCTCATCGCTCCTCAGCGGCTCCCCCCTCATCGCCCTCGCGAAGGCCGAGACGAACGCCTGACGGTCGCTCCACGTCTGGCGGTCGGACAGCTTGAACAGCGTGCCCCAGAGCCTATCACCGAAAGCGAGAAAGATGTCGAGCTTCGAGTGCCCACGCAGGGGGTCCGCGATGAAGATGTCCTGACGGTTCCGTGTCAGAAACTCGCCAGCGGCTTCGTCTTGATGAAGACGGATGGTGCCGTACACCAGATCGCGATAGAGCCCGACGTCCGAGAAGTCGGCCAACACCTGCCTGAGCGTTCGCCTGAAGACCCGCAGCTCGTCCCCAGTGTAGCCCCAGGCGTTCTCCAGGGTGATGCGCCCTTCCTCGTGCTCCTCCGGGAGCCCCAGGAGCCCCTTGTCGCTGAGCCTGATCACGGCATCCATGAGGTCTCGGGCCACCCACACGTTGCGGCTCGACCGAAGGGGCGTGGTCGGCCCGGTCTCGATGTTGTGCTGGGCGCGCTTCAGGTCGTCTCTGATCTTCTTGATCTCGGGCCGCTCGCCACGTAGCCCGTCGATGGAGGGCTGGAGGTACTTCGCCATCTTGCGAAGCATGGGGCGGCTGGTGCCCACGACGGACATCGCCACTCCCACCTGATCTAGCTCACGCCTCACCCATTGGAGGCGCGACTTTCTCAGCTCCTCGGGCACGGATCACTTGCCAGCCGCAGCCGTCTTCTTGCGCCAGCCCTTCATGTACTCGGCCTTGTCTCCGCTGGTGTAGTAGCGCTTCATGTTGATGATGCGAACCGCCCCATCTTTATTCGTGCATTTCTGCACACCAAGGCCGCTCGCATCGCAGTCCCAGTCCTTCACCTGCGACCGGGGGTTCGGAGGGCCGATCCTGCTCGCGTCGAGCGTCAGGGAGTTCTTGTTCTTGAACGGGCTGTGCATCTTCTCGAAGAGCTTGATGACCTGCCGTGGCGTCGGGAAGTCGCCGATGATGTCGGTGACCTCGTCCAGGAACATGAGCGCCTCGACGAAACCACCTAGCTCGTCGGCGATGGCCAGCACGATGGGGTTCTCGTCCAGGAACAGGCTCATCTCCTCACAGGTAAGCTCTGCCGGGCTGTCGTCGCTGCCATCGAGCTTGATGCTGTCCACGGCCTCGCGAAGCTCGTCTGCAAATCCCATGGTCGTCCTCCTCTACAGGTTGCCCTGAAGCCATCGGGCGAGCTGTCTGCGCCCCTCGGCCGGGTCATTCTTGCCTATCGTCTCGATCTCGTCCAGCTCCTCACGCCTGGTCTCGGCGCGCTCGGTGATGCGGGCTCGTTCGATCTCGCCTTCGAGCCTGACGCGCTCGACCTGATCCTGGGCTCTTTCCTTGAACGTCGGCTGCGGGAGCTGTCCATGCAGAGGCTCTGGCTTCGGCTTTGGCCGCAGAAGGATGGCGGCCACCCCTCCCAAGACGGCTGCGAGCCCCGCAAGGAAGGCCCACCACCACCGCCTGATGAACCGCCAGACCTTCGACCACATGGCTCAGGTCCAGCCCTCGGTGAGCACGCGACGCTGGTCGGCCTCCGGGACCTCGGTCAGCATCGGCTTCCCGCGCTGGTCCTGGACCTCGGCCCAGCCGCACTTCTGGCACTTCGCGCGGGTCCGGTTCGGCCCCACGTTCTCCATGACGACGTCTGGCTCACCACACTTTGGGCACCGCATCAGGGACACCTCCTCTGGGGTATATTAGCAGCCCCCCGGAGATTCTCTTGCCTTCTTCTTTCTTGGGGGGACAGGTCGCACCAGATGGAGTCGAGCGGGTCTGACACCGATGACGTCCTCACCTGGTTCGCAACCTTCTCGACCGCATCGGCCGCCTCCTCCATCTTCGTCGATGCCTTGATGTGGGCGGCCCGCATGTCCGACATCTCCACCCGAATCTTCGACTGCTCTTCCGAGAGATGGACGACGTTGGTCTGCGTGGTGTAGAAGGCCGCGCTCGCCGCCCCTGATGCCCCAACAACGAACAGGATGACCGTGACGATGATCCCCGTAGCCGTCTTCGAGCGGCCCTCTATGCGAGCCACCTCTCTGTCGGTCTGCTCCTTCGTGCGCGCGTGTTCCGTTGCGGTCGTCGCCAACCCCGTCTTCACCGCGACCACGTCAGCCAACACGATCCTCTGCCCCTCCTTGAGGTTCATCAGATCGTCCTCGTGGTAGCAGTCGTGTGGCTGTGGGGAGGCGCCAGAGAGCTTCTTCGTGTCGTCTTCCAGGTTCTTCACTCTGGCCTTCGTGGCCTTGTGCTCGGTCTCCAGGACGATGAAGCCCTCATGCACCTTGTCGAGCTTCGGCTTGATGTCCTTGTCGATGGCCTTGCTGAGGGTGTTCACCGCATCTGCCGTGCGGTCCTGTCCGCGCTTGATGGCACTGATGGCCGGGCCGAGGTCCCCCAGGTTCGTGATCGGGGTGAAGTCGTCAGATGACATCGGAGCCCTCCTTCCTGGCCTGGGCTTGAAAACCGAGTCGAGATCGGAGATGCCACTGTCTGGGGGTTTTGGAACTGGTCGTTTCTCCTTGCTCATTGTTCACGACCGCCTCCGATCCCCCGGTTCCATCAGCCACTAGATGTCGCCCATGAACGCGACGGCGCCCGGGACGTACTCGTACCCCTCGCGCTGAGCCAGCCCCAGGAGCAGCCCATCATCCATGTCGCGGACGACCCCACACGCCGCGCGCCCCCGGTCGTCGTAGAACACGATGCCCTTCCTGCCATCCCTGTCGATGTAGCGGAAGGCAGAGCTGGTGGCGTCGAAGAGGAAGCTCTCCATGGCCTCGCGCTCGTTCGGCGACAGAAGCACCTCCGGGGCGGGTGCCAGCTCGAACTCCGTGCGCCGCACTGCGCCATCTGCATCCAGGTTCAGGGCCTCCATCAGACGCTTCAGCATGTCACACCTCCAACCCGCAGACCGGGCAGCGCTCCCCCTTCTTCATCACGGCACCGCATCCACGACAACGCCTTGGCCCCTTGCCGCCGACGAGGGGGCTCATCCTCATGCCGTTGGCGAGGTTCGTTGCCTCGGAGCCCAGGAGCCCCGCCAAGCCACGGGAGCCGCTGGGAGGTGATGCTGATGGGCTCGTCCCCACGCCCCGCATACCGCCTGGGAGGCCGAAGGAAAGCCCCCTGACAGCCGGCGACGACGGAAGCTCCTCGAAGAGGTCGGAGAGGTCCACCCAGCGCCGATGCTCCTTCTTGGCGGCCGACCCGATGATCTGGTCCGCCGTCATCGTCGCGCTGGCCTTGTCCACTCCGCACGCCTTCTTCAGGGTGGAGAGCACGATGGCCGAGAGCTGAGGGTTCCTGTAGCCTTCTCCGTACAATGTGCTATAGTTCTTTTGAACGGCGGCTTGGCTGCACTGTTTGTCAAGAGGCATGATGGGGACCTCCATCCAGTCGACGTGTCGAGTATGCGGGAAAATCGTCACGATCCCAAGGTATCGTGCGAAGACCTTCAAGGTCTGTTCTCGGAGCTGCCAGGCGGCATGGAGCGCCAGGAACCGCGTCGAAAAGGTCTGCTCCGTCTGTGGCAAGCCCTTCGTCGTCCAGGCGTTCCGCGCCAACAGAGCCATGTTCTGCTCCAAGGCGTGCAAGGGAGAGGCTCAAAGCGGAAGCATCGAGCTGATATGCCCGGTCTGCGGCAAGAGCTTCCGCCGTCATCCGTCGAGGGTGAAGAAGGTCGAGACGTCCTACTGCTCCATCGAGTGCAGGGACATCGGTCGCAAGGTAGCGAACACGTCGTGCTCTGGTACGTCCAGCGGGAACCTCCGTGACTGGATGAACCGAAGGGGCCTCATGGAGACATGCCAGCGATGTGGCTACGACGAGCACCCAGAGATCCTTGTCGTCCACCACGGAGACAGAGACAGGTCCAACAACGACGTCGGGAACCTGGAAGTCCTCTGCCCCAACTGCCATGCCCTGGAGCACTACAGCACATCGTCCTTGTAGAGCTGGCTGTAGTTCGCCTGCACAGCCGCCTGGCTACATCGTTTATCGAGAGGCATCGTCCCTCCTCAGAGCGAAACTCAGGTTCGCTCGACCAGCGACCAGAGGTGGTCCACGGCCTCTTTGCTGCCGCTCCTCTCCAGATAGTCCTTCAGGGCCTTCGCGAACACGACCCCGGGAGAGGTCCCCTCGGCCTTCGCCTGCTTCACGAGGACGTTCCAGAGATACCCTGGGACCATCAAAATCATGGCCTCTCGGTCCAGGGCGTCGTCCCGCTCTGGCTCAGAGAGAATCGACTTCGCCATGAGATGGTCCTCCTCCTACTCCACACTCTACAAGACGGGAGGTGGGCCGTCTATCGTCTGTCGTTCCGCAGGGCGAGGAAGCGACTCACCGAAGAGGCATACCCGATCTGGCTCCGGTTCTGGAACTGAACACGAGCACCTTCTTGAACGACCTCGGCGAACTCCAGCGCAACCTCGATGAGCCGTGGGAAGCCACTCTCGAAGCACGCCTCGTAGGTTACGTCGCACTGCGTCATGACGCATGTGACGTGGTCGTAGCCACCGAAGCCCAGGCCCATGTTCGGCATCACGAGGAGGCACTTCGCCGGCTCGATGGCCCTCCACCCGTTCTCCTCGTCGTAGTAGGGGTAGGTGTACCAGCGCAGCCACGAAACGGCAGCCCTGAGATCGAGGTCCCTCGTGCCCAGCTCGATGCCGCTCAGCGGGTTGCCCTCCCGCCCATACGGCTCCCCACCCAGGTCGCCAGGCTCCAGTATGCCGCCAGTCCGTGGGAACAGCCGCTCGTCAAGTACCCCGCGACTCACAGGCCCCAGCTCGCTCTCCTCCGGGGCCGTATCCGTCGTGAACATGGCCGTGAAGCTCAGGCGCCGCTCGCCACCATGGGTCCACTGGTAGATGGGGTGCGATCCTCCGGGGATATTCTTGGGCGCCCACTCGCTCCCACGGCTGTCCTGGATGGTCTCGGGCCAGTATTGGAAGGCGATGGCGTTGCCACCATCTCGCCCCGTCGTGTTCCAAGGAGGACGCTCACCAGAAGCCATGTCCAGCGGTTGCAGATAGGCCCTCGCCAACTGCGGCGCGTTCGGCAGGTTGGTCAGGCTGGTGAGGATGTTGGTCGGAAGCTCTGGCACTGCGCCTCCTCTACTCCTCGATGATACCAGCCCTGATCGCAAGCGCCTTCAAAAGGTCGTCCTTCTCCTCGCTCGTGAGGCTGGCGAACGTCTTGCCCTTGAACGCGCTCTTCATGGCCTTCCTCGCCGACCTCTTCGCCTTCACCACATCCCTGGCAGGCTTGTGGTCAGTCAGGTAAGCCGTTGTCTCCCTGAGCTTCGTCGCCTTCTTCATCTCCTACTCCTGTGGCTGCCTGACTGCCGTGATAGACTCCTCGGGCTCCTGGACCTCCCTCTTACCGGAATGGTCTTGCTCGGCGCCGTCCACGGCCCGGGCTGTGGCCTCGTTCTTCTCGATCTCCAAGCGCACCCAGGACACGGCATCGAGGTCCGTCGTATCTGGCGGGATGTTCCCGAAGAAGACACGGCACAGCGGCTCATAGCCACTACCGTCCCACGGGAATCGACCGTCGCCAGGCGCCTCCTCGTCAACGACAACCACACCGTCGCCAGAAGAGATCTCCTTCGCCAGCGCAACCGTCAGGAGCCGCTGTTCCGACGATTCCTCCACTGTGTACTCGTAATCGTCGTCGAGCACAAAGTCTTCACCAGCCACGCGGAATGAAGCAGCCCCGACCGTGATGACCATCCCAGACACGGTGATGTCGAGGTTGACCATGCTGTTGTCGCTGGTGTCTTGCTTCTTGGTTTTTATCGACATATCACCACCTTCGCCTATGTGTCTTGCCGTGCAAGCACTACCACCGACCCGATACCAAAGGTCGAGTTGAAGTTCACCTCGCTGATGGTGGGGCCGACCTCATCAAGCTCAAGAAGGGTGGCGTCGAACCCCGTCGTGAGCTTCCACGCTGCCGTGCTCGGGTAGATGAGGTTCCATGGGTTGCCCGTGCTCTTCTCGTCGGCAGTGAAGAGAATGGCGTAGTCGTCGTTCTGCATCGCCGTCCCGAAGACGAACTGCATGTACTGTCCGACGTTCACCAGCTCCAAGTTGAAGCCGTCGTAGTTGTACGGGGTGTTAGCGCTCCACCCGAAATTGAGCCACGCCTTGACGATGTTCTTGGCGTAGAGGGCATTCCCCACCGGAGCCTGGTCGTAGTCCGGGTTCGAGTAGAGCGGGCTGGCCCCGGCCACCGTGTCCTGGAACCCAAAGATCCCATTGGTCATCCACTGGAAGCCCTGGAGAACCCCGAAGTTGTTCTTGCTCAGGATGTGGATGACGTTGCTGTTCACACCACCATCATTCCAGTTGGCGTCCGTCCAGTTGCCCGTACCAGCCGACCGCTCGTACATCGAGCTTCCGATGTAGCCGATGTCACGTCGGGTCGACTCGCGCCCCGTGTCGTCCGGGTGCCACAGGCTCCCGTCCCAGTAGGCGTTGTGCGTGATGACGATGGAGGGGAACTGCTGGAGCCCGCTGCTCTCGGCAATGTAGACCCGGATGTCGTACTCGGCTGTGGCGTTGTGCGCGTGCCACATCAGCGTGTACTCGTTGATCAGCTCGTCCGGGAAATCCGTCTTGACCCTGGGGATGAGGCAGTTGGCCAGTGTCCCGATCAGGTCGGAGCCCAGGTCCGAGATGACGCGGGGGATGTCGATGCCGCCATGCTGGAGGTGCAAGTCGAACGGCGTGGAACCGTCTCTTGCGCCGAGCAACAGCGGGAGGACACCTCCAACGATGGTGTTCTGCCGGAACCGCAGCATCCGACTGATCAGAGTCGTGATGGACGCCGTGGCCGGTGGCTGCGGCGGGATGTCGAGCGAGAGCGATCTGATGGAGCCGCCGAAGTGGTCGTCTCTGTTCGCCCCTGGGTACTCGTCCGTCGGCTCCCCGGTCTCCAGAAAGACGCGCACGTCATCAATCTGGATGGTCCCCGTCGAATTCTGATTGTCGTCGTCGTAGACCACCGAAACCCACATCGACACCGTGCTGGCAGGCACTTCCACGATGCCCTGGATCTCCGTGTAGCCGAAGGTGCCGCTGAGGGTGATGTCGGAGATGTACTCGGTCCCGGTGGAGCCGGCGGTCTTATTGAAGAATTGCAACTTCAGGCCGAGCCTGCCGTTGGCCCCTGGTCCAGGTGCCAGGACGCTCCCACTCACCCACACCGATACCGAGACGAGCTGGCCCGGGAAGACCTTCCCCTGTCCTGCCCAGTACAGCTCCATCTCTTCGCCAGCCGACCCGGAGAGGACGAGCTGAAGTGACTTGTTCCCAGACCTCGATGCACCGGACACCACCGAAACAGCGATGCCGGTAAAGAGGCCATAGGACCCCACGAGGTCCCAGTCGGGCCAGAAGTCGTCCGACGGAGAAGAGGCGAGCGCCTCTATGCACGTCTCGAAGCTGCCGTTCGTGATGAGCTGACGCCACTCCCTGATGTGCGGCGAGATGGTCGTCCACGCCTCCCTGCGCTCCGCAGGGTAGATGTCCGACGCCGGGATGAGCCCAGAAGCCGGGACGTCCACCATGCCGAGGACAACCAGTGTCGGATCAGCATCGATCTCTGCCTGGCTGAAAGCCCTCCACTTCACCACCGTGTCGGCGCTGATGACGTATGTGATCTGGAGCGCGATGAAGATGACCGTGCTCGCAAGAGCCGAGACGTCCAACGTGACGTTGCCCACCTGCCTGAACGTGACCTGGTGACCGTTGGCGTCGATGTAGGAGTAGATGCTGTCCCCGGTGAGCGGGTCGGCCTCGATGGTGACGCTCATCGTCGACAGGCTCGTTCCAAGGCGCCCACCGCGCACCACGCCAGCGGGGATGATGCCGTTGAGCTTCTTGTTGATGCCCTCGGAGACATACTGCTCGTGCCAACGGACCTTCGCCGTGGTGTTGCTGGGGGTCGTGAGATCGGTCGCCATCGCCTTCTCCTCCTAGAAGACCAACTGGATGATGGTCACGAGCTGAACCCCGACCACCTTGGTCTGGACGTCGAACGTGCAGTAGAAAACCATCACACCGTCTTCGTCGAATCCACCAATTTCATAGAAATCGGGGCTGCCACCGAGCTGGTCCAGATTCGCCTCGGCAGCCGCAACCAGCGTGGTCACCTCGGTGATGGCTGGAAGCGCTCCGAAGAAGATGACATCTGCCGGGTTGAGCACCTTGCGGAACACGAACAACGGCCCCTGAGCCGCCGTGGCCTTCATCGGAGGCCGGTCTTCAGGCGTGCTCGCGCCAGCGTAGGGAGCCGTCAGCACGAGGTTGTTGTTGTCCGTGATGCTCTGGATCTGGCCCCACTCGTCGTACTCGGTGCCTGGGTAGCCTGGTGCGTAGGGGCTCACCGATGGGGCGCCTGTCGTCCTCGCCCCAGGCTTGATCCAGTCGTTGACCGCGAACTCCGTCGTGAAGGAGCAGGAGCCGTCGCCCGTCACCGCCGCGACACCGTTGCTGAAGCTGCACAGGCCGGTCTTCTGCTCACCCTCGCCTTGGACGTCGATGAAGGTCGGGTCCGGGGTGATGGGCGAGCCGCCTGAACCGCCACCCTCACCGATCTTGAAGCGGACGATCTCCTTGTGGGCGTCCCAGACCCCTGCGAGATCCCTGGAGAAGATGCGGGCCAGCATGGTCCGCCAGTTGTCTTGAACGCTTGCAGATGCCGCCACCTTCGCCTCCTACGGGATCGTGAACTGCGTCACGCCGGCCACAGCGATGTGAGACGGGTCAAGCTCGATCTCGTCCGCCTCCACGATGTCGAAATAGTACCCCACCGAGGCGTAGGCGAACAGAGCCCGCTGCTGGCTCGTCACCTCAGCATAGACGTGCCCCGGCCCCGGGACCACATCCACATGCACCGCAGCCGCCACAGGCCCCACGACATGCGTGAGCTGCGTCAGGCGAACGTGGATGGGCACCACCAGCAGGATCTTGCGGACCATGCGCGCCAGGGCATCGTCCAGGAGGCTCTCTGGCTCGTTCAGCACCTCGTCCGGGATTATGACCACCCGGATGGCGCTCGCCGGGCAGAACCAGCACGCCACGACGATGGGGCACTCGTAGTCGATGCTGACCGTAGCCCCGACCGTCAAACCAGACGGCCCGACCACCTCGATGGAGTAGCTGAGCCCACCGATATGAACCGGGTCGTCTTCGAGGGGGAAGTCCCCGCTGTCACCACCAGGGAAGGTCGCGTACCACCCGGAGACCTCCGTCTCAGTCGCGTACCCGGCCTTCGCGATGATGTCCATGTCGTCAGCGCCGTTGGCCGTGAAGGTGATGGTCCACCTCCCGGTCACAGCGTTGTAGGAGGTCCCCGTGACGGTCATCGTCTGGAGGTCGGCGCCGATCAGCTCCCCATAGGTCTGGCCGCCGCCAGCATCCTCCCAGCACATGACGTCGGTCGGGATGAAGTCCGCTGCCACCTCGTCGTAGAGGGGCCTCCTGGGCTCCAGGTCCGTGTACCAGACCCCAGACCCATCCGGGATCTCGAAGACGTGAGCCGACGGGATGAACGATGGCGGCGGGCTCGGCAAGCTCCACAGCCTGTAGGCCGTGACGTCGTAGCCCGCCACCTTGCCGATGATCTCGTAGGCCCGCTGAGCCCCCTTCAGGCTGAGCCACTGGAAGGCGTTGCGGGCAAAGCACCGCTGGAAGACCTCGGCGTCGTGCTGGTCGATGGTCAGGCCGTAGTCCTCGCCCAGGTATCCGATGAGAGCTGGAGGCCGCAGGACGGCCGCCCCCACCGTTGGGAGGATGTTCCCCGCCACCGTGAAGGCCGACGAGAGCTTGTGGACCTGGTTGACGACGAACTCCCGCCCATCTGCATCCTTCAGGACCCAGCCCACGGACGCCCGTCCCAGAGGAACGAGCGGGTCAGACGGGTCAGGGTCGACCACCTCAACACGCACCGTCCTGTTCGGCTGGTCGATGGCCGCGCTCGCGATGATGATGCCGAGGTTGTCCTGGAACTGCGTCCTGATGCTGTCCGGGTCCCGGAGCTGCTCGAAGTCGCGGGTGAAGCTCAGCACCTCCTCGAAGAGCGGACCCATGCTCTCGGTCCACTTCTTCAGGGCCTCGTTGGCGACCTCGGCGTCAAGACGCTTGTCGATGTCGGGCCAGTCACGATAGAGCACCTGACGCGCCCAGTCGTAGGAGCCGAAGGGTCC
>Ga0105105_10000237_pt1 | contig 25437 bp, 20 predicted proteins | sample PPLLaktember2015_4_FD_79108 | JGI IMG/M metagenome (GOLD analysis project Ga0105105, IMG submission 79108) | Freshwater sediment microbial communities from Prairie Pothole Lake near Jamestown, North Dakota, USA - PPLs Lake P8 Core (1) Depth... | ecosystem: Environmental > Aquatic > Freshwater >...
CGACCGACACCGCCGGCGGTGAAGTCGGAGATCACGCAGTCGCTCCAGTCGTCGTCGCGGCCGGTGCGCAGCAGCGGCACGAGCGAGCTGCCGTCGAGGGGCTCGACGGGGGCCGGTGCGGGACCGGTCGACGGACGCGCGAGCTCCATCATCGTCGGCAGCAGATCGACCAGCGACACGTTGCGGGCGACGCGGGCAGGGGCGAACCGGCCCGGCCAGCGCACGAACAGCGGCACCCTCACCGACCATTCGTACATGCACATCTTGAACCACATGCCGCGCTCGCCGAGCATCTCGCCGTGGTCGGACGTGAAGATGACGACGGTGTTCTCGTCGAGGCCGCTGGCGGCCAGCGTCGCCAGCAGCTCGCCGATGCGCTGGTCGACCCAGCTGATCATCCCGTAGTAGGCCCGCCGCGCCGCGATCACGTCGCGCTGCGTGATGGGCATCCGGTCGCGGCGGTGGTTGTAGTACAGCCCGAGACTGCCGGGGTCGAGCTTCTCCGGCGGCAGTGCGGGCACGCGGGGCAGGTCGATGTCCTCGTCCCGGTAGAGGTCCCAGAACGCCTGCTGCGCGACGAACGGCGGATGCGGGTGCGTGTACGACACCGTGAGGAAGAAGGGGCGGGTGTCGGCGGGCTGGCGCGCGCGGTCCCACAGCCACTGACCGGCGCGGTGGTGCACCTCCTCGTCGTAGTCGATCTGCATGTTCCGCAGGCACGGCCCCGCCTCGAGCACCGGCCGCATGCTGACGCCGGCCGGATTCGGCTCGGTCGGCGGGCGGGTCCAGTTCGCGGTCCAGCTGAAGTCCGCCGGGTAGATGTCGGTGGTCAGCCGCTCCTCGAAGCCGTGCAGCTGGTCCGGCCCGATGAAGTGCATCTTGCCGGCGAGCGTCGCGCTGTAGCCGCCGGCCCGCAGGTAGTGCGCCATCGTGGGCAGCTCGGACGACAGCTCGGCGCCGTTGTCCCAGGCACCGATCCCCGGCGTCCAGCGCCCGGTCAGCATCGAGGCGCGGGCCGGCGCGCACAGCGGCGAGTTGGTGTAGGCGGCGTCGAAGACGACGCTCGACTCGGCGAGCCGCGTGATGTGCGGTGCGCGGACCACGCGGTGGCCGTAGGTCGGCAGCGCCTGGGGCGCGAGCTCGTCGACCATGATGAGCAGGATGTTCGGGCGTTCGTTCACGGCAGGCCTGTCAGGGTCGGGCCGGCGCGGCACCGGCCGCGTCGGCATGGGCGATGGCATCGGCGATCGCGTCGGCGGTGAGCGTCGACTGGAAGTTGCCGATGTAGGGGGCGGTCATCGTCAGGGTCGCGACGTGCATCAGCCGATCGCGGGAGACTTCGGTCAGACCGAGCGCCGCGAGCGTCGTGGGCAGCCCCAGGCGCGCCAGCAGCGCGATGTGCGCGTCGAGCGTCTCGACCGGCGGACGCTCGAGCAGCAGCTGAACGATCGTGCCGAATGCGACCTGCTCGCCGTGCAGTGCGCCGGACAGTTCGGGCAACGCGGACAGGCCGCGCAGCAGCGCGTGCGACAGCGACAGGCCACCGGATTCGAAGCCGAGACCGCTCAGCAGCACCGTCGCCTCGACGACCGATTCGACCGCCGGCGTGGCGGTGCGCCGTCCGACCGCCTCGAGCGCGGCTTCGCCGTGCGCGACGATCACGGCATGGCAGCGGTCGGCGAGGATCCCGGCGGTGTCGGGTGGCGCGCCGCCGAAGAAGTTCAGCCCGCCCGCGCGGGCACACTGCGCGGCCTCGTAGCGCTTGGAGATCGCGTCGCCGATGCCGGCCCGGAAGAACCGCACCGGCGCACGCACGATCACCTCGGTGTCGACCAGCACCACGTCGGGGTTGCGCGTCAGGTAGTCCACCGCGACCAGCCGGTGCGTGTCGTCGTAGACGACGATCAGGCGCGACGTCGGCGAATCGTTGGAGGCCACGGTGGGGGCGATCACCAGTCGCGTGCCGAGCGTGCGCGCGATGCCCTTGGCGGTGTCGATGGTCTTGCCGCCGCCCAGCGCGACCACCACGTCGGCCCTCGCGTCGCGCGCTTCGGCGGAGAGCGCTGCGATCGCCGCATGCGTGCATTCGCCGGCGAAGCGCAGCCGCGTGACGGACAGCGAGGCCGCCGACAGCGCCTCGGGCACGAGTCCGCCGAGCGCGGCGTCGACCACGTCGTCGCTGACGAGCACGGGCCGCTCGCAGCCGAGCTCGCGCACCAGGGCGCCGAGCGAGCGCAGCGCGCCCGGCCCCTGCACGTAGCGGCCGGGGAAGCCGATGATCCGCAGCGCCCCCGCGGGCCCGCTCATGACGGCCTCCGCGCGGCGGCGGCGAACGCATGCAGCCTGTGGTTGATGTCGGCGAGACCCGCCTGGGTGGCCTTGTACAGGCCGAACAGGTCGGTGTACCGCGCCACGCGCTCCGGATCGGGCTCGTGGACGGCCCGTGTGCCCTGCCCGTGGCGGGCCGCCGCCCGCTCGTCCTCGAAGAAGCCGGCGGCGACGCCGGCCAGCAGCGCCGCGCCGAACGAGGCGTCGGTCACCGCCGGCAGCACGATCCGGACCCCCAGGACGTCGGCGACGATCTGTCGCCACAGCGCGCTGCGGGCACCGCCGCCGACGATCCGCGCTTCGGTCATGTCGAGCCCCTGCGCACGGAACTGGTCGAGCACGTCCCGCAGCGAGAACGCGATGCCTTCGTACAGCGCCCGCACGAAGTGACCGCTGCCGTGGCCCATGGTCATCCCGACGAAATCCGCCCGCAGCAGCGGGTCCCAGTACGGGGCGCGCTCGCCCTGCAGGTAGGGGTGGAAGAGGAGCCCGTCGGATCCCGCGGGCACCTGGGCGGCCAGGGCGTCCATGCGGGCGAAGACCTCCGCACCGTTCTCGCCCTCGCGCATGAAGAACCGGTCCCGCAGCCACCGGTGAGCCGAGGCGCAGCCGTTCGTCCCGGTGATCGTGTACCAGAGCCCCGGAATCGCGAACGGATAGTTGATCAGCGTCGGATGCACCCTCGGCGCGTCGCCGACGATGCTGATCGTGCCGGCGGTGGCGAGCTTCACGACCCCGGAACCGGCGCAGTCCGAGCCGGCGCCGTAGGACTCGGCGGAGGTGTCGGAGGTGCCGCAGACCACGGGGGTGCCGACCGGGAGTCCGCATTCGCGCGAGGCCTCGGCGGTGACCGATCCGACCCGGTCGGTCGGGCCGACCACCGGCGGCAGGGTGGTGACGTCCCAGCCGATCATCGCGCAGAGTTCCTCGGACCACCGGTGCGCGCCATGGTCCCACAGCAGGGTGCCGACGGCGTCCGTCACGTCGGTGTGCCAGCCGCCCGACAGGCGCATGCGCAGCCAGTCCTTGGCGACATAGACGTGACGGGTGGCCGCCGCGATCTCGGGCTCGTGCCGGACCAGCCACATCAGCTGCGGCATCGTCCAGGTCGGCACCGGCCGGTTCAGCGCGAGCTCGAGGATCCTGTCGCCGTGCCGCTCCTGGAGCTCGCGCGCCTCGACGCCGCTGCGCTGGTCGTTCCACAGGATCGCCGGCCGCAGCAGGCGGCCGTCCGCACCGGTGAGCACCGGCGAGTGCGCGCCCGCGCTGAACGCGACGGCACGGACCGTGCTCGGCGACAGTCCGGCCTGTGCGAGTGCCCGTGGCACGGTATCGCACAACGCCCGCCACCAGTCTTCGGGATCCTGCTCGCTCCAGCCCGGATGGGGGACGCGGGTGGGGAAGTCGCGGGTCGCACTGCCGCGCTCGGCGCCGTGCTCGTCGACCACGGTGGTCTTCAGGCTGCCGGCGCCGATGTCGATGCCGAGGACACACCGGCCGCCGATCGGTTCGCTGCGCGAGTCGGTCATCGGGCGATCGTCCGGTCGGCCACGAAGGCGTCGATCGCCCCCGCGATGTCGTAGCCGTAGGGGCAGGCGGGGCGGCAGAGGTGCGCCGCGGCGGTCCGCGACAGCGATCGCCGCACCGGTTCGTCGAAGTCGAGCGCGCCGTCGATCACCGCCAGCGCGATCATCGACAGTGCGGACGGCGTCACCGTCTCGATCTGCGGCGAGGCGTCGGCGGGGATCGCCCGGCGGCAGGGGCTCGGGCAGCAGGCGCAGAGCCGGAACATGTCGCGGGGGTCGCTCACGATGCGTCCTCGGTCGATTCGATGTCCACCGCGCCCGGCCGGGCCCGCATGCCGAGCTTGCCCGGCACGAACAGGTTGTCCGGATCGAGATGGTCCTTCACGGCCTGCAGCATCTCAAGCCCCACGCCGAGCTCCGTGCGCAGCCATGGATTGCGGAACAGACCGGCACCGTGGTGATGGCTGATCGAGCCGCCGAGCTCGAGGCAGGCGCGTTCGGCCAGGTCCCAGGCGCGCCGGTGCAGGCGCAGCGTGTCGGCATGCGGCATCGGCGGCAGCCGCAGCGTCATGTACTGGCAGGCGCCCTCCGGGTAGGCGTGCGACCAGTGGGTGCCGAAGTACATGCCCTCGCAGACCCCGAGCACCTCGCGGCGGATGCGCTCGTACATCGCGGGCAGTCGGCTCCAGGGTCCGGTGATCTCGATGGTGTCCATCGAATGGTCGCTGTGCTGCCACTTCGGCGAATAGGACTCGTACCGGTGCTGCTGCCAGTGCAGGTAGGGCGCGTCGTCCGTCCTGCTGCCGCCGTGCGTCTCGACGATCTCCATCGCGAGCCCGTGCTCGACCTCGGCGAGTCGGCGGGTGCCGCTGAACTCCATGATCGCGAGGAAGGGGCGCTCGGCGAAGGCCGCGATGCCCGCGGTCCGCTGGTCCGATTCCTCCCGATCGTAGAGCCTGACGACGGCGGGTCGCAGTTCGTGCTGCATGATCGTGCGCATCGCGTCGAGGCCGGCCTGCAGCGACGGAAACGCGAGCACCACGCCGAGGCGTGCCTCGGGAAGGCGCCAGACCCTGAGCGTGATCTCGGTGAGGATGCCGAAGATGCCTTCCGAGCCGACCATGAGGTCCTTGATGCTCGGGCCGACCGCGCGTCGTGCGACCGGCCGGACACGCAGCTCGCGGCCGTCGGGCATGACCGCGGCGAGTCCGACCACGATGTCCTCGATCTTGCCGAACCGGGTCGAGTTCTGGCCGGCGCCGCGGCACGCGGCCCAGCCGCCGACCGTCGACATGTGCAGCGACTGCGGCAGGTGCCCGCAGGTGAATCCGCGCCGGTTCAGGGCCGCCTCGAACTGCCCGCCGTTCATGCCCGCCTGCACGGTCACCGTGCCGTCGATCTCGTTGAGCTCGAGGATCGCGTTGAGCCGCTTGAGGTCGACCATGAGTTCGCGCTCGAGCGGCAGGGCGCCCCCCAGGACGCCGGAACCGGCGCCGAAGGGAATCAGCGGGATGCGGCGGGCGCGCGCGAAGCGGACCACCTGCGCCAGCTCCGCGACGCTGCCCGGGCAGGCCACCGCGCACGGCAGGGTGGCCGGCACGTTCGCGTTGCGGACGTGGAAGGTGGCGTAGGGCGCGCGATCGCGCGAGTAGACCCACAGGTCCGGCATCTCGGTCAGCACGTGGGCGTCACCCACGAGTTCGGCCAGCGCCGGGATCCAGTCGGGGCGGACGTGCGCCGCGGCGGCATCGCGCAGGGACGTCACCATGCCGCCCTCCGGGATGCCTGGGCGCCGGCGGCGAGGAGGCCCGCGGTCGGTGTGTCGGAGTGGGTCAACGGTCGCTCCAGAATTCGAAGGCGCTCACGCGGTCGGAGAGGGCACCATGCGCAAACGATTGCGCAACGGCCCGAGAATAGGTCTGCGTGAAGTCCGCTGTCAAGGCGCGGCGAATCGCGGTGCAGGCCTCGGCTATGATCGCCTCGGCGGTCGCGGCCGCACCCGGAGTCCTCCACCGCCATGTCACGCCACCCCGATGCCACGCTTTCGGACGTCGCCCACGCGGCCGGCGTGGCGTTGTCCACGGCGTCGCGGATCCTCAACGGCGAGAGCGGTCACCGTGCCGCGTCGGCGACGCGCGACCGGGTGCTGGCCGTCGCGCGGCAGCTGAACTACCAGCCGAACGCGCTGGCGCGCGGACTGCGCACCGCGCGGACCTACACGCTCGGCATCGCCGTGCCGCAGCTCGAGAATCCCGTCTTCCCGCAGATCATCGTCGGCGCGGAGGCGGCTGCGCGCGAGCGGGGCTATTCGCTGCTGATCTCTCACGTCGCCGAGTCCGACACCGATTCCCGGACGTACGAACGCCTGGCCGGCGTGAGCCGAGTCGACGGCCTGCTGGTGGCGACGCTCGAGGACGACACCCGTCTGGCCGCCGCGCTGGCGAGCGCCTCCAAGCCCTTCGTCGTGCTGAACCGGAAGCTTCGCGGCGTCGCGAACCACGCCGTCTTCGACAGCTTCGCCGCCGCCGAGATGGCGACCGCGCACCTGATCGCCCTGGGGCATCGCCGCATCGCGCACCTGGCCGGACGGCTGCAGGGCTACAACGGCACGCGGCGGCTCGCCGGCTTTCGCGCGGCGCTGCGGGCGGCCGGCATCCCGCGCGATGCCGAGCTCGTGATGCAGGCGGGCTACACCTTCGAAGGCGGTGAGATCGCGATGCGCGAGCTGCTGCGACGCACCGCACGGCCCACCGGCATCGTCGCGGCGACGATGCTCGCTGCAGCCGGAGCGATGAAGGTGCTGCACGCGGAGGGCGTGGCCATCCCGGGAGAGATCTCGATCGTCGCGATCCACGACGCGACCATCGCCGACATGCTCCATCCGCCCCTCACCACCGTCAGGCTGCCGCTGCACGAGCTGGGCGCGAGCGCCACGCGGGGCCTGCTCGACCTGATCGAGGGGAAGGCGACGAGCGTGGCGATCATGCTGCCCCCGCAGGGCCTGGTGCTGCGGGCCTCGACCGGGCCGGTCGCCGGCGGCGCGCCGGCCGCGCGCTCGCCCCGGGCGCCGGCCGCGCGCGCGGCGCGCGCCCTGCGGCCCTAGCCGGGATCGGCAACCGGTCCGGCGCGCGTCGCGGTAAGAGGGTCTGTCGGTCCATGGTCGCGCGACGCTCGCTGAGGGTCTCACCCGACGCTCCGGAGCCGCTCGTGCCCGTGCCCTCTGCTGCGCCGCGCTGCCCGTTGTGCGAGCGCCCGCTGCCCGCCGGGCCGACGGTGGACCTGCACCATCCGGTGCCCCGCTCGCTGGGGGGCACCCTGACCGTGCCGATGCACCGGATCTGTCATCGGAAGCTCCATGCGAGCTTCAGCGAGCGCGAGCTGGCCGGGTTCGGCGACGACTGGGCGCGGCTGCGGGCGCAGCCCGGGATCGCGGCCTTCGTGCGCTGGGTGGCGAGGCGCCCGGCCGAGTTCTACGACGGCTCGAGCAGGACGAAGCGGCTGCGATCGCGCTGATCGGGGCGCGCGACGGCTCCGCCGCCGCATCCGTCCGCCGGAAACCGCCGATCGACGGCCCGGGGTGCGCGTTCGGCGCCCGCGACTGGCCAGGAACGTGGGGGGGCCGTGATCGTCGACGGCTGTAAGCTCTGCCGTACCCCATGCGCGCCCCGTCCCCGTGACCCTGCCCGCTTCGCCGATCCGCGCCCGCATCCCGCTGCTCGTGCTCGCCGCGGCCGTCGTCTTCGGCGGGCTGGCGGGCTGCGGCGGCGGTTCGGCTTCGTCCGCGACCGAGCCGGTCGCGGCCCCGGCGGCCGTGCAGGCCGAGGCCTCGGGCACCTCCGGGACCGCGAACGGGGTCGCCCCGACGGCAGCGCCGCCGTCGCTCAAGTCCGTCTCGCCGAGCCTCGTGACGCCGCCCGCCCGGGTCGTGCTGTCCGGCGACGGCTTCGATCAGGTCGAGTCGGTCCGCCTCGGCGACACGGTCCTGCCGATCGTCTCGCGCACCGCCACCTCGATCGAGGTCGACGTGCCGTCGGGCGCGACCACGCAGTTCCTGTCCCTGGTCGACCGCAGCGCCACCGTCCTCAGCACGCCGCAGGTGGTCTCGGTCGATCCGCCGCCCGTCGTCGCGAGCGCCTCGCCCGCGCCGGTGCTGGCAGGGACGACGCTGACGCTGGGAGGCAGCGGCTTCGAGCGCATCCGCGAGGTGGTGTTCGCCGGGGAGGCGCGCGCCACCGTCCAGTCGCCGACCGGCGGCACGACGCTGCGCGTCAGCGTGCCGCTCGAGGCGCTGAGCGGCCCGTTCGCGCTGGTCTCGTCATCGGGACGGCGCTTCGACGGGGCCGGGGTGCTGAGCGTCATTCCGCGCATCCGCGTGCCCGTGCCGGTCAGCGCCGATGTCGCCACCGGCGGGACCGTCGTGGTCACCGGCAGCGGCTTCGACGAGGTCAGCGCGGTGACGGTCGCGGGTCTGCCGGCCACCATCGGCCTGCGCACCGCCACCCGACTGGAGTTCGCCGCGCCGGTCGGCGGCTGCGGCGCGGTGATCCTCGAATCGACGAGCCAGCCCTCGGTGTTCGGCGGGACCGTGTCGATCGCCGACTGCACGATCCGGCTCGAGTCGATCGAGTACGCCCAGGTGCAGTCGCAGACCGCCGCCGATGCCCGCCAGCGGCTGGTGCCGCGGCGCGAGACCTGGGTGAGGGCGTTCGTGGTGTCCGCGCAGGCCGCGACGCCGGCACCGGTCCTGCGGCTCGATGCGTACGTCGGCAACACGCTGGTCGGCTCGCGCACGATGACCGGGCCGTCCCAGCTCCCCGTGCTCGCGGTCGGCGCGCCGATCTCCTCGTCGCTGCGCGGCAATGGGGCGCAGACCTTCCTGGCGCGTCTCGACGACGCCTGGGTGACCCCGGGGCTGAGGGTGGAAGTCGTCCTCGACGCCACCGCGCTGGGCGGCGGCGTGACGACGACGCAGTCCGCGCCGTCGATGGGCGCCGACACGAAGCTGACGCTCGTGCTGGTGCCGCTGCAGTCGGGCGCCTCCACCCCCATGCTCGATCCGGACCTCGTCGCGCTGACGCTCGATGAGCTCTCCCGCCGGTTCCCGATCGCCCGCGACCGCATCGCGATCAGCGTGCGCGCCCCGTACACGCTGACCAGCGTGACCAACGGCGTCGACACGAACGCCGACTGGAGCGACGCGCTCGCCGAGCTCGAGCAGCTGCGGGCGGTCGAGTCCACCAGCCCGCACACGCACTACTACGGCCTGGTGGAACCCCTCTCGGCCTTCGGCGTCGCCGGCGTCGGCTACGTCGGCGGCTGGTCGGCGATGGGCGTGCACGAGGCCGGCGACCCGCTGTGGATGCGGATCATGACCCACGAGCTCGGCCACAACTTCAACCGCGTCCACGCGCCCTGCGGTCTGCCGTTCGGCGCTCCGTACGACCTCGGCTACCCGTACTCGAACGGGGCGCTCGGCCCGACGCCCCTCTTCGACGCGACGAGCGACCAGGTGGTGTCGTCGGCGGGCAAGGCCGACGTGATGGGGTACTGCAACGGCGACTGGTTCTCCGACTACACCTACGCCGCCATCCAGACCTACCTCGAGGCCCGGCCGCAGGCCGCGCCGTTCGTGGTCGCACCGTTTGGCGGCACGGGCCCGGACGGCGCGAGCGACCTGGTGCTGATCTCGGGCTCGATCGGCGTCGGCGGCTCGCGGATCGATGCGGTCCAGGCCGCGCGCGGCGTCCCGCGCGTGCCGCCGGGCGGCGAGTTCGTCCTGCGCCTGCACACCGCCGCCGGAGGCCGCTTCGACGTGCCGTTCGATGCGGCGGCGGTCGATCACGCGAGCCCCCCGCAGCGCCACTTCCAGGTGCTCGTGCCCGATCCGGGGCCGTTGGGCAGGGTGGAGGTGCTGCGCGACGGCGTGCAGATCGTCGCGCGCGACGCGGCGGCGGGCACCGGCGACACCGCGACCAAGTCGGTGGCGTCCGCCTCGGTCTCGGCGACCGAGTCGGGCGGTGCGCTGACGGTGACCTGGGATGCGGTGCGTCACCCGACGGCCACGGTCGTGCACGTCGCGCCCGGCGGGGCGCGGACCGGGCTCGCGGTCCGCGCGCCGGGCGGCCGGAGCGTGCTGCGCACCGACGCGCTGCCCGCGGGCGGCGTCTTCGAGATCGCGCTGTCCGACGGGCTCAATACCGAGCGCACGACCGTGGCCCGCTGAAGCGGCCGGGCGGTACGGGGGCGGGCTTCGGCTAACATCGAGCCCACCTCATCCGATGCCCCCGCCATGACCAAGACCATCGTCTCGACTTCCGGCGCGCCCGCCGCGATCGGCCCGTACTCGCAGGCCGTGCGGGTCGGCAACGTCGTCTACCTGTCGGGCCAGATCGCGCTCGATCCCGCCAGCGGGCAGCTCGTCGACGGCTTCGACGCCCAGGTGGACCGCGCGTTCCGCAACCTCAAGGCCGTCGCCGAGGCGGCGGGCGGCTCCCTCTCGGACGTCGTCAAGCTCACGCTCTTCCTCACCGACCTCGCGCACTTCCCGAAGGTCAACGAGATCATGCAGCAGCATTTCGGCCAGCCCTTTCCCGCGCGCTCGACGGTCGGGGTCGCGAGCCTGCCGCGCGGCGCGCAGTTCGAGGTCGAGGCCGTGATGGTGCTGTCCTGAGGCGCCTGCCCAGGTGACCGATCGACGGCCGGCGGCCGATCTCGGTCGGTTCGCGAAGCTCGGCATCCGCACCGACGCCGACCTGCTGCTGCACCTGCCGCTGCGCTACGAGGACGAGACGCGCATCGTCCCGATCGACGCGGTCCGCGCCGGAGAGACCGTCCAGGTCGGCGGCGAAGTGGTCAAGGCCGAGGTCGTCGGGCGCCCGCGCAAGATGCTGCAGGTCGAGCTCGAAGACGGCACCGGCCGCATCGCGCTGCGGTTCCTGCACTTCTATCCGTCGCAGGTCGCGCAGCTGCAGCCCGGGCGGCGCGTGCGCGCGCACGGCGACGTCCGGGGCGGGCTGTTCGGGCTGGAGATGGTGCATCCGCGCTACCGGCTCAGCGGCCCGGCCGAGCGGCTGCCGCAGCGCCTCACCCCGGTCTACCCGACCGTCGCGGGGGTCGGCCAAGCCGACCTGCGCCGCACGATCCTCGAGGCGCTCGCCGGCGCCGACTGGGTCGACACGCTGCGTCCGGGCACCGCCGGTCGACTGGGCCTCCCACCGCTGATGGAGTCGCTGCGGCTGATCCACCAGCCGCCCCCCGACGCCCCGATCTCCGCATTCGAGGACCGGAGCCATCCCGCCTGGCGTCGACTGGTGTTCGAGGAGCTCCTCGCCCAGCAGCTCTCGCTCAAGCGCGCCCGCGCGGCCCGCGCCCGCCAGCGCGCGGTGCCGTTGCCCGACCGGTCCGGACCGGGCCGGCTGCTGGCGGCGCTGCCCTTCGCGCTCACCGGCGCGCAGCGCCGCGCGTGGGACGAGGTCTCGCGCGACCTGCTCGGCAGCGAGCCGATGAACCGGCTGCTGCAGGGGGACGTCGGCAGCGGCAAGACCGTGATCGCGGCGCTCGCCGCGATGCAGGCGATCGGCAGCGGGCGGCAGGCCGCGCTGATGGCGCCGACCGAGATCCTGGCCGAGCAGCACTTCCGCAAGCTCGGGCCCTGGCTCGAGCCGCTCGGCGTGCGGCTCGCCTGGCTGGCCGGATCGCTCACGCCCTCGGCGAAGAAGAAGGTGCGGGCCGCGGCGGCGGCTGGCGAGGTCGACCTGCTGGTGGGCACCCACGCGCTGGTCGAGGAGTCGGTCGAGCTGCCGACGCTGGGACTCGCGATCGTCGACGAGCAGCATCGCTTCGGCGTCGCCCAGCGGCTCGCGCTGAGGGCGGGGCGCGGCGACGCGCTGCCTCACCAGCTGATGATGAGCGCGACCCCGATCCCCCGCACGCTCGCGATGACCTACTACGCGGACCTCGACGTCTCGGTGATCGACGAGCTGCCGCCGGGCCGTACGCCGATCGTCACCAAGCTGGTCGCGGAAGGGCGTCGCGACGAGGTCGTCTCGCGCGTGCGCGCCGCCGTGGCGCAGGGCCGTCAGGCGTACTGGGTCTGCCCGCTGATCGAGGAGTCCGAGGCGCTCGAGCTGCAGACCGCGATCGACACGCACGCCGCGCTCTCGATCGAGCTCGAGGGGCTGCGCGTGGGGCTGGTGCACGGCCGCCAGCCCGGTGGCGAGAAGGCCGCGACGATGGACGCCTTCTCGCGAGGCGAGGTCGACCTGCTGGTCTCGACGACCGTGATCGAGGTCGGTGTCGACGTGCCCAACGCGTCGCTGATGGTCATCGAGCATGCCGAGCGCTTCGGTCTGGCGCAGCTGCACCAGCTCCGCGGCCGGGTCGGGCGCGGCACCGCCGAGAGCGTGTGCGTGCTGCTCTACCGGCCGCCGCTCTCGGCCAACGCCCGCGAGCGCCTGCGCACCATGTACGAGACCACCGACGGCTTCGAGATCGCCCGCCGCGACCTGCAGCTGCGCGGGCCGGGCGAGTTCCTCGGCGCGCGCCAGTCGGGCCTGTCGCTGCTGCGGTTCGCCGACCTCGAACGCGATGCCGACCTCGTCGAGGCCGCCCGCGACGAGGCGGCGGCGATGCTGGCCGGCCCGTCGGCCGCGGTCGATGCGCACCTGGCGCGCTGGCTGGCCGGGCGCGAGGACTTCCTCAAGGCCTGAGCGCGACCTGCGGCGCTGCGGGCGCGATGCGGCCGTGCGCGATGCAGGCGGGCGGTCCGCGGCGGCCGTCCGGCGGTCCCGCCGGAACCTGCCGCCGAAGCGGCCGATATCGTGGTGTTCGAGCCCACTGCGTGCCGCACCGATGCCGTTCCCCGCGCGACGTACCGCCCCCGACCCGATCGAGCCCGCGTCCGAGAGCCCGGCGCGGATGCAGTCGGTCCGCGTGGGCGACGACGGGGAGCGACGGGGCGCGGCCGCGGCGGTCGACCCCGCCAGCGTGCGCGGTGCGCTGGTGCTCGCGCTCGCGGGGCTGCTGGCGCTCGCGATCGGCATCGGGCTGTTCACCCGCCACAACCTCGTCTACCGCATCCACGACTACGCGATCCTGAACCTCGCGGGGCAGCTGCGCGAGCTGTCGAACGGGATGGGGCTCGATGCGCGGCAGATCGTCCGCACCGACGAGGCGGCGCCCGGTCCGGCCGAGCTCGAGCGCTACCGCGAGAAGCTCGGCCAGCAGGTCGCGCAGTACGACCGCATCGTGCAGAGCTTCGTCACCCGCGAGCTCTCTCCGGACCTCACCGGACTGGACGATCCCGTGAGCTGCACCTGGGACGCGCTGTCGCTGCGCCAGCTCGCCGCGACCGCCGCCGCCTGGCAGGAGATCCGGGTCGGCGTGCTGCCGGGCACGCTCGAAGGCGCCTCGGCGACGCAGATCGTCGCGTCGGCGCGCACGCTCGCCACCGACGATGGCCGTCTGCTGCAGTCCAGCCGCGCGCTCAGCATCGCGTTCAAGGAGATGATGCAGCGCAAGCTCGACTTCGTGATCCGGGCGCAGGTGGGCAGCGTGATCCTGAGCGCGCTGTTCGGACTGCTCGCCTTCGTGCTGGTGCGTCGCCACGTGCTGCGGCCGCTGGCGGGCGTCGAGCACCTCGCCCGCAGGGTCATCGCCGGCGATCTGGGATCGCAGGCACCGGTCGCGGGCGGGCGCGAGATCGCCGCGATCGGCGTCGCGCTCAACCGGCTCTCACGCCGGATGCACCTGCTCTTCGGACTGGCCGAGCGCAGCGCCGGCGGCCTGACCACCGGCGAACTGCTCGACACCCTGCGCGCTGACCTCTCGCCCCACGTGCCGATCGACTTCGTCGCGGTGGCGTTCGCCGACGCGGCGGACCTGCGCGGCTGGCGGGTGCTGCGCACGTCGGGCGCCGGCCCCGCGGAGCTCGCCGACGGCACGTCTCTGGGCGTGCACGGACCGGTCGCCGACGCGTCCCGCGAGCTCGCCGCGCGTGGGCGGCGGGCGGGGTTCGGCTCGCTGATGACGACCGCGCTGCGCATCGACGGTGACGACTCGGCCGTGCTCCTGTTCGCCGCGCGGGTCTCCGACGCGTTTCCCGAGGAGACCGCGGCGCTGCTGCGCAACGTGGCCCGTCACGTGCAGAGCCAGCTCGAGCGCACCTTGTCGACCGAGGCGCTGGTGGTCGCGGCGGTCGAGGGCCTGGCCAAGCTGGCCGAGAGCCGGGACCCCGAGACGGGCGATCACCTCCTGCGCATGAGCCTGTATTCGGCGCTGGTCGCCGCCGAGCTCGGTCGGGGAGGGCGGCATGCCGGGCGCATCGACGTGCGCTTCGTCGAGGACGTGCGCCGCTTCGCGCCGATGCACGACATCGGCAAGGTGGGCATCTCCGACGCGATCCTGCTCAAGCCGGGACGGCTGACCGATGCCGAACGTGCCGACATGTGCCGGCACCCGACGATCGGTGCCGACGTGCTGCGACGCTGCGAGGCGCAGATGCAGCAGCGCGGGCGCAGCATGTTCCGGATCGGCATCGAGATCGCCGAGGCGCATCACGAGCGGTGGGACGGCACTGGGTATCCGAACGGCCTGGCCGGCGAGGCGATCCCGCTGTCGGCGCGCATCGTCGCGGTCGCCGACGTCTTCGACGCCCTGACCTCGCGGCGCCCGTACAAGGAGGCCTGGAGCATCGATCGCGCGCTGGCGACGATCGACGCGGACAGCGGCAGCCACTTCGATCCCGAGGTCGTCGCGGCGCTGCATCGGACGCTGCCCGAGGTGCTGGCGATCCACGAGCGGCACAAGCACGTCTGAGGCGCGCCCGGATCGCGTCCGAGGCGCCCGCGACCGGCCGGGCTCAGTGCGCTTCGGGCTCGACGCCGAGCGCGACCAGCACCCGGGAGACCATGTTGTACGCCGCGATCACCGTGACGAGCTCGAACGCCTGGCGATCGTCGGGCAGCGCCGCCCGCACGGCAGCGAAGGTCGCGTCCTCGACCCGGACGTTGCGCGTCATCTCGTAGGTCAGTGCGAGCGCGGCCCGCTCGGCGGCGTCGAACCGCTCGGCATCGAGCGAGGCCGCGAGCGGCTCGCGCATCGCCGCGAGCTGCGCCTCGGTGCCGCCGGCCTGCACGAAGAGCGGCGCATGGTGGCCCCATTCGTACTCCGCGCCGTTGAGCACCGCGACCACGCACATCGCGAGTTCCTTGAGCTTCGGCGACAGCGCGAGCTCGCCCCGCACCGCGCCCATCATGCGGTTCCAGCCCATCGCGACCGGCGGGCTGTGCAGCAGCATGCGATCGAGGTTGAGCAGCGTGCCGCCACGACGTGCGCGCACCGCTTCGACGATCTCGCGCGGCTCGACGACGTCGAGGGGAATGTAGGGGATCCGTGCCATCGACGCTCCAGGGTTGAGGCTTTCCACTAGGGGAATGATCGCATGGCCGTGTGCGGAGGCCGTCCCTATGGTGCGAGGACGTCCGCATCGCGCCGGATGGAGGATCCATGCATGGCTTCGGTCACCCTGTACGACGCACCGCCGCGGCTGGAGGGGTTCGCGCTCCCGGATCTCCCTCGGTCGGCATGGGCGGATGCCGCACCCGACGCGCGCGCGCAGTCGCAGGGCCTTCGCGAAGCGCTCGATCGGGGCGAGGTGACGGCGTGGTTCCAGCCGGTCCACCGCCCGTCCGACGGGGCGCTGATCGGTGCCGAGGCGTTCGCGCGCTGGATCCGACCCGGGCGTCCCGCGGTCTCGGCCCCGGCCCTGACGGCGCTGGCCGAGCGGGCCGGCGTGTCGACGCGCATCACCGAGCAGGTCGTCGCCCAGGCGCTGGCGTTCCGTCGGCGCATCGCCGCGCCGGAGGGCTTCTCGATCGCGGTGAACCTGTCGTCGGCCGACCTGCGCGACCGGGGCACCGTCGAGCGCCTGTGCGCACGGACCGACGGCTGTGGGGCATCGCCCGGCGAACTGGTCCTCGAGATCGCGGAGGGGCGGCTGGTCGATGCACCGCGCAGCGCCATCGACGTCCTCGCGCGCCTGCGGCAGCGCGGGTTCGGTCTGGCGGTCGACGACTTCGGCTCCGGCGGGTCCTCGCTCGCGCTGCTCGCGCAGGTGCCGTTCGGGCAGCTCAAGGTCGATGCGCGCTTCCTGCTGGCCGCGCCGACCGACCGGGTCGCCGAAGGCATCGTCGATGCCTGCGCCCACCTCGGTCGACGGCTCGGCCTGACCCTCGCCGCCGAAGGTGTCGAGACGCCCGCGCACCGCGCGCTGTGCGATCGGTTCGGCATCGTGGCGGCGCAGGGGACCCGACCCGGCGCAGCGGTGCCGGCGTCGGAATTCGCGGCGCGCCATCGGGCGGTCTGAGCGACTCCGAGCGGGCTCGATGGGGCGTGCTGCGGCCGCGCGGGGCCGCGTGGCGGGGAGGTGCCGGGGGGCCTGGGCGCGCGCGGAGGGCATCCGGGCGGCTGCTAGAATCCGCCGCATGACGCTCACCGAGCTCAAGTACATCGTCGCGGTCGCCCGCGAGCGCCATTTCGGGCGTGCCGCCGAGGCCTGTCACGTGAGCCAGCCGACCCTGTCGGTCGCGATCCGCAAGCTCGAGGACGAGCTCGGCGTCGCGCTGTTCGAGCGCGGCGGCGCCGAAGTGTCGGTGACGCCGGTCGGCCTTCAGGTCGTCGAGCAGGCACAGCGCGTGCTCGACGAGACCGCGACGCTGCGCGAGATCGCCGAGCAGGGTCGCGACCCGCTCGCGGGGGCGCTGCGCGTCGGCGTCATCTACACGATCGGTCCGTACCTGCTGCCGCTGATGATGCGTCGCGTGATCGAGGACGCGCCCCAGATGCCGCTGCTCCTGCAGGAGGACTTCACCGTCCGCATGCTCGAGCTGCTGCGCCAGGGCGACATCGATGCAGCGATCCTCGCCGAGCCGTTTCCGGACCAGGGCTTCGCGACCTGCCCGCTCTACGACGAGCCGTTCGTGGTGGCCGTGCCGCGTGCCCATCCCTGGGCGAAGCGGAGCGCGATCTCCGTGACCGAGCTCAAGCGTCAGACGATGCTGCTGCTCGGCACCGGACACTGCCTGCGCGATCAGGTGCTCGGGTTCTGCCCCGACCTGTCCCACTATTCCCAGGCGAGCGCCGGAATCCAGAAGACCTTCGAGGGGTCCTCGCTCGAGACCATTCGCCACATGGTGGCCTCGGGCATCGGCATCACCGTGCTGCCCTGGCTGGCCCAGCCGCCCGAGGTGCTCGCGGGCCGCCGACGCGACGACGGGCTGCTCGCCTACCTGCCCATCGAGTCGCCGCAGCCCGTGCGCCGCGTCGTGCTCGCCTGGCGCCGCACCTTCACCCGGATCGCGGCGATCGATGCCGTGCGCGACGCGATCCTGCGGTCCGATCCACCCGGCGTGACGCGGCTCGGCGAGGCCGGCGCGCCCGGTCGACCCGCCGAGCCGCGGAGCACGCCCCTCGACGAGCCGGTGTCCGCACCCGGGCCCGCCGCGCTCGCCGTCCGTTGAGACCCCACCATGACCGCAGACCGACCCGACTATCCCACCGTCGACGCCACGATCGGCCGCACGCCGCTGGTCCGCCTGCAGCGCATTCCGGGTGCGGCCCAGGCCGCCCGCGGGAACGTGATTCTCGGCAAGCTCGAGGGCAACAACCCGGCAGGATCGGTGAAGGACCGCCCGGCCCTCGCGATGATCGTGCGCGCCGAGGCCCGCGGCGAGATCCGGCCGGGGGACACCCTGATCGAGGCGACCTCCGGCAACACCGGCATCGCGCTGGCGATGGCCGCCGCGATCCGGGGCTACCGGATGGTGCTGATCATGCCGGACAACCTGTCGGTCGAACGGCGGGTCTCGATGAAGGCCTACGGCGCCGAGCTGATCCTGGTGACGAAGTCCGAGGGCATGGAGGGCGCACGCGACCTCGCGATGCGGATGCAGGCCGAGGGGCGCGGGCGCGTGCTCGACCAGTTCGCCAACGACGACAACTGGGCGGCGCACTACGACTCGACCGGCCCCGAGATCTGGCAGGACACCGCCGGACAGGTCACGCACTTCGTGTCCGCGATGGGCACCACCGGCACGATCACCGGCGTCTCGCGCTACCTCAAGGAGCGCTCGAAGGACGTGGTGATCGTCGGCGCGCAGCCCACCGACGGCTCGTCGATCCCGGGCATCCGGAAGTGGCCCGAGGCCTACGTGCCCGGCATCCGTCGCCACGCGTTCATCGACCGCACCGAGGAGGTCGCCCAGGCCGACGCCGAGTCCATGGCGCGACGCCTCGCGGTCGAGGAGGGCATCTTCTGCGGGCCCTCGGCCGCCGGTGCTTGCTGCATCGCGCTGCGGATCGCCGAGGAGGTCGAGGGCGCGACCATCGTCTTCATCGTCTGCGATCGCGGCGACCGCTACCTGTCGACCGGCGTGTTCCCCTCGTGAGCGGCGGCGACGCGGCGGCCGACGCCCGTCGCCGCGTGCTCGCCGGCATCGGCCTGGCGGTCGCGGCCAGCGCCTCGTTCGCCGTCCTCGATTCGACGGTCAAGTTCCTCTCGCAGACCTATCCGTCGCCGCTGGTGGCCTGGGGGCGCTATGCGTTCCACGTCGCGCTGATGGCGGTGCTGCTGGTGCCGCAGCGCGGCTTCTCGCTGCTGGCCACGCGCCGGCCCGGCCTGCAGGTGGCGCGCGGCGTGTTCCTCGGGATGTCCTCGATCACGTTCTTCGGCGCGCTGGCCAGCATGCCGCAGGCCGAGGCGACCGCGCTGATCGCGACCTCGCCGATCCTGGTGACCGTGGTCGCGGTGCGATGGCTGGGCGAGCGCGCGCCCCGCGGCACCTGGCTCGCGCTCGCGACGAGCTTCGCCGGCGTGCTGCTGATCATCCGGCCCGGCTCGGCGCTCTTCGGGCCGGCCGCGCTGCTGCCGCTGCTGGCGGCGGTGTTCGCGACCGGCTACACGCTCCTGACCCGGCGGCTCGCCGGGGTCGACGACGGTGTCTCGACGCTCTTCATCGGGGGACTGGTCGCGACGGTCCTGCTCTCCGGACTGGTGCCGGTCTACTGGACGCCGCCCCAGGCGTGGTGGCACGTGCTGCTGCTGGTGTTCGCGGGGCTGGTCGGCGCGGGCGGTCACCTGCTCCTGGTGCGGGCCTACGAGCGCGCCAACGCGTCCACGCTCGCGCCCTACACCTACATGCACACGGTGGCGGCGCTGTGCACCGGCTGGCTGGTGTTCGGCACGTTCCCGGACGGGCCCGCGCTCGCCGGGATGGCGCTCATCGTCGCGACCGGCGTCGCGATGGCGCTGTCCCGGCGCGGCTGAGCGGAGCGACCGCGCGCGGCGTCTAGTCGCGCGCCCTGGCCTGCGCCGGAGGCATGCCCTCGCGCAGCGCGCGCGCCAGATCGATCACCGCCATCGCATAGAAGTACGAGCGGTTGTAGCGCGTCACGACCCAGAAATTGTTCGCGCCCAGCACGTAGTGCGTGGTGTCGTCGCCGTTGGGCAGGTCGATCAGCGACAGCTTCTCGCCGACCGGGATCTCCTGCGGGCTGGTGACGCCGAACTCCGCGAGCTCGAGCGCCACGAGCCGCGGCGGGATCCCCGCATCGACCGCGGGCCGCGCCCGGATCTCGTCCTCGACAGTGGCCGCGAAGTGCGTCGGACCGCCCGGCTGCCAGCCGTGGTTGGCCAGGAAGCTGGCCACGCTGCCGATCGCGTCCGTCGCGCTGCCGCGCAGGTCGATGCGCCCGTCGCCGTCGAAGTCGACCGCGTGCCGGCGGATGCTGCCGGGCATGAACTGAGGCAGTCCGACCGCGCCCGCGAACGAGCCGCGCCAGTCCAGCGGGTCGAAGCCGGCCTCGCGGGCGAGCAGCAGGTACTGCTCGAGCTCCTCGCGGAAGTACGCGGCGCGGCGCGGATAGTCGAAGCTCAGCGTCGTCAGCGCGTCCATCACGCGGAAGTCGCCGGTGTTGCGGCCGTAGATCGTCTCCACGCCGATGATCGAGACCAGGATCTCCTCGGGCACGCCGAAGCGCTGCGACGCCCGCCGCACCGCGTCGGCGTTCGAGGCCCAGAAGCGCAGCCCCTCGCGGATGCGCACCGGCTCGACGAAGCGCGACCGGTAGGCGATCCATGAACGCCTGAACCCCGGCGGGGCCGGCTGCATCAGCTTGACGGCGGTCTCGGCGGTTCGAGTGCGGCCGAAGGTGGCGAGCAGCGCGGCCTCGTCGAAGCCGTGCCGATCCACCATGTCGCGCACGAATGCCTGGACCTCCGCGCGGCTCGGATAGTCGGCGGCGACGGTGACCGGTGCGGCGGCCCGAGCCTTGCTCTGGGCAGGCTTCTGGGCCGGCGCGTTCCCGGGCTTCGGCGCCGGCTTCTGGACGGGCCGGGTCGTCGCGCGGGCGGGCGGGGCCTCGGTCGCGGCCGCGTGGCCCGCTTCGAGGCCGGGCACTCCGGCGAACGGCAGGGCCGAGAGCAGCATCGCGACAGCGAGCGTGCGGGCCGCGGCGGCGCGTCCGGAGGACGGCGCGGACGGCATGGGAGTTCGGTGGGCTCGCTTCATCGTGGCTTGAAGGCGTCGACGAGGCGCCGCAGGTCGCGGACACGCTCGGGCGTGGCGGTGTCGGGATCGTAACGCAGCCGGTTGTAGGTCGCGACGATGTCCCGGGCGAGGGCCGCCTCGGCCGGCTCGAGCAGGCGGTCGACCCGGTGCAGGTAGCGGCTCGCCGTCTCGTCGCGCGCGCGCGGTGCGCCCAGTGCCGACAGCCGCTCGCAGAATCGCGAGTACGCGCGCTCGATCGGGTCGCGGGGACGGCGCGGCCGCAGCGTGACCAGCGCGACCGCGCCGAGCGCGAGCGCGAGCATCCCGGCCAGCGCGCCCGCCAGTTCCCGCGGGTCGGTCGCGTCGAGGCCCAGGCGTGCCAGCAACGCCTGCTGCCGCGTGCGGTCGTAGTTCAGCACCCACTGGTTCCAGCCATGGGTCAGCGAATCGAAGGTCATGCGCCAGCTCTGCAGGAGCGCGATGTCGCCGAGCAGCCCGGGCTCGCGGCTCGCGCCGCGTCGGCCCGTCAGGCTCGCCGAGCCGCGTTCGATGCGCTCCGGCGCGACCGCGGCGGTCGGATCGATGCGCACCCAGCCGCGTCCGGACAGCCAGACCTCCGCCCAGGCATGGGCGTCGGCCTGCCGGACGATCCAGTAGTCGTCGCCGGGATTGCGCTCTGCGCCCTGGTAGCCGGTGACGACCCGGGCGGGGATGTCGAGTGCCCGCATCAGCACGACGAACGCGCTCGCGTAGTGCTCGCAGAATCCGGCGCGCGTCTCGAACAGGAACCGGTCGACCGGATCGTCGACCAGCAGGGGCGGATTGAGCGTGTAGCGGAATGCGTTGTCGCGGAACATGGCGAGCGCGCGGTCCACCAGGCGGCCCTCGTCCTGCTCCTCCGTGCGCCAGCGGGCGGCCATCTCGAGCGTGCGGCGCGCCTCGCCGGGCGGCAGCTGGATCCAGTCCTGGATCGACAGCCGGGTCTCGTTCAGGCCGATCGCCGCGTCGAGACGGGCCGAGGCGTCGAAGCGGATCCTGGCCACGATCGGATCCGCCGACAGCACGTCGAACTCGGGGGCGATGCTGACCGCCAGGCCCGGCGCGCGCGGCAGGTCCGAGGGCACGTCCAGCGCGAACAGCCAGCGGCGCGAATGCGGCTCGAGGGTCGTCCGGTAATGCAGCACGCGCGAGGTCTCGGGCGCCACCGCCATCGGGGCCGGCGCCTGCGCGAGCTCCCTGCGCACCGGCCGCCAGGTACGCCCGTCGAAGTGGCCGAGCGTCGGGCCGCGCCAGTACATCCTGCCCGGCTCGGGCACCCGGTCGGTGAACTGGACGCGGAAGGCCACCTCGTCATCCTGCGCGAGCTGCGAGATCTGGCCGGGGGACATCGTGTCGGACAGGCCGGTGCGGCCGGCATGCGCATCGTCGGGCAGCCCCCACAGCGGGCCGCTGATACGGGGGAACAGCACGAACAGGGCGATCGCGATCGGCACCGCCTGCATGATCAGCACGCCCACGATCCGGAAGCGTCGGGCGATGCCCGCCTCGCGCTGGCCGAACTGCATCGTCAGCATCGCCGCGAGCAGCGCCACCACCGCGCCGGCGGTGATCAGCGCCACGCCGAACGACTGCGAATGGAAGAAGCCGGTGAGCAGCAGGAAGAAGCACAGGAAGATGACGACGAACAGGTCGCGCCGGGCCCGCATCTCCATCAGCTTCAGACCGAGGAACAGCACGAGCAGCGCCACGCCGGCATCGCGGCCGAGCAGGGTGTCGTACTGCGCCAGCACGCCGATCGTGCAGGCCGCCGCTGCGGCCACCCGCACGGGGGCGCCGGGCAGCCGCGCGCCGGCGAAGATCAGGCCGAGACGCCAGGCGAACAGCAATGCGAAGCCGGCGCTGCACCACAGCGGCAGGTTCGGCAGGTGGGGCAGCACGGCGAGCGCGATCGCGCCCATCAGGAACAGCGTGTCGCGGCGCTCGCGCTCCCACTCGCCGCCGAGCGTGCCGCCCAGCACGCGCATCGAGAACGACCAGCCCTGCGGACGCGCCATGGCCGGCCTCAGACCTGGGCCACCGCGAGCGCCTCGAGGCAGGCGGCGCGATGCGCAGGCCCCGCGTCCAGCTCCAGCGCCACGCCGGGCAGGCGCAGCCCGTAGCTCAGACCGGCGGCCTCGGCGTCGACGATCCAGCGCGCCAGCCGCGACAGCCGCAGCTCCGGATCGAGACCGGGCGGCAGCGACTGCCAGTCGAGCAGGAGCTGCCCGCCGCTGCCGCCCTCGAACTCGCGCACCAGCAGCGCGTCGCCGCCGCTGCGGGCCATCGCCTTCCAGGCGAGGCGCCGCGGCGAGTCGCCCTCGCGGAACGGTCGGATCGCCGCGAAGTCCTCTTCGCCGCGGCCGGCCCGCTCGGTGCCGGCCGCGCCGGACTCCGGCATCGGAGACGCCGGCGTCTCCAGCCGCGGCAGCACGAGGATGCGGGCCTGCGGGTGCCACCACGCCCAGGCCCGCCACAGTCCGAGCGGGAAGGTCGTGGACAGTCGCAGGCGCGGCAGGGACTGCCAGCCGCGCCGCTCGGTGGGGAGCGCGACCGTCACCAGCTGTTCGGTGGCCGGCGAGACGTCGATGCGGGTCGGCTGGGCGGTTCCCGGCACGGTGAGCTCGATCGCGAACCGCTCCGGGCCGCGCGGGTTCTGCACGATCAGGCTCAGCTCGGCCAGCTCGCCGGCATGGACCGGTTCCGCGCGACCGGCCCGCAGCGTGAGCCCGACGAGGTTGCGCCAGGTGTGCAGCATCGAGACCAGGCCGACCCCGGCGAGCAGGAATGTGAGGCCGTAGCCGAGGGCGAGCGCGTAGTTGACCGCGGTCAGCAGCATCGTCACGAGGGCCAGCCCGAACAGCAGCCCGGCCCGCGACGGAAGGATGTAGACGCGGCGCCGGTCCAGTCGCAGGTCGCCGGCGTGCGGGCCGAGGGCGAGCCGGACCGTCGGCGCGATCCGCCCGATCCGTTCCATCCACCCCATGACCTGCGCCTGCATCCGCGTACGCGCCCCGTTCAGGGAATCGCGACCGCCTTGGACAGCTCCGCCACGAGCTCGGCGCGCGCGCGGTGGCTGGTGGCGCTGCCCTTGGCCGGCCGCAGCCGATGGCCGGCGACCGCCACCAGCACCGCCTGGACGTCGTCGGGCAGCACGTGGTTGCGACCGTCGAGCATCGCCCAGGCCCGTGCGGCCTGCAGCAGCGCGAGGCCTGCACGGGGCGACAGCCCCTCGGAGAAGATCGCCGCGCGTCGGCTGTGCGTCAGGAGGTTCTGGACGTAGTCGAGCAGCGCGGGGGAGGTCCGGATCGACTTGAGCGAGCGCTGCGCCTCGACCAGGTCGGCGGGCGACATCCGCGGCTCGAGCTTGGCGACCATGTCGCGCCGGTCGGCGCCTTCCAGGAGGGCACGCTCCGACTTCGGGTCCGGATAGCCGAGCTCGATGCACATCAGGAAGCGGTCGAGCTGCGATTCGGGCAGCGGGAACGTGCCGATCTGATCCTGCGGGTTCTGGGTCGCGATGACGAAGAACGGCTCGGGCAGGCGCCGCGGCTCGCCGTCGACCGACACCTGCCGCTCCTCCATCGCCTCGAGCAGCGCGCTCTGGGTCTTGGGCGACGCACGGTTGATCTCGTCGGCGAGCAGCACCTGCGAGAACACCGGACCCGGGTGGAAGACGAAGCGGTTGTTGTCGCGCTCGAAGATCTGCACGCCGACGATGTCCGCGGGCAGCAGGTCGTTGGTGAACTGGACGCGCTTGAACTGCAGTCCGAGCGAGATCGACAGCGCATGGGCGAGGGTGGTCTTGCCCACGCCCGGCAGGTCTTCGATGAGGAGGTGGCCGCGTGCCAGCAGGCAGGCGAGGGCCATCCGGATCTGCGGTTGCTTGCCGACCACCACGCTTCCTACCTGCGCGGCAACCGCCTGGATTCGTTCGAGCATGAGGCCCTTCGCGTTGTGCCGGCCGAGTGTAATCTATGGCCCCGAGCCGCCCGGCCGTCGGCCGACGGTCGGCATGCGCCGCGCCTTCGGGCGTCTGCACCGCGCAACCGCGGCGTCACGGACGCCGAACCCAGGAGACACCGATGGCCGCCCGAGCCCCCGACAGCCCCACCGTTCCGTCCGCCGCACCGGCCTCGCCGCCGCCGCTCGAGCGCATCGACCGCGGGTCGGTCGCATGGCTGTGGCTGAACCGGCCGCGGGCGTACAACGCGCTCTCCGAGTCGCTGCTCGACGCGCTGCAGGCGGCGCTCGACGAGATCGCCGTCGACCCGTCGGTGCGGGCCGTCGTCATCGGCGGGCGCGGCCCCGCGTTCTGCGCCGGGCACGATCTGCGCGAGATGCGCGCCGAGCCCTCGCTCGACTACTACCGTCGGCTGTTCGCCCAGTGCAGCCGGACCATGGCGGCGATCCAGAAGATGCCCCAGCCGGTGATCGCCCGCGTCCACGGCATCGCTACCGCGGCCGGCTGCCAGCTCGTCGCGGCCTGCGACCTGGCGGTCTCGACCGACGATGCGCGCTTCGCCGTCTCGGGCGTGAACCTCGGCCTGTTCTGCTCGACGCCCTCCGTGGCGCTGTCGCGCAACCTGTCGCGCAAGGCCGCGATGCGCATGCTGCTCACCGGCGACTTCATCGGCGCACGCGAAGCGGTCGAGCAGGGGCTCGTCAACGAGGCGGTGCCGGCGGACGCGCTCGACGAGACGCTCGATGCGCTGCTCGCACGGATCGTCGCCAAGCCGCGCGAGGCGATCGCGGCCGGCAAGGGGCTGTTCTACCGCCAGCTCGAGATGGGCACGGAAGCGGCCTACCAGCTCGCCGGCCAGACCATGGCCTGCAACATGATGGAAGCCAGCGCGCTGGAAGGCGTCCAGGCCTTCCTCGACAAGCGCTTCCCCAACTGGTGAGCGGGTGCGCCGTGCGGCGCGCCTCGCCCGAATCCGATCGTGAGCCGTTCGCGTCCCGCGGGCGGCCCTGCCTTCTCCACAGGAGCCGAATCCGATGTC
>Ga0105105_10000238_pt1 | contig 25259 bp, 17 predicted proteins | sample PPLLaktember2015_4_FD_79108 | JGI IMG/M metagenome (GOLD analysis project Ga0105105, IMG submission 79108) | Freshwater sediment microbial communities from Prairie Pothole Lake near Jamestown, North Dakota, USA - PPLs Lake P8 Core (1) Depth... | ecosystem: Environmental > Aquatic > Freshwater >...
ATAGATAATGGCGGCAATACACAATAAAATCAAAAGAACAATTGTAAAATATATAATATTACGTTTTGATTTATTTTTTTTAGTAATGGATTTGTAATATGGAATTTCATTAACATTATCATCAAGAATTTTGATCACCTGAACTGTTACATTATCTTTTCCTCCACCGTCATTAGCCAAAGCTATTAATTTTTTACATGCTTCTTCTGCTGAATTGTTCAATACAACTTGTTTAATTTCTTCAGTCTCAACTTTTGCCAATCCATCAGAACATATAACAAAATTATCTCCTGCACTTATGGCTATATTTTCTATTAAATCAACCTCTATATCTGCTTCAATACCCATCGCTCTTACTAATACTGATTTTGAAGGATGATGTTTAGCCTCCTCCTCAGAGAGGATTCCTTTCCTGAACATTTCACCTACTTCTGTATGGTCATTAGTAAATTGAATAATCTCCCCATCTGCAATTTTATAAATTCTACTATCACCAACGTGAGCAATATGAGCCAGATCATTTTCGAAAACCATAGCTGAGCAGGTAGTGCCCATTTTATGAAACTGTGGTGAACCTGCAGATGATTGGTTTATATTAAGGTTAGAAGTTTTGAAGGCATATAACAAAGCGTTTGTAATAACATCTGAAGTAGAAGAATAATACTCACGACTTACAATTTCAACTGCTGATCTACTTGCTTCTTTTCCTCCTCTATGCCCTCCCATTCCATCAGCAACAATAAACAAAATCCCCTTCGGCTGATATATATTCAAACTGTCTTTAGGAAATTTACCAAAGTAATCCTGGTTTTCTGAGCGCACCAATCCTATATCGGTAGCACCATAATAAGAAACTTTGAGTTCTTTTTTCTCTTTCAATGTTTTTAACCTTAGTATTTGTGCAAATTATTTTGGATAATAGTTTAATTATTTTGTTTCATACCACCCAATATTGGATTGTCAAAATCAAATCCAAATAGACGGGGGTTTTCACCAATTACCGAAGCAGAAAAAATATAAAAAACATAGTTATAAGTCTCATCAGGAATTCTATCTCTGAATTTAACCAGAATATTCCAAAAGTTTCTTTGTTTAGGATCATCAGGTAACTCATTAACAAGTCTCCTAAAATTGTTTTCACCCCAATTGTAAGATCCTATAACTAATAATCCGGATGCCTGGGCTTCAGTCTGATAGATATAATTAATGTATTTTGCAGCCGCCCTTGTTGCTTTAGAGAAGTCAAATCTTTCATCCAAAGGATCATATTGATTCAAATCGACTAAAGGTCCTGTTTGTAATCCGTATTGTTTAGCAGTCATTGGTATAAATTGCCACATACCTTTTGCATAACCATAACGTGTAATGGGTCCGACTACATCAAACTTAAAATTACTTTCCTGTAATGCAAGATAAAAAAACTGGGGCGGCAAATGCTGATTATCAAATTCTTCAATTATTACAGGTATCAAATTAGTTTCTTTAGCCCGCTTTATAGCGTTTGCCAGTCTTGAAGAAGATTTCCATTTATTTATAAAAGTTTTTACTTCCAGTACAAAATTCTCGGGCATATTAATTTCACATTCACCAAACAACCGTGACATTTTAAGTATTAGTTTATCCTCTTGGCTTAAATCATAAACATCAAGCTCACTAACATATTTATCATAAATCTTTTCCATTTTTTCATAATCATTTCTCATCTTTTCAATAGTTTGCTCTACTTCTTTATTACCTGTGTTTTGAACTACTGTGGATAATTTAGAAAGCTGTACCTCAATTCCCTTCATCTGATAAAAAATAGATTCTGCTAATTCCTTTTGTTCCCCTGCCTTGATATGCTGATAAACAGCGTAAGCTACTGCAATAAGACTAACGAATACAATACCAGAAATAATTTTTAAATATTTGTTTGATTGTTTTTTCTTAACAACTTTAAATGCCTGCTGGATCATTCTTGTATGATCACCAACATTAGGATTATTACCCTCTTCCTTAAAATAACGCTGTATGTAACTTGTTAAAGAACCATCAACCGTTGAAAGTTTTGCATTTCCAGATTCTGATTCAGATATTAAATCAAGTATAATTATCGGTCCGTTTTTACCAAGTACAAGTTTTGTAGGATTAGATAAAACCAAATGATTTATCTTTTTATCTTCCAGGTAGGTTCCATTACTGCTGAACAAATCCGTAACCCACCACTCACCATTCTTGTACGATACTTCTAAATGATCGCGGCTGACCAATCCGTCGTCAATAACTACAGCACAGCTATCCACTCGTCCAATTCGAAAAGTATCTTTAAAGAAATATTCTTTTTTAGGTGAATCTCCTTTTTCAATAATTACGCGAACGATAGGTTTGCTTTTTAACTTATCAGGCATTGGATTGTTAGAGCTCATTACAATTTACGATAAACTTATTCTTCAAAATTTATGAGCGTATAGTTTATTTCTTAGGAAGAAAATTTAAGCTCAGCATCATTCTTTCCACTGATGGACCAATTGTCTTCCGGGTTTTCTTTGTAAAGGATGCAGTCATTTTATAAGCAATTTTTTCAACCATTACAAATATCTGATGCTGATAAATTCTTATTTCATCCGTGGGATACCAGGAAAATACTGCCTCGTATGCATCAGTTCCACTTGTTAATTTTATTTCACCTCTCTTTAACAGCATACACGATTTTAATTCCTTCTCAAGAGATGTTATTTGAAGATCGGCATAGTCAAGAACATTATCAGCTGCAGGTTCTTTATCAATTGTTATAATTACATTGTGCTGTATACCATCTGTAACCGGACCTGTTAAAGTATAAAGAGTTTTATCTTCCCAATCTTCCAACTGGTTTAAAGTAAAACCATTTCCCTGATAAGGTTTTGTTTTATCTTTAACCTGTGGCACTTGAGCAGGTTTTGGAGTTTCCTGTTTTTGCTGCGGTTTCTGAGAAGAAGGCTGCTCTTTTAGCTCAGGCTTCTTTGCCTCTTCCTCTTTTTTAGGAGGCTGGTTTTGAAACTGCTTGTAGTATTCTGGTATATCCATTTAAATTCTTTTTAAAAACTTGTAAAAATCTCTTAATATTTTTTTATAAATAAATATCGCTAACTACTAAAACTCTATTCAGATTTAAAAATTTATATCTATATATGATGAATTATATACATACTCAAGATTGCATAATCTTTTCTAAACGTAATAAAGCAAAATTACTGCTTGAATATTTTTTGTCGCGGAACTGATTAGCTCCAAACCATGTATACTTAGCCCATTCGATATAAGGATCGTGATCAAGCTCAATAACTCCTAAAGTACCAAGCAAGTAAATGGCAGCACCTATAGGTAGTGAACAAAGCATTATACCTGCTCCAACAGCCTTTAGTAAATGAGCACTAGCCAGTAATGTCCTATCATCCCTGTCATTGCTAAGATTCAACTGTTTTGAAGCATCCCATGCACTTAAACCGCCGTCAAGAGCTAATCCAACTACACCGCTTGCTTTACTGACTGCCTGTATATGCCTTAACTCAGAAAATTTTGATAAGGAAGAAATTAAATCGGCCGTTGTTTTAATACCCTTCATTTTTGCATAGAATGATTTATTTTTACCAAGATCATCCATTGCACTAAAGAAAGAAATAGTATTTAATACATTGTTTAGAGCTATACATTTAAGCTCATTGGCACGTTCTACCATTTTAAGCTCTATCTTTGCTTCATTCATATTCCAAGTAATGAGTTTTGTCATTGCCGGAATTTTGGGTGCTTTGTCTAAATCCCTCATACTCAAAGTAGCCGTTATCAACTTCTTGCCTTGTAGAAACTCTCTGAATCCTCTAGATTCAAAATTCAAAGAAGAGCGATGAGCTAATGTAGGATCGGATGCAAGTGCAGGCAAAAAGTGATCCAATATCAAAAGAGTGCTTTCAAAAACAGTGCTGTCGAGTAGATCACCTGCAGAAGCATTTTGCATATTTGAAAAAAGAAATTTAGCGAGGTCATCGGTTTTGTGTTGTGCAACTGTATCTTTGTGAAGAATTGTAGCAAGCTCTCTTGCGAATTGTCTTCCTTTAGTGCTATAAAAAAATATTGGGGGAATGATTGAAAGAGCATCATTGCATATCTGAGCATTATGACGACGCGAACCATCAAGCCTAGTTGGTGTTTTAGGATCGTTTGCATGAGATATTAACGAATAAATTTTATTGTCGTAAAAATCCGTACATAGATCATCACGCTGCTGAAAAAGATTATCTTTCTGGGTTTTTAGCTGCTTGACTTTTTGATCAAACTCTTTACCCCAACCTCCAACAGCTTTATCCCATTGCTGTTTCTTTTCATCATCCAACCCAACTTGTCTTCCATTCATAAAAATAAACATATAAACCTGGTACAACTGTTCTAAAGCTGCAATTGCTTTAACAATTGGCTGCATTTTTTTTGACAACTCCTCACAGTCCTCATACCAAGTTTCGAACGGACAGTTCTTTTCTGGTTCAATAGTCACTTTACCATGTGTCTTTACTTTGATTACAGAACATTTACCCCACACCTTCATTTTATATTTGTGAGTTTTACCTGTTCCACCAGTCAAAGAATATTCTTTATTATCCTCTACCGATGTCTGTGGTTTAGTTTTACCATTGCCCATTTAATATCATCACAATATTTGATTATTCAGCATCTTCTGTTCCTTCAGGTACTACCATTTCATGCGACTGTACTTTGGGGAATTCAATAGTTACTTTTCCGGGTGGAACATCGTCAACTCTAGCAATTCCTTTATTATCAAGCTTTCCCTTTTTTTCGCTTCCATCCGGCATATAGAGTATATACTCCTGATCTGCCAGAGGATAACCTTCATCATCAAGTAGATAAATTTCAATCCAATCCTTAAACTCCAACAATCCAGAATCAGCACTAACACCGGCTATATTAACTCTAAAAAAATATTCCGGAGGATTATAACCTTTTTCAGTTTCTTCTTCAGTTGGTATTTCATCTGTATCTTCATGGTATTCATACTCCCAATCAGCTTCAATCTTTTTGTTTTTAACAATTACTGGAAACTTTGTAATTAAATCGTGCACACCATCCGAATCGTGTTCCCAGATTTGAATTTCGGCTTCAGCTCCTTCATATACATTGTTTACATCTGCAGTAAGTTTTAGTATGTCTCCGCGGCGTGCTTCCTTCTTATCCCATTTTAAATTCTTAATTTCAACTGCAGGATAAACATACATGCAATTTGATTTTTTGGTGAGATTGAGTTTGGATAATTTAACTTCTGCATAAAGTTCATCTTTAGCTTTTTCGGGAACAGTAATTTGTGTGTAGAAAAAGTTACCCGCTATTTTTGATTTTACGGTCTCAAATACTTTACCGGATTTATCGGATATTTCAATTTTAATATCAGAATTATTCCCAACAAAGTGTGTGTTAACTTCCACTCCAACTTTTGCACTAGCGCATCCGGTGCCTGAAGTCCATATCACACGGTCAATGGATGATTCCAGATTTACTTTATTAACTTTACCTGTATTACCTTTGTGTTCTGACATTGCAAATTATTTTAGAGAATATAATTTTGATTTTGTACAAAAATAGATTTGACCATTTTTATCAAGAACTGGTGGAGCAGAAATGGTTTCTTTAACATCATAACTAAATTTCTTTTTCCCTTCTGAACTAATATTCAACAATTTGCTAGTTTGTGCAACTAGAATTGAATTATCAGCTAATCCGGTTGCATAAGTAAATGGCAGACCTTCAGAACTAATTACCCATTTAATTTTTGCATCTTTAATACAGATTAATTTATGATTTGTAAGCAGGTAAATAAAATCGTTAACTAAAATTGGTGGGGCTATTACTTTATTATAATCAACAAACTCTTCCCGATCTTCTACCTTATATAACTCAGTTCCGTTCTGATCATAACATTTTAATATAACTTTATCTTTCTCAGCATATCCAAAATAAAGTAATCCATCCTTTGAACTGCTCACGAATACATTACCAGCGGATGAAGGAAGTGGAAATGTTTTTTGAGCCTCAGCCTCTTTTTTATTTTTAGTTATATCAATAAGTAAAACTTCGGAATGCGTTGCTGTAAGTAGAAATGATTTTTCAAAATTTACCAATGGAATTAGCGGACTTGCTTCCTTAAGAAAAATTTTATTCCAATCATACCCAAGACTTTTCTTACCAATCTTATAAATAACAAATTTATCAATAGAGGCTTCCTGAACACCAGTATATTGAACTTGTGCAATTAGTTCATCCCTAACCGGTTCAAACAATTGGAGATATGAACCCTCCACAATTTCCCAAATTATAAAGTCCTCAATTACAAGATTATTATCAAACGTTACTGCCTCCATCCTGTCTTTGCGTGATGATGAAGTATAATAAATAATCTTATCTCTAATAATAACTTGCGTACCATACCATTTGTCCCGTTTCCATAAAATATTCCCTTTAGAATCGAGACATAGTATTTCTGACATGTTATCAATGATGATGTGTTCATCGCTGACAAGAATCATCCTGTTCTCGAGATGCTTTTCAGCATACCCGGAAAATTCCTTCTTCCAATTCAAACCGCCATTACAGTTTGGAACAACGTTTATATAACCATCATGGCGTGAATTAGAATAATAATGAGTATATATATCATTCATAAAGAATATTGAATTATAAATTATGCATAGTATAAGTAGCATTTCCTACCGTGGCGCTGCCTATCCAATTAACTATTGTTGAAAAATTAGCATTTGTTAAATTATTTGTGCCTGTTGTTAAGCCAAAAATATATCTTATAATACGATTCCGGTTTGTATCCCAGTCAACACTGATAGTTTTTCCTGCCGTGCTAAAATTATTAGCGAGTTGCCATGTAACTTCTATATTAAATTGAGAATCTGCAGGTGCTGCACCTGTATATACTTGATAGCTTGGAGTAAAAACTACATAAATATTTTTAAAATCATTATTAGTATTTGTAGTAATCCTGAATTTTTTATCAAGCATACTTTGAAAATCATTATTTAACTGCTGAGCCCAGGCTAAAGAATTAGCAAAATCCCAGCCTGTGCCGGCATTTACAAATCTTAGCGCCAAACGGATTTTGACTACGAGAATGCCATTAAATACGGTTCCTGCTTTAAGCATTCTAGATAATTCATCATCGCCAAGTTTATATAATAGCAGATCGAGTTTTCTATCCGCATCAATTGAGTGATCAATTTGATTTTTACTTGCAATGGAAACATTTCGATATGTATCTGCAAGAAAAAATTCGTACTTATGCGACGTGCCATTAAACGTAATCTTGAAATTTGTTGCTTTCAGAAATTTATTCAAGGATTTCCCCGCTGCAGACTCATCATTCAGCCATAAAACAAATTTCCAAAAATTTCTTAATCTTGGAGTCCGGTTGTGATACATACGCGATAGTTCATCGCATCTGTAGGGTCCGCCAACAGCTGTGAAAGGTTGACTATACCTAGGAAGACTTGACCATACATTTTTTGCTGCATCTTCAAAATTATATAAATAATCATCCCAGTTGCCGGTAGCATGTCCCATCTCGTGATGATTTGTTAATACAGCATAAGTTTGACCATCAACATCCTGTAAATTATTTATTGCATCTGCATTACCAAAGTAAAGAGGATCTGCCTGGTAATCTCTTGCTCTAAGTTGTGAATCACTTATTCTCATCCAGGCACCGGGATCCGGCGTATTGCCGACAATATTTACAGCAGCTTTATGCGGACCACCATTAGTATCATTCTTTGCTTCCATAAAATGAAATGGTCTTATAAAAATGTCTTCAGAACCTGAATTTTTCTCCATTAAATAATTTTTATTTAATCTATTCATTGAGTTAACCATTCCAAACTTCCGATGATTTGTTACATCAGCGACAGTGGAAGCTGGCATTGCGGTACCCCATGGATCGACAGCGTTTTGAACGAATCGACAAGACCAATAAATGAAAAGATAATTTAGATCTTTACCGTCTAATTCTGCACAATTATGAAAATAGTGAAGTTCAAAATTACCGCAGCTATCCAGCGCATAAGCCTTTGCCTTATCGGTTGCATCTGTACCTATTATTTTTTTTAAGATATGAAAATCAGGATCATTTTTTATAGCCAGGCGGGCTCCAGTAACGTGCCCTTTTGCAAAATCAAAGCTTGTGTCAGTTTGTAATGATCTTTGATATCCAATATCATAAAAATCGTTGCAAAAATATACAATCCTTGAAAAAATAGGGACATCACAAACTAGATTCTTATTAAACTTGAAATTGGTAAAAACCGGCTGAGCTTCTTCAGGATTATAGATTTTTATTCTGCTCAGGTTCTTCTGTTTACCACCCACATTTTCCTTTGTATCATAATCTATGTGAAAAATTGTATATCTTGAGTTATCATCCAATGGTAAAGCATTGCCTGCAGGATTTTTGTCGGAAAGAATCTGGCTCTTTGCAGTATCCACTAAAACAATATCATCAAGTGAAAAGATAAGAGGTTTATCAGGTTTTGTAATTTTATCACCAAGCGGTTTTAACTTTTGTATGTCTTTAAAAACCTTTTCGAACCTATCTCCCTTTTTAATGTCACCATCATATCTTGTCCAGTAGTTTCGTGATGACCAAAATTTAGGTAAGTCGTAATATTTTTGTTTATTTATAAAAGTTAAAGAATCAAAATCAGCTTTTTTCTTAATGATAACAACCGGATCTGTTTTATCATCTTTTGTAAAAACCCATTTGTCTTCAGCTTCAAACTCAAAATAAAATTCTGTTCGTGCCGGGTCCTTTATTTTTTTATCGAATTGAACTTTAACAAAATATACTCCATTCTTAAAAACCGTTTCAGTAGGAATTTTCTTGTGTCCATTTTCATAAGCATTTATCTGTAATCCAAGCGGTACGGGTAATTGCTTTTTTTTGATTTTATCGTAATACACAAATTGAAGATGATATACTATAGATTTTAAATCCTTTGGGTCAATGTAAAGAGGAATAAAGTAAAATTTTTTCCAGAGTGGACACTCATCTTCTGTGTGAGCTCTATTTATAACTGCAGGGCAATTAAGTTCCGGAATTTCATCCTTATCAAAGAATAAAATTTCAACTCTTCGATTCTTTTGTGATCGATAGTTACTTTTTTCTTTTGCATCAATCGGAAAGCTTTCACCGCATCCAACAAAAGGTTTTTTATCATCAATAAATTTAACAGATGATTTTCTTTGGATTTCAAGATCAGCCAAACTTATCTCAAGCACCTCAGCAATTTCCTTACTGTAAAGATCATAAACCGGATACCATGCTTCTTCAGGCCATCTTTTTTTGGAATCGTTTTCCACACGGGTAAGTAAAGAAACTGCTTTTCCTGGAGTTGTTTTCTTAAAAAAATTTAATGTTGCAGCTTTTGTTTTTTCACCCCATATATCGTCTACTTTTTCTGGATCACATCCACATGCTAATTTCTTTTCGAAGTGTTGCATAATCTGCTGGTAGTCTTCAATCTTATGTCTTGCATAACAAATCTTTGCCCATTCCTCTTTTGTTCCAATCAGGAGGTAGAGAATATTTTTTGCTCTTTCATCTGACAATTTAAAATTGAAATCAAAAGTGCCGGATGTATCGGTATGACCCGAAATCACAATTTTGTTGTCAGGATCAAATTCAAATTGTTTAAAAACAATAGCGAGTGCTTTTAATCCAGTTACTGCAAGTTGTTCTTCGTCAGCACCTCCACCCTGTGTTGAACTTTTGCCTTGCGGATTTTCAGGCATCATAACTGCACTATTTAAATGGAATAATACATCTTCCATTTCCAGAATGTGCATCTTGACCAGCTTAAGAATTATTTCATTCTTTTTACTGGTTAATGCTGAAGATTTTCCTGAGCCAAAAATCTTATTAAAAATTACTTGTATTATATTTTGGTTTCCGTTACTCATATATTAAGCATTATGGTGCGATTGAGACTTTGACCTGTCCGGGAGATATATTTTCAATTTTTGCATTACCATTGCTATCAAGTTTACCATTTTTGATTTCACCAGAAGGCAGCATAATTTTATATTTTTTATCCTTAATTACTTTACCATCTTCATCTTTGAAAACAATTTCTATTTCATCTCTAACATTTAATATTCCGGATTTGGCAACAAGTTCATTACAGTAAGCATCAAAGTAAAAAAATGGTTGGGAGTATCTGCCAATTGTTTCTTTGTGCTCAGCAATTTTTATTAGATCCTCATCAACTTTTAATTCCCACTCAATCTCTGCTTTATCACTATTTATATTTGCTTCTAACTTTGTCAATAAGTGATCACTATAATTAATATCCTTTACAAAAATGGTGAATTCAACTTTTTCACCGTTATCAATCCCAATTGATTTGACACTAAGTTTAATTTTATCACCAACTTTTGCTTTCTCTTTTGACCAGGAGGCTCCAAATAAATCCACAAGAATTACTTTACACTGCCCTTGCGTTATTCCATCGCGTTTAATTTTACCATCTGATTTTATAACAGCTTTAGATTCTTTATTATCAGTATCGGTAAGTTTATAATGAACACCAGTAACAGCATTCCCAGCTTTATCAACCATCTCAAATTCTATCCAGTGTTCCTCCTTAGTTGTCGCTTCAACATTATCACTCAATGCAGTCAAAGCGCTTGCATTTGCAGAGGCAGCACCACTTGAACCCGCGCCACCTCCACTGCTGCTTCCGCTTCCTGCCATTCCTATCATTACAGTCATACATCCCAAAATAATAGAATCCGGAGGACCGACACATGTAGCCATATCGCCCATTCTGGCTGCGGGCATTCCACCTATTAAAACAGTCGGACTTCCCGGAGGTAAAATTGGACCGCCAACATGGGGTATTGGTGGAACTCCGGGTGTAATAAATGGACAGACGTGCATATCTCCAACTCTGGCTGCGGGCATATTACCAATTAAAACAGTTGGGCAACCAACTACTATTGTACCGCCGTGTGCACAACTATCTCCTAATCTTGCTGCAAAACTCATAAAATTCTAAACTGATTAACTAATTAATTTTTACTAAAGATCCTTTGATTGTTGTAATTCCGGATGCTTCAACGGTTGCTAAACTTCCTTTAACTTTAACATCCACTCCAGCTTCGACTGTAGTATTTAGTCCTTTTATTTTTTGCTCAGCCGTTGCTTCATTAGTGACGTTCATTCCTTTTTGCTTCAAATCAGATTTTGCTTCGTGATTAATGTTTGCAGATTTTACTTCAAAATCCTGTTTTGTTTCGGTCTTCATATTACCGGATTTAATCTTTGTGTCTTCCTCTGTTTCAATGGTAAGATTTTTTGATTTAATATTAATCATCCCTTTGGGTGCAAGAATATCTATGTCGCCTTCTTTTGTTTCAACAATGATTTTGTTATTAGAAATATCTATTGTAAAATAATTCTTCCCTGGTTTATCTGATATTTGAATTTTTTCACCACCCCCTGAGTCGTTTATAAGAATAAAGTGACCATTCTTTGTCTTCACCTCAACTTTAGTATTCTTATCATCCATAAGGATAGCATGACCATCTTTACTTTTAAATTCAATGTTCTGATTTTTATCATCCATCGTTAATTTGTGTTTATCTTTTGTGGTCACTTCAATCTTATCATCTTTATCATCTAATGAAATTTTATTTGTATCGGTTGTTGTAAAAGAAATCTGAGTTTCACCTGAAGTATCATCCATAATCATTTCATTACCAGCTGCCGTTCTAATAACATTCTGCATTTTGTTTTGTGAAGTAACCGGTGTAGCAGAAGATGGATTAGGAACAGTTCCTAGTCCAACCGGTCTATCAGGATTACCATCAACACAAGACCAGAGCAACTCAGTATCTTCGTGATTTGGAAAATGTATTCCATAACCTGGTCCTGAATAACCTTGTGTTAATCTGATAGGCAAGGTTGCCTCACCGCTTGATTTATCACTTAAATCAAAAAGCATCTTGGCTTTATATCTTCCATGATCATCAATAAAAGCGTATTCATCACCGGCACCTGATTGAATTCTAGCACTCATGATTCCGGAAACTTTAGGAATAGAAGTCTTTCTTAATGGTCTGAATTCTATATTGAAGGGGATTGCCTCAAATTTACATTCAAAGGTTGGTTCATATTTTTTTTGATCCGGCAAAAATGCAAAAAGACTTTTTTGATTACCTTTATATGTTACATTGGTCAGGATGTATTCTGCATTCCAGTCCTTGCGATAATGCTTATCCATCTCGAATCTTGAACCTGCTCTGAACAATCTGCAATCGCTTGTTCCGTAGAAGATCTTACTCTGACAAATAAATTCCTGGTTTCTAACCTTAGCTAAAAACTCAGCTTCTTTTTCATCGACAAAATTATCTCCAAAATCATAATAGAGACCAGGATCATTACTGTTGATCTGACTTTGAGCCATTAACTGCTTTTCAGGAAACATATAATTATAATCTTTTAGCTGAACCATACCGGTCACAACTTTTTCTTTACAACTTATCTCAAGAACAGATTCTATTTCGCTTAGAGGATCTTTGTTAAGATTAAATCCAACTGGATTATTAGATTCTATTTTGGGTAAATTTTGATTTGTATCAGTAAAAACTATAATATCCTTTTCATTTTTATGATCGAAATAATAATAAATTCCATAGTGCTCTAATCGCCTGTTAAGAAAATTTAGGTTCGTCTCACGATATTGTACCATATATTCGCATCTTGGATAGCTGTTCTTTAAATCGAATTTAAAATCGCCGCCAGATAAACCCGCATCAAAAAAAATCATTTGAGTCAATTCCTGGATATCTAAATCTTGATAAACTTCATTTTGAAAAATCAGATTTAACCGCCATAATTTTGGAACAAGAACTATTTTGTAAAATGCATATTCGTTTGATTTACCATATTGCTCAAAATGTGAAATTATTCCATGTATTTTAAATGGATCATCTTCACCTCTGTTAAAAACAAACTGGGCTGATTTGTTTAATATTTTTGAAGAGTCAAGAGCAGGATCATCCGAAATAAATCTGACTTCATATTCAAAGAGTTCAGATATTTTCTCTTTGCCTTCAAATGATAAAACATTAATGTTATCATTCTTTAATTCAGAAAAATGAATTTCATAAAACGGCTGGTTATGTTTATGGGTAACCATTGTCAACCTCTTCGATGGAAATTACTAGTTAAAAAATTACAAAGTAATTTTATTTAATAAGACGAATGACATCTTTTCTAAATGATAAATAGCACTCTTTAATAGATTTAGATTAATAAAAGTTGCCATCTCTATTCAACCTACTTTATTCCAGTAGGAGCTTCTATGAAAATTTATACTTGAATGATCCGTCTTTTGCTTTAGAAACTGTTAGCTTATCAGGTTCTTTACCTTCAGCCATAAATGTGAGCATTTGTGATGAAATCTCTGGCGCAAGTTTGCGGTCAATAATTGCATCAATATTTCTTGCACCTGTTTCAGCCCTTGTACAGGATTCAACTATATCATCAATAACTTTTTTATCGAAAGATACTTCAATTCTTCTGTTCTGCAGAAGACGTTTTCTAATCTTATTTAATTTTATTTCAACGATAGGTCTCATCGCTTCTGCATTCAAAGGCAAAAATACAATTGGTTTAACTCTTCCTAAAAATTCAGGTCTGAAATACTGATTTAAGTATGGTCTTAGCACTTCAAGCAAATCATCAGGTTCAGTCATACCTTCATTATACTTTTGAAATAGAACATCCGAGGCAAGATTTGATGTCATAAAAATAATCGTGTTAGAAAAATCAATGTTTCTTCGGTCAGCATCCTGAAGCATACCTCTATCAAAAACCTGCATAAACAAATCTATAACACTTGAATTAGCTTTTTCGATTTCATCAAGAAGAACAACACAATATGGTCTTCTTCTAACCGGCTCGCTCAGTGATCCACCTTCGCCATACCCAACTAAACCGGGATCAGCGCCTATCAATCTCGAGGTATTGTATTCATTTTGATATTCGGTCATATTTAGCGTCACCATAAATCTTTCATCACCAAAAAGCATGTCGGCAACTGCTCTGGCAAGTTCAGTTTTTCCAACTCCACTTGTTCCAATAAGCATAAACACACCGATTGGACCTTCATCCTTTTTAATTCCAACCTTAGCACCTCTGAGCACATCGGCAATCTGTTTAATAGCATGGTCCTGTCCAAGCACTCTCTTTCTTAATTCATCTTCTAATTGAAGCATAGTAATCATTTCATCCCTGGTCATACTACCAACTTTAATTCCTGTCCAGGCTTCAATAACCTCTGCAACAGTGCTTTTTGTAACCTCTGCAAAAACCTGTGGTCCAGGATCCTGCAATCCACCCAATTCTTTCTTTATTTTTTCAATTTCCTCTTCTAATGTTTTATCAATTTTACTCTTATCCGGTTCTTTAAATTTCTTCATTCTCAGTTCGATAAGTGATCGCGTAAGTTCACTTTCTTTAATCCATTTATCTTCTTTTTCTTTAACCTCTTTTTCCAGATTATCTTTTTTCACAATTAGCGCAGCAAGATTTTCTTTGCTTACAGACAAATCCATATCTGTATCTTTCTGAAGTGAAGCAATAGCCATCTTAGTAGATTTTAATTCGCTTATTAGCAATTCAAGTTTTGGTGGTTTACTTGTAAGCGACATTTTAACTCGTGTGGCGGCTGTGTCCAGAAGATCAATTGCTTTATCAGGTAGTTGTCTTCCTGCAATATATCTTCTTGATAATTTTACGGCAGCTTCTAAAGCTTCATCAGTAATATGGATGCCATGATAGACTTCATATTTTTCCTTAATACCTCTAAGCATTAAAACAGCTTTTTCGTCATCAGGTTCACCAACGTGTATTGGCTGAAATCTTCTTTCAAGAGCAGCATCTTTTGCAAAATATTTATTGTATTCAAGATAAGTAGTTGCAGCAATAGCTCTGAATGAACCTCTTGCAAGTGCTGGTTTTAATAGGTTTGCAGCATCACCACCGCCTGCAGATGCTCCAGCACCAATTAGTGTGTGAGCTTCATCTATAAATAAAATTGCAGGAATTGGCGAATTGGTTATCTCAGTTATAACTGCTTTGAATCTTTTTTCAAATTCACCTCTCATTTTTGTCCCTGCCTGAAGAGCTCCAAGATCCAACGAATAAACCTGGTTGTTTTTTAAAACATCTGGAACTTCATCAGCGGCTATTTTTATTGCTAAACCTTCAACCAAAGCTGTCTTACCAACTCCCGGTTCACCTAAAATAATTGGATTAGATTTTTTACGTCTTGATAAGACTTCAATCGCTTGCATAATTTCTTCGTCTCTTCCAAGAATCGGATCAATTTTTCCATCTTTAGCCTGAGCTGTAAGATTTGTTGTAAACAAATCCAGCACAGTTCCGTCTGTAGGAATTTCCTTTGCTTCCTCCGCAGAAATCATTTCGGAAGCTAAGGACGCATCTTCGGCTGAACCTTTAACAATATTGTAAAACTCGGTTTTTAATTCTTCCTGTTTTACTGGAGAAAGAACATTAAGCAATTTGCTGCTGATTGATTGTTCAGAAGCAATAAAGACTTCAAACAATGCGCCTGATCTTATTTTAGTTTCATGATGATGAACGGAACTTGTAATCCAAGCCTGCTCTAACAATTCGGTAAGTAAAGGAGAAAGTTTTGGCTTACCGCTGTTGCCCTTGTCCATTTCTTCCAGATTCTTTAATACACGTGCCTGTACGTCACCTGCATCAATACCGTAATGTTTTAAAATAAGAGGAACATCGCCCTGTCCATCTTCAATTAAGCAATTAAGTAGATGATCAAAAGTAATTTCATAGTGAGAACGATTAATTCCCAAGCCAGTTGCTGTATCAAGATTTCTAACTATATAGTTATTTAGCTTGAGCAGCAGTGATTTTAAATCTTTACTCTGCATTTTTATCTCCTGAAGATATTTTTTTTAGTGATAATTTTATCAGTACAGTTCGTTATTAATTATTTTAAAAGTAAAATTAAAAATGCTTTGGATATTTAATTAAACAAATAAGTTCAATTTATTTCAAACAATTGCTCATGTGGCATATAAACATTAATAAATTCTTGCTGAGGTTGCCCCAGCCACAAAGTAGAACCAAGTTTTAATCTTTCGTCATCCCATAAAATTGAAACTATTGTATCGCTCTTTATTTTAAAAGAAAAATCATATTCAAGTCCGTCGTTAAGGTAAATATCCAAAAGCTCAATAAGTTTTTTTAAGTGTTCTTTACCTGGAAGAAAATCCAAATAATCTTTAAAAGAGAGTGGTCCGATCTCGATACTAATACGACTAGTATAATCTAAAGTATGCCTTCCAATAAAACTTGTTTCACCTAAAATGTTTACATCGCTTCCAAGGGAAGGTGAATCTGTCAACTCGAGCCAGGTAGGAACAAATTCTTTTATTTCTGTGCTAAATTGTGGAAAGAGATAATTAAGTAAAACTTTTAAACCGGATTTGTTTCTTACTCTTTGACTGAATAATCCTGAAAATTTTAGCAGAGTAAAATCAGATAATGATGCGTTTTCAGTTTTACCAAAAAATCCTCTTCCGCTAAAAGAATTTATACGCTGGATAACCTGATTGTTTTCATTGGAATTAAGATGAAGATAAAATCTGTATTTTTTCCAGGATTGATAGTAAAGCCAATAAAATCGATTATTAAAAATGTCAAGAAAATTCTGAAGTGGAACCTGTCCTGACCCTAATATCCTTTGCTGAAAATCCACCTGCTCGGTATAACACCTGGGTATTGGAGAATTAATTCCGTATAAGCCAAGAAACGTAACTATAAAAGTAATCTCATCATTTTCATAACTTATTTTTTTAAGATCTGTTGGTGGATATTCATACTTTTCATAAGGTCTAAATTTCAAACCGGTTTGTTCAAAAATTGAATCGTCTCGCTTTGGATATAATTTTTTAATAAAACTATCAGCAATCCTGGTAGCCTGCCAAACATTATATGCCGGACCATTTTTTACGAGGTCATCTATTATAGAGGAGGAATTTCCCCGAGTATCGGTTCCCATAAATATTCTTTGCTGGTTCCTGATTCAGTGATCTTCAATTGAATAAAGGAATTAATTGTTACATATTGTGATAAAAATTTATTTAAAATCGATCCAAAAAGATTTATATCACCTTCGCCGTGCTCAAATTCTTTTGGATCAACTACCAGATGAAATTCTATACCTCTTATAATACTTCTATTTTTAATTTTACTGATAACTCTGGGTTTATCAATCTTTTTTATGCCATCAATTCTTTTTTTATTTGGATGATTATGAACTTTGAACCAATTATATAGGTTCATTATGCTTTTCAATGTTTCAACATCCGATAAACTTGTATAGCTAACCGATAAATGCGCAATAAGTGACCATAAATAATTATTTTTGTTCGGACCTTCCAGAACTTCCGTGGGGATGGTGATATTTGATGCCTCAATTCCTGCAGGAAAATTAATTGGTTCTTTTATTGATCCGACTTCTAAATAAGCAGCAGGTAAAAAACCGTTTGATAGAGTTGATTCAACATTAAGAGTTTCTTTTGGAAAATCATCTTCTTCCATGCTTGGTCCAAATAGACGAATGAAAGTCTCAGTCATGTCACTAATCTGAGTTCTACGGAATACCGAAAAAAATCTTTTATAATTATAATCCGGATCACTCGTATCTAAAATATCTTGCGATGAAATTGGTATGTACTTGTATTGTTCTATCTTATTTTCACTTATGCCAGTCACTTTATCAACAGAATAAATCTCCCTGCTTTTTCGTCGATCAATATCGGGGACAATGTAATATTCCGGAAGTCTCTGATTAACGATAACCTCTTCCGTTTGCCTGCTAAAAAGATTTACTATCGGGGTGCAATGCAATAGAATATTTTTTGCAGTTGGCCATTTCTCTTTTGGAAGTTTCCTGCTAAAATCTATTTTGATTTCAAAAGGATTGGATTGACCGGAATTTTTAAATTCCTGTAACCCGGCTATCTGAACAAAAAAGAATTTTTCCTGAAAAGAAAAGTATTCTTGTAGAAGTTTAAATCCACCAAAGGTTTGTTTTGAGTATGGCAGAATTGAATTATCCGAAACATTCTGTTCATCCGAATAAAGTTCGGGTATTTCTATTCTAAAATTCTTAATCTCACTAAATGATGCATTTCTATCAGTAAGTTCTTTAATAGATATTGAAGAAACAAAATTAGTTAAGTAATAAAGTAATTCGTATTTGATCGACGCTGCACCCTGAAGATAAAATTGAAAATTATTCATTTCAAGTGAATCATAATCAACATTTCTATCAGGTTGTATTTTTAAGATTAAAGTTGTTGTCCCTTTGTTTGAATCTTCAACTACTACATCTTCCATTTTTAGAGGTCGAACAACAATATCTTGAGTTGTCCTGAAAATAAATTCTGCTGGTTCTTCCTTTTCAGTTAACCTGCTTTTTTCAGATGCACCTGCATATACTTTATACTTTACCTTGTACTTACCCGTTGCGGTTTGAATTTCACTGCCTCTGTTTACAACAACTGGTTTGGTTATTGCCCCGGGTTTATGTTTTAACTGAAGTATTGAGCAGGATGGAAAGGGTTTTAAAAGATTTGGAAATAAAATTTCAAGAATACCGCCAGCTATTTCAGGAAATTCATCATCAAGCCTCTCCTGTATTCTACCTGCAAGAAAAGCAAATCCCTCAAATAATCTTTCTACAAACGGATCCTTTCTCTCGCGTTCACTCATCCGAAGACGCGAACCTAGAGTTGGATGTTTTTTTGCAAAATCTTCTCCGGCTGTCTGAAGAAAATTATATTCTCTTTCAAAATACTTTTCTATACCCATTACTGCATATCCTTCTCAAACATAACTTTCGTCCATCCTGTAGTTGAGAACTCAGTCAGTAATATTTCTTTGTTTGAAATGTCTTTTATCGTTGCAATTACTTTTAAAGTAATCTTCATCGATTCCTGATCAAAATTAGTTTTGTGAACCTCTACTTCAGCTATACGAGGTTCGTATTTTAGCACAACATTTCTAATTTCTTTTTTAATAGGATCGATAGAATTATTTGAATTAAAATATAATTGCAGAATATCCGGCATGCCAAAATCGGGCAGATGCTGAACCGAACCCTGTCTTGTAGATAAAACCATTCTAAGATTCTCAATAATACTTGAACGCAACTTTTGTTCTTCAGTCAGTGCATCAAGTTCAGATATATCTGTTTCATCTATGTTCCTTGTTTCGGAGGAGAACTGCCCCACAAGAATATCGTAAAGACTTAAATTCTTCATTTTGTGTTTAACAACTAAATAACATTATATAATAAATAAGAATCAGCAAACCAGACTAAGATTCTAGTCGCCAATAATTATATGACGGAAATTAATAAGCGGAATCTCTAAAAACCTTAAATCCGCTGTGGCGGACTATCTAAACAATATTTTGGGATACAAAAAAAATCTATGAAACATACTAAAAAAGCAGAGCTTCGAAGATTTCATATCAAGATTTTAGAGATTCCCTAATGTTAAAAAGTTGTTTCTTCGTATATAATACCACCTGCGATAAATTCCCAAGAGAATGTTTTAGCAAGCATCGACACTTTTTCAAGATGTCCTACTCCTTCATTAGCCACATCATAAGTTGGTGGCATCCAATTTTGGACTGAAACAATTTTTGCATCTTTAAGTGTGTAATGGAAGTATGCTTCTTCCTCACCTGTCTGCATCCCGATTCTATACAACGTTATTTTTATCTCTTTGCACATCTGTCCGTTGCATACAATCTGATATAACTGCGGTGTAAGCTCATCAATAGCTTTTACAATGCTAAAAGATGTGATTTTTCTGGATCCCTGAATTGTGTTTTCTTCCTTTTCGTATGGAAGATAAACTTCGTGCGAAAATTCATACACCATACTGCTGCCATTTTCACGTGGGCCTTTTAATTCATTCCCTTCGTGATTTTTGATTTTAATTTCACCTTTTACAGCCATGACAATACTCCTTTGAAATTGTTAATGAATAATTATTTAATGATGATTGAGAAGAAATTTTTTAACCTTCCTCTGATGAATGGAATGCAATTAATTTTAGATTAACATCCATACCTGTAATTGCAACATGAGGTCTGAATTCAGCACTGATCTGGAAGAAACCGGGTTTTTCAGCTAATTCTTCAACGTGAAGCTGATAAGATCTTAATGGTCTTTCGGCGATAACAGATTCAGGAGCATTTGGAAAATCTGCTACCAGAGTATCTAACCATTTTTTAAGATCTTTTTCAATTTCGCCAGCGCCAGCATTCTTGCCTACAAAAGTTAACTGACGATATTTTAGATAGTGTGCTATTCTGGTTACAAGCATTGTGTATTGTAATCTTGCACCGACTGCATAATTTGCGGTGGCTTCAGGATCATTTTTTATTTTCTTTGGTCTGTTAACGGCAGGAACTTCAAAGAAACAAGCATAATCTGTTCTATCCCAATGTGCTAATGGAATAAATCCAAGATCACACAATTCCTGATCTTTTGCCTGACCAACAGACGCTTCGATAGGAACCTTCATTTTTTTCTGACCATGCTCTTCATATGTAGGTGTTGGCAGGTTGTCAACTTTACCACCGGAATCAACACCAACTATTTTAACACTCCATCCCCATTTCTCAAAACTTTTAACCATATTTGAAGCAAGAGCAAAGGAGGCATTACACCAGAGGCTGTTATCCTGACCTTCTCGATAAACTCCTTCGTTATAGTTAAAGTTTTTAGTTGGTTCAGCTTCAGCATTATAAGGAAGTCTTCCAAGAAAACGTGGAAGTGTTAATCCAATATATTTTGAACGATCATCATCTCGGAATGCTCTCCAGGCAGTATACTCTGCTCCATCTGTTACCTGGTCAACAATAAAACGATTGTTCATTACATCGCCAAAACTTTTTTCACCAAAAAATTTACAACCCGCATTTCCTATAAATGGAATCTGAGCAGATTCTGAAAGGACTGATAAATGTTGTAATAAATTTATATCCTGAGCTGTGTTTTCCATCTGGAAGTCACCAATAATTGCAGTATAGGAATGTCCTCCGACTTTATCATAAGCACCCCAATAAACGTGATGCCAGAAGCCAGAATCTTTTTCGTAACCTTCACCGTTGGAAGCTTCGTTAAGGTCTTCATACAATTCTTCCTTGGTTACATCCAGAAGCTCAAATTTAACAGGTTTGCTAAATTCTGTATTCTGAACAAGGAAGAGCACACCGCGCCAGGTTGATTCAAGTTCTTTAAATTCTTCGTTATGAAGAATTTCATCCATCTGGGCACTAAGAATAGTATCAATATCAGCAATAAAGGAATCTACAAGAGCACCGGTAACTTTAAATACCTGTGATTCTTTTCCTACCTTACTTATAAATTCTGCTACTGCATCTTTCTTAGTTTCATCCAGCATGGTTAACAATTTATCAACAGAAGTAACTTCAGTTTTTTGTTCCTGACCTGTTGATGTATTTTTTTCTTCTGCCATATTATTAAAACCTCCGTGCTAAAAATATTTATAAGTAATGTGTTTAATTAGATTTTCCTTTGTCCTGAGCAGTACCAAGCTTAGCAAGCAGTTCATCAATACTTCCGCTACCATCTTTAAGAACACCCTCAATTGCTTTTTTAAGATTTGCGTCTTTTAATACAGCAATCTTAAGTTGTTTTAATCTTTCTCTCGCATCAAGCAATTGCTTTAGAGGTTCAACCTTTTTTACAACTTCATCAGGATGAAAGTCTTTGATATCTTTAATATCAAGGTTTACTTCCATCTTTGCATCGGGGTCATCAGAAAGCTTATTTGCAACAGTAAGCTTGAGTTTAGGATTTATATCCTTCAAGACTTTCTGGAAATCTCCTTTAGTTCCGATTGTCCTTAACCTTCTATCTTTGAGCATCCCCTGACTGCCGGGTTCGCTCCGGCTGAAATTACCAGGAATCATCATTCTGTAGTCAAGTTCAACACTTTCTTTAGCATCGCTGCTAGGAAGTATTGAAACTTTAACTCTCTGAGCGATCTTGGGGGCTGTTGGTCGTGCCATGTTACCTCTCCTTTTTTTGTTTTAGTTTTATTGCGATTATGCTGTCATATTTTGCAACTTTATTAAATAACTCTGTCTGTTCGTTTTCTAAAATTAATTTCAACTCTTTATCTTTCATTTTAGAAATAAGTTCTTTGTTAACCATATATATTGATTGCCATACAGATGTACAAAGTGCAGGTTCCCATGGTGATATATTATATTCATCTATGAGAGAATTAAGTTCGGTTAAATGAACTTTTGCGAGATCATATATTTTTGCCTGCATACAGAAGTTTGCAAGATTCAATCTTCTTAAAAATTTTCCTTTACGTCTCTCATCTGTACTAATTGCTTTCTGCATCATAGCGATATTAGTTTCAATGTTCTTTGGTAACTCCATACACGCTTGTTTATAATCAAGATTTATCTGTTCGTAATCCTCGCCCATAATAGGCGGCATAATTATTTGATCATTTGTTTGCCCTTTATTAGCATTAGACATAACTTCATCATAAATCCATTTAGTAGTTTCATCATCCGCAAATGGAGTTTGTTTATCTCTGAATTTTAGTTTATGAATATCAGGAATTCGATTAATTATCTGCGATAGTTGTCTTTTTATTTCTTCGGAAGCTAAAACGTAATTACCACCTTTTTGTTCAAGTGCTCTTGTAACAAACCTCTGTGAATCAAACCAATATGGAAATACACTATCAGCTTTAAGAAAATTAATTTCAATTCTTGGTATAAGTGTGTCCCAATCGGATGTTTCAAACCATTTTTTTATGTTTGTCAACATTATAGAATTTGGTGCTTCCAATTGGGTTACGCCATCAGTTTCCGGCGGACGAAATAATTTGCCCCATTGAAGCTGCCGTGCAATTCCAAATACAAAATATGATTCAGGAATTTTTTCTTTTTTATTCCCTTCAACCTGGTATTCGTAAAATTGAGTCAGGATTTGTCTTAGCTGAATTACTCCTTCATTTTCAGAACCAACTTTTAATGGTTGAGCTGCCGGTTCTTTTGTAGGGGCCGTCTGTTCAACTGGTTTCTCAACTACTTTAGAAGCAACCATAGTTTCAGTTGCAGCTTTTTCAATTACTTCAACTTTCTTTTCAATTGGTTTTATCTCTTGAGGTGCTGCAGGTTTTTCTTTGGGTGGACTAAGTAATTTGTTTGCTGTTTCAGCATGTGATTCCAGAACTTCAACAATAAATTTTAGAACCGGATGATTATCGGGAAATAGTTTTGAACATTCATCAACTATACCTTTTAGAATAATATCTGCCTCAATAAAATCTTTAGCATTTGAAGCGTTCGGAACCTCACGCTCCACAAGTTTAAAGAATCTTGATTGATTCAAAAACTGTATTGCTTTGCTTCGATAGTTTGGATTATCGGGGAAAAGATTATTCTCGTACCTTTTTAGAAAATGATAAATAATTTTTAGACCGTTTACAAATCCCTTTATTTTTTCTGTTCGAAACATTGCAAAACACAACCAGGTTGCAATCTTTATATCCTTACTTTTCTCTTTTAAAATAACGGCAGATAGTTCAATACACTTTTTATAATCCGGTGCTGTTTTGGGAATCTCCATATTCAGAACAAAGTATTCTTCTTCGTTGCTCGCATCATTTCCAACAGGCGAGCCACCAGGTATTGGTTCTAAATAGTCCTGTACAATATCAGGTATTTCTAATTCTGAAATTTCAGGCATTTTTATTTTTCTTCGCTTTCTGCAATAATATTAAAATTAAACAATGTAGTTTGTTATCGAATTTAAGAATTCATTTAAACTAATGCTGCTGTTAACTATAGAATTATCGTGAATAAGTGAATCACCCGAATAAAAATCTTTTTTTCTTTCATTGCTATTCTCTTCAGAATTCATAAATAAAGTTCGATTATAAAAAAGCAGATCAATAAAATCTTTGGGTGTTGGTTTGTTAAATGTAAGATATACTAGCCAGGATTTATCATCAAGTTGCATCCAAAAAATTCCTGGTTGTGTATCTGAATTCTTAAATACTTTTTGTAATAAATTTATGCAGTAACAAATCATCAATGAATTGTTGGGTTGATTTAAATCGGCCCTGTAATTGAAGCAGATAAAATGTTCAAATATTTTTAAATTATTCTTAAATAAATTTTTTATGTTCAATTGGGTCTCATTTTCTATATCTAGAACGTCACAAAGTTTAGTTTCGGAAATAAATTTCCTGTAATCACTAATAACTAAACCATTGCTTGATTCGTTCAACTGCAAATTATCTATTACATACCTTAAACCGGATGTATCTTCGATCATTTTATTTGCTTCTACAATTTCATCAAAGGAATAAAACAGATCTTTAAATGTATAAGGAAGTAAGTAAAAAGATAAATCAACATTGATGTTTTTTTTAAAATTGCTAAACATCAAAAACGGAAAACTTCTTCCACTCTTATCATTACTTGGGAAAATAACACCAATAGTTGTGCTGTCTGTTCCTGTAAAAGGATACACAAAATTTATGCTTGCTAGGTTATCATAATGATTTTTCCATTCGTTTTTAAATTTTAGTTTTGCAAGAGCCAGTCCTTCCTGAATCCAGTTATCAATTGTAAGTATTTCCTTGCCCGCCGCATTATACTTAATAAAATCATTAAAACCGGGCAGCTTACCAAAGAATCCGGTAGAAATGTTAGGATTATTTAAATTTTTTGTTTCCTGAAACATAAATCAGTTTACTGTATTGGGAAGCTTGAAAGATTTAAAGAAAGCTTTAGAAAATGGATGACGTGAGCTTCCGGCATTTAAAACATAACCAACTGTTACATCATATAAATTTGGTTTTGAAAAATTCCAGTTTAAAATTATTTGTGAGGATGCATCTCCACGCAGCATCGTCGCATCACTAAGTAATCGAAATAGTGCCCACTCACCTTCATAAGATTTTATATCTGATGTACCAAATTCATTTAAAGTGATATATAATGCAGCACCCGGTGTACTTAGATTATTAGGCCAGGTATAAATTTTTTCAGAAGGCGAACCCATTTTATATGTTTCAGTCACACCATCAATCTTTAAGTA
>Ga0105105_10000242_pt1 | contig 25053 bp, 22 predicted proteins | sample PPLLaktember2015_4_FD_79108 | JGI IMG/M metagenome (GOLD analysis project Ga0105105, IMG submission 79108) | Freshwater sediment microbial communities from Prairie Pothole Lake near Jamestown, North Dakota, USA - PPLs Lake P8 Core (1) Depth... | ecosystem: Environmental > Aquatic > Freshwater >...
TCGGCAGCGCCCTGAGTCGCAGAAGAATGACCTCAAACGCAAAGGCCGATATCGAGGAGTCTCATGAAACCATAGAGGATCTGCAGCGTGAGCTGGAAAAGGTAAGTGCGGAAATGCAGGCCCGGGTCCGTGAGATTTCCGCAAAGTGGGAACACCCTGAAACGGCACTCTCCGGCGAAGAACTCGCTCCAAGGCGAAGCGACGTATCGGTCGATTTCGTCGGGCTCGGCTGGCTCCCCTCCTGGAGACTTTCCGTTGCCGGCCCTGACGGAGCGACAATACTCACCCTGCCTGCCTATGCGCTTGCCGGCGCCGAAACCTGAAAGATCATTCCGGCGGGGGCGTCGAACTCCCGCCGGAAATACAATAACGCTGAAGGGAGCTTCCCTCAGGATCTGCGCAAAAAGAAAAAGCCGACCGCGGCAATCACCGCAAGGGCGATGCCCCAGACGGCGAGCGGAAAGGCCGCCCCTCCCTGATACATGCTGAAAGCGCCGAACAGGAAGAATATGATTGCGGCTCCGATCTGAATGGTTTTTTCGGGCAGTCTCTTTCCGAGCATTTTACCGGCTACAATAGCCAGACCGTCGGAGAGCACCATGCCAACGGTCGAACCGATCCAGACCGGCAGAAAGGGGTTGTTGGTAGCCAGCGTTATGGTCGAGAGCATGGTTTTATCGCCGAGCTCTGCCATGAAGAATGTCGTAAAGACAAGCCAGAACGGGTGGATGGTTCTCTTGCAGCTCGCATCCTCATCGTCGAGATGATCGCCCCGGAGTGTCCAGAACCCGAAAATGACAAAGGCTATGCCGGCGATAAAGCCGATCCAGTCGGCGGGAAGCCGGGCGCCGAGGAACCAGCCTATGCCGGCGGAAAAAACATGTACCGCAAGCGTGGCCCAGAAGATGCCCCAGAGAACGGTTTTCGTGTTGTAACAGGTGGCGAGCGTCAGGGCTACAAGCTGCGTCTTGTCGCCGAGTTCAGCCAGAAAGATCATGAAAAGCGAGAGCCAGAAAGCGTCCATAGCCGAAGATTAGCATTGCCTGATCGGGCATCCGGCTGATCTGTTCCGTTTCCGGCAGATCAGCCGGGATGCCCTGTACATATGGATAAAAAGAGGGACAAGTATAGCGGAAAAAAAGGGGTTTTAAAAGTCGGTAACGGCGTTTTTCCGGAAACCCCTGCGTGCCTTACTGAACGGTTTTTTCGATTTTCGCGGTTTCAATGCCGCGGCTCCGCAGTTTTTCGATGATTCGATCATAAACCTCAGGGCTCATATAGGGAGTGCGGCCGAGCACCCAGAGCCCCGATCCGGTGCTATTGGAAACGACAGCCCACGAGTAGTCCGCAGCCAGTTCGATGACCCGGTAATCGGCACTGATGAGGCTGAAAAAGCGCACTTTGAGCCATGCGTTGCCGCTCCCGGAAACAGGAGTCCCCTGGGCCTTTATCGAAACCGTCTTTCCGTGCCGCCGGCATGAGTTCACGACACGAACCTTGCCTTCCGGCGTGAGGGTATACTCCGCCTTGGTGCTGGTGCACCTTTTCTGCCGTTTTCGGGGAACCGAGGCTGCTTCATACCAGGTACCGCAATAACGCGCTACATCTACCTCCTCAACGGTATACAGTGAGGGCGGTATACGGGTTTTCTTTCTGAAAAACGACATGGCGATATGGCTTATGATGAAATCCGGCGCCGGAAAAAACGCCCTTCTTCTCTCTTTTCTTTCTTTCAGGAAACCCGGAACGCCTGCGATAAGTTTCAGAATTTTACGCCCGGCTTTTTCCCGCTTTGCGTCACGCCCTGAAATGTTAAATTAGCGGCAACCCACGCATCCTGTGGAGAACGCCATGTTTCAACCAGTATTTTGTCGTCCATGCCGCATATGAGACTCAGAGAGGCCGTAACCGCCGACATCGAACGATGCTCCGAACTGCTCGGCATGCTGTTTTCCGCAGAGCATGAATTCACGCCCGATCCGGTTGCCCAGAGTCGGGGTCTGCAGCTCGTTCTCGACAACCCGCAGACCGGACGGGTGTTTGTGTGTGAAACCGACGGCAGGATAGTCGGCATGGTGATGCTGCTCTTTACCGTCAGCACCTTTCTCGGAAAGAGGGTGGCCCTGCTCGAAGACATGATCGTCGATCCGGCCTTCCGCGCGCAGGGAATCGGCTCGCAGCTTGTCGGGCACGCCGTGGAGTTTGCCCGCAGTGAGGGGCTGGGCAGAATAACCCTCCTGACGGACCACGACAATACCCTCGCCCGGGAATTTTATCACCGCGCGGGCTTCGCGGCATCCTCGATGGTGGTGCTCAGAAAACCGCTTGTCAACCCTGGAGAAACACCATGACCGGTTGCTGGCAATGCCGCGAGTGCGGTTATCTTTACGACCCCGCCGAAGGTGATCCCGAAAGCCGGATCCCTCCGTCAACAGCTTTCGAGCGGCTTCCGGGAAACTGGTGCTGCCCGGTATGCAGCGAAAGCAAAGGGGGCTTCGAGCCAATGGTCGTCGTCTGAGCGGCTCAGTTGGTTTTTTTGTCGAGGGAATGGCTCACGGCTATAGCCGCGGCCTTGCGGGCCGGATAGATGCTCACCAGAACGCTCAGAGCGACCGCGGTCAGGCCGACGGCAAGAAAGTCGCCGGCATGCATGCTTACCGGATAGGACTGGATGATGAATGCGCTTTGCGAGGGCAGCCGTACGATGCCGTACAGCTCCTGCAGCCGGCAGACGCCCCAGGCGGCAAGCGACCCTGCCGCGGTTCCGGCTAAACCGGTCATGGCGCCCTGGATCAGAAAAATCCCCATGAACTGAGGCCTTTCCAGACCGAGACACCGGAGGTAGAACAGCTCTTTCTGCTTGTCGATGGCCGTCATGGCGAGGGAACCGGTAAGGCTGAGTGCGGCAACAAGCACCACCAGCATCAGGACGCTGAAGCTCGCCCATTTTTCCAGCTCCATAACCGCAAAAATATCCCCGTACTTCTTTTCCAGAGGCCTCAGGGTGCCGCTCTGTGCCAGAGGCGTGCCTGCAATTTGCGCTTCGAGCCGCCTGAGCAGTTTCCAGCCCGACACCCCCTCCTCGGCCCTGATATCGATGCCGGTGTAGCTCTGGCCGCCCAGAAGCAGCACTTTTCGGGCAAATGCGTTGGGAGCGAGCACATAGCGGTCGTTGAAGAGTTTCTGCAGGGTGAATGTCGAGGAAACCTTTGTTTCCGGAATTCTCAGGGCGGCAAGCATATAGGGTTCGGAAAGCAGTTCAAGGCCGACGCTGATCAGTTCGGGACTGAACAGCCTGACCTCGCTGAAGGGCGAAAGCCCCAGGCGTCCGGCAAGCAGATCTCCGGCGGAAACCGTCTCTTCGCTGAAAAAGGGCCGAACGCTCGATGTCCGGCGCATCAGCTCGCGCTGGGCTCCCCTGCTGAGCCCCCGAACCATGACCAGCTCGCTTTTTCCTCCCTCTCCGGCAGACATGATAGCCTCTCCTTCGGCAAACGGTTCGGCGGCCGCAACGCCTTCGACGGAAGCCAGGGCCTGAAGCAGGCTGTCGCTGACGATTACGCCCTGGCCGCCGGTGCGGGAAACCAGCTGAACTTCCCCTTCGATGGTGGTGAACATATCGTATGCGAGCCGCTGAAAACCGTTCAGGACGCTCATCACGATAAGCAGGGTGCTGACCCCCACGAAGATCCCGGCAAGGCTGATCGCCGAGATCACGTTGATGATCCTGAAGCGTTTGCGCGCAAAGCTGAACCTTCGGGCGATCCATAAAGCTGTTTTCATACAGGAAAAAATTAGATCAGGTGGTCAGCGCCGTGCCGGGATTGAGCGATGAAGCTATTCTGGCCGGAATGAAGGCGAAAAGCATGGTCAGCATAATAACGGCGACACCTACCATAAGGTAATCGAGCGGATCGACCAAGAGCGGCACATACTTGATGAAATAACTTTTCTCGGGAAGGGTTATCAGATGAAAACGCTGTTCGAACAGGGTCAGCGAAAGCGCGACGGAGGCTCCTGCGCCTACCCCGCCCAGCGAGATGAGAAGGGACTGTCCCAGGAAAATCATGCTGATTTTCCTGGGTTCGAGCCCCAGGGCGATCAGCATGCCGATCTCGCGCGTTTTTTCGATCACCAGCACCAGAAGCGTCGAGATGATGTTGAATACCGCAACGACGGTAATGGTGATGATGAGCAAGGGAGAGATGTTCTTCTGCAGCTTGAGCCACTCGAAAAGGTTTGCGTACCGCTCGAACACGGTATAGGTGTAGAACGGAAAACCGAGTTTTCGGGCCAGTTCCCCGGAAACGGTGCCGATCTCCGCCAGATTCCGCACCCGTACGTCGTAACCGCTGATCATGTCGGGATGAAAGCGCTCCTGAATCTCGTCAAGCGAGGCTATGACCACCACATCGTCGAACCCCTCCTGCAGCCCGGTGTCGTAGATGCCGAGGATTGTAGCGGCTTCGAGATCGAGAGAAGCGAAGAGCTCCACGATATCCCGGCTGCTGCCTCCGATACCCGCTTTCACCTTCCGGTCCAGTCCGGCAAGCAGCACGTTCTGGCCGCTTTTCACGCCGAGCTGTTCGGCAAGCGTTTTTCCGATATAGAGCGAAACGGCTCCGTTTTCCTTACGCTGCCCCACTGCCTGGCCGGCGATCAGATACCGCTTCAGAAAAGCCGTGCGCTCCCTGCCGGTTATCCCCTTCAGTACAACCGGCCGAACCGCCGAAGCTCCTTTCCTCTCTTCGGGACGGCTGCGGATAATGAAGCTTTTTTCAAGAAAGGGCGAGGCCGAGACCACACCGGGAAAATCCGCGACAAGACGCTGTTCGTAACGGCTTTCCGGAAAGTACTGCTCGTCGCCCTGACGCACCTGAATGTGCGAGGTAAAGCTGATCAGCTTGCCCTCCACGCTTCCGGCAAACCCCTTGACGATCGAAAGCGTCAGAATCAGCGCCGCAGTGCCTACCGCGATGCCGATAACCGAAGCCAGCACGATAAACGCCGGTCTGGATCCGTTCCGCTCCCTGAAAGCAAAGCGCCGGGCGATATAGAGTACCGGATTCATTTGCCCTCATCTCCGCTCTTGATTGCCGAAAAAGCGCACACGTTGTTCCGTCCGACGGATTTGGCGTGATAGAGCGCCCGGTCGGCATTGTTGACCAGGGTATACCAGTCCTGCGCATCGTCAGGAAAGGTAGCGATGCCGATGCTTACCGTCAGGCGTCCACCCGGCTGTTTTTTCTCATGCGCAACCGGTTCGGCGCTGATGATCATGCGCAGGCGGTCGGAAATCTGCATGGCCGTGTCGATTCCCGTCCGGGGAAAGAGCACGGCAAACTCCTCGCCTCCGAACCTCGAAGGCATGTCGGAAGAGCGGCAGGTGGTTCCGATAATGCCGGCAAGCTGTTCGAGCACCTGATCGCCGGCTACATGTCCGTTCTCGTCGTTATAGAGCTTGAAGTGATCGATGTCGATCATGGCAATCGACACCTTGTCGTCGAGCCGTTTCGACCGCTCGATCTCCATGATGAGATGCTCCTTGAAATGCCGGTAGTTGTACAGATTCGTTTTCTCGTCGCGAATGTAGAGCTCGTCGAGCTTCTTGTTTTTCGCCTGGATATCCCTGCAGAAATCGACCATGGTGTCGGTAATGCGGGATATTTCCCAGGAGTGCGGCGTCGAGGCAAGGTCGTTGCGGATATCCTCGGCCGTGTCATGAATGCTTTCCGGTATGTTTTTGTTGATGAGGCTGACTTTTTGCGAAAGCCGCGAGAGCGGTATCAGCGTCATGGTATAGGTCATGTAGAACCGCCGCCATGCGGCAATGACCAGGGCGGCAACCAGAAACGAAACCGTCATGACGAATACGTTGCTGATCCGTACACAGGCATCGAGTGCGCTCTGCATCTCCTTGTCGGCTTTTTTGGTGCTGTTGTCGAGGGCGAGCAGAAAAACTTCGCGGTTAGCCGCCGACAAATAGCCCCGATCGTTCCGTTTACGGATCAGTACGCCCGGGATGTCGGGTTTTCCCGCTATGGCCGCACTCTCGAGAACCTCATCGAGCATGAACTGCATCACCTTGATCGTCGCGTCGTCATCCTTGCCTGAAAATTCGCGGCTTTTTTCGAAACCGGCCACCTTTCCTTTCAGCTCGACAAGGTTGATGTAGAGAGCCTGCTTGTGCTGCATATCCTCTACAAGCAGGTTCCGGAAAAACATGAATCCCCCGATAACAAGCCCGAGAAGCAGGAGAAAGAGCGCTGCTCCGAGAGTGATGCGTTTCAGGTGAACCGGCTGGTTTATGGATATCTCACTGCTCATGCTTCTTACTTCAGAATTATGGTTCTCGGCAGCTGCCTGAACGGTGCGAGATAGCCCCGCTCAAAGCCCTTCTGTCCCTCCCTGGAGAGCCAGGAGCCGAGACCGGCGGCAAGGGGATTGCCGGGAATATAGATGTAGTACACGATGGTGGCAAGCGGATAGCGCCCGTCATAGATGTGCTGTTCGGAAGGCATCACGGCAGCGGAACCGGCTTTTGCGGATGCAACCGGAAGCACGCGGATCCGGCTCCGGGTCTTTTCGGAAAGGGAAAGGGTGTTCCACGTCGAGAGGTAGAGCAGCCCGGCGGCACGGGGATCGTCGGCCGTGTTTTCGACAAGCAGCGAGTCGGAATCGGCCTGCATGGCATGAAGCGTGGCGTTTCCCGTATCGAGCAGCTGGCGCAGGGTTGCAAGCAGGCGGTAGTCGTTGCGTGCGGTCCATAACACGAACTCCCGTTTCGTACTCTCCCGGCCGGAAAGCATGGCTCCGAGCGTTCCGGTCGATACGGAATCGAGCGAACTCCGGCGGCTGACGATGCAGATGAGCGCATCGCGGGCAACCGGTTCCTTCCTGCCCCCGAGCTTCGGATGCGCAAGCAGGGAGTCCTCTCCCGGCAGCAGCATGCCGTTGACGAGCGCGGCATCGGATTCCTTTTTAAGCAGCGCAAGCAGGGTTTTTCCCGTAAGCTCCTGCACGACCGCAACGGATGCGTCGGGATAGTGTGCGGAGAATATTTTCGCCTGCGCAGCCGCCGCTTCGCCAAGGGAGGCATCGACCGAAAGCCGGAGCTTTCCGGCCGTAGCCGACATGCGGGCATCACGGTCGCTCCCGGTACGGCATCCCGAAATCGACAGGACGACCAGAACTGCGGCCCCAAACGAGCACATGAAAGCAACGCCCCTTCTGAAGGCGGCGTTCATGGGGCGCTTCCGGCCCGCGATCTCCCCTTTACCTGTAATCATAAAGCATATGATAGCAATACCCCGCGAGAATTGCAGATGAAAAAGCTTTTCCGTAAAAGAGAGCGCTGGTTACGGGACGGAAAAAAATGCCGGAATGCTCTTGATAATTCCTATTAAAAGTGTAATATATTCACTTTATTGAATATATATTCAGCTCCTGAATGAATATTCATAACCGGTATCCTGTTTTTTCTCTGTTAATTACTTTTAAATATCCTTAAAATAGAATATCATCGCAGGTTTCTGGCGGTATGTTCATCCATAATTCGGAAAGAGGTTATGATACATTCAAAGGCATCCCCGGGGGCGCCCTGTTCGGTTGCGGTTTTCGGAGCGTCCGGTTACTCGGGTGCGGAGCTTGTGCGCATCATTCTTCGCCACCCTGCCCTGAAGCTCGAGTCGGTGTATGCCTTCTCCCAGGCCGGCAAGCTTTTTTCGGATCTCTACCCTTCAATCTCCTGCAACATGGAGTTCCTTCGCTACGAAGGCGAATGCGCGGCCGATATCTGCTTTCTGGCCCTGCCTCACGGCGAGGCCCTGAAGATTGTGCCGGAACTGATCGGCAAGGGAAAGACGGTTATCGATCTTTCGGGGGATTTCAGGCTGAAAAACCCGGAAGAACATGAGCGCTACTACCAGCAGACGAAGCCGGCAGGGTCCACGCTGACCTACGGCATGCCTGAACTTTTCAGGGAGGAGATAGCTCGTTCGAAGGCCTTGAGCAATCCCGGCTGCTATGCGACAAGCATCATTCTCGGGCTCGCTCCGCTTTTTCAGGGCCCTGATCGATCCTTCAGGGTGCGGGCGGTCAACTGTACGGCGATCTCGGGTATTTCGGGGGCCGGGCGCACCGGCAAGACCGAGCTCTCTTTTTCCGAAATGAGCGAAAACATGCGAGCCTACAAGGTCGGGCGCCACCAGCACACTCCGGAAATCATGCAGGCGCTCGGCTCTTCGGCTTCCGAGCCCTCGTTCGATTTCACCTTTACCCCGGTCATAGGGCCCTTTACCAGGGGAATCTACTCCGTGCTGAACGTTTCGCTCGATGGCGAAATATCAGGCAGCGCCGTCGAGCGACTCTACAGGGAATTTTATGCCGCCGCTCCCTTTGTGCGGATGCGCGACACCATGACCGAAGTTCGCCATGTCGCCCTGACGAACTTCTGCGACATTCATATCGCCAGCGGGCCGGAAAAGGGACGGCTGGTCATTGTGAGCGCCATCGACAATCTGCTCAAGGGGGCGGCCGGTCAGGCCGTGCAGAACCTGAACATCATGCTCGGCCTCGAAGAGAGGCTCGGACTGGTCTGATACCGGAAAACCATTTATCAACGCATGCCGTGACGCTCAATCTGTACAAAGCACTCGATACCATAAGGGAACTTGCCGCAGCTGCCCCGTGGCCCGAAACCGTGACTCCCCTGCTCCCGTCCGGCCTCGACGAAGACGGATTCTGGCCCGGGGGGTTCCGTTCCGCCGGGGTTTCGGCCGGCATCAGGTACGACAAGCGGGATATCATGATCCTGCTCTCCGAAAATCCGGCATCGGCAGCCGCGGTCTTCACGACCAATCTCTGCTGTGCCGCACCGGTCATGCACTCCAGATCCAGTCTGCAGGAGAGCCGTGGCCGCATGCGTGCGGTCATCTGCAACAGCGGCAACGCCAATGCGGCAACCGGCCCGCAAGGCCTGGCCGATGCCGCGGCCATGGCCGACTCGACGGCCGCACTGTTCGGCATTAAACCCGAAGAGGTGCTGGTGGCCTCTACGGGGGTGATCGGCCAGCCCCTGCCGATGCCGAAAATTCTCGGCGCCATGGCGGAGCTTCCTGCGGCCCTCGTGCGCAACTCCGGCCTCGATGCAGCCGAAGCCATCATGACCACCGATACCTTTCCGAAGTTTCTGGCACTCGACGTCCGCCTTTCAGGCGGCACGGCAAGAGTGAGCGGCATTGCCAAAGGCTCCGGCATGATCTGCCCGGACATGGCCACCATGCTCGCATTTCTCTGTACCGATGCGGCAATCGAACCCGCTCTCCTGCAGCGAATGCTCCGGAACGCCAACCGGAACAGCTTCAACGCCATAACCGTCGATGGCGATACCAGCACCAACGATATGGTGTCGATTTTTGCCGGAGGAAACGGCCCGCCGGTTACAGAAGGGAGCCGTGACGCGGAAATTTTCGCCGAGGCACTCGAACTGCTCATGACCTTTCTGGCAAAGCTCATCGTCATCGACGGCGAAGGCGCCACGAAACTTGTAGAAATCCGTGTCGAGGGCGCCCTCTCGGACCGGGAAGCCGCCTTGGCGGCAAAAACCATAGCGAACTCGCCGCTGGTCAAAACCGCCCTGCACGGCCAGGATGCCAACTGGGGCAGGATCATAGCCGCCGCGGGCCGGTCAGGAGCTTTTTTCAGGCAGGAGGAAGTGGAGATTCTTTTCGACGGCCTCTTCATTCTCAAGGCCGGCTTCAATGCCGATTTTTCCGAAGAGGATGCCGCGGCGATCCTGAAAAAACCCTCCTATACCATGACCGTCCGCCTCGGAAACGGACCGGGAAAGGCCGCCGTCTGGACCTGCGACCTGAGCAAGGAGTATATTGAAATCAACGGCAGCTACCGGAGCTGATTTTTTTACCTGAAACCGCAATCGTCACCAACAGCATGAACCCTTTGTGCAGCGAATTCGCCTCCGCAAGAAAGGCTCCCGAAGCAGCTATCGGCCAGGTGCTCATCGAGGCACTGCCCTATATCCGCAAGTTCGAGGGCAAGACCTTCGTCATCAAGTACGGCGGCTCCGCCATGAAAGACGAGGTGCTCAAGAACAGTTTCGCCCAGAACGTCACCCTGCTGAGAAAAGTGGGCATCAATGTCGTGCTGGTGCACGGCGGCGGAGACGCCATCACGCGTACAGCCAAAAAGCTCGGGCTGGTATCGCAGTTCGTCCACGGCAAGCGCGTAACCGACCGGGAGATGATCGACGTCGTGCAGATGACCCTTGCCGGCAAGGTAAACCAGGATATCGTGCGTCTTTTGAGCGAACATGGCGGCAAGGCCGTAGGGGTGACCGGGCTCGATGCCGACACCATCCGGGCCGTTCCCGGCCCCAACGCCCAAACCCGGGGACTTGTGGGCGACGTCGAGGCGATCAACACCGCCTATATCGATCTGCTCTGCCGGGCAGGGTTCATTCCGGTTATCGCCCCCATCGGGTACGATCACAACGGCAACATCTACAATATCAACGCCGATGATGCGGCAAGCAGCATCGCCATCGCGCTCAGGGCGGAAAAACTTATCTATGTCAGCGACGTCGAAGGAATACAGGTCGGCGAGCGGATACTGAAAACCATCTGCAAGTCGGAAGCCGCCGATTTTATCGAACAGGGCATCATTTCCGGCGGCATGATCCCGAAAGTGCTTTCGGCATTCAAGACCCTCGACGGCGGCGCCGGCAAAATCCATCTGATCGACGGCAAATTCACGCACTCGCTGCTGCTCGAGATTTTTACCCATGAGGGGGTCGGAACACAGTTTATCGCCGAGCAGGATAACGATCAACCAGAAAACAGGTAATACAACCGTTATGGAACAGGCTAAGAAACAGGCTTATGCCGGAAAACGCGACTTCCTCGGCTTTTCCCGGCTCGATGCGGCCAAGGTCATTGAGCTTTTCGACTACTCCCTGCATATCAAGCAGAAACGGAGGGAAAAAGCCTTCCATCCGCTGAAAGGCCGGACCGTGGCCATGATTTTCAGCAAGCCCTCCCTGCGCACCAGGGTCTCTTTCGAACTCGGCATTCATGAACTTGGGGGCTATGCGATCAATCTCGAAGGGAAATCGATCGGCGTCGGTTCCAGGGAGTCCGTAGAGGACATCGCCCGCCTGCTCTCCCGCTACAACGACGCCATCGTAGCCCGGCTGCACGAGCACAGCATCATCGAGGGCTTTGCCCGGCACTCCTCCATTCCGGTCATCAACGCCCTGACCGACCTGTCGCACCCCTGTCAGGTGCTCGCCGACGCCTTTACCCTCTACGAACGGGGTATGTGGCACGAAGGGATCAAGGTCGTCTTTGTCGGAGACGGCAACAATGTCGCCAACTCCTGGATCGAGCTTGCCGGCATCCTTCCCTTCCATTTCGTGCTGGCCTGCCCCGAAGGGTACACCCCTGACGTCGGCATGCTTGAAGCCGCCCGCGCGGCCGGCATAAGCCGCATCGAAGTCACCCACGATCCGGAAGCCGCCGCCAGGGATGCCGACGTACTCTACACCGACGTCTGGACGAGCATGGGCCAGGAGGAGGAGTTCGAGGAGCGGCTCAAAATTTTCGCCCCGTTTCAGGTCAACAGCCGCCTGCTCTCCCTGGCGAAGCCTTCAGCCGTCGTCATGCACTGCATGCCGGCGCACCGCGGCCAGGAGATCACCGCCGAGGTCATGGACGGACCGCAGTCGGTGATCATCGACGAAGCTGAAAACCGGCTGCATGTGCAGAAAGCCCTGCTGGTGAAGCTGCTCAATCACGAGGAGTACCGGAAATTCCATCTTACGCACCGCCTGCTCAATGCGGCAAGGAACATCAAGGCCTGAGGGTGATGAACAAACAGGCACGGCAACTGAAAATCCGGGAGACGCTGCGTCTTCACGAGGTCGGCAACCAGCACGATCTTATCCGTCTGCTCGAAGAGGCCGGTATCAAGGTGGCGCAGGCGACCCTGTCGCGTGACTGCACGGAAATCGGCGTTGTCCGCTCCAGGGGAGCGGGCGGCTACCGGCTGGTTCTGCCCGAGGAGAATCCCGGCAACATCATCAAGGGGCTGGTCGGGGTGGAGGTGCTCTCCATCGAATCGAACGAAACCGTGGTCATCATCAAAACCCTTCCCGGAAGGGGGCACGGAGTGGCTTCGTTTTTCGACCAGATGAAAAACTCGCCCATTCTCGGCACTGTCGCCGGTGACGACACCGTTCTGGTTATTCCCCGTTCAGTAGCGCAGATTTCCCAGGTGATATCCTATATTCAAGAAAATCTTTCCAAAAACTGATAATCAATCACGCAACGCATGAGCAAGGAAAAAATCGCACTCGCCTATTCCGGTGGTCTGGACACCTCCGTAATGATCAAATGGCTTAAAGACAAATACGACGCCGAAATCGTTGCCGTCACCGGCAACCTCGGTCAGCAGAAAGAGATCGAGAACCTCGAGTCCAAAGCATACTCCACGGGAGCCTCTGCGTTCCGGTTCGTCGACCTCCGCAAGACCTTCGTTGAGGAGTATATCTGGAAGGCCCTGAAAGCTGGCGCACTCTACGAGGATGTCTATCCGCTGGCCACGGCTCTCGGCCGTCCGCTGCTTGCCAAGGCGCTTGTCGATGTGGCTCTCGAGGAGAACTGCACCATGCTTGCCCACGGCTGTACGGGAAAAGGCAACGACCAGGTACGCTTCGAGGTCACCTTTGCCTCGCTGGCTCCCCACCTGAAGATGCTCGCACCCCTGCGCGAATGGGAGTTCACCTCGCGCGAAGCTGAAATAGCCTATGCGCTGGAGCATAACATTCCCGTTTCGGCAACCAAGAAAAGCCCCTACTCCATCGACGAGAACATCTGGGGCATCAGCATCGAATGCGGCGTGCTCGAGGATCCGATGGTGGCTCCTCCGGAAGATGCCTACCAGATCACCACGTCGCCGGAAAAGGCCCCCGACAGTCCGACCGTCGTCGAAATAGCCTTCGAGCGGGGCGTTCCGGTCTCCCTCGACGGCAAGCCGATGGGCGGCCTCGAGATGATCATGAAGCTGAACGACATCGGAGCGGCAAACGGCGTCGGACGTCTCGACATGATCGAGAACCGGGTTGTAGGCATCAAGTCGAGGGAGATCTACGAAGCTCCTGCGGCAACCATCCTGCACTTCGCCCACCGCGAACTCGAGCGGCTGACGCTTGAAAAAACCGTCTTCCAGTACAAGAAGAACATCAGCCAGGACTACGCCAACATCATCTATAACGGCACCTGGTTCTCCCCGATGCGCAAGGCGCTCGACGCCTTCGTCGACGAAACCCAGAAGCCGGTAACCGGCCTGGTCAGAATGAAGCTCTACAAGGGCTGTGTATCCCTGCTCGGCAGGAATTCGCCGAACTCTCTCTACAACGAAGAGCTGGCGACCTATACCGAAGCCGATACCTTCAACCACAAGGCTGCTGCAGGCTTCATTCACCTGTACGGGCTCGGCCTGAAAACCTTCAGCGAGGTCAATCCCGGCCTCTGAGGCCGCCGAACCGCGTGTGCGCTCCCACCGGCAACCCGACCGGGGAGCGCACTGCCGGCTCTTTTCCCATTCGAACTATCTTGCAAACAACACGATTTTTTCATGAGCAACAAGAAAGAACTTCTCTGGCAGAGCCGTTTTTCCGAACCCTTCGATCCGGACGCCCTGCGCTTCTCTTCATCGGTGCATGTCGACAAGGCTCTCTTCAGGGAGGACATCCAGGGTTCCACGGCCCACGTCACCATGCTGGCCGAAGAGGGGATCATCACTCCGGAGGAGGCTCGCGAGATCATCTCCGGACTCGGGGAGATCCGGACGGAACTCGAAACCGGAGCCCTCGTGCCGCACTGGGAGGATGAGGATATCCATACGGTGATCGAAAACCGGCTGAAAGAGAAAATCGGAGCGGCGGCCGGAAAGATACATTCGGGAAGAAGCCGGAACGACCAGGTGGCGACCGATACCCGGCTCTACCTTCGCCGGCAAATCCGCACGCTCGACGCGGCGCTGCAGGGACTGCAGAAGGTCCTCGTCTCCAAGGCCGAAGCCTTCAAGGAGACCATAATTTTCGGTTACACCCATCTGCAGCGTGCCCAGCCGATCTCAGCCGGGCACTACTATCTGGCCTATTTCAACATGTTCCGCCGCGATCGCGACCGGCTTGCCGATCTTTTCAGGCGGGTGAACATCTCCCCCCTCGGAGCGGCCGCGTTCGCCGGGAGCACGCTTCCGCTCAATACCGAAAGAAGCGCCGTGCTGCTCGACTTCGACGGGGTTTTCTCCAACAGCATCGACGCCGTCAGCGACCGGGATATCGTGATCGAATTCATTTCCGACTGTTCGATGATCATGATGCACCTGTCGCGCTTTGCAGAAGACCTGATTCTCTGGAGCTCCTACGAATTCGGCTACCTTGAAATCAGCGACGCCTTCGCGACCGGTTCATCGCTCATGCCGCAGAAAAAGAACGCCGACATCGCCGAACTGGTACGGGGAAAAACCGGCAGGGTGTACGGCAGTCTGGTCGCCATGCTCACCATCATGAAAGGACTCCCCCTCTCCTACAACCGCGATATGCAGGAGGACAAGCCGCCGCTTTTCGACAGTGCCGAAACGACCATCGAGTGCGTCACGATTTTCGGAAAGCTGCTCGAACACACGACCCTCAGGGAGGAACGGCTTGCAAAGCTGACCGCCGAGGATCTCAGTCTGGCCACCGAAATCGCCGAGTATCTGGTTCGCAAACAGATGCCTTTCAGGGATGCGCACCGCGTTACCGGCAGGATCGTCTCCCACAGCATCGCCTCCGCCAAAACCCTTCCTAACATAACGCTGGAAGAGTACAGAACCTTTTCCCCGCTTTTCGAAAACGACCTCTACCTTGCCCTCAAACCCGAAGCGAGCATCAGGGCCAAAAAGACCCGCGGGAGCTGTTCCTTCAGCTCCGTCGAAATGCAGCTCCAAGAGGCAAGAAAGCTGCTGTAGAGCGCGGAGGGTGAAAACAGGAAAGGCTGCCCGCGGGCAGCCTTTCCTGTTTATGGGCACTCTTTCAGTTCACCGACAACGTTCTTCTCGGCAAAGCACCGGCCTGCCTGGATTTCTTCAGTTCCACCAGCCTGCTCATGATTTCGGCCGAACGGTTCAGCATGAAATCCCTGCTGCTGTCCCTCACGCTGTCCGGTTCGTTCATCCAGCGTTTTTCGATTCTTTTCAGCTCTTCGTTTTCCGCCTTGTAGGCCGCCTCGTTGAGGGCCACCAGCTTTCTTTTTCTGATACGGTTCAGAATGCCCAGATCCCGCAGGTACTCGCGGCTTGTTCTGTTCTGAAGCGATGCCGCATGGTAATTCTGCCTGAGCTGCAGGATATCGTCACGTGAAATATCGGAAACGGGACGATAGAAGGTTCTGGAAATCGTGCTCCAGGGAAGACTGCTCGAATAGGTATTCTCTCCGATCGAAGAGTTGTCGATCAGCGAGGGAATCGCAATGTCCGGAGAGACGCCCTTGTGCTGAGTGCTGCCTCCGGAAATCCGGTAAAACTTCGCAATCGTGAGCTTCAGCTGGCCGAGCTCGGTCTGTTTCGAGAGAAAGCCGAAAGGACGGCTCAGCTTCACCAGGCTCTGCACCGTGCCTTTGCCGAAGGTCTGCTCGCCGACAATGACTCCACGGCCGTAGTCCTGAACCGCAGCGGCGAAGATTTCCGATGCGGAAGCGCTGTACCGGTTGACCAGCACGGCAAGCGGGCCGCCGTACATCACCCGTTTGTCCTCGTCGCGAAGCACCATTTTTCCGCCCGAGGAGTTGCTGATCTGCACGACCGGACCGGACGGAATAAACAGTCCGGTAACGTTGACGGCCTCTTCAAGCGAACCTCCGCCGTTGTCGCGCAGATCGATTATCACGCCTTCCACACCGGCGACATTGAGATCCTGGAGGATACGGGCGACATCGCGCGTCGTGCTGTTGAAGTTGTTGGCGTTGAGTTTCTGGGCCTCGAAATCCAGATAGAACGAAGGGATGCTGATGACGCCGATTTTATGGCCGTCCAGGTCGATCAGGCTCTTGCGGGCGGCCTGCTCCTGCAGGTCTACCTTGTCGCGCACCAGCTGAACGACTTTTGCCGGTCCCCTGCCTCCCTGGCTTGCAGGGTAGATTTTCAGGCGGATCACGGTTCCTTTACTGCCCCGGATAAGCTTGACGACATCATTGATGCGCCATCCCCGCACATCGACGATCTCTCCGGCCGCCCCCTGCCCTACACCGATAATGCGATCGGATTTTTTCAGCAGATTGCTTCTGAAGGCCGGCCCTCCGGGAATCACCTCGTTGACCACCGTATATTCGCTCTCCATCTGCAGTTTCGCGCCGATACCCTCCAGCGAGCGGCTGAGATCGATCTGAAAGTTTTCGAACTCGTCGGGAGAGAAATAGCTGGTATGCGGATCGAATGAGGTCGTTACCGCATACATGTATGCCTGGAAAGCATCGTCCGACTTCTGCTGGCTGAGGAGCTTGAGGCGGTTGGCATAGGTTTTCGAAAGTTCCGTGCGAATGGATTTTTCACTGCCTTCCGAGTACTTCATGCTCAGCCACTGGTATTTGAGCTCTTTTTTCCAGAGCGCTCGAAGCTGGCTCCAGTCAGCCGGCCAGGGATCGTTTTTGCGGTCGAGGTCGAGAGATTCCGGCCTGGTGAAATCGAATCGTACGGTATCGGCCATGACTTTCATGAAGCGCATCTTCTCTCTGGAGCGGCGCAGAAACTGGTTGTAAATCGCGAATCCCGTCGTCGAGCGTCCTTCGAGAAACTCGTTGTCGAGACGGTTTCCGTAAGCGGTTCTGAGGGCCGAGACCTCCCCGGCAAGGAAATAGCTTTTGCTGCCATCGAGATGCTCGATATAGCGCCGGAAAATCTGCTGCGAAAGCGAATCGTTCACCGGAACCTTGCGGTAGTGGTTCTTCTGGAGATATTGCGTCACATATCTGCCGGCGGCAAGCTGCGTTTCCGTCGGCCTGAGCGGCAAAACAGCTGCGGCAGGCCTGACCGGCCCGGTTTTTTTGGCAAGGGTGGGGGCTGAACAGCCCAGTGAGACAATGACGACAATCAGGCTTTTTCTGATGATTGCCGGTGCATGATAATCCATGGTTTATCGGTAGCGACCGCTTGAGTGTTCTTGAATGAGTTCACAAATATATTATATTAACGGGCAGTTAACCCGCTGAATGCTCTCGATGCAGGGAAAGTAAAAATTCGCCCAAATAATAACAATTAAGCAAACCCTTTCTATGGAAAAGATATCCGTAAGCTATAAAGAACTCGGACTTGTCAACAGCCGCGAACTTTTCGCGAAAGCCGTCAAAGGCGGCTATGCCGTTCCGGCATATAATTTCAACAATCTCGAGCAGCTGCAGGCTATCATCATGGCATGCGCCGAAACCGCCTCCCCGGTTATCCTTCAGGTATCCAAAGGCGCCCGGAGCTATGCGAACGAAACGCTGCTCAAGCATCTGGCAAGGGGCGCCGTGGAGTTCGCCGCGGAACTGGGAACCCCTGTTCCGGTTGTGCTGCACCTCGATCACGGCGACACCTTCGAACTCTGCAAGGAGTGCATCGAATCCGGTTTTTCTTCGGTCATGATCGACGGGTCACACCTTCCCTATGAAGAGAACGTTGCACTTACCAGAAAAGTTGTCGAATACGCACACCAGTACGATGTGACCGTCGAAGGCGAACTCGGCGTGCTGGCCGGCATCGAAGACGAAGTATCCGCCGCCCACCATACCTACACGCAGCCGGAAGAGGTGGAGGACTTCGTTGCCAAAACCGGTGTCGACAGCCTTGCCATCTCCATCGGCACCTCACACGGCGCCTTCAAGTTCAAGCCCGGCGAAGATCCGAAAATCCGTCTCGACATCCTTGCCGAAATCGAACAGCGCATTCCCGGCTTTCCCATCGTCCTGCACGGAGCGTCCTCCGTACCCCAGGAGCTCGTTCAGACCATCAACGAGCACGGCGGAAAACTCAAGGATGCCATCGGCATCAGTGAAGATCAGCTTCGTCTTGCAGCCAAGTCGGCGGTCTGTAAAATCAATATCGATTCCGACGGACGTCTTGCCATGACCGCGGCCGTGCGCAAGGTGCTCGATGAAAAACCCGAAGAGTTCGATCCGCGCAAATACCTCGGACCGGCAAGGGACTCCCTGAAAAAACTCTACATCCACAAAATTCTGAACGTACTGGGTTCCAACGGCAAAGCCTGATTCAGGCTCCGACGCATCTGCATGCAAAAGGCGCTCTTTTCCGGGAGCGCCTTTTTTTTGTACTTCAGGAATGCGGATGCCGAAAAACAGCCCTACCTGTTGCCGAGCAGGTCGAGAAACCTCCATGCCGTATAGGCAAGAAGCCCGCTTCCGGTTTCCAGAGCCCGCTCTTCGGGGTTGAAGGTAGATGAATGCAGGGTATTGCCTTTTTCCTGTTCAGGGGTTCCGGTGCCGATCTGCCAGAAGGTTCCGGGCCGTTCCTGGAGGTAGTAGGCGAAATCTTCGGCCGTCATGAGCGGTTCGCTCTGGAGCACGTTTTCGCTTCCGAGATACTCCGAGCATGCCTTGATGGCCTGCTGGGTGACCTGAGGATCGTTGACAAGAGCGGGATAGCCGTTCCTGATTTCCAGTTCGGCCTGAACGCCGAAAGCTTCGGCGACATGCACGACCGTCTGGCGGAGCCTCTCCTTCAGGAGGGCCCTGAGATCCTCGTTCATGGTTCTCATGGTGCCCGACATGCTCACCTTGCCTGGAATGACGTTGGGTGCATTGCCGGCGTGAATGGAGGCTATCGAAACAACCGCCGGTTCGTGCGGCGGAGCCACCCTGCTGACGAGATGCTGAAGTGCCGTAATGATATGGGCGGCGGCAAGCACGGGATCCGCGGCCTTGTGCGGCGCCGAAGCGTGACCTCCCTGCCCTGATATCGTGAAGTAAAGCTCGTCGGTGGCCGCCATGAAGCTGCCTTTGCAGAGCGCCACCTTTCCGGTTGCAACGTTCGGAAAGCAGTGCTGTCCGATAATGAGGGCAGGGTTGAACCGGCGGAAAAGTCCGGCTTCAATCAGGGGTTTGGCCCCTCCGGGCGTTTTTTCTTCGGCAGGCTGAAAAATCAGCAGCACATCCCCGTAGAGCTCATCTTTCATGCCGGCAAGAATCCTTGCGGCTCCCAGAAGCATCGCCGTATGCATGTCATGACCGCAGGCATGCATTTTTCCGGGTTCGAGCGAACAGAAGCCGTGATGGTTTTCCTCGGTTACCGGAAGCGCGTCGATATCCGCACGCAGGGCGACCAGATTGTCGCCGCCCGGCTCCCCTTTCCCCCTGATGAGGGCCACGACGCCGGTTTCAAGAAAAGGCGGTTCCGGCTCGATACCCAGCGAGCGCAGATGATCCGTTATCAGCGCCGTGGTTTTCACCTCTTCGTAGGAGAGTTCCGGATGACGGTGTATCTCCCGGCGCAGGGAGACCGTTTCCGGAAAAATCTCCGAAGCACGCTCCCGGATACGCCGTGCAGGTCCGGAAGAATAATCTGTATTCATAAACAGGTAATTAACAGCGTTCATGCTCTTGCCGGGTCGTCGGGATGCATGAAGCCCGTCCGGTTTCTGTTTCTGCGATGACGTTTCAAGGTACGAATATCGCAGCGAAAGGAAAAGCCTGCGAAAGTTGGAATGAGGCGCCGGGCGAGCGGCCGCGGAAAAAGGATCTGCCGGCATCCCGCACGCCGGCGACCTGAAAGGTTGGATATTGTCGGGATTTTTTCATAACTTCGGATAATAGTGAATGCATCTCCGGAATTACCGGTTATCCGATAGAGGGGTTCCGGTAAAAAGAAAACATGAACGGCTATGGAAACGGTTCTTTCGCTCGGCCAGAGAGTCAGGCTCCTTCGCGATCATTTTGAACTCCGCCAGGATCAGTTCGGGGCAAGAGTCGGCATTTCGGGCAACAGGGTATCGGAAATCGAAAACGGCAAGGGGGGCACAACCGCTTCCGTACTGATGTCGCTGTGCAGGGAATTTCCCGTCAATCCGGAATGGGTGCTCTCCGGAAGGGGCATGATGCTGAAAGACGGAGCCCGAAGCGCACCGCAACCCCTGGATTTCGGCGTCAGGCTCAAGGTGCTCGAAGGTCAGATGCGCCGGGTTCTGCATGCCGCCGAAACGGATCGCGACGCAGGCGAGGTTCTTGCGAGAGTCCCCCTCTACATCGGCGCCGTACCGGCCGGAACGCCCGACACGGCTGCCGGAGAGATCGAAGAGTACCTCGATATGCCCGCATCGTGGATTCGGGGCAAAAAAAACATTTATGCGCTCAAGGTCAACGGCGACAGCATGAGGGATATCGGCATCATGCATGGCGACACCCTGCTTGTCGAAGCCCGCGAGAAAGCGAAGCACGGCCAGGTGGTCATCGCAAGCATCAACGGCGAGGTGACCGTCAAGACCCTCTCGATCGGCGGGGGCGGAGCGGTTTCGCTGGTTCCGGAGAATCCGGCCTACAGGCCGATAGCCATCAGCGCCGATATGGATTTTCGAATTCTCGGCATCGTACTGGCCGCCGTCCGGCATTACAGGTAGGCGCACCGAGCCGAATGCCCCTTACATATCCATGTACCGTATGAATTCAAGCGCTTTTTCCCTCAGTTCGTCATATTCCGATATCGACAGAGGCGAGGCGTAGCGCACCGTATAGCCGTATTTCTCCATATTTTTCACCAGACGGAACTGGTCGTGGGTCTGAACCCTGAAGGTGAGCACAACGCTCTCTTTTTCGGGATCGGCATAGTACGAGCCGAAACTCAGAAGCGTCGCATCGTTTTTCTCGATGGTGGCTACAATCTCCGAGAGCTTCAGGCCGTGCGAGGGGAGATCGAGCTCGATGGTTGTTGCATCCGGGCCGAGATGGAACAGCGCGGCGATTTTTTCAAGAACCTTGCTCTTTTCGACAACACCGGCATACCGCCCCTCTTCATCCGATACGGGAACGATCGGATGGGGAGAGGAACGGAAGCGCTCGAAAAGAGTGAACAGATGCTCGTTGTGAAAGGCGCTTCCGGAGGGTGTTGCCGGCAGTTCGCCTATAGAGAGGCCCTCCTTTTTTTTCGACCGCTCCAGATCGCCGAGCCCCAGGACGGCAACAACACGTCCCTCATGCAGGAGAGGCACGCACTGCAGGCCTTTTTTCCGCATAAATGCCAATACCTCCCCTGCCGGCGCATCGTCGGCAAAAGAGGGATAGGTTCTGTCAATACAGTCCGATAGACACTCGCTCAGCAGCATGGTTCGATTTTATTGACCCGCCGTTCATGCCTTCCGCCTTCAAAATCCGCAGCGAACCAGTTTTCAAGGCTTCTGGCGATGGTTTCCCTGTCGGTAAACCTTGCGGAGAAACAGATAATATTCGCATTATTATGCTGACGTGCAAGCGTGGCGAACTCCGGATTGCAGGCCAGGGCGGCTCTTATGCCCTTCACCTTGTTGGCGGAAATCGAAACGCCGATACCGGTACCGCATAAAAGCACTCCCTGTCTGGCGCTTCCGTCGGCTACACTCAGGGCGACTTTTCTTGCGTAATCGGGATAATCGACCGATTCTGCGTCGAACGGGCCCATATCGACGGCATCGTGACCGTTCTCTTTGAGCCACTCGACGACATAGTTTTTCAGTTCAAAACCGGCGTGATCGCTGCCTACGGCAATCTTCATAACTCTTCTGCTTTAAATTTATTGGAAATTTTTTTTCTGGCCGACTGATTCAAAAAAATATTCTGGCTGTCGATCTCCGTTTTTCCGGAACTCACTTGCCGGTAGGCTCCGTCCGGGAGCATCTCCCATGACTTGACATTATCGAGCAGCATCAGCTCGAGATCGGATTTGACCAGCTGGACGATCTTCCTGTCGGGCACGGGAAAGAGCGTTTCTACCCGGTGATCGAGATTTCTGGGCATGATATCGGCGCTGCCGAGATAGAGCTCGCCAGAACCGCCATTGGAAAAATAGTAAGCCCGGCTGTGTTCGAGGAATCGTCCGATAATGCTGACGACCCGGATGTTCTCGCTGATGCCCGGAATGCCGGGTTTCAGGCAGCAGATGCCGCGGACGATGAGGTCGATCCGGACGCCGTCCCTCGAAGCCCGGTAAAGCGCCCTGATGCTCTTGTCGTCGACAAGCGCGTTCATCTTCATGATGATGCGTCCGCCGCCCCGGCTCCGGTGTTGCTCCGCCTCCCGTTCAATCATCCCGATGATCCGCTTTCTGGTATTGATCGGCGATACCAGCAGCTTTTTGTATCCGGTGTACTTCGAATATCCGGTCAGTGCGTTGAACAGCTCGGCCACCTCGCTTGCGAGCCGCTCGTTGACGGTAAAGAGGCTGTAGTCGGTATAGATTTTACCGGTGGCCGGATTATAGTTGCCGGTGCCCAGATGGAGGTAGCGTTTCAGCTTCCGGTTTTCACGCCGGACCACCAGAGTGAGCTTGGCGTGGGTTTTCAGGCCGGGCAGGCCGTAGATAACATGAGCACCGACCTCTTCGAGCGCTCTTGCCCAGACGATATTGTTCTCCTCGTCGAAGCGGGCCTTCAGTTCCACCAGCACGGCCACCTGCTTGCCGTGTTCGACGGCGGACATCAGCGCCTTGACGATAGGCGAATTGCTGCCTACTCGGTAGAGCGTCTGCTTGATCGAGAGCACATCGGGATCGCTTGCCGCCTGCCTGATAAAATCCACGACCGGCTGAAAAGAGTCGTAGGGATGGTAGAGGAGAATATCCTGGGCCCTTGCCGCGCTGAAAATATCACCCTGAAACTGCTCCTCGATCCGGTTGACCGGCACAAACGGCTCATCCTTCAGGTCCGGCAGGTCGATCCTGAGCAGGTCGATCAGGCAGCCGAGTCCGAGAACCCCTCCAATCTCGTAGACGTTACGACCAGTTACGTCGAGGTTGTTCATGAGCAGTTTTCTGACCGAGTCCGGCATTTCCGGGCCGATGTCGAGACGCACGACCTTTCCGTACCGGCGCGAGCGAATGCCCTGCTCTATGGTTTCAAGCAGATCTCCGGCCTCATCCTCCTCGATCTCGATATCGGCGTTGCGTATGACCCTGAACAGATGCGACTTGATGATCTGCATTTCGGGAAAGAGCTGGCCGAGGTTGTTGGCGATGAGATCCTCGAGCCAGATGAAACGGGTAAACCCGTCGTCGAAAACGATATTTTCGATACCTCCCAGATTGAGCATGCGCGGCAGAATGCTCGGCACCTTGACCCTGGCGAATTTATGCGTACGGGTTTCCCTGTCCTCGAGTTCTATGGCAAGATTGAGTGAAAGGTTCGACAGAAAGGGAAAGGGATGACCGGTATCGAATGCCAGAGGCGTAAGCACGGGATATATCTCCTGGCGGAAATACATGCGGAGCATCTCCTGGTGCTCGGGGCTCATTTCGATAAAGCGGACAAACTCGATGCCTTTTTCGGCCAGCGCCGGCAGAATATCGTTATAGAAACAGTCGTTCCTCTGACGGAGCTGCAGAAGAATCCGCTCGCGGATTCTTTCAAGCTGCTCGCCCGGCGTCAGACCGTCGATGGTGCGCTCCTGAATGCCGGCGTCGAGCTGGTCTTCGATACCGGCGACGCGGATCATGAAATACTCGTCGAGATTGGAGCTGAATATCGAGATGAACTTGGCTCGTTCGAGAAGCGGGTGAGCCTCGGGGCTCAGCGCCTCCTCAAGTACTCTCTGGTTGAACTCGAGCCAGCTCAGCTCCCTGTTGATGTAATATGCCGGATCACGGAGATCCGGTACGATTTCGGCCGCTTCGTTATCGCTATGCAGTGGATCCATACGGGTAGAGAAAAATTAGGTGAATCGCATGACGCCGCCCTCATGGACGGTGTAATCAAGCCGCTGATCCCACAAATCACGGGGAAGCAACGGCACAATCTGGAGCCGGAACGCCAGACCGACACGGCAGGGGAAATGCCCGGCCGCCGCAAGTTCCGAAAGAAAACGGTCGAAATAGCCCCTGCCGTAACCCATCCGGAACCCCTCTTCATCAGCGGCGACAAGGGGTATGAGCGCCGCATCTATCCCGGAGGGATCGACGGGACGGAACAGGGCCGGCTCCGGCTGACCGAAGATGCCTCTCTGGAGCTTCTCTCCGGGCATATAGCCGCAAGCGGCAAGCCTGTCACGGCGGATGACCGGCACGGAAAGCTTCCTTCCGGAGCCGGAAAGCCCCCTGATGAGCTCTCCGGTAGAGACTTCCCTGGTTTCGGCAATGGAAAGATAGACAAGAAGATGCTTCGCGCGGGCAACTTCCGGTATCCCGGAGACCCTCGCGGCAATCTCCGCACTTTTTTCAAGCCACTCCTCCTGCCGCAGCCCTTTCCTGAGGGCAAGCACCTCTTTCCTGACCGCCTGTTTCGATTCCGAAGAGCTGCTCATGGCACGCAAATCCGCCGTTGATGACCGTAATCCACTCCCTGAAAGAGCAAGATAAAAAACTTGCCCGTCTTTCGGCACCAGTCTTTACCCAAGCCGGCAAGTTGTAGTTCAGCCCGAATGATTTTACATTATCGAAACGAACAATTTTGAACAACAAGCCCGTTTCCGATATGACGCCCCTCATCGACGCCTCATCCATTGCACCCGGAACACTCTACTGCATTGCCAAAAACTATCGCGATCATGCACGCGAAATGAAGCTCTGGGAAGAGCCGCGCGAGGAAAAATACCCTGAGGAGCAGGAGCCGGTGGTTTTTCTCAAACCGCCTTCCGCCCTGGAAACCGGAGGGATAACCATGATCCCCAGGTTCGAGGGCCATCCGCTCTCGGAAAACCTGCATTACGAAGCGGAGGTCGTACTGCTCATCGGCATGGACTGCGACGACTGCTCCGAAGAGGAGGCCATGAAAGCCGTAAAGGGTTACGGGGCTGGCCTCGACATGACCCTGCGGGACGTTCA
>Ga0105105_10000243_pt1 | contig 24989 bp, 22 predicted proteins | sample PPLLaktember2015_4_FD_79108 | JGI IMG/M metagenome (GOLD analysis project Ga0105105, IMG submission 79108) | Freshwater sediment microbial communities from Prairie Pothole Lake near Jamestown, North Dakota, USA - PPLs Lake P8 Core (1) Depth... | ecosystem: Environmental > Aquatic > Freshwater >...
GCCCGAGCCCGAGCCCGAGCACGGGTAAGGGACGGGCTCGGAACGGTCAGGCGGCGGCGTACCGACGCATGCGCAGCGCGAGGTCCTGGAGCGCGCGCACGCCGCTCGCCTCGGCCCGCGCGCACCAGTCCTGCAGGTGCGCGACCAGCTTCTCGGGCGTGGCGTTGGAACGCTCCCAGGTGGACGCCAGCTCGGCCCGCATCTCGACGAGCTTTCGCAGGCTGTCGCTGGCCGCGAAGATCTCGCCCAGCTTGGCCCGGTTCTGATCGCTCCACTTGGCGGCATCGAGATGCAGCCAGCGCCGGGACGCATCGATCAGGCTGGCATCCTCGGGGCGCGCGGCGCGCAGCCGGGCGATCTCCTCGGAGCAGGCCTGGCCGAGCGACTTGCCGTAGGCGGCCATCAGGTCGTACCGATGGGCGATCACCGCCTGCAGGGTCTGCAGGTCGACGCTCGGCCTCGGCGACTGGAACCGCGGCACCGGGGCGACCTTGCGCACGGTGGCCAGTCCGAGCATCTGCAGGATGCGGATGTACATCCAGCCGATGTCGAACTCGTACCAGCGGTTCGACAGCTTCGCGCTGGAGGCGAACGCGTGGTGGTTGTTGTGCAGCTCCTCGCCGCCGATCAGGATGCCCCACGGCAGCACGTTGCGCGCGGCATCGGGGCTGTCGAAGTTGCGATAGCCCCAGTAGTGGCCGATGCCGTTGATGATGCCGGCGGCGGTGACCGGGATCCACATCATCTGGACGGCGAACACCGACAGACCGATGACGCCGAACAGCAGGACGTCGATCACCAGCGTGATGTAGACGCCGGCGACCGAGTACCGGGTGTAGACGTTGCGCTCGACCCAGTCGTCGGGCGTGCCGTGCCCGTACTTCTGGAGGGTCTCGGCGTTCTTGGCCTCTTCGCGGTACAGCTCGCTGCCCTCGAGCAGCACCTTGCGGATGCCGCGGGTCTGCGGGCTGTGCGGATCCTCCGGCGTCTCGCACTTGGCGTGATGCTTGCGGTGGATCGCGGCCCATTCCTTGGTGACCATGCCCGTCGTCAGCCACAGCCAGGCCCGGAAGAAATGCGACACGACCGGATGCAGGTCGAGCGCGCGGTGCGCCTGGCAGCGGTGCAGATAGATCGTGACCGCAGCGATCGTCACGTGCGTGGCGATCAGCGTGTAGGCGAGGATCTGCCAGCCGCTCAGGTCGAGCAGGCCGGTGTCAAGAAAGCCCAGGACGCCCTGGACCACGGGATGATCGATCAAGTTCTCAGCTCCCTGAAATACCTTCGGGATTGTAAAGGCGCTCGACGTCCGCGTCATTGACGTACGTCGGCAGGACGCTTCTATTCACGGCGGACCCAACGGGCGGCGAAGAACCCGTCCGAACCGTCGATGTCGGGGCGGATGTGCAGGAAAACAGGGTCGGAAAACCCGGGGTGCGCGTCCGAGAATGCCTTGGCGACCGCTTCGTTCTCGCGTTCGAGCAGGCTGCAGGTCGCGTAGACCAGGGCGCCGCCGCGCTTCACCAGACGGGCGGCCGCCGTCAGGATCGAGGTCTGACGCCCGTTCAGCTCGTCGACCGCTTCCGGCAGCATCCGCCACTTCAGTTCGGGATTGCGGCGCAGGGTGCCGGTGCCGCTGCACGGCGCGTCCACCAGCACCAGATCGGCGCGACCGGCCAGCCTGCGCAGCTTCGGGTCGTGCTCGCTGTCCAGGCCGAACGGCTGGACGCTGGTGGCGCCGGAGCGGGCCAGCCTCGGCTTGAGGCGCTGCAGCCGGGCGGTCGAGACGTCGCAGGCATAGACCTGCCCGCTCGAGCGCATCGCCGCGGCGATCGCGAGGGTCTTGCCGCCGGCTCCGGCACAGAAGTCGATCACGGTCTGGCCACGCCGGGGCGCGGCGAACTCCACGAGACGCTGGCTGCCCAGATCCTGGACCTCGAACTCACCGCGTTCGAACGAAGCGAGCCGGTCGATCGCCGGCTTGCCGCGCACACGGAGCGCGGTGTCGCAGCTCTCCACGGCCTCGGCTTCGACGCCATCGGCGGCGAGCGATGCGCGCAGGGTCTCCCGGTCGGTCTTGAGCAGGTTGACCCGCAGGTCGAGTGGCGCCGGCCCGAGCAACGACTGCCCGAGCCGCTCGACCGCCGCGTGCGGCACGGCCTCGCCGGCGGCCTGGGCCTGTGCGAGGAGCTCGGCGTGGAGCCAGTCGGGCAGGCTCAGGCGAACCGGCTGGGGCATGCCCCCGGGGTCGCTCGCGAGCGAGCGCCGCAGCGCGGCCTCGTCCTCGGCATCCGGACGCAGTGCCGGCAGCATCCCTTCTCCGAAGCGCAGCACGAACGACAGCCAGGTCAGTCGACGCGGCAACGACCCACGCATCGACTGCGCCTGGTGCCCGTAGCGGCGGCGGTTGCGCAGCACGTCGAAGACCGTTTCCGCGACGATCCCGCGATCGCGACGGCCGAGCCGCTCGTTGGCGCGGAAGAAGCCGCGCAGCACGGTGTCCGCGGCCCGATCGAGCTGCAGGACCTCGCCGACGGCACGCTCGGTCGATGCGAGCAGCGGCGGTGTCAGCCGAGGCAGTTCGGACTGGGCGACGGCCGGCACCCACGTCGGCGGGACCGCCTCGGCGGGCCCTCGGGCGGTGCTCGGCTGCACCGCGGCATTCGCGGCATCCGCAGCGGGGATCGAGGTCGTGGGGGTCGTCGGGGTCATGTCGGTCGTGGCGTTCGGGGCGGTCTGCGGTGCGTGCGGCGGGTCCGTGCCATCGGCCGGCATGCCGGCGGTCGTCATCGAGCGCCCGCCCACAGGAGCCGCTCGTCCGCGGACACGCCGTCGACCTCGGCCCGCCCCGCCACCACGCGGACGCGGTCCTCGAGCAGCCAGCGCACGGCCATCGGGAAGATCCGATGCTCGACCGCCAGCACCCGCGCGGCGAGCGTCGCGGCGTCGTCGCCATCGAGCACGGGCACGGCCGCCTGCGCGAGGATCGGCCCATGGTCCAGCGTCGGCGTGACGAGGTGGACCGTCGCCCCGTGAAGGCGCACGCCGGCATCGAGCGCCCGGGCGTGGGTGTCCAGCCCGGGGAACGCAGGCAGCAGCGACGGGTGGATGTTCACGAGGCGCCCCGCGAACCGACGCACGAAGCCTTCGGTGAGGATGCGCATGAACCCGGCCAGCAGCACGAGATCGGCCCCGAGCGCCTCGAGGCGTGCGGCGAGCGCCGCGTCGAAGGCCTCGCGCCCGGGATGCTCGGCGTGGGACACGACCTCGACCGGGACGTCCAGACCCCGGGCGAGCGCCAGACCGGGCGCCTGCGGGCGGTTGGCGATCACCGCGGCGATGCGCGCGGGCCAGCGCTCCTCCCGACAGGCGTGCACGAGGCTCGCCATGTTCGAGCCCTGGCCGGAGATCAGGATCGCGACGGTCTTCAACGGTACGCCTGGTTCAAAGGCGCGCAGTCTAGCACCCGCCCACGACTGTGGTCGGCCTAGATTGCTTTATGATTCAAGGTTTTGCGTCCGTACGCATGCACGTCTTCCGCCGACTCCCCCCGCTCGAGCAGCGCCGCCCCTGTGCCCTGACCATCGGCAACTTCGATGGCGTGCACCTCGGGCATCGTGCGCTGCTCGACGCCCTGAAGCAGTCGGCCTCCCGGCTGGGCGTGCCGGCCTGCGTGCTGACCTTCGAGCCGCACCCCCGCGAGTTCTTCGCGGCCCGCCGCCCGGGGGCGAGCGCGCCCGCCCGGATCGCGACGCTGCGCGACAAGCTCGAGGCACTCGCGGCGGCCGGCGTCGACCGGGCCTGCGTGGTGCATTTCAACGAGCGCTTCGCCGCCCTCGCCCCGGAGGCCTTCGTGGAGACCGTGCTGGTCGACGGGATGCGCGTGCGCCACCTGCTGATCGGCGACGACTTCCGCTACGGCGCGCAGCGGGGCGGCGACTTCGCCAGCCTCGAGGCCGCCGCCGTGCGCCACGGCTTCGCGCTGCAGCGGATGGCGACGGTCGCGCTCGACGGCGAGCGGATCTCGTCGTCGGCGGTCCGCGGTGCGCTCGCCCGCGCCGACTTCCCGCTGGTGGAGCGGCTGCTCGGCAGGCCGTACGCGATGTCCGGCCACGTGGTGCACGGCCGCAAGCTCGGACGCGAGCTGGGCTTCCCGACGCTGAACCTGCGCATCCCCCACGGCCGACCCGCGCTCGGCGGCATCTTCGTCGTGCGGGTGCACGGCCTGGCCGACGTGCCGCTCGCCGGCGTCGCCAGCCTCGGCACCCGCCCGGCCGTCGAGACCGACGGCGCCCCGCTGCTCGAGACGCACGTCCTCGACTGGGCCGGCAATGCCTACGGCAGGCTGGTCCGGATCGAATTCCTGCGCAAGCTGCGCGACGAAGCGCACTACGACGGCCTGGACGCACTGGTCGCCCAGATCCGCCGCGACGCCGACGACGCCCGCAACCACTTCGCCTCCCTCGCCGCCCACCGCGCCCTCCCCGCGCGCTGAGCGGCTCCGCCTCACCGAGACCGCCCCGATGGCCCAGCAGAACGACTCCCCCAAGACCGATCACCGGGCGACGCTCAACATGCCCGACACGCCGTTCCCGATGCGGGGCGACCTCGCCCGGCGGGAGCCCAAGTGGGTGGCGGACTGGCACGACAAGGGCGTCTACAAGCGCATCCGCGCGTTCAGCAAGGGCCGCCCGCTGTTCGTCCTGCACGACGGACCGCCCTACGCGAACGGCGACATCCACATCGGACACGCAGTCAACAAGATCCTGAAGGACGTGATCGTCAAGTGCCGCAACATGGCCGGCTACGACGCCCGCTACGTGCCCGGATGGGACTGCCACGGCATGCCGATCGAGATCCAGATCGAGAAGCAGTTCGGCAAGACCCTGCCGCCCGCGGACGTGCAGTCGAAGTCGCGCGCCTACGCGACCGAGCAGATCGCCCGCCAGAAGAAGGACTTCATCCGGCTGGGCGTCCTCGGCGAGTGGGACGACCCGTACCTCACGATGGCGCCGGGCAACGAGGCCGACGAACTGCGTGCCCTCGGCAAGATCATGGAGGCGGGCTTCGTGTTCAGGGGCCTGAAGCCGGTGAACTGGTGCTTCGACTGCGGCTCGGCGCTCGCCGAGGCCGAGGTCGAGTACCAGGACCGGACCGACGTGGCCGTCGACGTCGGCTTCGCGTTCACCGACCGGGCGAGGCTCGCGGCGGCCTTCGGCCTGCCCTCCCTCCCCGAGGGCGCGGGCTTCGCCGTCATCTGGACGACCACGCCCTGGACGCTGCCGGCCAACCAGGCGCTCAACCTGCACCCCGACTTCGAGTACGCGCTGGTCGCCACCGAGCGCGACGGCGCGCCCCTCACCGTGCTGATCGCCAAGGAGCGCGTCGAGGCCTGCCTCGCCTCCTGGGGCCTGCCCGCCGGCACGGTGCTCGCGACCGCGCCCGGGCGCGCGCTCGAGCTGCTGGCGTTCCGCCATCCGTTCTACGACCGCGTGGCGCCGGTGTACCTCGGCGAGTACGTGACGCTCGACGCCGGCACCGGCATCGTGCACTCGTCGCCCGCCTACGGCATCGAGGACTTCCTGTCCTGCAAGCACTACGGACTCGGCGACGCCGACATCCTCAATCCGGTGACCGGCGACGGGCGCTACGCGAGCACGCTCGAGCTGTTCGGCGGCGAGCGGATCTGGGATGCGAATCCGAAGATCGTCGAGACGATGCGGGCGGCCGGCACGCTGCTGAAGGCCGCCAAGTATCCGCACAGCTACATGCACTGCTGGCGGCACAAGACGCCGATCATCTACCGCGCGACCAGCCAGTGGTTCGCGGGGATGGACGTCGCCCCGAAGCACGGCCCGACGCTGCGCGAACGGGCGCTGGCCGCGATCGCCGCCACCGACTTCTACCCCGGCTGGGGCCAGGCGCGCCTGCACGCGATGATCGCGAACCGCCCCGACTGGACCCTGTCACGGCAGCGTCAGTGGGGCGTGCCGATGGCGTTCTTCGTGCATCGAGAGACCGGCGCGCTGCATCCGCGCACGCCCGAACTGCTCGAGCAGGTCGCGCAGCGCATCGAACGCGGCGGCATCGAGGCCTGGCAGACCCTCGATCCGCGCGAGCTGCTCGGCGACGAGGCCGACCAGTACGAGAAGAACCGCGACACGCTCGACGTGTGGTTCGACTCCGGCACCACGCACGAGACCGTGCTGCGCGGCTCGCACGCCGCGCAGTCGGGCTTCCCGGCCGACCTGTACCTCGAAGGCAGCGATCAGCACCGCGGCTGGTTCCATTCGTCGCTGCTGACCTCGTGCATGATCAACGGCGTCGCCCCGTACAAGGCCCTGCTCACGCACGGCTTCGTCGTCGACGGCGACGGCCGCAAGATGAGCAAGTCGCTCGGCAACGTGGTCGTGCCGCAGAAGGTCTCGGACACGCTCGGCGCCGAGGTGCTGCGGCTGTGGGTGGCCTCCACCGACTACTCGGGCGAGCTATCGCTGTCCGACGAGATCCTCAAGCGGGTCGTCGAGGCCTACCGCCGGATCCGCAACACGCTGCGCTTCCTGCTCGCGAACCTGGCCGACTTCGATCCACGCGCCGATGCCGTGCCGGTCGGCGAGCTGCTCGAGATCGACCGCTGGATGCTCGCGCGCGGCGCTCAGTGGCAGGCGGACGTCGTCGCCGCCTACGGCCGCTTCGAGTTCCACCCGATCGTCTCCGGGCTCCAGACCTTCTGCTCGGAGGACCTCGGCGCGTTCTTCGTCGACGTGCTCAAGGACCGGCTCTACACCACCGCGCCGAAGTCGCTCGCCCGCCGCTCGGCGCAGACCGCGCTCTGGCACGTCTCGCAGTCGATCGTGCGCGCGATGGCGCCGATCCTCTCGTTCACCGCCGAGGAGGCCTGGCCGCTGCTCGACCCGAAGACCTGGGCCGAGCAGGGCGAGACCGTGTTCACCCAGACCTGGCACACCTACCCCGAGGTCGCCGACGGCGAGGCGCTGCTGGCCAAGTGGGCCCGGCTGCGCGCCTGGCGCGGCGAGGTGATGCGTGCCATCGAAGCGGTCCGCACGACCGGCGGCATCGGCTCGTCGCTGCAGGCGGAGGTCGACGTCGCGGCGGCCGGCACGCTGTTCGAGGATCTCGCCAGCCTGGGCGACGACCTGCGCTTCGTGCTGATCACCTCGGCGGCGCGGCTGCGCGAGGCCGAGGACGGCGAGCTCGCCGCGGACGACCCCGACGCCGCGACGACCGGGCGGATCACGGTGACGCCGAGCGCGCATGCCAAGTGCGGACGCTGCTGGCACTGGCGCGCCGACGTGGGCCACGATCCGGCCCACCCGGCACTCTGCGGACGCTGCACCGCCAACCTGCATGGCGCGGGCGAACCGCGCCACGCCGCCTGAGGGACGCGCCGGTGGCCCGCCGCTCGTCCAAGCCGACCCTGCGCTCGTGGCTGGCGCTCGCCACGCTCGTCCTGATCCTCGACCAGATCACGAAGGCCTGGGTCTATGCACGGTTCCGGGACGGCGAGCGGGTCACGGTGATTCCCGGGTTCTTCGACTTCACGCTGGTCTGGAACCCGGGCGCGGCCTTCAGCTTCCTGGCCGGCGCCGACGGCTGGCAGCGCTGGTTCTTCATCGCGATCGGGATCGGCGCGTCCGCGTTCATCCTGTGGCTGCTGGTCGGCCATGCCACGCAGCGGCTGTTCGCGGTGGCGCTCTCGCTGATCCTGGGCGGTGCGATCGGCAACGTGATCGACCGGTTCGTCCACGGCAAGGTCCTCGACTTCCTGCTCGCCCACTGGCAGGACCGCTGGTACTTCCCGGCCTTCAACGTCGCCGACGCCGCGATCACCGTCGGGGCGGTCCTGCTGATCCTTGACGAACTGCTGCGCGTCCGCAACAGTCGCTGAATGACCGACGCCACCGCCCTCCCCCCCGCGACCGGCGAGCTCGCCGGTCGGCACCTGCTGCTCGGCGTGACCGGCGGCGTGGCCGCCTTCAAGGCCTGCGAGCTGGCCCGCGAGCTGCAGCGGCGCGGCGCGACGGTGCAGGTCGCGATGACCGAGGCGGCGACCCGGTTCATCGGCACCGCGACCTTCCAGGCGCTGACCGGCCGGCCCGTCTACACCGACGCCTGGGACGGGCGGATCGACAACGGCATGCCGCACATCGACCTGTCGCGCGGGGCGGACGCGATCCTCGTCGCGCCGGCCACCGCCGACTTCATGGCCAAGGTCGCGAACGGCCTGGCCGACGACCTGCTGTCGACGCTGGTGCTGGCACGCGACTGCCCGCTGCTGATCGCCCCGGCGATGAACCGCCAGATGTGGTCGGCGGCGGCGACGCAGCGCAACGTCGCGACGCTGCGCGACGACGGCGTCGCCATCCTGGGGCCGGGCGCGGGCGAGCAGGCCTGCGGGGAGACCGGCGACGGGCGCATGCTCGAGGCGCAGCAGCTCGTCGAGGAGACGATCGCGTTCTTCGCCCCGAAGTCCCTGGCCGGGCGCCGCGTGCTGGTCACCGCCGGCCCGACCTTCGAGCCGATCGACCCGGTCCGGGGCATCACCAACCTCTCGTCCGGCAAGATGGGCTACGCGATCGCGCGGGCCTGCCGGCACGCGGGCGCCGAGGTGGTGCTGGTGTCCGGTCCGACCGCGCTCGCCGCCCCGGCGGGGGTGCGTCGCGTCGACGTGCGCAGCGCGAACCAGATGCTCGCCGCGGTGCAGGGCGAGATCGCGGGTCAGGACGTCTTCGTGGCGGTCGCCGCGGTCGCGGACTGGCGGGTCGCCAACGCCTCGGACCGCAAGCTCAAGAAGACCGACGGCGGCGGACCGCCGGCCCTCGAGTTCGCGCAGAACCCGGATATCCTCGCCACGGTCGCCGCGCTGCCGGGCGGGCCGTACTGCATCGGCTTCGCGGCCGAGACCGAAGACCTCGAGGCGAACGCGCAGGCCAAGCGCCGCCGCAAGGGCGTGCCGCTGCTGGTCGGCAACATCGGACAGGCGACGTTCGGCCTCGACGACAACGAGCTGCTGCTGATCGACGCCGAGGGCACGACGCGCCTGCCGCGCGCGAGCAAGACGGTCCTCGCGGCCGCGCTGGTCGGGGAGATCGCCCGCAGGCTGCCCGAGGCGCGCTGCTGATGGCCGCGCCCGAGCCGGGCAGCGCGGGTTCGCGCGAGCTCGGCGGCGCCCCGCGCGACGGCGACTTCGCGCGGCTGCTCGAGGCGGCGAGCGCCCCCGCCGCGCACCGGATGAAGGTCGATCCGTCGGCCTTCGGGGTCGAGGACGCCACCTCCCGGGCGGCCCGCGCCGGCCGGTTCACCGGCGCCCCCCCGGCCCGCGACGCGGGTGCGCGAGGCACCTGGTCGGACGACGATGGCGACGCGCCGCCCGCCCCCGCCCGCCCGGCCGCCCCGTATGGCCCGCCCGGGATGGCCGAGGGACGCACGCGCGCGGCACCGGCACGCGGCAGCCCGAGCGGCGGCAACGCGGGCCCCGTGCAGTCGCCCGCCGGTCTTGTCGCCGGCTGGGCCCGTCGTCCGCTCAAGGACCGCATCATCATCGTGCTGTTCGGCATCGCCGGGCTCTGGATCCTGGTCTCGATCCTGGCGACCGCGGCGCGCGACCACGGCGACGCGACCGGGCTGATCCTCGTGATCGCGGTCGTCGTCTTCTTCGTGCTGCGTGGCCGATCGCGCCGGCAGCCCCCACCGGACGCCCCATGATCGACATCGACCTGAAGGTGCTCGACGCGCGGATGCGCGACGCGCTGCCCGCCTATGCCACCGACGGCAGCGCCGGTCTCGACCTTCGCGCATGCCTGGATGCCCCGCTGCGCATCGCGCCCGGACAGACCGTGCTGATCCCGACCGGTCTCGCCGTGCACGTCGCGGACCCCGGCTACGCCGCGGTGCTGCTGCCCCGCTCGGGGCTGGGCCACAAGCACGGCATCGTGCTCGGCAACCTCGTGGGGCTGATCGACTCGGACTATCAGGGCCCGCTGATGGTCTCGTGCTGGAACCGCAACCCGGTCGAGTCCGGCGAGGCGGGGAGCTTCACCGTGCAGCCGATGGAGCGGATCGCGCAGATGGTGATCGTGCCCGTGGCACGGGCGCGCTTCCGTGTGGTCGACGACTTCGCCGCCAGCGAGCGCGGCGCGGGCGGCTTCGGCAGCACCGGGCGCGCCTGAGGCGCCCGGCGGCTCAGCGGCCCGCCGCCTCGATCAGCCCGTCGAGCTTGCGGGCGTCCGCCACGAACGCGCGAATGCCCTCGGACAGCTTGTCGCTCGCCATCGCGTCCTCGTTCAGCTCGAAGCGGAAGTGCTTCTCGTCGAAGCGGACGCGCTCGATCGCGGCCCGCCCGGCGGCCGCCGGATCGAGGCGACGCGGCACCTCGGCGTCCGACGCCCGCAGCTGCTCGAGGAGTTCGGGGCTGATCGTGAGCAGATCGCACCCGGCGAGCGCCAGGATCTGCCCGACGTTGCGAAAGCTCGCGCCCATCACTTCCGTCGGATAGCCGAACTTCTTGAAGTAGGCATGGATGCGCCGGACCGAGGCCACGCCCGGATCCGACTCGCCATCGAAGTCGACGCCGTCGCGCTTGCGGTACCAGTCGTAGATGCGGCCCACGAACGGCGAGATCAGCGTGATCCCGGCATCGGCGCACGCGACCGCCTGGGGAAAGCCGAACAGCAGCGTCAGGTTGCAGCGGATGCCGTCGCGCTCGAGCCGCTCGGCGGCACGGATGCCCTCCCAGGTCGAGGCGATCTTCACCAGCACGCGTTCCCGGCCGATGCCTGCCTCCTCGTAGAGCGCCACGATGCGCCGCGCACGGAGCGCGGTCGCCTCGGCGTCGAAGGACAGCCGCGCATCGACCTCGGTGGACACCCGGCCCGGCACGATCGCGAGGATCTCGCGGCCGAAGCGCACCAGCAGCCGGTCGACCAGCGCCTCCAGCGGCTCGCCGCGGTGGGCCGCGACGGTCTCGTCGAGCAGCCCGCGGTATTCGGGCTTGCCGACCGCCTTGAGGATCAGCGTCGGGTTCGTGGTCGCGTCGCGCGGGGCGTAGGCCTTCATCGCGTTGAAGTCGCCGGTGTCGGCGACCACGGTGGTCAGGGTCTTGAGTCGGTCGAGCGCGTTCATGTCGGCGGCTCCATGCGGGACCGACATGGTAGCCGCTCCGGACGGATGGCCCCTGCGCCGTTGACCCAGGTCAACTCGAAACCGCGGACACGACGTACGCTGTGGATACGGTGGTCGACGCACGACGGAACGACCCCTTCAACCGAGACACTCAGGAGCGGACATGAGCTTCGGCTACAAGACCATCCTCGCCCACTTCGACTCGACCGAGCGCGCCGGCCGGCGGCTGCAGGCCGCGGCCAGGCTCGCGGACGCGCACGATGCGCACCTCGTCGCCCTCTACAGCATCATGTCGCCGCTCTACAGCGAGCCCTTCGTCGCCGACGGCGGCGCCTTCGTCGCCCAGGAGCTGCTGCGCTTCCAGGAGCGCAAGGACGCCGAGGCGCGCGCGGCCTTCGACCGGCTGCTGCCCACGCTCGGGCGCAGCGTCGAGTGGCGCAGCGAGACGGGCGACCCGGCCGCGGTCGTCAACGAGCACGGCCGCTACGCCGACCTGATCGTGGTCGGCCAGTACGACGACGACGCGACCAACGACGTCACGCCCGACTTCATCGGCCGCGTGATCATGGGTTCGGGCCGGCCGGTGCTGGTCGTGCCGTACACCGGCGAGTTCGCGACGATCGGCCGCCGGCCGATGGTGTCGTGGAACGCGAGCCGCGAGGCGGCGCGCGCGGTCAGCTCGGCGATGCCGCTGCTGCGCCAGGCCGACGAGGTCCAGGTCACGACCTTCAATGCGCGCGCCGGCCGCGGCGGCCACGGCGACGTGCCCGGCGCCGACATCGCGACCTTCCTCGCCCGTCACGGCGTGAAGGCCAACGTGTCCGGCACGTCCTCCAAGGAGGTCGACATCGGCAACCAGATCCTCTCCCGCACCGACGACTTCCAGTCCGACCTGCTGGTGATGGGCGGCTACGGCCATTCGCGCGCCTACGAGTTCGTGATGGGCGGGGCGACGCGCACCATCCTCGAGTCGATGACGGTACCGGTCCTGTTCGCCCATTGACCCGGCCCGCGTCGGATACCGGCGCGGCACCGTGAACGACGACCTGCTGCTCGCCGCGGGCCGCAGCCTGGGCACCGCGATCGCGCTCGGACTGCTGATCGGCGTCGAGCGCGAGCGCAAGGGCGACTCCCGGGGCGTGCGGACCTTCGGCCTGGTCGCCCTGCTCGGTGCGATCGCCGGGACGCTCTCGAGCCAGCTCGGTCAGCCGCTGCTCGTGCCGGTGGGTCTGGTGCTCGTCACTGCCGTCGCGATCGCCGGGTACTGGCACGACCACGCCCGCGCGGGCGAGCCGCCGACCACCTCGATGGTCGCGATGACGGTCACCGGCGCGCTCGGACTGCTCTGCGGCCTCGGCGAGGCCCGGCTCGCGGTGCCGGTCGCGATCGTCGTCGCGGCGCTGCTCGTCCTCAAGGGCGAACTGCACGGCGTCGCAGGTCGCCTCGGACGCGACGACCTGATCCCGATCCTGCAGTTCGGCGCGCTGACCTTCATCGTGCTGCCGCTGCTGCCCGACCGTGCGTTCGGGCCACAGGGCTCGCTCAATCCGCACGAGATCTGGCTGATGGTCGTGCTGGTCGCCGGGGTCGGACTCGCCGGCTGGCTGCTGCTGCGCTTCGCAGGCCAGCGCTACGGCGCGCCGCTGGCCGCGGTGGCCGGCGGGCTCGTGTCGTCGACCGCGAGCACGCTGGTGTTCGCCCGCCATGCCAAGGCCGGCGGAGGCACGGCGATGGCGGCTTCGATGGTGCTGCTGTCGAACCTGACGATGCTCGTGAGGCTGGCGCTGCTGACGGCGATCGCCGAGCCGCGGCTGCTGCCCGGCGTCGCCGCGGTCGCGGGCGCGGCGATCGCGGCGAGCGTGCCGATGGCCGTCCTGCTGGTGCCGCGGGCGCGTCGCGAAGGCGAGGCGCCGCTGCCCGAGGTGCGCAACCCGACTCAGCTGAGGGTCGCGCTCGGCTTCGGCCTGGCCTACGGGGTCGTGTCGCTGCTCGCCGCCGTCGGCGCGCAGCGCCTCGGGGAGCAGGCGCTGTATGCGGTGGCGGCGGTCTCGGGTCTGACCGACGTCGACGCGATCACGCTGACCGTGACGCGCCTGCACGGCGCGGACCGGATCGACACGGACGCCGCGATCGCGACGATCGCGATCGCCGTCGTCGCGAACCTCGTCTTCAAGGCGGGTGTCGCGCGCATCGCGGGCACCCCGGCGCTCGGGCGGGTCTGCGCGGCCGGCTTCGCGGCGATGGCCGTCGCGATCGGCGCCGCGGTGCTGCTGATGCGACGGATGACCTGACAGCGGACCGATCCACCCCGTTCCCGCCCCGTTCCCGCCCCGTTCCCGCCCCGTTCCCGCCCCGTTCCCACCCCGTTCCCACCCCCGGAGACGACCGTGACGACCGTGACGACCGACACCGAGCCGCCCGAGCTGCCCGACACCTTCCGCGCGATGGCCTTCGACGGCGACGCCCTGCTGCGCCCGGTCACGATGCCGATGGTCCCGCCGGGACCGCACGAACTGCTGCTGCGCGTCCATGCCTGCGGCGTGTGCCGCACCGACCTGCACGTCGTCGACGGCGACCTGGCGGCGCCGGTGCTGCCGATCGTTCCGGGCCACGAGATCGTCGGCACGGTGCTGGCGCGCGGAGCCCGCACGGACGCCTTCGCGATCGGCGACCGGGTCGGCGCGGCGTGGCTGCGCAGCACCTGCCTGCACTGCCGCTGGTGCGAGACCGGCCGCGAGAACCTGTGCCGGGACGCCCGCTTCAACGGGCTGCACGCGCATGGCGGCTATGCCACCCATGTCCGCGTCGACGCGCGCTTCTGCGTCGCGCTCCCCGACGGGTACGACGACATCCACGCGGCGCCGCTGCTCTGTGCCGGCCTGATCGGGTTTCGCGCGCTGCGGGCGGCCGGTCCGGACGCGCGCCGCATCGGGATCTACGGGTTCGGTGCCGCCGGCCACCTGGTCGCCCAGGCCGCGCGTGCAGAGGGACGCGACGTCTTCGCCTTCACCCGGCCCGGCGACACCGCCGCGCAGGCCCTGGCGATGCGGCTGGGCGCGCGCTGGGCGGGCGACTCGACGCAGCGCCCGCCGGAGCCGCTCGAGGCGGCGCTCCTGTTCGCGCCGGTGGGCGCGCTGGTGCCGAAGGCGCTCGCCGACGTCGAGCCCGGCGGCACGGTCGTCTGCGGCGGCATCCACATGTCGGACATCCCCTCCTTCGCGTATCGCGATCTGTGGGAGGAGCGGGTGATCCGCTCGATCGCGAACCTGACCCGCGACGATGCGAGCGGCTTCATGGCACTGGCCGCACGCACGCCGCTCGCGTGCGAGACCGAGACCTTCGCCCTCGCCGATGCCAACGACGCGCTCGATCGCCTGCGCGAGGGCCGCATCACCGGCGCAGCGGTGCTCGACTGCAGCGTCGCGCCCTGAAGGCGCGCGCCGGCCGGGTCAGCCCTTGTGCCGGGCCAGCGCCTGCGCGCGCAGTTCGTCGATCGTCTGGCCGGCGGTGATCGCCTGCGGATCGATGACCAGCTCGATCAGGGCCGGCACGCCGGCCGCCCGCGCCCGCTCGAACGCGGCCGCGAACTGCCCGGTCTCGGTGACCCGCTCGCCGTGGCAGCCGTAGGCCTCGGCGAGTTTCACGAAGTCGGGATTGCGCAGCGCCGTGCCGTAGACCCGCGCCGGATACTCGCGCTCCTGGTGCATGCGGATCGTGCCGTACATGCCGTTGTTGACCAGCACCACGATCGGGGTGGCGCCGTACTGGACGGCGGTCGCGAGTTCCTGGCCGGTCATCATGAAGTCGCCGTCGCCGGTGAAGGCGACCACGACCCGGTCCGGATGCGCGAGCGAGGCGGCCACCGCCGCCGGCACCGCGTAGCCCATCGCGCCCGAGGTGGGGGCGAGCTGCGTCTTGTGGCGCCGATGCCGATGGAAGCGGTGCACCGGCGTCGCGAAGTTGCCCGCGCCGTTGGTGAGGATCGCGTCGTGCGGCAGCACCCGCTCGAGGTGCAGCACGCATTCGGGGTAGCTGAGCGAACCCGGCTGCGCGCGCGGCACGCGCCAGGCCGCGTAGTCGCGCACCGCGCCCTCGAGCCAGCCCGCCCAGCGCGCCGCGAGTCCGGCGGGCGGGGCGAGCGCGTCGAGCGTGGCGGCGAACTCGCGGTTGCCCGAGGCGATCGGCAGCTCGGCGGCGAAGACGCGGCCGAGCTCGTCGGCACCGGGGAACACGTGCACCAGGCATTGCGCCGGCGTGGGCGACTCGATCAGGCTGTAGCCGTTGGTCGTCATCTCGCCCAGGCGCACGCCGACCGCGATGAGCAGGTCCGCCTCGCGCACCCGAGCCCCCAGCTTCGGATTGACGCCGATCCCGACCTCCCCGACGTAGTGCGCGTCGCAGTTGTCGTAGGCGTCCTGGTAGCGCCACGCACAGGCGACGGGCAGCCCGAAGCGATGCGCGAACGACCGCACGGACTCCCGCGACGCATCGTCCCAGGCCGAGCCGCCGACCAGCAGCAGCGGTCGCTCGGCCTCGGCCAGCAGCGCAACCAGCCGCGCGGTCTGCGCGGCCGACGGCGACGCCTGCACGCGACGGTACGGCAACGCATCGGGCACGTCGGCGAGCTGCACCAGCACGTCCTCGGGCAGCGCGAGCACCACCGGTCCCGGGCGCCCCGAGGTGGCGACGTGGAAGGCATGCTGGATGAACTCGGGGATGCGGTCGGCGCGGTCGATCGACGCCACCCACTTGGCCATCTGCCCGAACATCCGGCGGTAGTCGACCTCCTGGAAGGCCTCGCGCTCGACGAAGTCGGTGCCGACCTGGCCGATGAACAGGATCATCGGCGTGGAGTCCTGGAACGCGGTGTGCACGCCGATCGAGGCGTTGGTGGCGCCCGGGCCGCGGGTCGCGAAGCAGATGCCCGGCGCACCGGTCAGCTTGCCCCAGGCTTCGGCCATGTTCGCCGCGCCGCCCTCCTGGCGGCAGACCACCAGCGGCAGACGGTCGCGCACGTCGTGCATCGCGTCGAGCACGGCGAGGAAGCTCTCGCCGGGCACGCAGAACGCGCGATTCGCGCCGTGTACGAGCAGCTGGTCGACGATCAGGCGGCCGCCGGTGCGCGGCCCCGGGGACACCGGGCGTGAGGTGTGGATCATGGCGTGGTCGGGAGGGGTCGGAAGGACGGGGAACGGACGTGCCAGGCGAACAGGATCATCGCGCCGGCGACGCAGGCGAGCGCGCCACCGGCCATCGCCGCGGCCGAGTGCCACAGCAGCGGGGCCACCAGGCCGGCGATCACGGCGTTGCCGGCGCTGAGCGTGAAGGCCATGCCCGAGGCGGCCATGCCGCGCCGCTCGGGGAAGGTGTCGAGCAGCATCACCTGCAGCGGGGCCATCGCCAGCCCCATGCCGACGTTGTACGGAAAGAGCGCGAGGGTGGCCCACGGCACCCTCACCGGCTCCATCAGCAGCGCCTGGGCGACGTTGCCGAGCACCGACAGCGACATCAGCGCATAGCCGGCGACGATCGTGCGGACCGGCGACAGCCGACCGGCCAGCCGCGAGGACAGGAACGCGCCGGTCATCGTGCCGGCGACTGCGGGCACGAACAGCCAGGCGAACGCGGTCGGTGCCAGGCCGAGCACGCCGGGCAGGAACGCCGGCGCCGCGAGCACGTAGACGAAGAACCCGCCGAAGTTCAGCGCCAGCACCCCGGCCAGGCGCAGGAACGCCGGGTTGGTCGCGAGCGACGCGTACGCGCGCGCCATCGGACCGGGCCGCATGCTGACGCGCTGTTCCGGCGGCAGCGTCTCGGGCAGGTAGCGCCAGCAGAACAGGGTCATGGCGAGCGAGACCGCAGCGAGGAAGCCGAACACCGAGCGCCAGCCGGCGAGCGCGTCGATCCAGCCGCCGACGATCGGGGCGACGGCGGGCGCGATCGCGAAGAACATCGTCGCCTGCGACAGCATCCGCTGAGCCTGGGGGCCGTCGGCGACGTCCCGGACCACCGCGCGCCCGACGGTCATGCCCACGCCGGCGACCGCGCCCTGCACCCCCCGCCAGGCCCACAGCGCCTCGATCGAGCCGGCGGTGGCCGCGCCCAGCGAGGCCACGGCGAAGGCCACCAGCCCGACCAGCACGACCCGACGCCGTCCGAGCGCGTCGGACAGCGCGCCGTGCCACAGCGCCATCAGGGCGAACGGCACGATGAACGCGGTGAGCGTCTGCTGCACCTGGAGCGGGGTCGCATCGAGGTCGCGCGCGATCGAGCCGAAGGCCGGCAGGTAGGTGTCGATCGCGAACGGACCGAGGATCGACAGGCCGGCGATGATCGGCGGCAGGCGCCGCTGGAGGTCGGCCCGGGAAGCCGGAATCGGGGCGGAAGCGGGCATCCGGGGATTGTCGCACGCGGTGCCCGCCGGCTCGGCCGCCGAAACTGGCAAAATGCCGGATTCGCGATCCCGCTCCCACCCACCTCTCACGCTCGCAGGCCCATGTCCCAAGTCAAGAAAGTCGTGCTCGCCTACTCCGGCGGCCTCGATACCTCGGTGATCCTCAAGTGGCTGCAGGACACCTACGGCTGCGAGGTGATCACCTTCACCGCCGACATCGGCCAGGGCGAGGAGCTCGAGCCCGCACGCCGCAAGGCGGAGATGTTCGGCGTGAAGAAGATCTACGTCGAGGACCTGCGCGAGGAGTTCGTGCGCGACTTCGTCTTCCCGATGTTCCGCGCCAACGCGCTCTACGAGGGCGAGTACCTGCTGGGCACCTCGATCGCGCGGCCGCTGATCGCCAAGCGCCTGGTCGAGATCGCGCGACGCGAGAAGGCCGACGCCATCTCGCACGGCGCGACCGGCAAGGGCAACGACCAGGTCCGCTTCGAGCTCGGCGCCTACGCGCTGATGCCCGACGTCAAGGTCATCGCACCGTGGCGCGAGTGGGACCTGCTGTCGCGCGACAAGCTGCTCGCGTACGCCGACCAGCACGGCATCCCGGTCGACTACAAGAAGCGCAAGGGCGAGGCGCCCTACTCCATGGACGCCAACCTGCTCCACATCTCGTTCGAGGGCGGCATCCTCGAGGACCCGAGCCGCGCCCCCGGCGAGGACATGTGGCGCCTGACGGTGTCGCCCGAGAAGGCGCCCGGCAAGCCCGAACTGGTCGAGATCGACTTCGAGCGCGGCGACCCGGTCGCCATCAACGGCGTGCGGATGACGCCGGCGGTGCTGCTCACCGAGCTCAACCGGCTGGGCGGCAAGCACGGCGTCGGCCGGCTGGACCTGGTCGAGAACCGCTACGTCGGCATGAAGTCGCGCGGCTGCTACGAGACACCCGGCGGCACGATCCTGCTGCGCGCGCACCGGGCGATCGAGTCGCTGACGCTCGACCGCGAGGTCGCGCACCTCAAGGACGACCTGATGCCGCGCTACGCGAGCCTGGTCTACAACGGGTACTGGTGGAGCCCGGAGCGCCAGACCCTGCAGGTGCTGATCGACCACACCCAGCAGAGCGTCAACGGCCGCGTGGTGCTCAAGCTCTTCAAGGGCAACGTGATCGTCACCAGCCGCCAGTCGGCCTATTCGCTGTTCGACACCAAGATCGCCACCTTCGACGACGACGGCGGCGCCTACAACCAGGCGGACGCCGGCGGGTTCATCAAGCTGAACGCGCTGCGCATGCGGATCGCCGGCGTGAAGGCCGCGGCGCGCGCTGCGGCGGCCAAGCCGGCCAAGGTCGCGAAGCCCGCCAAGCCGGCGGAGACCGCGAAGGCCGCCAAGCCGGCCAAGGCCGAGAAGGCCGAGAAGGCCGAGAAGGCCGCCAAGGCGACGGCGAAGAAGCCGACGGCCCGATGACGGCATGAGCGCGAACGCCCCCGTCACGGCGCTGCGCATCGAGCGGCTCGATCCGCGCGATGCACGCGACGCGGCCGCGCTCGTCGCGCTGCTCGACGAGTACGCCCGCGACGGGACGGGCGGCGGCACGCCGCTCGCCGACGACGTCCGGGCCCGCCTGCCCGGCGTGCTCGCCGCGCGCCCGCACTACGCGGGCTGGCTCGCCCGGGACGGCGAGCATCCGATCGGACTGCTCAATGCCTTCGAGGGCGTGTCGACGTTCAAGGCACGGCCCCTGCTCAACATCCACGACGTCATCGTGTCCGCGACCCACCGGGGCCGCGGCGTCGGCCGGCGGCTGCTCGCCGCCGCCGAGGCCGAGGCGCGCCTGCGCGGCTGCTGCAAGCTCACGCTGGAGGCGCTCGAGGGCAACGTCGGCGCGATCGCGCTGTACCGAGACATCGGCTTCGCCGCCTACGAACTCGATCCGGCGATGGGCCGGGCGACGTTCTTCGAGAAATGGCTGACCTGATCCGGAGGCTGATCCGATGCCGTCATTCGACGTGACTCTCGAAGCGAACCAGGTGGAGATCCGCAACGCGGTCGACCAGGCGAACAAGGAGATCACCAACCGCTTCGACTTCAAGGGCTCCGACGCCCGCTTCGAGCTCGCCGACAAGGCGCTGACCGCCTTCGCCGACGACGACTTCAAGCTCGGCCAGGTGCGGGACGTGCTGCTCGGCAAGCTCGCCAAGCGCAGCGTCGACGTCCGCTTCCTCGACTACGGCACCTCCGAGCGCATCGGCGGCGACAAGATGAAGCAGACCATCACGATCCGTCACGGCGTACCGTCCGAGACCGGCAAGAAGATCGTGCGGGCCCTCAAGGATGCGAAGCTCAAGGTGCAGGCCTCGATCCAGGGCGACGCGGTCCGCGTGACCGGGGCCAAGCGGGACGACCTCCAGACGGCGATCGCGCTGATCCGGCGCGACTTCACCGACCTGCCGCTGGCCTGCGGCAACTTCCGCGACTGACGGCGGCGCGCCCGTGCTGGCGCCCGAACTGCCCGACGGGCGCATCGTCCTGCGGATCGGCAGCGTGCCGGTCGGCGGCGTGTCGGACGAGTGGCTCGCGCGCCTCCTCGAAGGTCCGACCCCCTTCGCGATGCGCGACGGCGCGATCGAGCTGGTGCCTCGGATCGACTCGTTCGCCGGGCGCTCGGCGGCGCTCGCCGAGTGGGCGGAGCAGTCGCGCGACCGGTGGTCGCTGCCCGGCTGGCGGGACGAACGCATGGTGATCCGCGACGAGACCGACGGGCAGCCGATCGCCTCGATCGAACGCGCGCTGCTGCGTCCGCTGGGGCTGCTCCTGCATTCGGTCCAGGCCTGCGCCTACACCGTCACGGCGGCCGGCCCGCTGCTGTGGGTCGCCCGGCGTTCGGACGCCAAGCCGGTGGATCCGAATCTGCTCGATGCGCTGGTGGCCGGAGGCATCTCGGGCTTCGACGACGCGGCCTCGACGCTGGTCCGGGAGTGCGCCGAGGAGGCCGGCATCCCGGCCGAGCTGGCGCGCCGGTCGTCTCCGGCCGGGATGCTCGAGCTGTCGTATCCGACGGTCTACGACGGGCTGGCCGCCACCCACCGCGAGCGCGTCGCCCTCAACGACCTGGAGCTGCCGCCGCACTTCGTGCCGGAGCCGACCGACGGCGAGCACGCCGCGATCGAGGCGATGACCCCGACCGAGGCACTGGCCTCGATCGAAGCCGGCGGCTGGACGCGCGACGGCGCGCAGGCCACCGCCGACCTGATCCTGCGCAAGGGCTGGATGCCCGCACGCACGGCGGTCCACCGGATGCGTTGAGGGTCTCCGGCCGGCCGGCGCCGCTCCCCGACCGACGGACCGGCCGATCCACGCGGAACCGGTGGCGCGCTTAGGATGGCGCGAGGGGTGACCTCACCCGGGAACACCCGTGACCCATCGACGCCTTCCGAGCCTTGTCCTGACCCTGTTCACCGCGACCGCAGGCGCTGCCGACGTCGCGGTGGTCGGCGTGTTTCCGCCCGCCAAGGCCGTCCTGGTCATCGACGGCCGGGGCCCGTTCACCGTACCGGTGGGCGGTACCCGGGACGGCGTGCGAGTGCAGTCGGTCGATGCGACCGGCGCCACGCTGGAGATCGAGGGCCGTACCCTGTCCCTCGCCGTCGGAAGCGCGCCGATGCGAGCCGACCCGGACCACGGCCAGCGGGTCGTGATCGCCCCGGACGAGCGTGGCCACTACCTCGCGAACGGCTCGGTCGACGGCGCTGCGGTGCGCTTCATGGTGGACACCGGAGCGACCGCCGTCACGATACCGGGCGATCTGGCCCGCAAGCTGGGCATCGACCTGTCGCAGGCGCAGCGGGTGCGGGTGAACACGGCCAACGGCCAGGTCACGGCCCACCGGGTTCGACTCGACCGCGTCACGCTGGGCACGATGACGCTGATGCGCGTCGACGCGATCGTGCAGGAGAACCTGGGCGACCAGGCGCTGCTCGGGATGACCTTCCTGTCGCGCACCGACCTCCGCCGCGAAGGCGACCGGCTGGTGCTGACGAAGCGGCACTAGACGCCCGGACGCCGTCCGGGCGCCTCGCGAGGGATCAGGAGACGATCCGCGCGTACGCCGAATGGTTGTGGATCGACTCGAAGTTCTCGCCTTCGACGATGAACGACTCGACACCCTGCACCTGGCGCACGGTGGCCGCGACGTCCCGGACCAGGTCCTCGACGAACTTCGGGTTGTCGTACGCACGCTCGGTCACGTGCTTCTCGTCGACCCGCTTCAGCAGTCCGTAGAGCTCGCACGACGCCTGCTGCTCGATCCGGGCGATGAGCCCGGGGATGTCGAGCGCCGCACCCGCGGTCATGCGAGCCTCGACGGTCACGTGCGAGCGCTGGTTGTGCGCGCCGTACTCGGAGATCTCCTTGGAGCACGGGCACAGGCTGGTCACCGGCACGACGATCTTCACGTCGACGAGCGGCGCCTCGCGGGTGCCGTCGACGGTGAGGGACACGTCGTAGTCGAGCATCGAGGACACCCCCGAAACCGGAGCGACCTTGGTGATGAAGAGCGGGAACGACACTTCGATTCGACCGGTGTCCGCCGCCAGCAGCTCGAGCATCTCGGCATGCAGGGGGACCAGCGCGTCGAGCGACAGCGTGCGCCCGCGCCGCTCGAGCAGCGCGACGAAGCGGGACATGTGGGTGCCCTTCTGCTCGGCGGGCAGCGACACGAACATCGCCCAGCTCGATACGGTCGGCAGCGCCTCGGCGCCACCCTGCCACAGCATGGGATAGCGAAGTCCGCGAACGCCGACGCGTTCGATCGGCTGACGGCGGTGGTCGGCGCTGCCCTGGACGTCGGGCATGACCCGATCGGCCGCGCCGGGCAACGCGACGCTGGAATCGCGGGAATTCATCGGCACTCCTGGAACGACAGTCCCTACTGTAGCGCAGCCGCCAAAGACCTTACTCAGCGGCTAGCGACCAGTCGGGGCGACCCCTCCGTCGCCAGCAGCTCGCCGAACCGGGCCCGTACGGAGCGCTCGATGCCGGCGGCGTCCAGTCCTTCCAGGCGCAGCAGGAGCGCCGGGTCGCCATGGTCGATGAACTTGTCGGGCAGGCCGAGCTGCAGCACCGGCCGGGCCAGCCCGAGCGCGGCCATCGCCTCGAGGCAGGCGCTGCCGGCGCCGCCGGGGATCGCATGCTCCTCGACGGTGACGAACGCGTCGTGGGTGCGGGCCAGCTCCTCGATCATCGCGGCGTCGATCGGCTTGACCCAGCGCATGTTCGCGACCGTCGCATCGAGTGCCTCGGCGGCGGCCAGCGCGGGGTGGACCATCGAGCCGAACGCGAGGAACGCGATGCGCTTGCCCTTGCGGCGCAGCTCGGCCTTGCCGAACGGCAGCTCGGTCAGGTCCTTGAGGACCTCGACGCCGACGCCCGATCCGCGCGGATAGCGCACCGCGCTCGGCCCGTCGTGCCGGTACGCGGTGTAGAGCATCTGCCGGCATTCGTTCTCGTCGGACGGCGCGAGCACCACCATGTTCGGGATGCAGCGCAGGTACGCGTGGTCGTAGGCCCCGGCGTGCGTGGCGCCGTCGGCGCCGACCAGGCCGGCCCGATCGAGGGCGAACACCACCGGCAGGTTCTGCAGCGCGACGTCGTGGATGAGCTGATCGTAGCCGCGCTGCAGGAAGGTCGAGTAGATGGCGAGCACCGGCTTGGCGCCTTCGCAGGCCAGTCCGGCTGCGAAGGTCACGGCGTGCTGCTCGGCGATGCCGACGTCGAAGTATCGGGTCGGGAAGCGCCGCTCGAATTCCACCATGCCCGAGCCTTCGCGCATGGCCGGCGTGATGCCGACCAGTCGGTCGTCGAGCGCGGCCATGTCGCACAGCCAGTCGCCGAAGACCTGGGTGTAGGTGGGCTTGGTCGCCGCGGTCGACTTCTTGATGCCCTCTTCCGGGTCGAACTTGCCGGGGCCGTGGTACAGGATCGGATCGGCTTCGGCGAGCTTGTAGCCCTGCCCCTTGCGGGTGATCACGTGCAGGAACACCGGCCCGTGCATCTCGCGCAGGTTCTGCAGCGTGGGCACCAGGGCGTCGAGGTCGTGGCCGTCGATCGGACCGAAGTAGGTGAAGCCGAACTCCTCGAACATCGTCGCGGGCACGACCATGCCCTTGGCATGCTCCTCGAGGCGACGGGCCAGCTCGTAGACCGGCGGCACCTTCGACAGCACGCTGCGGGCCATGTCGCGGACCGTCGACACCTGCCGGCCGGACAGGACGCGGGCGAGATACTTGTTGAGGGCGCCCACCGGCGGCGAGATCGACATGTCGTTGTCGTTGAGCACGACGAGCAGGTCGATGTCGGGCGTGACGCCGGCGTTGTTCATCGCCTCGAAGGCCATGCCGGCGGTCATCGCGCCGTCGCCGATCACGGCGACGTGACGGCGCCGGCTCGGCCCCTTGTTCTCGCCCTTGTTGCGCGACGCGCAGGCCATGCCGAGCGCCGCCGAGATGGACGTCGAGGAGTGGGCGGTGCCGAAGGTGTCGTACTCGCTCTCGCTGCGGCGCGGAAAGCCCGAGACGCCGCCGTGCTGGCGCAGCTTCGACATGCCGGCCCGCCGGCCGGTCAGGATCTTGTGGGGGTAGGACTGGTGGCCGACGTCCCAGACGAGCCGGTCGTAGGGCGTGTGGAACACGTAGTGCAGCGCGATCGCGAGCTCCACGGTGCCGAGGTTCGACGACAGGTGGCCGCCGGTCTTGGAGACCGACTCGAGCAGGAACGCGCGCAGCTGGTCGGCGACGACCGGCAGCTTGGCGCGCTCGAGCTGGCGCAGCACGGCGGGGTCGTCGATGCGCTCGAGCAGCGAGAAATCGGTGTTCATGTCCAGCGTGTCCTCGGATTCGAGTGTCATGCTTCGCTTACGCCCGCGATCCGTCAAGAGCGGCGCGCGACGATCAGGTCGGCGAGTGCGGCGAGACGCCCGCCTCGCATGCCGAAACCGGCGAGCGAGTCGTGTGCCTGGGTGCGCAGCTCGGCGGCGAGGCGTCGGGCGCCGTCCAGGCCCATCAGCGAGACGTAGGTCGGCTTGTCGTGGGCGGCGTCCTTGCCGGCGGTCTTGCCGAGCGTGGCGCTGTCCGCCTCGACGTCCAGCACGTCGTCGACGACCTGGAACGCCAGCCCGACCGCATCGCAGTAGGTGTCGAGGGCAGCGGTGCCGGCCGCGTCCAGGGGTTCACCGCACCAGGCGCCGAGCCGGACCGAGGCGCGCAGCATCGCGCCGGTCTTGCGCCGGTGCATGTCCTCGAGCGCTGCACGGGTCGGCGCCGCACCCACCGCGTCGAGGTCGATCGCCTGGCCGCCGGCCATGCCGATCGAGCCGGCCGCGTCGGCGAGCTCGGCGCACATGCGCACCACCGAGGCCGCCGGCACGCCGGACGCCCCGGCCTCGGCCACGGCGCGAAACGCC
>Ga0105105_10000244_pt1 | contig 24986 bp, 9 predicted proteins | sample PPLLaktember2015_4_FD_79108 | JGI IMG/M metagenome (GOLD analysis project Ga0105105, IMG submission 79108) | Freshwater sediment microbial communities from Prairie Pothole Lake near Jamestown, North Dakota, USA - PPLs Lake P8 Core (1) Depth... | ecosystem: Environmental > Aquatic > Freshwater >...
AGGCTATTACAACAGATTTAGAAAATGTGGACAGATATGAAATAGCAAGAACAGCGATTCAGGCAATTTCTGGCGAGCAAGTTCAGAAAGTTTGGATTCAAAATGCATTTGAAATTGGAAGAAATGTATCTGAATACATCAAGGCGAGTGGCTTGACAATAGAATTCGACAGAAATAAGATAAAGGGAAGCTAGTTATGGCTAATGGAATGGGAAAAACACATGCAATGTCAACCGAATGGGTTGTTGAAGTTTTTGATTGGGATGATGAAGTTCCCGATAGCACAGACGGTATACCAGGTATTGATGATGTATTTCCAGGGGCCAAAAACTCTATTATGTCTGCTTCAGTTGGTGTTTTGGGGCAACCATCAGGTGGCGTTTCAGATCAAGCGTACATGAACAACGACATTCTAACATCCATGACCACAGAATCAGGATTATCGGCATTAGGTATTAAAAGTAAATTACCTATTAAAATTCCTGGCTCATCTGAAGATGGCGATGTTAATTCCTTAAAGTGGGCATCCGAACATTATAAGTCTAATATGAGTTCTGGTGTTATAAGTATATCATTTAGAAGAGATAAACAAAATGCAAATCAACAATGCACTATAGGTATTGTTGGCCCTCTTCCTCATCGAACAAGAATAGGATCGTGGGTAATTGTTTCGTTAATAAAAGCAGGTAGTGGAATAGCTGATGCAACGCCCAAATTTATCGGACAAGTATTTAATGTTAGCACAGAATACAGCACTTTACAAAGCGGAGCTGTTGTATCAAGATCTAGTGTAAACGTAAGTTCGTGGTCTAATTTACTATTATCAAGGCTGGCTTTTGACATGAGGTCAGGAGCTGCGATGGTTGACGGTAGTCCTGCCGTCCAGATGATGTCTTCAATGGTTGATGCAGGTGTAATGAATCAGTCTTTAGGTTTAGATTTTTATACAGATGCCTCTAAACTTCAATTAAATCCATATCAATCTGCGAAATATTTCCTATCTTTAATAGGTTTAATAGGTCAATCTGGTTTTAATAAACCAGAGCAAAAATTATTCAGATCATCTGCTTGTATGCCTCAAATGCCCAAAAAGTTTGCAGAAAGACTAGGCTGGAATAATGATAATAAGGAAGCTTTTTCTTTGGGTTTTGTAAAAGTTATAGCCGGAAGATTAAATGACAAAAGTCTTGATTTAGGTAGTGGATGGGATGGTTTTTTTGACGATAAAAACACTTTTGATAGTTATGTAAAAAAATTCGACGATTATGAAGGAAAAAATAATCTTCAGCCATATTTACCTAACATGGCTACTGTTGCACAAGTGAGACAGGCATCTGTGTGGGAGTTGGTAACAAGTTATTGTGATCCACAATTAAATGAAGTTTTTACTGATATTTTTTATGAAAAAACATCAAACGGTTGTATTAAATCATATTTAGCTTTAGTCGTTCGCGGTAGACCTTATAAAACCAAAGCAGCCGAAAATCAAGTTTTCGGGGCAGACGTTAAAACTACAAAAGTTGCAGAAAAACCAGCATCTGGTAATGATATTGTGACAAGTCAATCACCATCCTCGATAGATCCTGTAGGCATGGGCAAAGATTTTATTAAAGGAGCTGCTTCGGATGCCGTTTCAGGTGCTATTTCAGGTGCTTTATCTGGTGTTTCTGGTTCTGATCAAGAACAAAATGCCATATACAAAACATGGGATTCATTCGAGAATATTCCTAGAATCAATTTAGATTCTACTTTAATATTAGCAATAACAATTAATAACACATTCACAACCTCACCTAATCTATTTCAGTTGGGGTATTATGGAGTGTCGCCAGAATTAATATCAAAATTTTATACAAATTATTTGTCTTATTACTTAAAACGACACGATGCTGAAATGTTGCGTTTTGGTTCTATACAATCGACTATGTTTAGTCAGTATTGTTTTTTAGAAAACGAAATGGGAACCGATAGTTTTTCTTGGTTTACGGCTATGGCTGGTTTACAGCGCGTTTGGGATGGTTGTAATTATAGAACAGCAAGTGGATCGATTAAAATAAAAGACCCAGGCATACCACTTACTATTGGCTTTAATATTAGATTTGAAATAAGTGGAATAATTTATGTCGCTCAGATAGAATCTGTTGAGACTAATTTTAGTATTGATCCAAGAGGAGTGAAAACAACAAACACAATGATTCAATATTCCAGACTTATGCAAGAAAAAGAAAATGGATCAAGTGAATTGGTATTTTGCCCAGCTTCTAGATTTGGCGATTTATGGAACGATAGTAAATTTAAGGCCAATAGAAAGAAATAACAAGAAAGATTAGGAGAATTTGTGAGAATCTCAATTCCTTATATATGTGAAGGCGAAGTTCTTAGAGTAAATGAAACTCCTCCTTCGGGTTCAGATCCTCTCGCAGCAGCAGGCAAGGTTGCAAGTGTGTTGGGCGTTAGCTTAGGGAAAAGTCCTAAGATGCGACCAATAGTGTCATATATTTGTTCTGTTTTATTGGCAGATGGTGAAACAATTATATGTTCAAATGTGATTGATTCAACGATGTTTGGTGGTATTGATGATTATTTCCAAATAAGGAGAAGAGTCACTGAAGATAATTGTAAATTCGCGATGGGAAAAGCAGAAGATATGATGGCTAATGTTGGCGATCGTGTTTATATTGCTTTTGTTGGAGGCAACGTTAATAATCCTGTGATAATAGGAAGCGCCCAACATCCTAATCAAGTTAACAGATTCTCAGAAGGCGTCAATGGTAGCACAAAACCTCAAGCGTTTTTTAGATATCTTGGTGCATCTTTTGTTATAGACGAGGACGGACAGGTAACCTTTACTCACTTTGGAGCCCCGAAAATTAAATATACTGGGTCAATGCCCACTCTGGATATGTTTAGTATGCCCGTTGATATCGGATCAATAACATCCAGTGGCTATGAAGGTTTTGAGGAAGGTAGCGAGGTGTTGGATGAGGACGAAAGTGATGCTGTAATACCTCAAGATTATAGATTTAAAACAACATGGGAAATATTAAAAAGTGGTATGTATCGTGTTCGCGATTCAATTGGACAGAATATAACAATAGATCCAGAGGCCAGCACAATTGAAATTACAAACATGGGATTAAAATCCACTGATCCTGTTGATGGGGGACTACTTGGTTCTGCGCTTGCAGCTTTAGGTGGAGGTGGAGAAGATGCTGAAATTATTAGATTTGATAAAGTTGCACAATCGATATTTATTAATTCTCGCAAATTAATGACCATTTACACAGCTGGCAATCGTGAAGACACGACCCAAGGGGATTATATTAAAGAGGTTCAAGGAAATGAGACCGTTACCATAATGGGAGATCAGGTTTTTGATGTTTACGGTGGCGTAAAAAGATCTGTTTACGGTGATCTATCCGACGTTATATCAGGATCAGTAACTGTTGAGATATCAGGAGATTACAATACGACAATAGGCAATGTTGCACTCCCTGGAAATATGTCTCTTGTTGTTTCGGGTGACCTGAATGAAAATGTCACAGGTAATATCACTGTGTCATCTAAAGGTGGATTATCATCGGATTTTTTAAATGATATAAATATTAGCACCAAAAAATCCTTCACATTAGAAACAATGCTAGGTATAACTGGTACTGTTAAAACGGGTGACATTTTCTTTAGTGAAACCATGGGTGGTGCTGTGAAAATATCTGGCGGTAAAGCTGAAATTGGCGGTAAAGCAACAGGTATATTTAAATCTGTAGGTGAAATATTAGATCAATTAGATGCAATACTAACGGCCATAAGTTCTATGACTGTTCCAACGGGAGTAGGACCATCCGGACCTCCGTTAAATATTGCTGATTTTATTAAAGCGCAAGTACAGTTGAAGACCATATCAACTAAACTAAAAACTGTTACAGGAAGTTTATAATGCCTATTGATCCGGAAGTTAAATTTAAAAAAACTGTAGCAAATTTAAGACCAGAACAAACTCCCCAATGGGCAAAAAAATTATCTGATGCTATTGATGGTTTGGTTACAAACAAAGCACAACTTGCTGGAATTACTGGAAGTGTTGTTTTTACATTTAATAAATCCGTATTTATGGCACAATTGATGGCATTAACATTTACCCCTGTTGCTGCGGTAGCGGCTCAAATTATTGGCTTGGCATGGGGGACGGCAATGCAAGCAAGCACAATGGTTGTTCCAGCTGGTTCTTATTTAGGTACTCCGTCACCAGCTACCATATGGAGCGTGGTGACAGCTAGTATGATTGATCCACCTTCTATTGCAGCTGCTCAAGCGGGCCTTATATCCACATTATCTGTGATGCAGGCTGTTAAAAATGCTGAAGATTCCGCTCTTGGATCGGCCTTATATAAAGCTTTTACGCAATGTACAGCAACAGTAAGTGGATTGGATTCAACCCCGTCTCCTTCTGGACCATTGCCGTTATCGTCACCTTTAACGCCATTCCAGTGAAGTAAAATGTAGATCGGAGGGTGTAATTATGCCAATAGGTTCGTGGGCAAAAGAAGCAATGAAAACTGTTTTTGGTGACGATGGAGATATGGTCGCGCAACCTTATGCCACAGCAAAAAATCACAAATTGATTGACAATAAACCAGATGCTGACGGAAGTCGAATAGATTGGTGGGAAATTTACCCAGAACAGTGGCATCAAGTTTTTCCTTATCAATTCATTATCATGGAAGAGGGCGGGGAGAAACCTGGCGGATCTACTGGTTTATTTGGAAAAGTAACAAAAATGGCAGGGAAGGAAATTAAATCTTCTGACAATCCTCAAACGCCATTGGCTATGTATACATTACCGATACCGCCGCAAGCATTAAGTATGAGAATGGTATCGGCCTCTCAGGTAACACCAACTATAGGCGGAGTAGTTGAAGAAACTAGCGCAAACACGTTCTGGGACATATCTCTTACTGGTACAACTGGCACAGCTGTTGGCAAGGATGGCACTGTTGAGTCACAGCTAGCGCCATCATCAGAAGGTGGTTTTGGAGAAGCTAAAACTAGAGGTTTATTGGATACTGTTAAAAGTTGGATGTCAGGCAATCCTCCGAAAACTGCATCTAAATTTCGCGATATTATAAAAACTACGGGAGAAATGTCTGGTATCTTTGGTGCATTAAGCAGCATTACTAGTAAAATAGGATCTACAGTGGATCAAGTAGGTAAAATGGGAAGTGGTGCTGGCATTATGGGTAATATAGCAGGTGCGTCTGGAGCTTTGCAAAACGCACTACTACCGACACCAAATTATACAGCCTCTGCTGTTAATAGAACAAAAAACGGTTTCGCAGAAATTCAACAACTGCACAGATTCTTATTAGTTTACAGCAGGTTGAAAGGTGCATTTCCTGGTAAATATTTTTTAAAGTTCAGAATGTTAAAGACAAATCAGTCATGGAATTGCTCTGTTTCTGATTTCCAAATATCTCAAAACGCCCAACAACCGCATCTTTACAGATACTCAATACAATTAAAATGTTGGCAAATTGGTAATGCGGCTAGCGAGGATGCACTAACTGCGCAAGCGGCTGATAGATTTGGACCAAAAGGAGACTTAGCTCCAGTAAACATAATTTCATTAAAACAAGCATCAAATTTCCTGAAAAAAACTTTAGGGAATATCTAATATATTGTGGTGAAAAATGGCCGAATCTTATACCAATATGCAAGATTTAAAAATTGATTTGCAATTATATGTTAATTTGCAAGTTAGTGGACCGCTGGATTTGTCTTTATTTCCTGCATTAGCTAAGCAGCGGTATTCATGGATTGTTTCTAATTGGAATACATTGTATCCTGTTTTCAAAACTTACTCCAATGGCAATGAGAAGTTAGAATCCTCATTAGAGGATTTCGACTCTTCTGTGCAAGGATATAAATTATCAACAAATACAAACCCTTTGAATGCTTTGGAAAATGTAGATAAATTTAAAATGTATTCTGAATTTCTTTCTTTAATTGATATTAATGGAATAAGTATAACAGAGGCAGAAAAATCTCTCGTGGCGCTGGAACTCCAAAGGATCATAGGATTAACGATTGATGATTTTAGATCCATGCTTCAATTTATGAACGAAAGCATCGGTATCGTGTCTAGTTCTATTGGCTTATATGACGAAAGCGGTTTTGATTCACTGGATCTTCCAAGTGTATCAAGAGAAAAAGCAGCAACAATTAAGGACTTAGATTCAATTGGATCTATGATCGAAGCCAAAAAATATATTGAAAGTATTATAGTTTCATTGAAAACTGTAGTAGATAGGCCACCAAATTTATTGGAAATTGCTAACAGGAATATTGATAGCGGAACCGTTGCTATTAATACTGCCTATTATTCTGCGATAACCGTGCCGTTTATGATGTCCCTAGAGAATATGGCTAAAATGTATTTAGGTGATGGTAGTTTATGGTATGAGTTGGTAACAGTTAATAATTTACAACCACCTTATGTAGATGAAGTTGGGAAAAAATTCTTATTGGTCGCACCAGGAGCATTTAATAATCTAACAATTAGTTCCTCAGAAAAGAGCAATCTTCACGTCGGCGCTACGATATCTATTGGAAGCGTTCGTGTAAGAGAAGAAAAAAGATTTATAAATAAGATAAGTTACAACAATGACAACACTATGGTTTTATATTTATCCGGTAATGCAGATCTTTCAAAATTACAAAAAGACGAAGGAGCTTTTGTCAGGATTTATGCGCCTCACACGGTAAATAGTGGTAGTTTTATTAAAATTCCTTTAAATATTTCTTCTAACCTGTCGAATGGACTAACTCCGAAAAGTGATGAATTGCGCAGGCTAGATAACGCGCTTTTGAACTTTGGTGTTGATATTGCTCAGGATGACGTTAGCGGAGATTTGCTTATTTCCGCAAATGGGAATTTTACAATGGCGTATGGTTTAAAAAACGTGAGGCAAGCTGTTTCCAATATAATCAACACCGTTAAATCAGAATTACCATTTCATCGCAGTTATGGGCTGGATGATACTATTGGGACCAAGATGTTTGGACCAGGAGATATAACAACTGTTTTAAAAGAGGTAGTTGAAAGTTCAGTTAAAAAGGACAAAAGATTTACATATGTTAAAGTTCAAAATCTGGTTGTGATAGAAACAGGTATTTCCATGTTGTTGCATGTTAGAATACAAGGAAGTTCTCAGCTTATTCCTTTATCTTTCGCATAAATCAATTAATTAACTTTGTTGCATCATAGTCCATTAGGTGCTAAAATAATCCTAATGTAATGATATTTTTTATCTTGGGAGCTAAAATGGCATTTCAAGTTGAATTAAGAAGTCGCGAACAAATAATGGGCGATTTAGTCAGAGTTATATTAGCTAACACTGATTTGAACGATGTAGCGGCGGGATCAGATTTATCTGTGTTGCTCGAAGCTATCTCCTCGGTTATGTTTCAGGTATCTTTAGGTTCTTTAAAGATATTGGAAAATACCAATCTTGAATCTCTGGTGGGAAACGCATTAGATAAAAAAGCAGAATCAATAAGAATACCTAACACCATCGGCGGCGTTGGTCGTATTCCCGCTAGCCAATCTTCTGGTGTTGTAACCATCGGATCTCCTTTTACAAAAGTATCTACAAAATTTTATGCGGGTAAACCTGCGCCATTTGCTGGGTCAAAAACCCTTTATCTTGAGAATGGTTACGGGCTCAAATATAAGTCTGATGGGAGTTTAGTAACCTCAAAAAAACTTTATATAGGCCGAGGAACAGCTGATCGATATGAAGGACCGATTGAATATACAAATATTCAAAATCAGGGATCATTTTGGGTTGTAACTTTAGCCAAGCCTTTAACTAAAAACCATCTTTATGGTGATATTATTGTTTTAGCTCAGGGCGGCGACAGAATTATTAGCGCTGGAATGGCAGTTCAAACTGTTACATCTAGTGAATTACCATCAATTGTTTTTTCGACTACATCGTCAACTATTATTCCAGATGGTGAATCTGAAGCAGATGTGTCTGTTATTTGTACCAAATTTGGAGAAAGCGGCAATGCACTCGCTGGTTCTATCATCGTTCTCCCGAATCCTCCTTTTGTTGGCGCTACAGTAACAAATAAAACTGTATTTAAGAACGGAAGATCAACAGAATCAGATGAATCTTTGAGAAATCGTATCAAAAACTATCCTGCGACACTCTCTCGCGGAACAAAAATTGCAATACAAGCAGCTATAAAAGGTTTAACTGATCCCGAAACAGGAAAAACTATAACTAGTTCGGTTGTTGTAGATCCATCTGAGCAAGGTGATTCGTCTAAAGTTTATATTGATGATGGAAGTGGACTAGAGCCAACTTATGATGTCCAGCCATATGAGCTATTACTTAAAGCTGCTTCAGGGCAGGAAACTACATTCCAAACCGCACAATTTCCTGTAGCACCTGCAACTGCTATAGGTGCGGAATCCGGACCTTTTGTGTTAGTTGCTAATGAAGAGTTAGTAGTAATCGTAGATGGAATATCTGAAACTTATAGAGTAACGGCAAAAAATTATAATAACCTTAATGCGGTGACAGCTTATGAAATTGTTAGGGACTTTAATAGTCAGTCTAATATTGTCGGGTTCCGTACATTTGATGGTGGCAAGCGTGTTGTATTGGTGGACCTTTCGGGTTCCGCTGAAACATTATTGGTACAAAATGGAACAGTTCAAGAAAAACTTGGTTTCCCTGTTTCGGTAATTAGGCCCATTTTTCTTTATGAAAACTCTGTATTAAAAAGTTTCAAAGGATCGACTGCAACGCTTATAACAAATCCTTTCTCCTCATGGAATCCAACGGCAGGAGACTTTGTTGATAATTTGTTTGTAGTTGATGGCGTACCGCAATCAGTAACTATTGCAAGTTCAGATTTTGCTGAATATGACACAGACATTACTTCTGCAACAATAACTCAGTGGTCTCAAGTTTTCGCCAAGAAGGTCGCAGGTTGCAAATTCAGCGTCGCTGGAAATGTTATGATTTGCACGAGCAGGCAAGCAACAAGCGAAAATGGTACCCTTGAAGTACCTGAAAAAAAAGCAGATGGATCTGATGCTGGTTGGATAGGTGATGCAAAGATGTGGAAGCCATTAAACAATGGCGGCATTTTGTATTCTTCTGGTTCTACTAAAGATTTTAAATTTAACAGGTTTACAGGTGAGATACGTTTTATAAATAAACCGCCTGTGAATTCGACAATTGAAATAGGAACAAGAGAAACTAGAGCATCAATAGAATCATTCTCGACTCCTACTGGATTATTTACCCTATCGCCACTAACTGGAACTGTAGGCAATGCAAGATTTGTTGTTGGTTTTGATGGTGATTTTACTATTAGAGCTACTGGAATTTCTATCGGAGATAGTTTTTCACCAATAATTCCAGATCCAGTTAATGCTTCAAATATAATAAGAATAACCGCAACTTCTGAATACCTTCTAAAAAACGCACAGGTTGGGGATTACATTTATCTCATCAAAAATGAATCCATAAATTCTTCATGGGGGAGTTCGATTGAGGGTATTTATTTAATAAAAGCATTAGGTAATAATTTTTCTCCAAATGCATTAACATATCCGTCAGTGCTAACATCTGTGACAAGTGGATCAGATGTTGTCACGATAACCATGATAGACCATGGGTTTTCCGATGGAGCGAGAATTACAATATCCGCAACATCGGCTATAAATGGAATTTCCGCTATAGATTTATCTCAGGTTCTAGCTCCAATAACTATAATAAATAATAATAAATTTAGTTATGTAGCTGGAGCTGTGTCTCCGTCTAATTCTCCATTTCCCGAAACGACTGTTGCTGGTTATTTAGATTCTATTCAGTATGATGCTGACTGTTGGGCAGAATTTGAAATATCTTCTGAGCAACAAACAAGTTGGGCACCTTTGTTAGGATTCCCACAAAATTTAGATACAGAGAGTGTTTCTATATTTAAATCAGCCAGAGCAATTCCTCAAATTGTTGATTTCGGTCCGATTGGTGTTATCGATGTTGATGATATTATTTCGTCTATCAATTCTCAGATAGTTGGAGGCAAGGCTTATAAAATAAGTGGATCTAAATTTAAAATATCGTCAAATGATTGGAGTAATTCTGGAACCATTGGCATGTTATCGGTAATCTCAACAGCGACTACTTTATTCAACGAATCTATAAATTCATCGATGCAAAGTCACACCGCTTATTCATCATCTGGATATGTGCAAGGTAGTACACCTGTCGCTAAAATTAAAAATCAGAACGAAGATACACCAACATCAGCCAGTATAATATTCGAAAAAGATTTAATAGACATAACAACATCAGGGTTAGATCCTTCTATTGAATCAAACAGTTTAATAACTGAATATCCAGAAGGGTTTGAATCCATCTGGCTAACCGGAAAACAGTTTGCCTTGTCTGGAAGAGTTTATAATAATCAAACATCAACTCCTTATAGTGGATTTATGAGATCACGCGATGCAATACATCCACTCCAAACAAGTGACACCGCACAAACTTTGGCTAATAATCTTAATAGATATGCCAATTATTCGATAAGACTGAGAGATTTGCCTGTAGCTTTTGAAGACAAAGTTGTAGTTGAGATGGACCTCGATCCTATAAACAAAACCGTCTCGATCCCATTATACAAAAAAGCACAAATACAAGATATAGATGCTGTTACTGGCTCTGGTAAGGGTTCGGTAATCAGTTTTAGACTAAGAGATCCAGAGGATTTATATGCTCCAGATCCTATCAATTTCCCTTTAGTATTAATAGGAAGACCATTCTTTCATAACGAATCAGCATACAAATCTTTTGATTTTTCAGATTTTAAATTACTCACAAAATCTGTTGGCTTGTACAGAGAAGTTACAACACCCGCACTTGCCTCATGCGGACAATTAACAGCCATAGAAGCAAATCAGCTATTCGGCATAAAAGATGGTGACACTTTCACGATCAATGACGGCACAACTTCTGTGGTGTTCGAATTTGATAGTGACTCTTCTGTTGTGGGATTAAATGTTCCGGTGCTATTTAATGCTGGCTTAGCGGCGACAGGAAGCGTTACAACGATTGCAATGCTCCCAGGTGTGCTTCTTGATGAAGTAGACACGTTTGTTTTAAATGATGGTGTTAATGCACCAGTTACATTTGAATTCGATTCTGATGGCATCTATGTCGCCGGTAGAGTGCCTGTGACATATGTGCATGGAAATAAATCTTACGGATCATTAACTGCTTGGTTAGCTGATCCACTAAATGGAGTTAAAGATGGTGACACTTTTACCATCGGAGCTACAACATTTGAATTCGATGACAATGCGTCGGTAATATCTGGAAATACAGCTGTACCAATTTTGTCTATTTATAACTCATCCTTGGTTAGATCGTCAATGATTTCATCTATTAATGGTGCGTCTATTGGCGCAACAGCGTCTCCAGCAGCTGGAGATATGATTGATATTAATGCAGATGATTATGGTCCAGCGTGGGATTTAGTTATTACAGAAAATATAACCAATCTTTTTGTAACTCTTTATCCTGTCTCAATGACTGGCGGAATTGACAACGCCACTGACGTTACAATCGCAACCGCTATAATGACTGCGATTAATGGTGCGAGCAATTTAAATATTACAGCTAGCGTATTGTTGAATGTTGTTAACTTATCGAATGATTATTCTGGGACATCAGGCAACCAAATAATATCAGAATCAGTAGCCAGTGGATCTTCATTAACACCAATCGGAATGAGCGGAGGAACAGCGGATTCTAATGCTGCCACAATCAAAGCAGCAATGCTTTCATCTATTAATGGTGTATCTGGTTTTTCAGTAAAAGCATATTACGGTATAGCAAATCAAATAACACTTTCTAATGAAGTAGTTGGTTCGTTAGGCAATCAACCAATTATCGAATCAATATCAAACAGTGCAACATTGTCACCCGTCGGTATGGCCGGTGGTTCAGACTTATCTGCAAGTACACCGCGCTCATTAATACTTAGATCGGCTGCCTATGGTGGAACTTCTAAATTAAGTCTAAAAATTGTTCTGCCAACAGAGCCAAGCCAATCCGACATGGCAATTTCTCATATAAATGATTTTATTGACGGAACAGCTAGATGTAATATTATACTGACTCTTGCATCTAAAAGTGTTATTTTTGGATCTGTTATAAATTCTGGAACATATACTATTAGTTGCGTTCCATCAGGTAATTTATTCTTGTTGACTTTTACATCGCCATTCCTTAATCCTGCAGGACAATATCAAACAGGGAACGTATTAAGAGTGGGGGGCTCTGGTCAAATTAGTGGAGCATATTATATTACATCTGCCACGATAGGGCAAGTAAGTGTTCTATCTCCTGCAAACAATGGTATAACATCCTTGCTTTCATTTAATGCTAATCAGTTTCCATTAATGAGCTATCCAACAGAAGATAAAAAATTTACAGATATTGCCACTGTTATTAATTCTTATTACAGCGCTAATCCAATTGCCAGTGCAGAAGCTATTGGAGTTTACACAACAAATTATGTTAAACTGCCGTCTTATATATCACATACAGCGTCAACGCCATATACAGGTTCTGTTATGTCTGAAGCGCTTGTTCATCACGGTTTTGATTGTCATTTTGCTGGATCAGCTGGTATCTGGTTGTATGATTCTTCTGATGAGAATTTAAATAATATAAAGGCGACAGCTCAATCAATAGATGCCGTTTTCCCAACAATATCTGAAGCGGCAGGAACTACTTACTCTCCTATAGGAGAAGATGTAGTAATTGTACCTACAAATTCTAAAACAGTTCAAAACTGGTTAAATTTTAACGCCGTATCTTCATTGACAATTTTAGCAGAAACAATGGTTGTTAATTCCGCTAAAAATATTCAAATTGGGTCCAGGGAAGATGGTTCGCTTGGTGCGGTTAAAGTTACCGGAGTTACTGGGAATGCATTATCTACATTTGTTATAGGGAACGGAACGGACGATGATTTTTCATCTAAAATTAAAATATTAAGTGCTGATGCAAAATCTTTAATGCGCAATCAATTGGTTAAAATAGAGAATAATGTTGCTAGCGAAATACTCAGACCGTATCGAAAAGCTCCATCGGTGGATGAATTAACCACACACAATACAATAAATATTAACACATTCTTTAGGCAAACTAATTCAATTAAATATATAAGAAAAAATTTGAACAGCGCTAGAATTATTTTTTATAGGTTTGGTCAAGGTGAAGGACAAAGTGAACCTTTATCAATCGGAAATGCAATAGACATTACTCCTTTAGGTAACAGTATTGTAAAAATTCAGGCTACAGATATTGGCGTTGAGTTAGCAGCCAGAGTTGGTGACATGATGTATATAAGGCCGACCAACGCAGGGATGTCATACACATCACCATTCCTTTTAGAAGCCCAGTGCAAAGGATTGAGTTCTTCAACAGGAACAACTGATCCTAATACTGTAGAATATTTAGGCTACCCTGTTATCAAGGTTATAGACGATCAAACGATTCATATAATTGCCCCCAACATAACAACTCCAGATAGTGTTGTTCTGGTGAGTGACACTGATTTAGTGTTTATTCCTGCTATTTACAATGAGAAGAATATTAAAACCAATAAAGATGCAGGCTCAAAATTTGAGAATGTTATAAATTCCGGCAATCTTTATTATTTTATTAAAACCCTTGGTGGAAATCTTATTAGCTTGTGGGTATCTAACAGCCCTGACGAAGCAACTGACACAATGTTTTTAGACGATTTGTGTGTAAACACTGACGATTATATAACAATTGGTAACGGTTTTGATGCAGCAAACAAGGGGACATTTAAGATAATTGGAACAAATGGACGTAATCACATTATCTTCTACAATGAGAATGGCGGAAAAGATGAAATATTAGATACAAAAACACTCTCCTTGGGTGGAAGAGGGCAAAGAAATTGGAAAGTTGGCCCAATTAAAGAAGCAGGAAGGTCAATAAGAATAATTGATTCTGAATCAGTTAAAACTGGCGATAGAATAAGAATATCCACTCCAGCTATATTGACTTCACCTTGGTTCTCATCATTGTTCTTCGGGTCGTGGAATATAACTGGAATTGGTTATATTGGCATAACAGAAGCATATGGAACGCTTATACCTGTGGCAGCAGATAATGTTGGGATAGGCATTCGTCATGCTGATACATTCACTGTTGGTGATGGAGCGAAAGTATTAGTATTTGAATTTAGCACAAACGGATCTGTGTCAAATCCAACAAATATAAGAATTGATATTTCTCCAGTTATGTCGGCAACAAACGTAGGAAATGCAATAGTAAATACAATTAACTCACTTGGTTCTTTATTTTCGATATCAGCTGATATGAATCTTGGGGTCATAACATTGACTAATAGAAGAATGGATGGGACTGTTGATTTTATTGCCAATAACCAACCTAATAGCATTAATTATACTATAGTAGAAAATACCGTAGTAGCGACACTTTCTCCTGTTGGCATGATTGGTGCAGCACCAAATGATGGAGCCATAGCACCATACATTGATATAATTATGCCTAATGCGCCAGCTGATGTAACAGATCCGTACACTGGATATCCTATGAATAAGTTTCAAATATCTGGAAATGATTCTTCAGTGGGTTTTGTAGAAAAAAATCCTTTTAATGGATACAGATTAATTGGCGGACATAGTATAAATCCACAATATATTGAAGAATCAGACGTGTTTCTTGTTCCCAAAATATCAACAAGTAAAATGAGCGACACATTCGGAACGCAGCTGACTGGTATGTTTAAATTGGATTTTAAACAAAGGGCATTCCAAGGTATAGATGGTTACAAAGTATATGCCGGATTAGTAAGAGAAGCTCACAGAATCATAGACGGATTGCCGACTAACCCAATTTTATATCCAGGAACAAAAGCAATGGGGGCACCTGTTGAAGTGCTACCTCCTCTTGTTAAAACTGTTAAGATAAATATGCAAGTTAGACCAAAAGATGGAGTAACCATTAATTCAATTTCCGAGATTATTAAATCTACAGTAGCCAGTTATATAAATAGGCTTGGAGTTGGAAAACCAGTTATAATATCTGAAATAATAAGAGTTGTTCAAGGATTGCCAGGTGTTTACTCGGTAACAGTAACTAGCACAATACCTACCGCCACAGACGATCGCATAGTTGTTGGCGACATGGAAGTAATGCTCGTTCTTGATACCGATACAGATATAACAGTTGGATAACATTATGAATAGCGAAAATAATAAAATATTATAAATACGCCAAAGGTTATAGTTATGGCTGATATTAGAAATTATTTACCAGCACGCTTAAGAAAAGTTAATCAAAAAGTTAACCAAGCGTTTATAAAAGCTATCAATGAGCAAAACGAGAAACTTCTTGAACTAATACAAGCATGTATTGATCAGTTTTTTTTAACAACCGCAACAGGTAGATATCTTGTTCAATTAGGAGAACAAGAAGGCTTTGTTATGCCTCCTAATAGTGGTTTGGATATTAGCGCTTATCGTGTATTAGTTCCTTTAATGGTTTCATCCCCTAAGCAAATACGAAGAACTTTCGAAGAGGCCATTGAGGCGTTCTACACTTCAGATAAAACACGACCATCTATAACTGCTTCTTTTTATGCTCCCTATAATCTAATAAGCGGCGATGACTTGCATATAGAAACAGAAAAAGGAATAACTAAAATATCTATCCTAAGTGCCAATGTTTCAGATATAACTAATATAAGTGCTAGCGAACTTTCTGCTATTATAAACTCAACGCAATCAAATATTTTTGCGGACAATGTTGAAGATAGGTTAACTGGACGCAACTATCTTAGACTTAAAAGCACAACTGTCGGAACAACGTCTTTTATCAGGATTGTTGGGGGAACCGCTCAAAATATTTTGAAATTTCCAAATACAATATTAACAGAACAAGAAGTTGGAACTCAGTGGGTGTTTTCAAAACCGCAAGCATATTCTGATGTTATGACCATAACATGGACTGCTGGCACAAACCCTAAATTATACTTAATCCAAAAAGGCGATGTATTAACCATAAGAAACCTACCAGATTATTTAACTGGGCCATATGGTTCTGATGTTTCACTTAAAGGAAGCGAAGATAACTCATCAGCTATTATAGCTTTACATACAACTAATGAGCAGATGGATATGTACGTGGCATCTGATACAGGCCATGGATGGTTATGGAATGGGTCAATTTTCGTTGACGTTGGCGCATTACAAAGTCTTGCTGCCGGATCTTATGAAATTATAGAAAGTGGTTATGATTATGTTGTTGTGAGAAATTCTATCTTCCCAATAACGTCTTTTATGTTAAACCAACCAGAAGACAATACTCTTTTTTTTACAAGCCAAAAAAGGATAAGTATTTATAATAACAAAGAGTATGGATTGGCCAGTGAAGTTGAAGCCGGTGTTGCAACTATTACCGTTCCAGCAATACCTCCTCTATCCAAACGCTTCCTAACTGGATCTTCTCATCTACATGGATTACAATTACCAGTTCTTTCTTTTACTAGAAATTCATTAACCGTGGAGTGCTCTCAAGAAAAAGACAAGCCAGTCGGATTAAACCAATTTGTTCTCTCTAACATAAGAATGATGTACAATTTCAGAAAAGCATACTACAAAACCGTATATGTAGACTCATCTGTCAATCCTATTTATGCGGTCCAATCGAATGATGATGAATATAGTATACTGCCATTTACATTTCCAGTATTAATAGGAGAAGATTCTATTCACTGTGAGGTCAATTCTGACGAACTAATAATAGGATTTACATATCCTCATGGTCTATTAGAAGGATGGGGTTTTACATTATCTGATGTAAATACAATAGGTAATTTAACATCTTCAATGATCAATAAAGAATTTATAACTAATAAGGTTATCTCCCCTTATTATATAGTATGCAGTATGAGAGAAAATTCTGGTATAAACATAGGTTTACCAATTTATTTTAGTGGTGTCGCGTTTGGTACATTTAATATTTATAGATATTTGTCTGTGTTGGATGATGGTTCTGATTTTTATCTTGAATTTCCAGATGAAATTGCTGTTATTGCTTCTGGATTAAAAATTGGCACAACATTTGTTATTCAACCTGATTCTGGTACTGACGTCGATTTATTTTACGCTGACGCCATTAAACACAGGAAATTGCAGGTAAAATCTATAATTGATAACAAAGTTAATATTATTACTGGTCTAGGATCTGGAACAACTGGTGCTGTAATTTTAAATGCGTCTGGAAATAGATCTGCAGATTTTGGTGGAACTAATTCGAAGTATTATTTCGATCAAAACAGTAATTGGAATATTAACAATGCCATGAAAAATCTTACCGTATGTTTTTTGGATTATACAAAACCAAAAAATGCATCATATGTAAGTAGTTATTTATATGATCCCACCGGATCTCAAACATTGCACACACTATCAAAATATATAACGTATTCTAGTGAAATAATTTTGCGCGGTAGTAATCCTGGGGTTATGTTTGTCGATAAGATATCTAATCTCGATGGTGGATTCACGTTCCCTTCTTCTGGAACTATGATGCTTGATTACGGAACAGACGATAAGGAAGGTCCAATATCATATTTGGCTGTGATAGACGGTGGTAATTCGTTTGTGTCACAGATTATTATCGACCCCGCATATCGATTTAAAAAGACTCACCAAAGTGGGGCTCAAATACAATATATCCATTCTAATGCACCTTATGTGCCATCTATTGATGGATCTGCGTATCCGGTTTATGTTACTGGGACTGCCCAAGCGCGTAATACGTTATTTAAATTACTAGAGGGGTTGGTTGCGGGTGGAATTTTCCTACAACCAGATATTTTATTTCCTGATATTAGATATTCAGATGAGTCCATAGCTCCGTTTGAATAATCCAATTTCAAAATTATTGATTTTAAACCTGATGATGGGTTTTAAAAAAATATAAAAATATAGAATATCTAATATATTGCACCTCGGCCTTTTCTCTGGTAAAATTGTATTTGTCGATAATTATCCGAGTTAAGAGGGTTATTATGTCTTCACTGAGTAGAGTTAATTTTGTAGCTCAACAAAGACTGGATTTACAGCACCTTCTGGCTGCTGAATCATATACTGCTTTCGATTTTAGGGCTTTGATTAGCGCCTTTACTGGAAGCAAGCCATTTGTTTTATCGGGGTTTGAGGTTGTTGGTAAAACAGGGCTATCCATAATCGTGAATGTTCAGAATTCTTTGACTTTCAATCCTTTAGATGGAAATGGTAGTTTTTATAAGGGTTTGCCCGAAGATGACCAAATAATAATAGAATTGCCTGCACAGCAAGAAAATTTGTTTATTGAAGGAATGTTCATAAATGAGACCCAAAGTCCTGTAAATACAGCACAATGGGACCCATTAGCTCTTACTGGCGAAGATGTTGCTGGTACTGAGTTTAGTGCATCTATTAACAGCCAAGTTGTAATGAAGCTTGTTATTTCGGTTAATTCTGTGGGTTTTACTGATGGCGCTATTCCTATATTAAGAGCATCTACTGATGGCAGTAATGTAACAAATATGATTGATTGTAGGCCAATGCTTTTCCGCCTTGGTTCTGGTGGCGTCTCCCCCAATCCTGCAAATAAATTTGCATGGGGAACAAAAAGAAGAGAATCTGTTCCATCTGGAACAGGAATTGGTGATGAATCAAATAGTCCATTTATGGCAAAGGATTTATCCGGAGCCCTTAATGATAAGGCATTAGGAACATTTAAGCAGTGGGCTGACGCAGTAATGACCAGAATTTGCGAGATTTCTGGATCGTCACTTTGGTATACCTCAGACGTTTCTCCTAATAATCCATTATATGGTTATATAACTGGTTTAGACATTCAGCGTATTGCTCTTGATTCTGATTTTGGACACTCCATACAACCAAGTGAAAATGTTACAATTAAATGGGTAAGACAAGATCCAACACAACCAATAAACGAGAGTACAAATCCTTTATTACTTACTGCAGAAGGCCCAGACGGAATTGATGATATTTCTGTCATGTCATGGCAAGTTAATTATGGCTCTGTTTCCTGGGAGTTGGGTGGAGAATTTATCAATAATTCACCTGGAGGCAACAGGCGCTACAAGACTAGACCTTACGCAAGTCCAAATAGGATTTTTGAATCTCCGTATATTGTAAATAATGGAAATCTTTATTTATTGCTCGAAAGAGATGTAGTTCCTCCTCTTTCTTCTGGTAATACTGTGAAATGGGCATCGTCTGCCTCATATCCATCTGCCCCAGATGCAACAAAAGTTATATCTGGTGTTACTGGGGATTTTACTGGTATTGCCATTGGTGATTGGGTAAGAAAAGCATCTGAAGGTTTTAGTCAATATTATAAGGTAGCATCATTCTCTAACGGATTAAACACTACAGGGGATGTGGCAGATAGTTCTGTTGTTGCAATTGTTGTTGATAGGTCGATAGTAACAGGCGCTTCCGTTGAAGAGCTGATGTATTTCAGGGCAAGATATGATGCATCTGATTTGTTTGGAGATAATGTACTTAATGAATATACCGCAAGAGATTCTAATTATTATTGGCTAGGAAGAAGAGTTGATAATACTTTTATTTTTAAGGGTTTTGGGAATTTATCAGAAGGCGAAGAAGTAGTAATTGAAGATGACAAATCAATTACAAATTCAACTAGCGAACCATTATTATTAAAACATGCCAAAGATGCTGTTTATAGTTCTTCTAACGGCTATTCGATAAGAGCGGGTACTACTGGAATTAAGTTAATCACAGTCAAAAAAAGAAAACGAGATAACTTAATTTATACTGGCTCGGGTACTGATAACACTGATGGTTTTATTGAATATTATATTAACGCTCCTGTTGGTTTAATGTCTGTGGATGACGGATTGTGGATTAGATTAAGTGATTCAGTAGGTGGTCAACTTATAAGTAATCCTGTCGTTATTGATACAGACGATTATCAAAACCTTGATATAATTACTAATTGTTGGGAAGTGAGATCAATGGCGGACAATCCATTGAGAAACTTTGACAACAAAGATGTACACCTTGTGGCACGCAGAATAGTTTTGGCTGATGGAGTAACACCAGCACTTCATTTTGTTGACGGCACTATAGTAGATATCTATGGAATGGTTGTAGATCATTACCAACATTTTAACAAAGACGTTAGAATAAAAAATGATGTTTTTCTAGAATCAAAAGCAGCTAAGTCTGTATTATTTATAGATCAGAACTTTGCTCCTGTCGATGGTGACCCTACTACAGGAAACGGAAGAATAGACGAAGATAATGTTAGTTTTAATTACAACAAATCTGCACAAGAGTTAAAACTTTTTAATAATATATTTGGTGTAAATTACATGAATGTGGTTTCACCAATAGATCAGCAGTGGTGGGTTGGATTAAGTAATCACACTCTGACAATAGGAGATTCTAACTCATCTATAAACATTCCTGGTAACTTAACTGTTCAAGGAAGTCAAACAATTATTGGCGAAAAGAATTTTATCAGTTCTGATAAATCAATTACTCTTGGTGTTGGTAATGGTTTGTACGGTGGGGGCGGATCGGGGTTTCAAGTTGCAGATAATACTCTTAAAATCTTGTCTGCACAAACATATGTGGGTGAGATATATATAGATGTCACACCACAAACAGACCCTAGTTATGCAACTGATCAACTTGTCGGGCTTGTGTCTGCGGTTGATTTAGACGATATCACTTCTGGTGAGATGTCTAATGTTTACAAGATGAAAGTTACTGGACTGGCTGCAGGCGATATCCAAAATATGGGATCGGGTGTTTATCGTATTTGGACAAATGGAACAGCGACAGCAAGTGTTGTTCATACGTATACTACAATAAATAGTCCAATACAAGTTTTTGATTTATTAAGCGAAATTCATTTATCAACCAGTTCCACTACTGAAAACGGAATGACCAGCTGGTCTTTTGGAGTTAAGCGTAATCCTAATTTGGTTAATCCAGGAAACGAAGGAACTATCCATGCTATTCTAACTCCGTACGAATCTTCTGTAAGCGCCCAGGATTTTTTAACTATTCCTAAAGGTAGACAAGCTAATTTTGAACGAATGAGAATTCCATATGCTTGGGAAGATGGTGTTGGGCCTAGTGGGTCTGATACAACTTTTGATTTCACCGATAGATTATATTGGGATTATAATACATTCACGTTTCGTATTTATGGAACATTACAACTAAAAGGTAATTTTTTACCAGAAGATGATAATCTTTATGATTTAGGATCTACTTCTTATCGATGGAAAACTATTCATGTTGGCCCTGGTAGTTTTGTTTGTCATAACGATAATACCAATACAAACTGGGTAAGCATGAGCTTTAGTGGCGTATTAGCTCAAATTACAACTAACCCAAGTACGGATTTGTTATTAAGATCTGCGAACAATAATCAATTTAAATTATTTTCAGATGGTCGTGGTAGTTTTGGTCTCCTGGATGCAAGTTCTGGAAATTCAGATGTTATTTTTGAATTCGGAAATAACGCAACAGGTAATATATTAAATGGAACAAATCAATACGGTATTCTAGTTAACAGTAGATTGGGTTCTTCTTCGGCTTTAGCCATTAATTCTTTCTTGGGTATTTCTGGTATAATATCTGGAGGTTCTAACCAGTTCGTAAGAGGAATATCAATTCATAATCCAAGTTTGATTGCTGGATCTATTGATGAATATGTCGGGATTGATATTGATGATCTTAGCGTCGGTTTGGCGCTGATTGGTATTAGAAGTGACATGGGAAAAGCCACAGATAAGTGGTTTATATTAAGTTCCGGTTTAGCTTCTTCTATGCACCTTGGTTCTTTTGGTATAGGTCAAACAAGCCAGTCGATTATTGAAAACTATCGTTTGGCGATCGGAACAACAAGCGACACAACAACAGCAGGTGGAATTTTACTTGGCGGTGATGTTGAATTATTTAGAGCGGCTGCAAACGTTCTTCAAATTAACGATAGCGTAAGCATATTAAATATATCAGCGATAGGAACTGCTGGACTGTCTTCTGACTCTGCGTTATATATAGCCGGTACACCTAGTGTTCTTACTGGATCAGATACATATGGTATTAAATCTTTGATAATACCTCCGGCAGCAAGCATAAACTCCTATAAATCTTTTTTTACAAATACAAATTCTCCAGCATTTCTTGTACCTACATTGATGTCTGAGTTAGTGGGATACGAATTCAACGGTGCGACACTAAATGCAAACGCATCTGTAACCACAATAACCGCATTTAAAGCTTTGGATGTGTCTGCTTCGGCGTCCAATAGAATGGCCTTTCATTCTTTAATGACTGCGGGAAGTGGTAAATGGGGTATTTATGAAAGTGGTGGTGCAAGAAATTATCTAGCCGGTGGATTGGGTATTGGCGAAAATAATCAAACAATTTTAAATAACTACAGATTAGTTATCGGTAATGATCTTGATGATACACCAGCAGGTGGAATTTTGCTTGGCGGTGATGTCAATATTTACAGAGATGGTACAGATTCTTGGAGAACTGACGATCATTTTACAGTCGGAGGCGTTGCAACATTTGAATCCGAAATAGAATTCTATGAGCAGTTTGCAATTCCGACATCACCTACAATGGGTATGGTTAAGGTATGGGCCGATACTTATGGCGGTTTGTACTTACGTACAGGCGATGGCGATGTTAATGCGGTAGCATGGTCTGATGGTAATCTTTATCATGAAGATATTGATGTTGTTTTAGCTCCATCTGGTAATAATAAGGCGGCGCCATATATCTCTCCAACGACAGTTGTAATACCTAAAGATAGACAACATCAAGTTGGACAGTCGTTGAATATATCTGTAAGTACTGGATCTGCCTTGGTCACAGTTAATAAACGTTATCATGGTTTGATTAATGGTGATTTAGTAACGGTTATAACTAGTGGTGCTGTTGGGGGAATTTCTGCTTTAAATCTTAGTGTTACTGGGGCTGTTGTTTCAGGTGTTACTTTGCACACATTCCAATATAATGCTTTAGCCCCTGCACTGGGTGGTGCTACAGGTTCTTTGGATCTAGTAGAATCTTCTACTTGGCAAAGGAAGTACATAGTTGGATCTAACGAATTAAAATTATTACTAAATGGTAAGATGCTGATTTTAGGTCAGGATTATTTGGAAGTTGGTTTGCCAAGAACTGTTTCTAATTCTGTAACATGGCTTATTGACACAGTAGTTGGAGATTTAATAACATATCGGATTGATGTTAATAACGGTTTGATGATATTAAATCAAAGCGGTAGTGCATCGTTACAATCTGCTTATTCTGTTGGATCAACAATAACAGTTACAACTGGATTCCCGATGGTCATAAATGGCGCATCTGGTAAATTACTACATGTTGCTGGTGATGTGCAGATTGATGGTGTATTAGATCCAAAAGCAGTAACTTTTATACCTCAAAGTTCTAGCCCAATATCTTTAACAACTTGTGGTCTTTGGGCTAATTCATCAGGTGATTTGATGTTCCAAGCAGGAGACTCGTCACCTGTTATAAATATAACTGAGACTCTTTCAGTTGTGGATGAATTGGTAGTACCATCAACATCATTACAAAATGGTGAATCTTTTGTGTTAATCAAAGGTTCCCCTGTGTATGTTAACGCTTCTGGACAAATATTATTACCAGATGTATCTTATGAATCTAAATCGCTGACTGTTATAGGTTTAACTAAGGATAATATTAATGTGGGTTCTGTTGGGGAAATCATAACCAATGGTTTATTAAAAATTGTTTCTATTTCTTTTAATTTTGGCGATGTTTTGTATGTGGCAAAAGATGGCAGTTTGACGAACATTAAACCAAGTATTGGTATTGGTGGTTTTAATGCGTTGGATTATGTTGTTAAAATCGGCGTCGTAACTAAAAATCAAACAAATCCATTGCTTAAAGATATTGTGGTTAATATTCAAATAATAGGTCAATTATAAAGGAGAAAATATGTTAGAAAAACAACGTGTTGTTAATTTAGATCGAATGTCAATTGAAGAAGCTGACCGCATAGGTGATAAAATAGGTATCAGAATCCGTGCATTTATAGATGATGCCTGTGACAAGGCAAATAAGCTTTTAAATATATACGGATTAAGGATAAAAGTTAGTTTTTTGATCGAGAAAATAGAAGAATCTGTGGTTTCTTCTGAAGAAACCCAAAATTAACACAAACAGGAGAATCAAAACATGGCAGTAATTCAAGTTTTAAGCAGATTGATTGACGGAGTGGTGCGTAACGTCAATCTTTCTAAAAACACATTACACGTCGATGCGCTACGTGTAGGAACAGACTCAGAATATGTAGATATCACTAAGAGTGGATATGAGGCAGTTGCAGCTGATGCATCAGCTGGTGCAGCACATGCCGACATTACTTCTGGAAACCCACATGCCGTTTCAAAATCTGATGTTGGTTTAAGTAATGTTACTAACAATGCACAGGTTAAAGGTTTGGCCTCTGGAACGACATCTGGTAACTTAGTTGCCTTTGGCGCTGATGGTTATACAGTTGCCGATAGCGGATCTAAACCTGCTGATTTTGAACCTGCGAATTCAAATATACAATCTCACATTTCATCAACTGAAAACCCACACTCAGTTACAAAAACTCAAGTTGGTTTAGGTAATGTTACTAACGATGCCCAGTTACCATTAGCTGGTGGTTCAATGAGTGGTTTTATAACACTCCATGCTGACCCAACAAGTGCATTACATGCAGCAACAAGACAATATGTTTTATCTCAAGTAGCGGCTGCAGGAACTGCAGCTGAGTGGCAAGAATCTG
>Ga0105105_10000246_pt1 | contig 24885 bp, 25 predicted proteins | sample PPLLaktember2015_4_FD_79108 | JGI IMG/M metagenome (GOLD analysis project Ga0105105, IMG submission 79108) | Freshwater sediment microbial communities from Prairie Pothole Lake near Jamestown, North Dakota, USA - PPLs Lake P8 Core (1) Depth... | ecosystem: Environmental > Aquatic > Freshwater >...
CAGCGCCCAGGACAGCGGCGATCGGAACATCGTCGTCGATGCTCGCGCGGCCGTCCGCGAGCCGCAATCGGACTGACGACCTAGGCGCGACGGGTCGGGACGCCCCTCGCGGACGGGCGCGCCCGCCCGCGGCCCGTCCGCCGCGGCCGGTCGCGGCCTCGCCGGACCTCAGCGCGCGAGGGCCGGCAGCACCCTGACCGCGTTCGCCCCGGTCGCTGCGATCGCGTCCTCGATCGCCATGCCGCGCAGGTCGGCGAACACCGCCGCGATCCGCGGCAGTTCGGCGGGTTCGTTCCGCCCGCGCCAGCGCCACTCGGGCGCGATGTCCGGCGCATCGGTCTCGAGCACCACCGCGTCGAGCGGCACCGAGGCGGCCAGCCGCCGGATCTGCAGCGCGCGCGGATAGGTCATGGCACCGCCGAAGCCGAGCGCGAAACCGAGCCCGGCGAAGGCCGCCGCCTGCTGCGCGCTGCCGTTGAAGGCATGAGCGATGCCACCGACCGGCCTGAAGCGACGCAGCTGCTTGAGCACCGCATCCTGCGAGCGCCGCACGTGGAGGATCACCGGCAGTCCGAACGCCACGGCGATGCGCAGCTGCTCGACGAAGAAATGCTCCATCCGGGCACGGTCGAGCCCCGGCACGAAATGGTCGAGGCCGACCTCGCCGATGCCCGCGAAGCGGGGATCGCCGACCGATGCGGCGACGGCGCGGCGGAGCACGTCGAGATCGGCATCGACGGCGCGGTCGACGAACATCGGATGGATGCCGAGCGCGTAGCGCACCGTGTCATGACGCTCGGACAGCGCACGGACGGCATCGAAGTCGAAGGCACCGACGGCCGGCACGACGATCCGGGCGACCCCGCCCGCGACGGCCCGGTCGACGACCGCGTCGCGATCCGCGTCGAACTCGGACGCATCGAGGTGACAGTGGGTATCGACGAGCATGCCGCCGCGCCGCGCGCCCGCCTCAGGCCGGGCCGAGCCGCCCTTCGCGCAGCGCGAGCACGCGGTCCGCACGCCCGGCCAGCTCGAGGTCGTGGGTGACGACGACGAACGCGGTCCTGCGTTCGCGGCTCAGACGCTCGAGGAGATCGAACATCAGACGCGCGGTGCCCCGGTCTAGGTTGCCGGTGGGCTCGTCGGCGAGCACGCAGACCGGATCGGTGACCAGCGCCCGCGCGAGCGCGACGCGCTGGCGCTCGCCGCCCGACAGCATCCCGGGCAGGTGCTCGAGACGCGCCGACAGCCCGACCTCGCCGAGCATCGCGGCCGCGCGGCGGCTGGCCTCCGCGTTCGGCATGCGGCGGATCCGCAGCGGCATCGCCACGTTCTCGAGCGCGGTGAACTCGGGCAGCAGGTGATGGAACTGGTAGACGAAGCCCAGCAGCCGGTTGCGCGCATCGCCGCGCTGCGCTTCGGTCATCCGGTCGAGTCGGGCGCCGGCGAGGGTGACCTGGCCCTCGCTCGATGCGTCCAGCCCGCCGAGCAGGTGCAGCAGCGTGCTCTTGCCGGAGCCGGAGGCACCGACGATCGCCACCCGCTCGCCCCGGGCGACATCGAGATCGACGCCCTGCAGCACCGACAGGCTCGCCGAACCGGATTCGTATCGCCGCACGACGCCCCGGCACGACAGGACGGGCCCGTCGCCGTCCGCATGGGCGGCGCGTGCCGCGGCCTCGCCTTCGCGCACCGGCTCATTCATAGCGCAGCGCCTCGGCCGGCCGCACGCTCGCCGCGCGCAGGCTCGGATAGATCGTCGCCGCGAACGCGAGCACGCTCGAGGTCAGTCCGATGGTGATCACGTCGGACCAGTGCAGGTCGCTGGGCAGGTAGCTGATGAAGTACACGCCCGAGGGCAGCACCTGGAAGCCGAACAGACGCTCGATCGAGGCGACGACCGGACCGACGTTCAGCGCGAGCAGCGTGCCGAGGGTCACGCCGATCAGCGTGCCGAGCAGCCCGACGAGCGCGCCCTGCACGACGAACACCGCCATGATCGAGCGCGGCGCGGCACCGAGCGTCCGCAGGATCGCGATGTCGCTGCGCTTGTCGGTCACGGTCATCACGAGCATCGACACCAGGTTGAACGCGGCGACCGCGACGATCAGGGTGAGGATGATGAACATCATCCGCTTCTCGATCTGCACGGCGGCGAACCAGTTGCGGTTCTCGCGGGACCAGTCGCGCGCGAAGAGGCTCGGATCGAGCGTGCGCATCAGCTCGCTCGCGACGCGCGGGGCCTCCTGCATGTCGTTGGTGCGCAGGCGCAGCCCCGAGACGCCCTCGACCCGGAACAGCTTCGCGGCGTCGTCGAGGGCGGTCAGCACCAGCGTCGAGTCGTACTCGAAGTGGCCGGACTCGAAGACCGCGACGACCGTGAACTGGCGCACGCGCGGCACCACGCCCGCCGGCGTGACGGTGCCCTGCGGCGCGATCAGCGCGATCCGGTCGCCGAGGTCGACGCCGATCTGGCGGGCGAGCACGCGCCCGATGGCGATGCCGAATTCCCCGGGCACGAGATTGTCGAGGCGGCCCTGCACGATCTGGGTGCCGAGGTCGGAGACGTTCGGCTCGAGCGCCGGATCGATCCCCCGCACCAGCACGCCCCGCACGCTGTCGTCGCGAGTGAGCATCGCCTGCCCCGCCACGTAGGGGGCTCCGGAGACGACGCTGGGGTTGGTGCGCGCCTGGGCGAGCACCGCGCTCCAGTCGAGCATCGGCTTGTCGGTGGCGATCACCTCGATGTGGGAGAGCACCGACAGCATCCGGTCGCGGACTTCCTTCTGGAAGCCGTTCATCACCGACAGGACGACGATCAGCGCGGCCACACCGAGCGCGATGCCCGCCACCGACAGCGCGGAGATGAACGAGATGAATCCGTTGCGGCGGCCCGCACGGCGTCCGCTGAGCGTGTAGCGCAGGCCGACGGCGAGCTCGAACGGTACGTTCACGGGCGGTGTGTGCGGGTAGGGAACGGACGGCGGAACGGACGGCAGATCGGACAGCAGATCGGAGCCCGATCGCCCGTCCGGCGGCAGGGACGGCGCAGTGTGCCACAACCCCATCCGGGCCCTTCCGCCGCCCGGCCCGTGGCGGCGGTCGGGCGCATCGCGCCGGTAGAATGTCCGGATGGATGCCCGCCCCCGCGCGCACCGGCCGCCTCGATGAGCGCGCCCGCGCCCACGCTGCTGCTGCCCGCCGCGCTCGCGGACCCTGCCTGGCTCGGCGCCGACCGGATGGCCGGGCTGGCCCGCGAGCCGGGCTGGAGTGCCCTGGCGCGCCGATCGCGCACGATCGCCCAGGCCGGCCCCGAGGACCGCCCCTCGTCCGACCCCGGTCACGAACGCTGGCTCCGCACGCGCCTCGGCCTGCCCGCGGACGCCGCCCTCGCCGCCTGCGCGGCACTGGCCGACGCGGCGCCGCAGGCGGCCTGGCGGCTCGACCCGGTCCATCTGCACGTGGGCCGCGATCACCTCGTGCTGACCGATCCCGGCGCGCTCGCCCTGGACGAGGACGACGCCCGCGCGCTGGCCGATTCGATCGCCCCGCTGTTCGTCGCGGAGGGCCTCGCCCTGGAGGTGCCGGGTCCGACGCGGTGGTACCTGCGCGAGCTCGATCCGGCACGCCCGCTCCGACTGGTCACGCGGCCGCTGGCGGGTGCGATCGGCCGCAACATCGACGCCTGGCAGCCGACGGGCGACGACGTGCGGCGCTGGCGCCGACTGGTCAACGAGGTCCAGATGACCTGGCATGCGCATCCGCTCAACGCCCGGCGCGAGTTCGCCCGCCAGCCCACGGTCAACAGCCTGTGGATCGAGGGTCGCGTGCCGCCCGCCACGCCGGGTGCGCGGGCCGCCGCCCGACTGGCGGTTCGCGACGACGATCGGAGCCGCGAGCCCGACACCGGCGACGATCGGACCCTCGATCTCGACACCGGCGACGGACACCTCCTCGTCGACGACCGTCTGCTCGCCGCGCAGCTCGCGGGCGATCCGCAGCAGTGGGCCGAAGCCTGGCGGGCACTCGACGGCACGGTGTTCGCGGCGATGGCACGGGCCGAGGGGCCCTGGCGCACGGGCGCGCGCCTGGTGCTCGCCGGCGATGCCGGCTGGCGCGAGATCGGCGTCGCGCCGCGCGCCGACTGGCGCTTCTGGCGACGCGCGGATGCGGCCGCACTGCTCGCGGAGCCGTCTGCCGCACGGTCGGCGACGCCATGACGCCCATGACCCGAGTCCGCGCCGGATGATCCCGGCACCGCGTCTGGCGCTGCGCCGCGTCGATCCGAGGGCCCTCGCGAACCTGACCGCGGCCGGCGTCTCGCCCCTGATGGCCCGCCTGTACGCCGGTCGCGGCGTCGAAGGCGCTGCGTCGATCGGCGGGGGACCGGCGGACCTGCTGGCGCCGCAGGCCCTGCGTGGCGCGGCCGAGGCCGCTCGGCTGCTCGCCGACGCGATCGCCGCCCGCCGCAGGCTCCTGATCGTGGGCGACTACGACTGCGACGGCGCCACCGGCGTCGCGGTCGGGGTGCTCGGGCTGCGGATGCTGGGGGCGGTCGTCGACTATCTCGTGCCCAACCGCTTCGACCACGGCTACGGCCTGACGCCGGAGATCGTCGACGTCGCGCTCGCGCATCCGCGCCTCGGGCGCCCGGACGTCCTGATCACGGTCGACAACGGCATCGCGAGCCTCGAGGGCGTGGCCCGGGCTCAGGCGGCCGGTCTGCAGGTCGTGGTGACCGACCACCACCTGCCCGGCCCGACGCTGCCCGCGGCCGACGCGCTGGTCAATCCGAACCAGCCCGGCTGCACCTTCCCGAGCAAGCACCTGGCCGGTGTCGGGGTGATGTTCTACGTGCTGATCGCGCTGCGGGCCGAGCTGAGGACCCGCGGGGCATGGGCCGGGCGCAGCGAGCCGGCGCTCGCCGAGCTGCTCGATCTGGTCGCGCTCGGCACCGTCGCCGACGTGGTCCGGCTCGACCGCAACAATCGGCTGCTGGTCGCCGCCGGACTCAAGCGCCTGCGAGCCGGCCGCGCCCGCCCCGGCCTGCTCGCCCTGCTCAGGCTGGCCGGCCGCGAGCCGCGCGAGGTCGGCAGCCTCGACCTGGGCTTCGCGCTGGGGCCCCGGATCAACGCCGCGGGCCGGCTCGCCGACATCTCGCTGGGCGTCGAGTGCCTGCTCGAGGACGACGCGGCGCGCGCCGATGCGATCGCGCAGCAGCTCGACGACATCAACCGGGAACGCCGGGAGATCGAGACCGACATGCGGGACGAGGCGCTGGCCGACGTCGGCGAACCGGACCCCGAGGGTCGCACCCTGGTCGCGTTCCGGCCGGGATGGCACCAGGGCGTCATCGGCCTGGTCGCCTCGCGGCTCAAGGACCGTCACGGCCGCCCCACGCTGGCGCTGGCCCGGGACGAGCGGGTCCCCGGCACGCTGAAGGGGTCGGGCCGATCGATCCCGGGCGTGCACCTGCGCGACGTGCTCGACCTCGTCGACCGCCGCGCACCGGGGGTGCTGATGCGGTTCGGCGGCCATGCGATGGCGGCGGGTCTGACGATGGCCGAGGAGGGTCTTCCGCGCCTGTGCGAGGCGTTCGAGTCCGCCGTCCGGGAACTCGCCGACCCGGCGTCGTTCTCGCCGGTGCTCGAGACCGATGGGCCGCTGGCCCCGGAGGACCTCAACGCCGGCACGGTGGCCGAGATCGACCACGAGGTCTGGGGCCAGGGGTTTCCGGCGCCGCTGTTCGCCGATCGCTTCGAGGTGCTGTCCCAGCGGCTGGTCAAGGACCGTCACCTCAAGCTGGAACTCCGTCTGGGCAATCGCAGGGTGGCGGCGATCGTCTTCGGCCGGACCGAGCCGGTCGGACGCGACGCCCTGCTCGCCTACCAGCTGCAGCGCGACACCTGGCAGGGCGCCGACGGCGTGTCGCTGATCGTCAGGCACTGCGCCTGAGGCACTTCGACACAATTCGGCCGCCCCAGCGCGGATCCGGCGTGACTTTTCTGGTCTTACGGCGGCGGCACTTCCCCTAGACTCGCCGCATGGCTGCCTCGCTCTACCTCAAGCACTTCTCGCTCACCGGCGCCCCGTTCCCGGTGACGCCCGATTCCGACGCCTACTACACCGGCGGCACGCGGCGCGCGACGGTGGAAGCCGCCCTGCACGTGCTCCGCAACGAACGCGGAATCGTCAAGATCGTCGGCGAACCCGGCACCGGCAAGACGACCCTGTGCCGTCACATCGGTCGGGCCCTCGGCCGTCAGTTCACGGTGCTCTACACCTGCGACCCGACCCTGGCGGGCGATCAGGTCTGGTTCGCGCTCGCCGACGCGATGCGCCTCGAGGTCAGCCGCGAGGACCCGGATGACGCCGCCCTGCGCGTGCGCCGCCGCCTCGGCCAGCTCCACGACGCCGGCCGTCCGGTGGTCCTGCTCCTCGACGAGGCGCATGCGATGCCGCCGGAGACGCTCGAGCAGATCCGACTGCTGTCGCAGCGCGACGTCGGCCCCGAGACCTTCCGCATCGTGCTGCTCGGGCCGGAGGAGCTCGACCACAACCTCGCGCTGCCCGGCATGGACGCCCTGCGCTCGCGGATCGCCCACAGCGTGCGCCTCAAGCGCCTGACGCTCAGCGACGTCTCGGAGTACCTGAACTTCAAGATGCGTGCCTCCGGCTGGGCCGGCGACCCGGTGTTCGCCGGTACCGGCGTGCGCGCGATCGCCAAGCTCTCGGGCGGCGTGCCCCGTCGCATCAACGTGCTGGCCGACAAGTCGCTGCTGGCGGCGGCGATGGCGCGCCGTCACACCGTGAGCGCGCGCGACGTCGCGGCCGCCGCGGCCGAGGTGCGACTCTCGCGCAGCGGCAACGGCCCCTCGCGCTGGATGATCGGTGCCGGCGCGTTCGCCGCCGGCGTGATCGTGACCGCGCTCGTCGGCACGGTCCTCGTCAAGGCCGGGTGGGTGCCGCTGTCCTCGGGCCCGCAGGTGGTCGCGGTGCCGGCCGCCAAGGGCGCCGCGGCGCCGGCCCGACCGATCGCGATGCCGCCGCAGACGGGTGCCGGCGTGCTGCAGCCGCAGTCGGCCGGCGGCGTGCTGCAGCCGCTCCGGCCCGCGACCTCCGCCCTGCCCGCCCGTGATCCCGGCGACCTTTCCATCACCACCGCGCCAGCCGCGGAACTCGCCGCTCCCCGCTGGCGCCAGGACGCCCGTCCGCCCGCTCCGGCCCGCTGAGCGCGGCCGGCGCGCCGAGCGGTCACGACGCCTCGGCTACAATCACGGGTTGCCTTGCGCGCCCCGGCGCGCCGCGTGCGCCTGCCGTCCGGCGCGGTGCACGCCCCCACCCGATGCGAGCCCCCGATGGATGCCGAACGCCTCAACCAGACCCAGTCGCTGATCGACGACCTCCGTGCCCGCCTCGGCGAGCTCCGGAGGTATCTTTGACTACGATCTGAAGAAGGAGCGTCTCGAGGAGGTCAGCGAGCGCCTCGAGTCGCCGGACATCTGGAACGACCCGAAGCTGGCGCAGGACCTCGGCCGCGAGAAGAAGTCGCTCGAGACCGTGGTCGACGGCATCGCCTCGATCGAGCGCGGCCTGACCGACGGCGACGAGCTGTTCGGCATGGCGCGCGAGGAAGGCGACGAGTCGATGCTGCTGTCGGTCGAGTCCGAGGTCGCCGGGCTGCGAGAGCGCGTCGAGGCGCTGGAGTTCCGGCGGATGTTCTCCGGCGAGCTCGATGCCAGCCCCTGCTTCGTCGAGATCCAGTCCGGCGCCGGCGGCACCGAGGCACAGGACTGGGCGCAGATGCTGCTGCGCCAGTACCTGCGCTACTGCGAGCGCAAGGGCTTCACCGTCGAGGTGCTCGAGGAGTCGGCCGGCGAGACCGCCGGCATCAAGGGCGCGACCATCCGCGTCGACGGCGACCATGCCTACGGCCACCTGCGCACCGAGACCGGCGTGCATCGGCTGGTGCGCAAGTCGCCCTTCGGCGCGGGCGACATGCGCCAGACCTCGTTCGCCTCGGTCTACGTCTACCCCGAGGTCGACGACTCGATCGAGATCGACATCAACCCGGCGGACCTGCGCATCGACGTCTTCCGTGCCTCGGGGGCCGGCGGTCAGCACGTCAACAAGACCGAGTCCGCGGTCCGGATCACCCACCTGCCGACCAACATCGTCGTGCAGTGCCAGAACGACCGCTCCCAGCACCGCAACAAGGACGAGGCGATGACCATGCTCCGTTCGCGGCTGTACGAGCACGAGCTGCGCAAGCGCCAGGCCGTGGCCGACAAGGCCGAGGCCGCCAAGTCCGACATCGGCTGGGGCCACCAGATCCGGTCCTACATCCTGGACAAGTCGCTGATCAAGGACCTGAGGACCAACGTCGAGATCAGCAACACCCGCGCGGTGCTCGACGGCGACCTCGACACCTTCATCACGGCCAGCCTGAAACAGGGCGTCTGACAGCCGGACGCTTCGACATCCGCCCGCGCCCCGTCGCGGGCACGCAGGGGAACGAGCCTTGGAACAGCAGCCGGTCGGCACCGCCGAGCACGCCGCGACAGCGGTCGACGAGAACCACGTGATGGCCGAGCGCCGCGCGAAGCTCGCGAAGCTGCGCGCCGGGGGCGGCCAGCCCTTCCCCAACGACTTCGTCCCGGCCGACCGCGCCGCGCCGCTGCTGGCGGCCCATGCCGACACCACGCGCGAGGCCCTCGAGCAGGCCCGGGTCGCCGTCTCGATCGCCGGACGCATGGTGCTCAAGCGCGTGCAGGGCAAGGCGAGCTTCGCGACGGTGCAGGACGCCACCGGCCGCCTGCAGCTCTGGATCAACGACGAGGGCGTGGGCGCCGAGGCCCACGAGGCCTTCAAGCACTGGGACCTCGGCGACATCGTCGCGGCCGAGGGCACGCTCTTCCGCACGATGAAGGGCGAGCTGTCGGTGCGCGTGGCCGGCCTGCGCCTGCTCGCGAAGTCGCTGCGCCCGCTCCCCGACAAGTTCCACGGTCTCGCCGACCAGGAGCAGCGCTACCGGCAGCGCTACGTCGACCTGATCTCGAACGAGGAAGCCCGCGCCACCTTCCGCGCCCGCAGCACCATCGTCTCGGCGATCCGTCGCACGATGACCGAGGCCGACTTCCTCGAGGTCGAGACGCCGATGCTGCAGCCGATCCCGGGCGGCGCCGCGGCCAAGCCCTTCGTCACCCATCACAACGCGCTCGACCAGCAGATGTTCCTGCGGATCGCGCCCGAGCTGTACCTCAAGCGGCTCGTCGTGGGCGGCTTCGAGCGGGTGTTCGAGATCAACCGGAACTTCCGCAACGAGGGGATCAGCCCGCGCCACAACCCCGAGTTCACGATGATGGAGTTCTACGCGGCGTACACCGACTACCGCTGGATCATGGACTTCACCGAGCAGGTGATCCGCGATGCGGCGCGCGCGGCCACCGGCGCCACCACCGTGACCTATCAGGGCCGCGAGCTCGACCTCGGCGCACCGTTCGCGCGGATGACGATCGTCGAGGCGATCCAGGCGCACGCGCCGGACTACACCGACGCCCAGCTCGCCGACGCCGCCTTCGTGCGGCACGCGCTCAAGGGGTTCGGCGTGAACGTCGACGATCCGCGCCATCGCCACGCCGGGCTCGGCGCGCTGCAGCTCGCGCTGTTCGAGGAGACTGCCGAGTCGAAGCTGTGGGCACCGACCTTCATCGTCGACTACCCCGTCGAGGTCTCGCCGCTCGCCCGCGAGTCGGACACCCGCCCGGGCATCACCGAGCGCTTCGAGCTGTTCTGTACCGGCCGCGAGATCGCCAACGGCTTCTCCGAGCTGAACGATCCCGAGGACCAGGCCGCGCGCTTCCGGGCGCAGGTCGAGGCCAAGGAGGCCGGCGACGACGAGGCGATGTTCTACGACGCCGACTACGTGCGCGCGCTCGAGCACGGGATGCCACCCACCGGCGGCTGCGGCATCGGCATCGACCGGCTGGTGATGCTGCTCACCGACAGCCCGAGCATCCGCGACGTCATCCTCTTCCCCGCGCTCAAGCGCGAATCCTGAGACAGTACGCCGACCCATGGATGCGCTCAGACACGTCCGGCTGATGGCCGACTACAACCGCTGGATGAACCAGCGGCTCCACGCCGCCGCGGCCACCCTCGACGCGGGGGCGCTGACCGTCGACCGAGGCGCGTTCTTCGGCTCGATCCTCGGCACGCTCAACCACCTCGCCACCACCGATTGCCTGTGGCTGCGCCGATTCCAGTCGGCCGGCAACTGGGCGCGGCTGCACGAGGCCGACGAGTGGCTGCCCCGACCCGGCACGCTGCGCGACACGCTGGCCGGCGACATGCCGACGATGCAGGCGCTGCGCGAGCGGCTCGATGCCCTGATCGTCGCCTGGAGCGAGGAGCTGATCTTCAACGACCTCGATCGCGTGATCAGCTACCGGAACATGGGCGGCGAGCTGTTCCAGCGCCAGGTCGGCCCGCTGCTGTCGCACGTCTTCAACCACCAGACGCACCACCGCGGCCAGGTCACGACGCTGCTGTTCCAGGCCGGCGTGGACATGGGCGTCACCGACCTCATCGCGATGCCGGGGTTCGATCCGTTCACCGCGGTCGACGACGACGACGACAGCGACATCCCGCCGATGCCCGCCTCGCTCGTGCCCCCGGGCTGAGGGTCCGCCGCGGTCAGTACTTCTGCGCGCGGAACACGCGGACGTCCGACAGGTAGAGCGACACCGCGTAGTTCGGCGCGTACCGGGCGAGCACGTGCTCGGCGATCCGCTCGGCGACGTCGGCGGCACACACCACCTGCAGCTCGATCGAGCGGTCGGCCTCCCAGGCGCCCTCGCGCTCGCCGCCCGGTCCGCCCCCGCGCACGTCCAGCACGGTGTATCCGTGCGCGCCGAACGCGCGTGCATCGGCGATCAGGGCCCGCTCGATCGCCGCCTCGGTGATGATGGTGAGCAGCTTGCGCTCGTGGGTCTGCATGGGGTCTCCTCGTCCCGGGCCCGGGTTCAGCCGGCGGCCCGACGCGCGAGTTCGATGTACAGCGGGATGCCGATCAGCACGTTGAACGGAAACGTCACCCCGAGCGCGAGTCCGATCGACAGCGACGGGTTGGCCTGCGGCACCGCGATCCGCATGGCGGTCGGCGCGGCGATGTAGGAGGCGCTCGCGGCGAGCGTCGCGAGCGTCGCCACCCCCGCCACCGACAGCCCGAGCGCGAGCCCGATCGCGCCACCGACGAGCGCCAGCAGCGGCGGCGCGATCAGACCGAAGGCGAGCAGCCGCGGGCCGGCGCGACGCAGGTCCTGGAGGCGGCCACCGGCGACCAGGCCGAGCTCGAGCAGGAACAGCGCGAGCACGCCCTTGAACAGCCCGACGAACACGGGGTCGATCGGTTCGAGCGCCCGGGGACCGGCGATCCAGCCGATCGCGATCCCGCCCAGCAGCAGCACCACCGCCTTGCCGAACAGCACCTCGTGGAGCAGCGTTCCCCAGCTCGACGCGGCGGCGGCCCCGGGACCCGCCTCGCGCGCCATCCCACGTCGGGCGAGCAGCACGCCGACCACGATTCCCGGCGCTTCCATCAGGGCGACCAGCATCGCCAGGAACGCCTCGGGCTCGATGCCGGCCCGCGAGAGCGCGCTCTGCGCGACCGCGAACGTGACCACGCTCACCGAGCCGTAGTGCGCCGCGATCGACGCGGCATCCGCTGCCCCCAGGCGCACACCGGCTCGCAGCACCGGATAGAGCACGAGCGGCACCGCCGCCGAGAGCGCGACCGCGGCGAGCGCCACCGGCCACAGCTGAGCGAGCGGCTGCACCGCGATCTGCGCCCCGCCCTTCAGGCCGATCGCGATCAGCAGGTAGATCGACAGCGTCTCGTAGAGCGCATCGGGCAGACGCAGCTCGGAGCGCGCCAGCCGGGCGAACACGCCCAGTGCGAAGAAGAGGATGACGGGGTCGAGGGTCATGGGGATGTCCAGCCGACTGCCGCCGGATTCACGTCCCGGACGAAGCAGTGCGCGGCAAGCATGCCGCGCCCGTTCGGCCGGCGCCGAGCCGTACTCGGCGAAAGCCCGGCCTCACCCTCACTTTTCGTCGATCCAGGCCTGCTGGATGGCTTCGAGGATCTTCTCGCCGCTGCGCTTCGCGTCGTCGTCGAAGCCGGGCAGCGCGAGAACCCAGGCATGCAGCTCGGTGAAGCGCACGCGGGTCGGATCGACGTCGGGATGCGCTTCGTCGAGCGCGATCGCGATCTCGAGGGAGTCGGTCCACTTCATGTCGGCAGCCTCGGAAGTCGGAAGCGGTCCGCCCGCGTCACTCGCGGGCGTGGTTGATCGTGTACTTCGGGAGCTCGATCGTGAGGTCGGTCGCGACCGGGTCGACCTGACACGACAGCCGCGAGGTGGCCGTCAGCCCCCACGCCTTGTCCAGCATGTCGTCCTCCTCGTCGCTCGAGGCAGGCAGGCGACCGAAGCCGTCCTTGACGACCACGTGGCAGGTCGTGCACGCCGCGACCATGCCGCAGGCATGCTCGATGTCGATGCCGTGGTCGAGGAGCTGCTGGCACAGGCTCTTGCCGGGCTCGGCCTCGAAGCGTGCGCCTTGCGGCGCGAGACTCTCGTGGGGCAGTACGGTGATGGTGGGCATGGGTCAGCCGATCTCGTCGAGGCGGCGGCCCGACAGCGCCTGGCGCACCGCGCGGTCCATCCGGCGGGCAGCAAACGCCTCGGTCCCGCGGGCGAGGTCGGCGATGCGCGCCTCGATCGCGCGTGCATCGTCGGCCTGCGACACCGCGCGCAGCTCGCGCATCGCCGCGGCGATCGCCTCGCGCTCCGCCGCATCGAGCAGGTCGCCGTCGGCCTCGAGCGCGACCTGGGTCGCCTGCAGAAGCCGGTCCGCGTCCACCTGCTGCTCGCGCAGCGCCCGCGCCTTCATGTCGATCTCGGCGGTTCCGAACGACTCCTGCAGCATCCGGGCGATCTCGTCGTCGGACAGCCCGTAGGAGGGCTTGACCGCGATCGACGCCTCGATGCCCTGCGACTGCTCGCGCGCCGTCACCGACAGCAGGCCGTCGGCGTCGACCTGGAAGGTCACGCGGATGCGGCCGGCACCGGCGGCCATCGGCGGGATGCCGCGCAGCTCGAAGCGTGCGAGCGAACGGCAGTCGGCGACCAGCTCGCGCTCGCCCTGCACCACGTGCAGGGCCATCGCGGTCTGGCCGTCCTTGTAGGTGGTGAATTCCTGGGCCCGCGCCACGGGGATCGTCGCGTTGCGCGGGATGATCTTCTCGACCAGGCCGCCCATCGTCTCGAGGCCGAGCGACAGCGGGATCACGTCGAGCAGCAGCCAGTCGTCACCGTCTTCGCCACGGTTGCCGGCGAGCAGGTTGGCCTGCACCGCGGCACCGAGCGCCACGACCTTGTCGGGGTCGAGATCGATGAGCGCCGGACGCCCGAACACGGCGCCGACCGCCTCGCGAAGCTGCGGCATGCGCGTCGCGCCACCGACGAGCACCACGCCCTCGATCTGCGCCGCCGCGAGGTTCGCGTCGCGCAGGGTCCGCCGCACGGTGTCGAGGGTGCGGTCGAGCAGGTCGCGGGTCATCGCGTGGAACTGCACGGCGGTGACCGGCACCGACACCAGACCGCGACCGACGATCCGGGCCTCGATGCGCGCCTCCGGATGCTCGCTCAGCGATTCCTTGGCGAGCCGGGCGGCCTTCAGGACGCGTCGGAGATCGTCCGGCGCGAGCTCGCCCAGGCCCCCTTCAGCGACGAAGAAATCGCCCAGGCGCCGGTCGAAGTCGTCGCCGCCCAGCGCCGTGTCGCCGCCGGTGGCGATCACCTCGAACACGCCCTTCGTCAGGCGCAGCACCGAGATGTCGAACGTGCCGCCGCCGAGGTCGTAGACCGCGTAGACACCCTCGGAGGCATGGTCGAGGCCATAGGCGATCGCGGCCGCCGTCGGCTCGTTCAGCAGCCGCAGGACCTCCAGACCGGCGAGCCGCGCGGCGTCCTTGGTGGCCTGCCGCTGCGCGTCGTCGAAGTACGCGGGAACGGTGATCACGGCACCGACCAGCTCGCCGCCGAGCGAGGCCTCCGCGCGCGCACGGAGCACGCGCAGGATCTCGGCCGAGACCTCGACGGGGCTGCGCTCGCCGAAGTCGGTGCGGATGCGCACCATGCCCGGCGCGTCGACGAAGGTGTACGGGGACGGATGGCGCGTCGCGTCGGCCAGCCCGCGCCCCATGTAGCGCTTGACCGAGACGATCGTGTTGCGCGGGTCCTCGGAGGCGCACTCCCAGGCGACATGACCGACCTCGACCGGGCCGTCGTCGCGATACCGGACGACCGAGGGCAGCAGCGGCCGCCCGAGCTCGTCGGGCAGCACGTCCGCCACGCCCGAACGCACCGCGGCGACCAGCGAATTGGTCGTGCCCAGGTCGATGCCCACCGCGAGCCGCCGCTGATGCGGCTCGGGGGACATTCCGGGTTCTGAGATCTGCAGCAGGGCCATGGATTCCTCAGGCGGCGAGGCCGTCTTCGACCGCGGCCACCTCTGCGCCGAACTTGTCGACGAACATCCAGCGGCGGACCGCGTCGGCAGCCCGCGTGAAATCGTGCTCCCGGTCGATCGCGGACGCGATCTCGGCCAGGAGCCGGTCGCGATGATCGCACAGCAGTCGGGCCAGTCCGGCGAGCGCCCCCGCGTCGCGCGCGATGCGCGCCTCCTCGAGCGCCTCGCGCCATTCCATCTGCTGCAGGAGGAATGCCCGCGACATGGCCGTGTTGGTCTCGGCCTGCAGCGGCACGCCGTGCCGCTCGCAGAGGTATGCCGCGCGCCGGCCGGGCTCGAGCAGCGTCCGGTAGGCCTCGTTGGCCCGCGTGGCGAGCTGCATCGCGATCCGCCGCTCGGTCGCGCCGGCCGCGGCGAAGCGGTCCGGATGCACCGCGCCCTGCAGTCGGCGGTAGGCCTGCTGCAGCTCGGCGGTGTCGACCTCGAACCGCTCGGGCAAGCCGAGCAGCTCGAAATGACTCTTGGTCAGGATGTCCATCGGATCCGGGGACGACCGAACGAAGAAGGCGGCCGGGGCCGCCTCCAGGGTCGGTTCACAGGCCGTTCAGACCTTGAAGGACTCGCCGCAGCCGCACTCGCTCTTCACGTTGGGGTTGTTGAACCGGAACCCCTCGTTGAGCCCTTCGCGGGCGAAGTCGAGCTCGGTGCCGTCGATGTAGGACAGGCTGCGCGGGTCCACCAGGACCCGCACGCCGTGGCTCTCGAAGACGACGTCCTCGGGCAGCGGATCGTCCGCGTACTCGAGCTTGTAGGCCAGGCCCGAGCAGCCGGTGGTCTTGACGCCGAGCCGCAGCCCGATGCCCTTGCCCCGACGTTCGAGGTAGCGCGACACGTGACGTGCCGCGGCTTCGGTGAGCGTGATCGCCATGGCGGCCTCCCTCAGGCGGCCTTGGGCTGACGGTCCGCCTGCTCCGCGTGCTTGGTCCGGTAGTCCTCGATGGCCGCCTTGATCGCGTCCTCGGCCAGGATCGAGCAATGGATCTTGACCGGCGGCAGCGCGAGCTCCTCGGCGATCTGGGTGTTCTTGATGCCCATCGCCTCGTCGAGCGTCTTGCCCTTGACCCACTCGGTGACCAGCGAGGACGACGCGATCGCCGACCCGCAGCCATAGGTCTTGAACTTCGCGTCCTCGATCAGGCCGTTCGCGCCGACCTTGATCTGGAGCTTCATCACGTCGCCGCACGCCGGCGCGCCGACCATGCCGGTGCCGACGGTCGGATCACCCTTGTCCATCGCACCCACGTTGCGCGGGTTCTCGTAATGATCGATGACCTTGTCGCTGTATGCCATGTCAGACCTCTCGTTCTTTGAACTGCCCTACGTCCCTGTGCCCAGCGAGCCGCTCAGTGCGCGGCCCACTGCACCGAATTCAGATCGATGCCTTCCTTGAACATGTCCCACAAGGGCGACATCTCGCGCAGCTTGGCGACCTTGTCCTGAAGCAGCTTGACCGCGAAATCCACCTCTTCCTCGGTCGTGAAGCGGCCGACCGAGAACCGGATCGAGCTGTGCGCGAGCTCGTCGCTGCGGCCTAGGGCACGCAGCACGTACGACGGCTCGAGGCTCGCGGACGTGCAGGCCGAGCCCGACGACACCGCGAGGTCCTTGATCGCCATGATCAGCGACTCGCCCTCGACGTAGTTGAAGCTCACGTTGAGGTTGTGCGGCACGCGCCGCTCCATGTCGCCGTTGACGTACACCTCTTCGATCTGCGACAGCCCGCGCCACAGCCGGTCGCGCAGCATCCGGATCCGCTCGTTCTCGGCCTTCATCTCGAGCTTCGCGAGCCGGAAGGCCTCGCCCATGCCGACGATCTGATGCGTCGGGAGCGTGCCGGAGCGCATGCCGCGCTCGTGCCCGCCGCCGTGGATCTGGGCCTCGATGCGCACCCGGGGCTTGCGGCGCACGTAGAGCGCGCCCATGCCCTTCGGGCCATAGGTCTTGTGGGCCGAGAAGCTCATCAGGTCGACCTTGAGCGCGCCGAGGTCGATGTCGACCTTGCCGGTGGCCTGCGCACTGTCGACGTGGAACAGGATGCTCCGCTCGCGACACAGCTCGCCGAGCGCCGGGATGTCCTGGATGACGCCGATCTCGTTGTTCACGTACATGATCGACAGCAGGATGGTGTCCGGCCGCAGCGCGGCCTTGAGCACGTCCATGTCGATCAGTCCGTCCTCGCGGACGTCGAGGTAGGTCACCTCGAAGCCCTCGCGCTCGAGCTCGCGCATGGTGTCGAGCGTCGCCTTGTGCTCGGTCTTCACCGTGATCAGATGCTTGCCGCGCTCCTTGTAGAAGTGCGCCGCGCCCTTGACCGCGAGGTTGATCGACTCGGTCGCGCCCGAGGTCCAGACGATCTCCTTCGGATCGCACCCGACGAGCGCGGCGACATGCTCGCGCGCCTCCTCGACCGCCTCCTCGGCCGCCCATCCGTACGCGTGGCTGCGCGAGGCGGGGTCGCCGGAGTTCTGGCCGAGCCAGGGCACCATGCGGTCGACCACGCGAGGGTCGACCGGCGTGGTGGCCGAGTAGTCGAGGTAGATCGGAAGATGCATCGAACGGACTCCCTGTCGTCTGTCTTGTCTGCCGGCCGCGTCAGGACACCGAGGTCACGCGCGCGCCGTGCATGTTGATCGGCTGCAGCGTCGAGGTCGGAAACTCCAGCGCGGCACGGTGCTCGCGCAGCACCGAGATCTGCTTCGGCGGCGCCTTGGTCTCGCGACCCCGTTGCTGCTCGACGAGCTCCTGCAGCGTCACGCCGTCGAGGAACTCGATCATCTTCTTGTTCAGGTTGCTCCACAGCTCGTGGGTCATGCACGGGCCGTCCTCGTGGCAGTTCTCCTTGCCGCCGCAGCTGGTGGCGTCCAGGGGCTCGTCGACCGCGAAGATGATGTCGGCGACCGAGACGTCGCGCATCGGACGGGCGAGCGTGTAGCCGCCCCCGGGTCCCCGGGTGCTCTCGACCAGCTCGTGACGACGAAGCTTGCCGAACAGCTGCTCGAGGTAGGACAGCGAGATCTTCTGCCGCTGGCTGATGCCGGCGAGCGTGACGGGACCGTTGTGCTGGCGCATGGCCAGATCGATCATGGCGGTCACTGCAAAACGGCCTTTGGTGGTCAAGCGCATGACGAAGCTCCGGTAAACCCGACTAAGCGACTCAAGAATACCAATAACCTACCGGGTTGGTCGAGTATCCGTACAGGCGTCGGGGAATTTGTCCTGGACAAACGAGCAACCAGACCCGACGGTAGGGATACCCGACTAGTTTGTCAAGGCTTTGCTCAGGACGAGGGGGTCGATCCGGCAGGACAAAGCGGGTCGCATTCCGAGCAGGAGGCCCGGAGACCCCTCGGTGCGAAGGGTCCGAGCGACGGAGACGTCGGCTCGGAGGGCACCGGATGAGGCCGTCATCCGTGAAAGAACGGTGACGTGTCCGCGAGGGGCCGGCGACGGCCGACCGCCTGGCGCACCCGGCCCGGACGCCGAGGCGACCGGCCGGATGAGCAACGCCCGCTCAGGCCGCGGCGACCTGCGTTGCGCGGCGACGCGCGACTTCGAGCAGCCCCGCGCAGGCGTCCTCGATGAAGTCGAGCGACTGGTCGAAGCCCTGCTGCGCCCCGTAGTACGGATCGGGGATGGTCGCCGACTCGTGCTCGGTCGCGAAGCGCATCAGCAGCTGCAGCTTGTGGTGGGCCTTCTTGGGGCCGGTCTGCTGGAGCATCGACAGGTTGTCCCAGTCCATCGCCAGGATCAGGTCGAAGCGCTCGAAGTCGATGTCCTCGACCTGGCGCGCGCGCAGGTCGGTGATGTCGTAGCCGCGCTTGGCCGCGGTGGCCTGCGCCCGCTTGTCCGGCGCTTCGCCGGCATGGAACGCGTGCGTGCCGGCCGACTCCACCTTGACGACGTCGTCCAGGCCCGCCTGCCTGATCATGTGGCGGAACACGCCCTCGGCCATCGGGGAGCGGCAGATGTTGCCCATGCAGACGAACAGCACCCGGGTGTTCATCGCCATCGTGAGGGGTTCTCGTTTTGCCATGTCTTCTTCCGCGCTGGAAATGAATGTTCTTGGTCGACGGCCCTAGGCCGCCCTGTCGGTCGGGAACGGCACCACGTTGTCGCTGCCACCCGCGCCGAACACCCGCTCCTTGAGCAGGGTCAGCTGGTCGCGGACCTGGGCCGCCTTCTCGAACTCGAGGTTGCGTGCGTGGTCGAGCATCAGCTTCTCGAGTCGCTTGATCTCTTTCGCGGCACCCTTCTCGCCGAGCGATTCGTACTGCACACGCTCCTCGGCGGCCTTCAGTTCCTTCTTCTCCTGCGACGGATCGTAGACGCCGTCGATGAGCTCACGGATCTGCTTGATCACGCCGCGGGGCACGATGCCGTGCTCGGTGTTGAATTCGACCTGCTTGGCGCGCCGGCGTGCGGTCTCGTCCATCGCCCTCTGGATCGAGTCGGTGATGCGGTCCGCATACAGGATCGCCGTGCCGTTCAGGTTGCGCGCCGCGCGCCCGATCGTCTGGATCAGGCTGCGCTCGGAGCGCAGGAAGCCTTCCTTGTCCGCATCGAGGATGGCGACCAGGGACACCTCCGGGATGTCGAGGCCCTCGCGCAGCAGGTTGATGCCGACCAGCACGTCGAAGACGCCGAGCCGCAGGTCGCGGATGATCTCGACGCGCTCGACCGTGTCGATGTCCGAGTGCAGGTAGCGCACCTTGACGCCGTGCTCGGTCAGGTAGTCGGTCAGGTCCTCGGCCATCCGCTTGGTCAGGGTCGTGACGAGCACCCGCTCGTGACGGGCCGTACGCAGATGGATCTCGGAGAGCGCGTCGTCGACCTGGGAGCCGGCCGGACGCACGATCACCGTCGGGTCGATCAGCCCGGTCGGGCGCACCACCTGCTCGACGATCTGGCCGCTCTGGCGCTTCTCGTAGTCGGCCGGCGTGGCCGACACGAACACGCACTGGCGCAGCTTGCCCTCGAACTCCTCGAACTTCAGCGGCCGGTTGTCCAGCGCCGAGGGCAGCCGGAAGCCGTACTCGACCAGCGTCTCCTTGCGGGCGCGGTCGCCACGGTACATGCCGCCGAGCTGACCCACCGTGACGTGCGACTCGTCGATGATCATCAGCGAGTCCTGGGGCAGGTAGTCCACCAGCGTCGACGGCGGCATGCCAGGCGCCACGCCCGACAGGTGCCGGGTGTAGTTCTCGATGCCCTTGCAGAAGCCGATCTCGGCGAGCATCTCCAGGTCGAACCGGGTGCGCTGCTCGAGGCGCTGCGCCTCGACGAGCTTGCCGTTCGTCCGGAGATAGTCGAGCCGGTCGCGCAGCTCTTCCTTGATCGTCTCGACCGCCCGCAGCACCGTGGCCCGCGGCGTCACGTAGTGCGACGACGGGTAGACGGTGAACCGGGGGATCTTCTGGCGCACGCGCCCGGTCAGTGGATCGAACAGCTGGATCGACTCGACCTCGTCGTCGAACAGCTCGATGCGCACCGCCAGCTCGGCATGCTCGGCCGGGAAGACGTCGACGGTATCGCCGCGCACGCGGAAGGTGCCGCGCGAGAACTCGGTCTCGTTGCGCTTGTACTGCATCGCCACCAGACGCTGGAGCACGTCGCGCTGCGACATCTTGTCACGTACCCGCAGCGTCATCACCATCGAGTGGTAGTCGCCGGGGTTGCCGATGCCGTAGATGCACGACACGGTGGCCACGATCACGACGTCGCGCCGCTCCAGCAGCGACTTGGTCGCCGACAGGCGCATCTGCTCGATGTGCTCGTTGATCGACGAGTCCTTCTCGATGTACAGGTCGCGCTGCGGGACGTAGGCCTCGGGCTGGTAGTAGTCGTAGTAGGAGACGAAGTACTCGACCGCGTTGTTCGGGAAGAACTCCCGCATCTCGGCGTAGAGCTGGGCGGCGAGCGTCTTGTTCGGTGCGAGCACCAGCGCCGGCCGCCCGAGCTTGGCGATGACGTTGGCCATCGTGAAGGTCTTGCCCGAGCCGGTGACGCCGAGCAGCGTCTGGAAGCTCAGCCCGTCCTCGACCCCTTCGATCAGGCGCGCGATCGCCTCCGGCTGATCACCGGCCGGCTGGAACGGCTGGTGCAGCTGGAACGGGCTGCCGGGATACTCGATCAGCCGGGGGGCGTCCGGGGGGGCGTTCATGGAGTCCGCGAGGGGTCCCTGTAAGGCGCGCGTGCTAAACTTTGCAACGCATCATTGCGGCGCGCCAAAACGTGGATTATCCCCCCCGCGCACCGAAAAAGCCAGCTTTTTGCACAAATTTTGAGCAGCGGCACAGCGGCCGCCGGTCGGCACCGCTTGTATACTGACTTCCAGATCAAGGTCTTGCGATGGCTTCCTCACCCTTTTCCGCGGTGCCTATGGCTGCGCGGGATCCGATACTCGGGCTCAACGAGGCGTTTGCTGCAGATGCGCGCCCCAACAAGGTGAACCTCGGGGTCGGCGTCTACTGCGACGATGCCGGCAAGATCCCGCTGCTCGCCGCCGTCCGGCAGGCCGAAGCCCACATGACCGCCGCCGGGTCCGCCCGCGGCTACCTGCCGATCGACGGCATCGCCCTGTACAACAAGGCGGTCCAGTCGATGCTGTTCGGACCGGCATCGCCGCTGGTCGCCGAGCAGCGGGTCGCCACCGTCCAGGCCCTCGGCGGCACCGGGGCACTGAAGGTCGGCGCCGACCTCCTCAAGCGCTTCGTGCCCGACGCCAAGGTCGTGATCAGCGATCCCAGCTGGGAGAACCACCGCGCACTCTTCGAGAGCGCGGGCTTCGTCGTCGACACCTACCCGTACTACGACCCCGAATCCCACGGCGTGCGCTTCGACGCGATGCTCGCCACGCTGAAGGCCCTGCCCGCCCGGACCATCGTCGTCCTGCATGCCTGCTGCCACAACCCCACCGGCGTCGACCTCACCGACGGCCAGTGGGTGCAGGTCGTCGAGGCCTGCAAGTCCGCCGACCTCGTGCCGTTCCTCGACATCGCCTACCAGGGCTTCGGCGACGGGATCGATGCCGACGCCTCGGCGGTGCGCCGGTTCGCGCACGCCGGCATCGACTTCCTGGTGTCGAGCTCGTTCTCCAAGTCCTTCTCGCTCTACGGCGAGCGCGTCGGGGCGCTGTCCTTCGTCGCCCAGGACAAGGACGAGGCCGCCCGGGTGCTGAGCCAGCTGAAGCGGGTCGTCCGCACCAACTACTCGAATCCGCCGATCCACGGCGGCTCGATGGTGGCGGCGGTGCTGACCTCGCCCGAGCTGCGCGCGATGTGGGAGCAGGAACTCGCCGGCATGCGCGACCGCATCCGCGAGATGCGCACCGGCCTCGTCGAGCGGCTCGCCGCCCGCGGCGTCAAGCGCGATTTCGGCTTCGTCGCCAGACAGCGCGGCATGTTCTCGTACTCCGGCCTCACCTCGGCACAGGTCGACCGCCTGCGCGACGAGTTCGGCATCTATGCCGTGTCCACCGGCCGGATCTGCCTGGCCGCGCTGAACAGCCGCAACATCGACGCGGTCGCCGACGCGATCGCCACCGTGATCGCCTGATCGCGGAACCGGGGTGTCGCGGGCCGGGGCGTCCCGGCATCGATCCGCGGCGCTCCGGTGTCGATCCGTCGTGCGACGGGTCGCTTCGTCGCACGCGCGCTGACTCGCACGCGCCGGGGGCGCAGGATGGCTCCGTCCTCACCAGGAGCCCGCCATGAGCCGACGCGATCCGTTCTCCGCCCTCGAATCCCCCCTCCTCTCCGAGCTGTCGTCGGGTGTCTCGACCCGCCTGACACCCGAAGCGGTGGCTCTGTCGCGGACCCGCGCCCGGATGGCCTTCCGGGCCCACGCGACCGTCTACGCGGCAGTCAACGCCGGACTGGTCGCGATCTGGGCGCTCTCCCCGGCCCAGCGGTTCTGGCCGGGCTTCGTGATGGCGGGCTGGGGCGTCGCCCTCGCCCTGCAGGCCATCGGGTCGCAGCTCTTCTCGCCGGGATCGGAATCGTGGCGTCGGATCCATGCCGAGGAGCTGGCGCGGGCACGCCGGGAATCGGCGTGAGCGCCGCCCGGGTCCGCTGACGCAGGCAGGCCGTGGGGCGGGTCGGGCGTGCCCGACGCCGCCGCGCGGCTGGCGTTCAGCGCAGCTTCGAGTACGCCGTCGGCGCGAGGAACAGGTTGGACAGGTGCGAGATCAGCGGACCGTTCCGCTCGGTCTCGGCCTTGGCGGCCAGCCACTCCGGATCGGTCGCGAAGCCGTTCCAGATGCGCTCGCGCTCGGCGAGGCTGTCCCACTCGAGCACGTAGTAGAGGTCGTTGCTCGAATCGCCGACCAGCACGGTCCAGAAGGCGAGCTGTCTGACGCCGTGCTTCTCCCACAGCTTCAGCGTGACCGTCTCGAAGCGACGGTTGAGGTCGGGCAGGCGCCCGGGCATCGCGTGGTAGATGCGCAGTTCGTGGATCATCGTCTCGTCCGGAAGGGGTTCAGCCGCGCCCGATGAAGGGCATCTTGGTCGCCATGACCGTCACGAACTGCACGTTCGCCTCGAGCGGCAGGCTGGCCATGTAGCGGATCGTGCTGCCCACGTGCTCGACGTCCATCAGCGGCTCGGGCTTGATCGAGCCGTCGGCCTGCGGCACGCCGTCGGCCATCCGCGCCGCCATCGGCGTGTGGGCGTTGCCGATGTCGATCTGCCCGCAGGCGATGTCGTACTTGCGGCCATCGAGCGAGGTCGCCCGGGTCAGGCCGGTGATCGCATGCTTGGTCGCCGTGTACGGCGCGGAGTTCGGCCGCGGGACGTGCGCCGAGATCGATCCGTTGTTGATGATCCGGCCGCCGCGCGGCGTCTGCGCCTTCATGATCCGGAACGCATGTTGCGTGCACAGGAACGGGCCGGTCAGGTTGGTGTTCACCGCGGCCTGCCACTGCGCGAGCGTCAGGTCCTCGAGGTTGATCGGCGGCGCACCGACCCCTGCATTGTTGAACAGCAGGTCGAGGCGGCCGAAGGCCTGGACGGTGCGGTCGAACAGCGCGGCCACCGAGGCCGGGTCGGTCACGTCGGTCGGCACCGCCAGCGCGCGCGCCGCGTCCGCTCCGGACTCGGCGATCACCTGCTGCAGCGGTTCGGCGCGGCGCCCGGCCAGCACGACCCGGTAACCGTCGCCCAGCAGCGCCAGCGCGGCTGCACGGCCGACGCCGGTACCAGCGCCCGTGACGATCGCGACTTTCTCGTGCGAAGCCATGTGTCTCCCCTCTCTCGTTCGAATCGAAGAGCGCGATGGTACCGCGCCCGTCCCCCGGAAACCGCCGTCCGTCCCGCCTCGCGTTGACCCGTCCCGATGCGAGGCAAAGACTCCGCGTGGCACTTTTTCCCACTTTCAAGGCGTTCGATGACGACTCCCGCTTCGCTTCGACTGCTCGCGGCCGCGGTCGCGTCCGCCCTGCTCGCCGCCTGCGGCGGCGGCGGTACACCCGCCGGTTCGACGGCGACGACGGCCGCGGCAACGGCCACCAGCGGCGCGCAGGTCGCCGCCGGGACGATCACCGGGTTCGGCAGCGTCATCGTCGACGGCGTGCGGTACGACGACGCCGGGGCGACGGTCAAGTCGGAAGACGACGCCGCGTCCCCGCGAACCGTGTCGCTCTCCGACCTCAAGCTCGGCATGCAGGTCGAGGTCAAGGCCGACGACGCGGGACGGGCGACCCTGGTCACCATCTCCTCGGAAGTGCTCGGACGGATCGCGTCGATCAGTACGACCGGCTTCACGGTCGCCGGGCAGGACGTCAGGATCTCCACGGACCCGGCCTCGCCGACCGTCTACGAGGGCGTCGCCGGGCTGTCCGGCCTGGCCGTGAACGACCTCGTCGAGGTGCACGGCACCCGCGATGCCGCGGGTGCCGTGCTGGCCTCGCGCGTCGAGCGCAAGGATCCGGCCGCGACGGTGTCCATCCGGGTCGTCGGAACCGTCGCCGGACTCGATGCGACCGCACAGTCGTTCAGGCTCGGCGGCCTGACGGTGCGCTGGGACGCGGCGACACGCCTGCTGCCGACCGGCATCGCCCCCGCCGACGGACAGCGCGTCGCCGTCTGGACCGACGCGGCCATCGGTGCCGACGGCACCGTGCTGGCGAAGTCCATCGTCGTGCGCCGTTCCGGCCTCGCGAACAACGACGCCGCGCGCATCGGCGGCCTCGTCCGCTCGCTCGACTTCGGCTCGAAGCGCTTCAAGGTCGACGGCGTCGACGTCGACGCCTCGGCGGCGAGCTTCGCCAAGGGGACCGCGAGCGATCTCGCCGAC
>Ga0105105_10000247_pt1 | contig 24831 bp, 17 predicted proteins | sample PPLLaktember2015_4_FD_79108 | JGI IMG/M metagenome (GOLD analysis project Ga0105105, IMG submission 79108) | Freshwater sediment microbial communities from Prairie Pothole Lake near Jamestown, North Dakota, USA - PPLs Lake P8 Core (1) Depth... | ecosystem: Environmental > Aquatic > Freshwater >...
GGTTGTAGCCCCCGCCGCCACCGCCTGCGTAACCGCCACCGCCACCGCCGCCATAGCCGCCCCGACGCTGACCGCCGCCACCACCACCGCCGCCGCCGCGGGGCTCGGCTTTGTTGATGCGCAGGGGGCGACCCATCAGCTCAGCCCCCTGCAGGGCCTCAACTGCCTTCGCCTCGGCTGCTTCATCAGCCATCTCAACAAAGGCAAAACCGCGCTTGCGCCCGGTGTCCCGTTCTAGGGGTAGGGAACAGCTGGACACCTCACCGAAGGGTGCAAACAATTCCGCCACGTCTTCCTGCTCAGCGCGGAAGGGAAGGTTGCCAACAAAAATACTCACAAGCCAAATATCGGCCGTGGGACCGATGCATGTGGGCCATTAGGCCACTAACCATTCAACCCTAAGACGACTGGCGAGAACTGGCCGCTCTCAGGAGGCAAGTCGCATCCGGATCCGCTGCAACTGCTGATCAACTTGCGCAAAGCCCGTACCCCCCTCGCTGCACCTAGCCGCCACCACTTGCTGGGGCGTAATGGCTGCATAGATATCAGCTTCAAAAGCAGGATGGAGCTGCTGCCAGCGCTCCAGGGGCAGATCGCGCAGCAGGATTCCCTCTCCCAGGCAGCCCTTCACCAGGCCGCCCACCAGCTGGTAAGCCTCGCGGAAGGGCACCCCCTTTGCGACCAGGTAATCGGCCACATCGGTGGCATTGGAGAAATCCGCCGCCACCGCCGCCGCCAGACGCTGAGGCCGGAACTCGAGCCCCTCTTCAAACAGGATCGCCATCGCCTCGAGGCAGTCGAGGCAGGTGCGCACCCCATCAAATAGGGCCTCCTTGTCTTCCTGGAAGTCCTTGTTGTAGGCCAGAGGCAGGCCCTTGATCATGGTTAGCAAGCCCATCAGGTGGCCAAACACCCGGCCGCTCTTGCCCCGCACCAGCTCGGGCACATCCGGGTTCTTTTTCTGGGGCATCAGGCTGCTGCCGGTGGCGCAGCGATCGGTAAGACCTACAAAACCAAACTCCTCACTGGCCCAGAGAATCACCTCCTCACTAAGCCGGCTGAGGTGCACCAGCACCAGGCTGGCGGCAGCCATAAACTCCACCGCAAAGTCCCGATCGCTGACCGCATCGAGACTGTTGGCGTAGATGGTGTCAAAACCCAGCTCAGCGGCTGTCTGACGCCGATCGATCGGCACCGGCGTACCCGCCAGGGCCGCTGCCCCAAGAGGACAGATATTTACCCGCCCGCGCACGTCGGCCAAGCGGGCGCGATCCCGCTCGGCCATCTCGATATAAGCAAGTAGGTGGTGGGCCAGGCACACCGGCTGGGCCCGCTGCAGGTGGGTATAGCCGGGGATCAGCACCGTGCTGTGAAGCTCAGCCTGAGCCAGCAGGGCACGCTCGAAGCGCAGCAGGCCCCCGTCAATGGCATCAATTTGGCCGCGTAACCACAAGCGCAGGTCGGTACCCACTTGGTCGTTGCGACTACGGCCGGTGTGCAGTTTCTTGCCTAAGGGCCCGAGCAACTCAATCAGGCGCCGCTCGACGGCGAAATGCACATCTTCAGCCTCCAGGCCGGGGTTGAACTCGCCCCGGGCTGCCTCGGCTCTCACATTCTCCAGACCCTCAATCAGCTGGGCCGCCTCGGCCTCGCTGATTACGCCGCAGCTGCCCAGCATGCGGGCGTGGGCAACGGAACCGTCCAGGTCCTGCTGCAACAGGGTGATGTCGAAGCCGATCGAGGCATTGAAACGCTCGATCGCCGGATGCAGGCCCTGCTCGAAACGCTGGCTCCAGGTAGACGCGGTGGAATCAACAGCCATTCGGGGCTCGACGTGTGGCGCTGGGCAGGGAATCAGCTTGGCAGGGAGGGCAGCATCACCTCCTCCCGCACCTTGAGCACCACCATCGAAGCGTCATCGTCGAGCTGCCGGTCTGCCCCCACAAAGCGATCGAGCCGGGCAAACAGCTGATCCAGAATCCCTTGGGCGCCGATGCCGGAGCGGCAGGCAGCCTGTAGGTGCCGCACCAGCCGCTCCTCGTCGAAGCGCTCGCCGCTGAAGCCGGAGGCCTCGGTGACCCCATCGGTGTAATAGAGCAATACATCGCCCGGATCCAGCTCAATCTGCTCAAGGCCGTAATCGGCTTCGCTCTGCAGACCAATCAGCAGGCCCGGGGCATCGAGACGCTCCACCTGGTTGCGCTGGCGCCGCCAGATCAAAGGCGGATTGTGGGCCGCATTGGCGTAGCGCAGCAGGCGGGTGCGCGGGTCGTAATCGGAATAGAAGAGGGTCACAAACCGATGCGATTGGGCCAGGTCCTCCTGGGCCAGCTGGTTGAGATCGTGGAGGATCCGCTCGGGGGAATGGCCACTCAGCACCTCGGCCCGCAACATGCCACGCAGCAGGGTCATCAGCAGGCTTGCTGGCACGCCCTTGCCCATCACATCGCCCATCACCAGCGCCCAGCGGGCCTGCTCGCGGCGGCGGCCCAGCAGCTGGGGGCGGGTAGGGATGAAGTCGTAGTAGTCGCCGCCCACCTGAAAGGCGGGGCGGCAACGGGCTGCCAGCTCAACGCCATCGATCACCGGACAATGATCCGGCAGCAGCTGGGCCTGGATTTCAGCACCAATGCTGAGCTGACGATCGAGACGCTCGTGGCGCCGCATTATCTGGATCAGGGTCTCGTTTTCCAGGGCCACCGCGCTGAGATCTGCCACCAGCTGCAGGTGGCGGCGATGCACCTCGCTCCAGGCAAAGCCCTTGCGATTGCTGAAGATATAGAGGCGGCCACGCTGCAGGCTGCGGGACACCACCGATGTGGCAACCACCTGGGCCACACCCAATAGCCGGCCCACACGCTGATCCAGAAGGGCCGCAACGGCCGCATCACCACTGAGGGCTGCCAGCTCCCCATCCGCCAATGCCGCCAGCTGGCGTACCAGCTCGGCGCAGGGCTCCGCCGGCGTGGCCTGCAGATGCTCGCGCCAGAGGCGCCCATCCTCATGGAACACCACCAGCAGAGCCCCCTCGGCTTCCACAAGCCGGGCCGCCACCAGCGGCACCAGCTCAAGAAAGCGACCCAGGTTAGTGAAACTGCGCAAAGCAAAAGCCAGGGAGGCCAGCAGCTCCTGGTTACGCCGTTGTTCCCGGCTGAGGCTGTCGAGCAGCTGCCGCAACGAAGCTGCAGCCGACAACAGGGCCGGACCCTGGGGAGGCACCGGGTGGGGGGGCGGCTTGTTGCTCACCGATTGGGCACTGTGCGGCCGCGGCGGCTTTGCAAGCTAGCGACGGTACGGGCAATTGCCCGGCTTACCTCAGCGAGCCAGCAGAGCCTCAACGAACTCAAAGCTGTTAAAAGGACGTAGGTCGCGGATGCCTTCACCGGCGCCAATGAAGCGGATCGGCAGACCAGCTTCGGAGGCCACCGCCAAGGCCACGCCGCCCCGGGCACTGCCATCGAGCTTGGTAAGCACCACGCCGGTGAGTCCAGCTGCCTTGGCAAAAGCCATCGCCTGGCGCAGGCCGTTCTGGCCCTGGCTGGCATCCAGCACCAAGAGCGACTCCACCACAGCCTCCGGCGCCAGCTTGTCGACGATGCGGCGCACCTTGCTGAGCTCCTCCATCAAGTTGTGCTTGGTCTGCAGCCGGCCAGCCGTATCCACCAGCACCAGCTCGGTGCCCTTGGCCTGGGCGGCACCAATGGCGTCGTAGACGACGGCCGCCGGATCGGCATTAGCGCTGGGATTGGCGATCACCGGCACATTGCTGCGCTCGCCCCACACCTGCACCTGTTGCACTGCCGCGGCCCGGAAGGTATCGGCGGCAGCGATCAGGCAGCTGTAACCACTGCGCACCGCCAGGTTGGCCAGCTTGCCGAGGGTGGTCGTCTTACCAACGCCGTTAACACCCACCATCAGCCACACATTGAGCTGATCCCGGCGGGGGGCTAGCAAGGGCTGGCCACTGGTCTCAATCGGTTGGTCGAGGATGGCGCGCAGCTGCTCCTTGAGGAAGCGCAGACCCTCGGCGGGATCCACCACCTCCTGGTTGAGCCGCTGGCGAAGGGCGCCGAGGGCCCGGTCGGTGGCCTCCACCCCAACATCGGCACGCAGCAGGGTGGTTTCCAACTCATCAACCACCTCTGGAGTGAGCGGGTCATCGCCCAAGTTGTCGAGTAGCTGGGTAACAAAGCCCTGGCGGGTTTTCTCGAGGCCCTGGCGCAAACGACCGAGCCAATCGATCTCCTCAAGCGAGACCTGATCGACCCGTTTGCCCTGGGCAGCGAGTACCTCAGCTGACCAGGTGAAGGTGGTGTCAAAAGCGCCCAGGCTTGGCTCAGCTTGTTCTGGCGCTGCCGGCGCTTCTGCTGCCACTTCTGGCGCCTTGATGGCCTGCTGGCGCTCGGCCCGCTGGGCCGCAGCCTGCTCCAATAAGGAAAGGGGCGCGGCAACTGGGCTGGCCGACTGAGCTTCGTTCTGAGGGGCTGGCTGAAGGGTCTGTTCGGATTGCTGTGTAGTTAGCTCTGCAGGGTGTACAGAATCGGGCGCAGGGGCCTCAGTGGGAGATTCGGGCTCAAGCTGCAACCGTTTTTGCTCTTCCTGCTGGGCCTTGAGCCGGGCATAGGCCTGACGAGCCCATTCCAAGGCCTCAGCGTTGGGATCCGGCGAACTCTCAGCAAGCTGATCAGAACCCTGTTCAGAAGGTTCCGGCGGCGTAGCTGGATCGGCGGCGGCTGGGCCGGTGCGATTAAACCAGTCGTAAACCATGGCGCGCTCAGGCCTCCGCCACTGGACGGGCTGCCGTGAAGCGCCGCAGCACGCCGTTGATCATGCGGCGGCCTTGCTCGTCGCTGTATCGATTAGCCAGCTCCACAGCCTCATTACAGGCCACGGCAGGGGGTGTGCGGAAGCTGTCGAGGTCTACTGCAGCCAACCGCAGGATGTCCCGATCGATGCGGGGCAAGCGGGTGAGACGCCAGCCCTCCATCACGCCATCGAGCCGAGCATCGATCGCCTGCCGGTCACGCAGCACGGCCTCCACTCGGGCGATGGCACCGAGGCGCACCTCGTCTTGGTCGGCCAGCATCAGCAGACGGGGCAACTCCAGAGTGGCGGAAAGGCGGTTGAGGGCCTGTTCAGCAGCGGCAAGACCAGCGTTGAGGTGCTTGCGCACCCGGGGCAACTGCTGCTCACCCTGCTCTTGCAGCTCACTATCAAGCAGTTGCTGCTGGGCGGTTTGGAGATCTTCGGCGGAGCGATCCAGGGATTCGCGCACGTCCTGGCTGATGGTGGCGAGCACCTGCTGTAACAGGCCCTCCATGCCAGCTGGGAGAGCCGGTGCCACCGCGCCACGGTCGCTGGTCTGGCCAAGCATCAACAGGGCCAGTTCACGGGAGAGAGTGCGGCTCTGCATAAGGAGGTGTCTACCTCAGGAGAGTTGGGGAGCGCGCAGCTGGGCCAGCAAGCTGGAGAAGCTGCGATTGGGGGTGGCCCGCTCGTCGGGATTGACGATGCCAGCAGAAATGATGGTTCGGAAAGCATCCTCCACCGAGATTTCCAAATCCTTGACGGAACCCTCGGGCACCACTGTGTACCAGCCAGTGGTGGGATTAGGCGCCGTAGGAATGAACACACTCAGCATCGGCTCGGTGAAACCTGCCTGCAGGGCGGAGCCAATCGCGCCGGTCACAAAACCGAGGGCGTAGAGACCCTCGCGTGGATACTCCACGAGCACCACCCGCCGAAACTTACTGGAATTCCCCTGTAGGAAAGTTTCGAGCAGCTGCTTGAGGGTTTTGTAGACCGACCCAGCCAGGGGGATGCGCAGCAGGGTGCCCTCGCCAAACTCGAGCAGCCAGCGGCCAACGATGTTCCGCGCCATCAGGCCGATTAGCAGAATGCCAAGCAAGGGCACCAGCAAACCGACGCCAAGGTTAATCAGCTCCTGAAACACCGGATTGAGGGTGTTGAAGGGGTTGAACTGCTTAGGGATGGAGGTGAGAAAAGCCAACACGAAGCGGCTCACCGTTGTGCCAAGCCAGATCGTGGTTGCCAGTGGAATCACCACCAGCAAACCGGCGATCAAATCGTTCTTGAGATCGGACTGGAGCCGATCCCCTAGGGGCTGATCCGATCTGGGGCTGGATTGAACCAAGTGACAATCCGGAGATCCGGCAAGCAGCAATCTCTTTGCAACTTAGCCAGCCAGCCGCTCCGTTAGGCCAATCACAGCAGAGCCACTAAGGACAGCAGCACGAAGCCGATAGCCAGCACCACTGCGGTGCCGGTGCCGCCATAGCGCCGCTGGTTAACCGTGAGATCCCGGGCGCGTTGTTGTTGCTGCAGCTGCTCTTCAGCTTGCTGCAACTGGCGCTGCATGAAACCCTTAGCAGCCGCCTGCTGCTGCTCCGGCGTTGCATCAGCAGGGATCTGACCGGCTTGAGCCGCCTGGGCAATTAATTGATCGATGACCTCGGGGTTGTCCATCTGGGCGCGGGCCATGGCCAGCTGACCCTTACGGGCAGCGAGCTGCTGGTCGGCCTGTTCGGAGAGGCTGCGGTCGCCACTGATCGACATGGGCACCGCCACGATCAAGGCAAGGGCCAACAGGATGCTCACTACAGCCACGAGCAAGCGCAGCGGGGTGCGACCGGCAGCGGGGTGGTCAAGGCGGCTGCCAAACAGCATCAGCAGCAGACCCACCAGGGCCATCGGCGACTGGGTAACCAGACGGTCCATCAACAGCTGGCGGTATCCCTCATCCGCCCAGTTCCAGGAACCCAGCAGCACCAGCAGCTGCAAGACCAGCAACACGACCAAGGTGAGGCCGAGCCAGCGCAGCAGGTGGCCCAGGCGGCCGAAGGAAGCAGTGCTCACAGAAGAGGCTCGCGGCAGATTTAGACAACGGCTCAACTTTACGGGCGATGACCCTGCACGCCCACCACGAACTTGCATACCGTTTAAAACAGCAAGCCCAGCAACTGGGGTTTGACCCGGTGGGTCTCGCCGCCGTACCAGCCGGGGAGCGCCTAAAGCTGCGAACTGCGGCACTGGAGCGGTGGTTGGCCGCCGGCTATCAAGCCGACATGTCCTGGATGGCAGACCCGCGCCGACGCGCGGTGGAGCAGCTGCTGCCTGGAGTACGCAGCCTGCTTGCCGTGGGCCTCAACTACTACGTGGCGACGCCGCGGGCAGCCAACTCCTTGAAGGTGGCGCGCTACGGCTGGGGACGGGACTACCACCGGGTGATCGATGGCCGCCTGCGCCAACTAGGTCGCTGGTTGGAGATGCAGGTGCCGGGGGTGGGTTGGCGCGCCTGCGTCGACAGCGCGCCACTGCTGGATAAAGCATGGGCCGAGCAGGCCGGTCTGGGCTGGATAGGCAAAAACGGCAATTTGATCAATCGCAAGCGTGGCTCCTGGCTGCTGTTGGGCCACCTGCTCACCACCTTGGAGCTGCCAGCCGATGCTCCCGCCACACCCCTCTGCGGCAGCTGCAGCCGTTGCCTGCCGGCCTGCCCGACCGACGCCATCACCGAGCCCTTCGTGGTGGACAGCCGCCGCTGCCTGGCCTTCCACACCATCGAAAACCGCGATCCGGAATTGCCAGAAGCGATCGCCAGCAAGTTGCAGGGCTGGGTTGCCGGCTGCGACATCTGCCAGGAGGTGTGTCCCTGGAATCATCAGCCACTGCAATGCAGTGACGACCCGGATCTGCAGCCACGGCCCTGGCTGCTGAACCTCAAAGCCGAAGAAGCTCTCCAGTGGAGCGACGCCGATTGGGATGTGCGGCTGCGAGCCTCGGCCCTGCGCCGCCTCAAACCCTGGATGTGGCGGCGCAACCTGCGGGCCAGCCAGGACAGCCCTGCCTAAGGTTAGTAAATCCGTCTGCTCGTGATGGCACCGCGCTGGTCGCGCCCTGGTCTGAAAAACGCCCTGCTGCCCGCCGCCCTCGGTCTGCTGCTGACATCAGGGCTGCCCGCCCGGGCATTGGTGCCCTACACGTACGTACCTCAGCGGCAGGAACTCGAGGCTGCCGGACTGGGCATCGCCCAGGCGGCGGCGCGACTGCTGCGGCTGGGCCAGGCCAGTGATGCCGCCCGGCTGGCCGCCCTGACAGTGCAGCTGCTGCCTGAAGACCCCCGCGGCTGGGTACTACTGGCCGAAGCCCAGCTGCGCAGCAACCAACTGGAGCAGGCCGGCATATCTCTGGCCAAGGCCAAGCAATTGGATCCGCGCAATCCCGGCATCTGGTTTGCCGAGGGCTCCCTGGCCCTGCGGGCCGGCAAACCCAATGACGCCCTCGGCCTGTTGGAGCAAGGCCTGAAACTTGACAAGCGTAACGCCGGCGCCTATTTCGACCTAGGCAACGCCAACATCTTGCTTGGCCAGAGCGGCCCTGCCCTGGCGGCCTTTGAGCGGGCCTCTTCCCTGCGCAAGGGCTTCTGGGAAGCCCTCAACAACCAGGGGTTGGTGTTGTTCGAGCAGGGCAACCCAAAAGAGGCCATACGCCGCTGGCGCGAGGTGTTGACGATCAAGCCAGATGCGGCTGAACCGACCCTTGCCCTAGCCGCCAGCCTGTTCGCCAGCGGTCCGGCCGATCGCAGCGAAGCTTTGGCGTTGGCTGGCAAAGCCCTCGACAACGAACCTAACTACGTGCTCGAGTCGTACCAGAAAGAACAGCTATGGGGACCGAAGCTGCGCAGCACCACCCAAGATCTATTGAAACTGGCCGAACTCAAACCAGTGGTGGATAGGGCCCTTGCCAATGCCAGCCCAGAGGGCGAAAGCAGCGAGGAGGAGTAAACGGGGAGGCCTGGACAGCATCTGTAGGCTGAGCCACAGCTTGCTCCCCCAGACCCCAACACCGGATGGCCGAGGAGCGATCAGGCGAATCCATCGGACCGGGCAACGACCCGCGCATCCAGCCGATTGAGCTGCATCAGGAGATGCAGCGCTCGTACCTCGAATACGCCATGAGCGTGATCGTGGGGCGGGCGCTGCCGGATGCGCGCGACGGCCTCAAGCCGGTGCAGCGGCGCATCTTGTTTGCGATGCACGAGCTGGGGCTCACCCCGGATCGGCCCTATCGGAAATGCGCCCGTGTCGTCGGCGACGTGCTTGGTAAATACCACCCTCACGGTGATCAGGCCGTCTATGACGCCCTGGTGCGCCAGGTGCAAACCTTCGCCAGCCGCCATCCATTGCTAGATGGCCACGGCAACTTCGGCTCCGTCGACGACGACCCGCCGGCGGCGATGCGCTACACCGAAACCCGCCTGGCACCGATCGCCAATGAAGGGCTGCTCGATGAAATCGGCGCCGACACCGTTGACTTCGCAGCCAACTTTGACGGCTCCCAACAAGAGCCGACAGTGCTGCCCGCCCAGCTGCCCTTCCTGCTGCTGAACGGCTGCACCGGTATCGCCGTTGGCATGGCCACCAACATCCCCCCCCACAACCTGGGCGAGGTCGTGGATGCCTTGATCGTCTTGGTGCGCAAACCGGATCTAAGCGACGAAAAGCTGCTGGAACTGGTGCCCGGCCCCGACTTTCCCACCGGCGGCGAAGTGCTGGTGGGGCAAGGTGTGCGCGACACGTATTTGGTGGGCCGCGGCAGCATCCCGATGCGTGGCGTAGCCCACATCGAGGAGGTACAGCCCGGCAAAGGACGCCATCGCCGTGGTGCCGTGGTGATCACCGAGCTGCCGTATCAGCTCAGCAAGGCCGGCTGGATCGAGAAGCTTGCTGAGCAGGTAAACGACGGCAAGATCGGCGGCATCGCCGACATCCGCGATGAGAGCGACCGCGAAGGCATGCGGGTAGTGGTGGAACTGCGGCGCGACGCCAACGCCGAAACCGTGCTGGCCGACCTGCAGCGCCGCACCGCCCTGCAAAGCAACTTTGGCGCCATCCTGCTGGCCCTGGTGAACGGCCGGCCGGTGCAGCTGAACCTGCGGCGCCTGCTGCAGGAATTCCTGGACTACCGGGAACTCACCCTGATCCGCCGCACCCGCCACGCCCTCAAGCGCTGCGAAGACCGCCTAGAGGTGGTGGAAGGCCTGCTCAAGGCACTGGATGCCCTGCAGAAGGTGATCGCGCTGATCACCGCAGCACCCGATGCCGCCAGTGCCCGGGCGGCCCTGCAGGTGCAACTCGACCTGAGCGAGCGCCAGGCCGACGCGGTGTTATCGATGCCGCTCCGGCGCCTGACAGGTCTCGAACAGGAAAGCCTGCGCAAGGAGGCTGCCGAGCTAGCCGAGGAACGGGAGCGGCTGCGCCACCTGCTCGACAACCGCACCGTGCTACTCGACACCCTGGTAGCCGAACTGACGGCCCTACGCAAGCGCTTTGCTACGCCCAGACGCACCCGCCTGGTGGAGGGCGGGGATGCCCTGGTGGCCCAGCGAGCAGCCGCCATCCGCCCCAACGCTGAACTTCAGCGGCAGCAAGCCTTTGGCGCCCTGGCCCCCGAGAGCCGGCTACTAATTCAGGCCGATGGAGCCGTGAAGATCCTCAGCCCCCAGATGCTGGGAAGGCTGCACCTGGATGAACCGATCGAGCTGGGGGACAATCCATCACCAGCCCGGCTGATCCTGCCGATCGCCGAGCAACCGCTGCTGCTGGCTTTCACCGGCAGTGGCCGAGTAGCCCTGCTGCGCTGGGAATTTGCCGGCCAGCAACCAGGGAAGTTAGAGCGCTTCTTGCCCGACAGCATCGAGGGCGAACCAGTGGTACAGGTGCTGCCCCTGCCCGGCGAAGGAAGCCTCGGGCTGCTGAGCAGCGATGGGCGCTTCAAACGCCTGCCCGTGGAGGAGTTTCAGGAGTTGTCTGGCCGGGCTACCACCGTGCTCAAACTCAAGGAGGGCGTGACCCTGCGGCGGGTGGTGGCCGGCCAGGAGGGGGACACCCTGGTGGTGGCAAGCAGCACCGGCCGCGTGCTGCGGCTATGCCTAGATGAAACCCAGCTGCCCCTGATGGGGCGCGCAGCCCAGGGCCCACTATTGATGCGTCTTCTGCCCGGGGAAGTGGTGGTAGGTGCTGCGTGCCTGCCAGAAATTCAAGCGGAAATCAACGAGACGAAGGCCGGCACCGTATTGCTGGCAACGGCCAGTGGTCAGCTGAAGCGGCTGCTTGTATCGAGCCTGAGGCCCTGCCAACGGGGCGACATGGGTCAGATCGGCCTGCGGCTGCAACAGCGTGGCGATTACCTCGTCGACCTGCAGGGCGCCGATAGCGCCGTGCTGGGAATACTGACTGACAAGGGCTGGAGCAGCCGCATCGGCTCAGACGAGCTAGCCGGCGAAAACACCAGCGGCACGGGTATCAGCCTGAAGCTGCCCCAGGGCCAGCAGCTACAGGAACTGGTACCCCTGATCAACTAGCTGCCAAGGGCTCAATGGCGACTTACAGCCTTTAGAGCTCCTGCAAAACCTTGGCAGCGATGCCAGCCGGCTCGAGCATCAGCTTGCTGGAGCGCACCTGCTCAGCCATCTCAATCGGATAGGCGCCGTCAAAGCAGGCCGTGCAGAAGTGGGCGGAATTGGCATGGGCCGCATCCACCATGCCCTGCTTGCTCAAGTAAGCAAGCGAGTCGACGCCAAGGTGGACGGTGATCTCTTCGAGGGTGAGGCGGGCGGCGATCAACTGGTCCTGGGTATCTGTGTCGATGCCGTAGAAGCAGGGATGGGTGACCGGCGGCGAACTGATCCGCATATGCACCTCGGTGGCCCCGGCATCTCGCAAAGCTTGCACCAACTTGCGACTGGTGGTACCCCGCACGATTGAGTCGTCGATCACGACAACGCGCTTGCCAGCCAGCACATCCGGCAGGGGGTTGAGCTTCACCCTGATGCCGGCCTCCCGCATCGCCTGGGTGGGCTGGATGAAGGTGCGCCCCACATAGCGATTCTTGATCAGACCATCAGCGAAAGGGATGCCGCTGAGCTGGGAATAACCGATCGCCGCCGGAATCCCGGAATCGGGGACACCGATCACAATGTCGGCCTCAACCGGTGTTTCACGAGCTAGGGCCTCGCCAATCCGCACCCTGTAGCTGTAGAGCGATTCGCCGAAGAAACGGCTGTCTGGCCGGGCGAAATAGATCATCTCGAAGACGCACAGCTTGGTGGGCTGCTCACACCAACGGCTGCGGCTGGGTTTGGCGTGGCCTGCACGGAAATGAATGATCTCGCCGGGATCCACATCGCCATCAAAGGCGGCACCGATGATGTCGAGCCCGCAGGATTCGCTGCTCACTACCCACTGGGCTTGCGCGGTGTCGCCGATGTGGCCGAACACCAGGGGCCTGATGCCATGGCCATCCCGCAGGGCGAAAAGCCCATCAGGAGTACCGATCACCAAGCTGAAAGCACCTCGGCAGCACTCGGCCGCGGCCCGAATCGCTCCATCCCAATCCAGGCCCCGATTCACGGCCTGCTGAATCGCAAAGGCGATCAGTTCGGAGTCGGTGGTGGAGGTGAGCTCACTGGCAATGGCGGCCAGGTCGTGACGCAGCTCAGCTGCATTGACCAAATTGCCATTGTGGGCAAGGGCGAAAGGGCCAATGCGGGTGTTGAGCACCACCGGCTGGGCATTGCAAACCTTGCTACTGCCGGTCGTGGAATAGCGGTTGTGACCGATGGCCAGATCGCCGGTTAGGCGCTCCAACACGGCCTGATCAAACACCTGGCTCACCAAGCCCATGTCCTTGTGCAGCCGCACCTTGCGATCGGCATCAAAAACGGCAATACCAGCCGATTCCTGGCCTCGGTGCTGCAGGGCGTATAGACCGAAATAGGTGAGGTTGGCCACCGGTTGCCCCGGCGCCAGCACGGCATACACGCCGCAGGCTTCCTCGGGCTTGTCCGGATGCATCACCAGCACAGGCCCATCATCAATCACGGTGAAATTTCATTCTGCATCAGCGCCTTCACCCATTCGCCGCGGGATGGCCTGCTCGTAGCAAGCCTCCAGTGCCGCCAGGCTCTGCTCAAGCAGCGGCCGCCCGGCCTGGCGGATTGACAAGCTTGGGGTGGCCGTAACCACGCCTAGAAGCTCGGCAGATACCACCGCCGCCGCAACGGCCTGCTGCCAGGAGGCGACCTGGTCGGCCGGCACGCTCACCAGGATGCGGGCACCACCTTCAGCAAATAGCAGCCGATCTAGCCGGGCAGTACCCGCCGGCAACTCCAGCTCAGCTCCCAGGGGTGTTGCAGCAATGGTGGCGATGCAGCACTCGGCCGCAGCCACCGCCAGGCCGCCATCGCTGAGATCGTGGGCAGAAGCCACCAAGCCGGCGGCGATCGCCTGGCGCAAGAAAGCCTGAACCGAACGCTCCAGAACCAGATCAATCTCAGGCGGGCGCCCTGTGACGGCTCCATGCAGCCGCTCCAGATAGCTGCTGCCGGCCAGGCCCAAGCGGGGATCGGCGGGCGCCTCACCAGTTTCTAAAGGCACCCCCAGCAGCCAGATGGAGTCGCCAGCCGTGCACCAAGCCTGGCCGCGCACCTGGGCCAGGTCGTGCACCAAGCCCACCATGCCCACCACGGGGGTTGGGTGGATCGGCTGCATGGAGCCGTCGGGCAGTCGGGTCTCGTTGTAGAGCGAGACGTTGCCGCCAGTCACAGGGGTGTCCAGGGCGCTGCAGGCAGCGGAGAGGCCGCGGCAAGCCAGCGCCAGCTGCCAGTAGCCGGTGGGAGTTTCCGGCGAGGGGAAGTTGAGATTGTCGGTGACAGCCAGAGGCTCAGCGCCAACGCAGCTGAGGTTGCGAGCTGCCTCGGCCACCGCCGCCATGCCGCCCCGTTCAGGGTCGAGGGCCACCCAGCGGTTGGGACAGTCCACCACCGCCGCCACACCGCGGCTGGCAGGCACCATGGCGTCTTCACCCTGCTGAGGCCGCAGCCGCACCACAGCCGCATCGGCGCCGCCGGGGGGCACCACGGTGTTGGCCTGCACCTGGTGGTCGTACTGGCGGTAGACCCAGCGCTTGGAAGCGATGGTGGGGTCATCAAGCAAGGCCATCAAGGCCTCGCTCCAGCTGAAAGGCAGCTCGGCGGGTAGCTGATCTTCGCTCCAACGCCAGTGGGCCTGAATTTCAGCAGGCGGCTCACTGATCAAGGTGTGGTGATTGATCGGTGTGTCATCGGCCAGGGCACTGGCGGGCACCTCGGCTGCGACTTCGCCGTTCTGCAACACCCGCACGATGTTGTCTTCCAGCACCCGACCCACCACGGCCGCCTGCAGGCCCCAGCGACTGAAACGGGCCATGAGGGCCTCTTCACAGCCGGGCTTAACCACAAACAGCATCCGCTCTTGCGATTCGCTGAGCAGGAACTCGTAGGGAGTCATGCCAGCCTCACGGGCTGGAACCTTGTCGAGATCCAGCTCGATGCCGAGCCCGCCCTTGGCGGCCATCTCCGAACAGCTGCAGGTGAGACCAGCGGCGCCCATATCTTGGGCGGCCACCACATCGCCGCTCTGAAAGGCCTCCAGGCAGGCCTCGATCAGACCCTTTTCGAGGAAAGGATCGCCCACCTGCACAGCGGGGCGATCGTCTAGGGAGGACTCGGTGAGCTCAGCTGACGCAAAGCTGGCGCCGCCCATGCCGTCGCGGCCCGTGGTGCTGCCCACATAGATCACCGGGTAGCCAACCCCTTCGGCGCCGGAACAAACGATGTCTTCAGTTTCCATCAGCCCGAGGGCCATTGCGTTCACCAGCGGATTGCCTGAATAGCTGGCATCGAACGCCACCTCACCGCCGATGGTGGGCACGCCAACGCAATTGCCGTAGTGGGCGATGCCGGCCACCACGCCCTCCATCAGGCCCACATTGCGCTCATCTTCAAGCGGCCCAAAGCGAAGGGCATTCAGCAGAGCGATCGGCCTGGCTCCCATCGTGAAGATGTCGCGGAGGATGCCGCCCACGCCGGTTGCCGCCCCCTGAAACGGCTCCACAGCCGAGGGATGGTTGTGGCTCTCAATCTTGAAGGCCAGCCGCTGACCCTCACCCAAATCCACAACACCGGCGTTTTCGCCCGGTCCCACCAAGATGCGGGGGCCGGTAGTGGGGAAGCCCTGCAGCAGAGGCCGCGAGTTGCGGTAGCAACAGTGCTCCGACCACATCACCCCAAACATGCCCAGCTCAGCGCGATTGGGGGAGCGACCGAGGCGACGGCAAATCTCGTCGTAGTCGGCATGGCTGAGGTTTTCTTTCTTAAGGGCCTCAGGGACCGAATAGGCCGGTGCGTCGAAAGAGGCAGCAACCACGTGCAGCTGGGCAAGATCGCTTCAGTCTCGCCGAGCGGCTCTCTCTGGGGTTGGATGAGGACAATACGAAGTTCAAAACCAGGGATCCTCGTCTTCAGCAGGGGGGCCCGAACGGCGGCGCCGTGGGGGGTCATCGGTTTCGTAAGGCTGATCTGACCCCTGCGGCTCCTGCCAGGGCGGCTCCTCAAGCCAGCCCTCGAGCCGCTCCTCAAAACGGTTGCCCGCATCCTGCACCTGGTCCCGCCAGCGCCGCGAACGGCGCAAAAACTCCTGGCGCACACTTGCCCGGGCCAGGGGCAGGTCGTCGATGCTCTCCAGGGCAGTTAGCACCTGGCCGGGCTGCTGATCAAGCAAGCGATCCAAACTCAACCGCCAACGGCTGCTGCCCGGCAAGCGCGGATCACTGCGACTCACTAGGTAGTGGCGGATGCGGCCGCTACGCAAATCGATGGCGGCATCAGCCAAAGTGCCTATCGGTTGCTGGCGGCGATCCAACACGGCCGCATCGATCAGGGTCGGCAGCTTCTCCAGCACACCAAGCTCAGTTTCGGCTGGTTCTCCCTGCACCAGCAATTCGATTTCGGAAAGTCCCCGCAACTGGTTGAGGCGCCACACCGCACGGCGGTTAGCGAAGGCAGACGGCTTAGAAACCCAACCCAGCACCCGTTGCACGGGGGGGTGCATCCACACCTGTACACCCGCACCATGGTCGAGACCTTGGTCGCAGCGCACACGCCGGCGCAGCAGCTCACTCAGAAGCACCTGCTCAGGAAGGGACCCCACCGTCAGCCGCGGATCTGAACAGGCATCACCAGGTAGGTGAATTGATCTCCTTCGGCTGGAGTCAGGATCGCCGGCGTGGTGGGAGCGTTGCACTGCAACAGCACCCGATCACATGCCATGGCCTTGAGACCATCGAGCAAGTAGCGGACGTTGAAGGCGATCTGGATTGCTTCTCCCTCAATCGTGGCCGCGAGTCCTTCAGAACAGCTGCCAACGTCCTGGGCATCAGCCTGAATCAACATTTGGCCGGTGGCGGGTTCGGCGCTGAGCTTGACCACGTTGTTGTGCTGATCGGCGAGCACAGCAACCCGCTCGAGTGCAGACACCAGAGCGCGACGCTCAAGGTTGATCGTACGAGTAAAACTCTCTGGTATCAGCTGGCGGTAGTTGGGGTAGGTGCCGTCAATGCTGCGGCTGGTGAGCACCTGGTCGGCCCAGAGGAACACCACCTGGCCGCGATCACAGAACAGGCTCAGGGGCTCTTCTGACTGGCGCCCTGATAACAAACGCTCCAGCTCACGCAACGAGCGGGCTGGCACGGTGACGGCAAAAGGCTCCTCCCCTTCGGTTTGCGCAGAGGAGATGGCATGGGCAAGGCGGAGCACTGCCAGCCGATGGCCATCAGTAGCGGCACATTCGAGCCCGGCCTGATCAAGGCGCAGGTGGACGCCGGTGAGCAGTTGCTTGGCCTCATCGCCACTGCTGGCAAACAGGGTGGCGCGCAAGCCCTTAACCAGAGATTCCGCTTCCAGGCGAATCGGCGTACCGCTCTGCACCAAGGGCAGATCGGGAAAATCATCGGCGGGCATGCCCCGCATCTGGTAGCTGCCCGAGAGGCTGGTGAGCTCCACCTGTTCGGTGCCCTCTGGGCAATGCAGGGTGATCGGGCTATCGCTAGATAGACGCGAAACGATTTCACCAAACAACCGGGCGGGCAGGGTGATAGCACCGCTGGTCTCAACGCTGGCGCTAAGGCTGGTCTGGATGCCCAGGTTGAGATCGAAACCGGTGAGACTCAACCGGCCCGTGCCTGCATCGGCGGTGAGCAGCACGTTTGCCAACACCGGGTGAGTTGGGCGACTGGCCACGGCCCGGCTCACCAGCTGCAGGCTTGAGCTGAGTTCGGACTGGGAACAGACCAGCTTCATGGCGTTTGTGCTGGTGAGCCTGACGGCTTTACCAAGGGAGACCCCACGTTTTCACAGGCCGGCTGATTCCGCAACGCCGGTCATCCGTCTTTCGCCCAGCTTCTACAGATTGGATTGATTAAATTCAAGAAAGAAATCAAAACCGTTTTAGTAGGGGGTGGGGAAAGGGTGGAAAACCTGAAAAGTACAGGCTGCCGCAGGGTTTTGTCTGGATCAGCCCTGTGGTTTGGTCTGAGTCAGGTGGGGGAATAATCAGCTTTTCCTCTGTTTCCAGAAAGTGTGGAAAACTTTGGACCCGAGGGGATTGGCGCAGACAGAAGCTTCTCCGCTGCTTTTGGCTTCTTTTCCCCAGCTGTTAAGCAGGCGGTTTGCTGATTGGATGTTGGTTTTTGGTCGTTTTGAGGCTCGCTTAGAAGCCCATCACTTCGGCGACCTTGGCCGTATCTGCCTCTAGCCCGGTGTGAAAGCGGGCGTCGTTGTTCTCGATGGCGGTGGTTGGATCCTTGAGGCCATTGCCGGTGAGCACGCACACGACGGTGGCTCCTTGGGGCACCTCTTGATGGTGCTTGAGTAAGCCTGCGACCGAAGCAGCGCTAGCCGGCTCGCAGAACACTCCCTCTCCGCTGCCCAGAAGCTTGTAGGCGTCGATGATTTCAGCGTCGGTGACGGCCATGAAGTTGCCGCCGCTTTCGCTACGCACGTTCAGGGCTTTCTCCCGATTCACCGGGTTGCCGATGCGGATCGCCGTGGCGATGGTGTCTGGTTGCTCCACTGTGTGGCCCAGTACCAAAGGGGCGGAACCTGACGCTTGGAAGCCCATCATTCGTGGCAGCTTGCGGCAATGGCCTGCCTGGAGGTACTCGTTGAATCCCATCCAGTAGGCGCTGATGTTGCCGGCGTTACCCACCGGGATGCACAGCCAGTCCGGTGCCTCACCCAGGGCATCCACTACCTCGAAGGCCGCGGTTTTCTGCCCCTGCAGCCGGTAGGGGTTCACCGAATTCACCAAGGTGACCGGGTACTGGTTGGCTACCTCCTGGACGATGGCGAGGGCCCGGTCAAAGTTGCCCTGGATGGCGATCACCTCGGCGCCGTAGAGCAGGGCTTGGGCCAGTTTTCCCTGGGCGACGTATCCATCTGGTATCAGCACGAAGGCCCGCATACCGCCGCGGCGGGCGTAGGCAGCGGCAGCAGCAGAGGTGTTGCCCGTGCTGGCGCAGATCACCGCTTCTGAACCTGCTTCCTTGGCTTTGGAGATGGCCATGGTCATGCCCCGATCCTTAAAGGAGCCGGTGGGGTTGAGGCCGTCGTATTTCAAATAAACCTTGACACCGCGCCCAATGCGATCTGTGATCACTGGGGCAGGAATTAGCGGAGTTGAGCCCTCCCGCAGGGTGATCACGGGGGTGCGCTCTGAAACGGGCAGCCAGCTCCGATAGGCCTCGATCAGTCCTGGCCAGTCCTGCATGGTGGGACGGGCACCAAAAGGGACCTTGCTCAGACGCTGCAGAGAACGGAGCAAGGACACGATTAGGGCTGTGGCTAAGACGAATCTACGGCGCAGCAGCTGGCGCGTCGCCGCGCAACCCATCTAGGGGCGATTCGGAGAAGAAGCGCACCAGCTCCGTGATCGAGCTGGCTTTACTGAGCAGGTTCATCAAGGCAGGGATGCTTACCTCCATCTCCTGGGCGGGATAGGCCTTCAGAAAGGACAGGGCGGAGATCGAACCGTTGCCTTCAACCACCCCTAAAACCATGGCGGAGCGCAGGGCGGGGATTCCAGCTTGGGAGGCTTTTAGCGGAAATACGATCACTGCCAAACGCTGCAAGATCGCTTCACCGATCCTGGTATTGAGAAGCCTGCTTACCAGGGTCACAGGCAGGCTTACCGACTGATTCAGCAGCTTGGCAATTTCCTCGGGATTTTGGCGGCTGAAGCTCAAAACATCAGCTAGCAGGCCCCTGGGCTGGCCGGTTTTGGCCAGGTGCTCCAGGTCGGCTACGGGGATGGAGCGGCGAAAGGCGCCGCTTACAAACACCAGATTTTCCGCAGCCCCAGCTGGCGGCAGGCTGGTCGCAGGCCAAGGAGCTACCAGGCTCAGGCCCAGAGCGATGGCTACTAGGGCTTGGCGTTTACGGCCTGTTGCTGCGTTTTGCATGGCCATCAGCCTACGGCGATTGCTTTCCAACTCAAGCGGCGACGAGCACATCCCTCACTAGGCGCACCACGCTGCGCTCTGCCAGCCCTTTGGCCAGCTGAAATCCCATTTGGCGCAGTTCCGGTTCCCCAATCAGGCGAGGCAGGCGCCGCAGCAGCATCTGGGGTTCGAAGCCAGGTAGGGATTGGAGAATTCCCATCAATTGGCGCACCGGTTCAATGTCGAGCAGTGGTTCACCCGCCTCGCTCAGCCTGTGACGGCGCAGACCCGGTGGTTGGAAGCGCTCCGGTAGGCGCTTGCCGATGCGCAGGGTGGTTTGCCAGGCCATCGCATCCATCCGAGCCACCATGGCGTCTACAAGCTGTAGGCGCAGTAGGCCGCCGTTGGCTGAGAAAAGAAAGCTCAGCACTTGATCAAGAAGCCCTTCGAGATCAAGTTGGGCACCCTGGGAGGCACTGGCTATGAGGTTGTCAAGTCGCTGCCAGCGGAAGATATCCCCATCGAAGAGCATCTCCTTGAGGCTCTGGCGCAGGGTTGGATCGGGGTCTTCCATCAGCCGCCGGGCGAAATAGGGATAGGCGGCGCCGAGAATTTTGAACTCGGGGTCAACGCTTAGGGCGATGCCCTCCAGGGTGACCAGGGAGCGGATGATTAAGGCGTAGTAAGGCGGAACCTGGAAAGGGAAGCGATACATCACGCCGGAAAGGTCGTCTGTGACCGCTTTGAAATCCATGCGGCTAACCCCCTGCTCGATCGCCTGGCCAAACACTTTTTCAAAGGCCGGCACGATCGGCTCGAGGTTCACGTCTTCAGACAGGAAGCCGAGGCTGACGAAATCCTTACTGAGTTTGCTGAAACTGCGGTTTACCAGATGTACAACCGCCTGGATCAGGCCGGTGCGCGATTCGCGGCTCACTTCGCTCATCATGCCGAAATCGAGGTAGGCAAGCCGACCATCCGCCAGGGCAAGCAGGTTGCCGGGGTGGGGGTCGGCGTGGAAGAAGCCGTGCTCCAGGAGTTGTTGCAACGAACAGCTCACACCCACCGTGACCATGTCGTCGGGATCGACGCCGATGCCCCGTACCGCCTCGAGGTTGGTGAGTTTCACCCCCTCAATCCACTCCATGGTGAGCACCCGGCGGCTGGTGGCCTGGTGATATATGCGCGGAACGGCGATGCGTGGATTACTGGCGTGCAGCTCGGCGAAGCGTTCGGCGTTTGCTGCCTCGTTGAAATAGTCCATCTCCTCAAACACCCGCTTGCCCAGCTCATCGATCAGGGCCACCAGGTCGGAGCGGATTAAACCGACGTTCTGGTTCAACCAGGCGGCGATATTGCGCACGATGTAGAGGTCGAGCGTGATTTGCTCACGCAGGCCCGGACGCTGCACCTTGACGGCCACTGTCTGGCCTCCTTTGAGCACACCCTTGTGCACTTGGCCCAGTGATGCAGCTGAGATCGGCTCTGGGTCTAATTGCTCGAAAATATCTAGTACCGCTGCGCCTAGGTCCTCTTCGATGCAGGCCATCGCTAGGGCGGAGTCGAAGCCAGGCAGTTGGTCCTGCAGTTGGGCCAGTTCTTCCAGTAGCAGGGGCGGCACGATGTCAGGCCGAGTGGAGAGGGCTTGGCCGGCTTTGATGAAGGCGGGGCCGAGTGAGGCCACCAGATCCGCTGCCTCCTTGGCTCGTGACCTGGCTACATCCGTAGTTTTGATGCGTCCGGTGAGCCAGTCAAAGCCAACTCCCAGCAGGTACAGGCCGATCGGCACCAGGGTTTGCCAGAGGCGCCGGAATAGCCGTTGTGGGTGACCGGCGTAAATGCGGGTGATGGCGGCCGGGTCGTAGCTCAGTAGGCCGGCGGCCTCAAGAAAGTCCCCCAACTCGGGCTGGTTGCTGTCGGGTTCCATGGGAGTAGGGCAGGCGAAGCACCGCTAAGGCGCACCAACCCCCTTCTAAACGAATCCCACTACCGCTACGGTCTGGCCGGTTACCCCAGTCCGGTTAGCGGAGGCCGACGTGCTCACGGGACTGCGCCTCAGCAACATCGCCCTGATTGAGCGGCTGGAGCTCAGCTTTAGCGAGGGCTTCACGGTGTTGACCGGTGAGACGGGTGCTGGCAAGTCGATCCTGCTTGACGCTCTCGATGCCTTGCTGGGCGGTGCCCAGGGCAGCGCCGGCGCCAGGCTGCTGCGCCGCGGCGCCGACCGCGGCACGATTGAGGCCAGCTTCAGCCTCTCCCCCCCCTTGCAGGCCTGGTTGCATCAGCAGGAGCTGGAGGTTGAGGAGGATGAACTGCTGGTGTCGCGCGAGTGGCGCCTCATAGAGGAGCGACTCAGCAGCCGTAATCGCCTTAATGGCGTGGTGGTGAGCCGGGCCCAGGTCCAGGAGCTGCGTCCCCTTCTGCTCGATCTCACTGTGCAGGGCCAAACCCAGCAGCTGTCGCGGCCTGGTCAGCAGCGCCGTTGGCTGGATCGCTTTGCTGGCGCAAGCTTTCAGCTCCTGTTGGAGCCGGCAGCGGCAGCCTGGCGCCATTGGAAACAGGCTGCCGCTGCGTTGGAGCAGGCCCGCAGTCATTGGGAGCAGCAGCAGCAGCAGCGCGCTGCCCAGGAGCAACTGCTGGCCGACCTGGAGGAGGCCCAACTTGAAGATCCCCAAGAGATTCAGCAGCTTCAGAACGAGGAAAATCGCCTCGCCCATGGGGTGCGGCTGCAGGAAGGGGTGATGGGTTTGCTGGGCCGCTTGGTGGAGGGTGCAGAGCAGGCGCCTTCGGTGTTGGACCACCTGGCAGTTTGCGAACAGGAGCTACTGCAGATGGAGGCTTTAGATGTCACTGTCGGCGAGCTGCGCAGCCGCTGCAGTGATGGTTTGGCGGCCTTCCAGGATCTGGCTCGCGATCTGGATCGCTACGGATCTGGTCTCGAGAGTGACCCAGAAAACCTGGCGACGTTGCAGGAGCGCATGGCTCAACTCAAGACCCTGGAGCGGCGCCATGGCCAGGAGTTAGCCGGCTTGATCGCCCTGCGCGATCGCCTGCGGGAGCAGTTGGCCCCTGGCGGCGGCGAAGCTTCCCTGGAGGCCCTAGAGCTGGTGGAGCAGCAAGCTCGCCAGCTCCGTGACCAGGCCAATGCCTCTCTCACGGCCGCCCGACGCCAGGCCGCCGCTGCTCTGGAGCAGCAACTGATGCAGGCATTGCGGCCGATGGGTCTGGCCAATGTGCGTTTCGCGGTGGCGATTGCGCCGGCGCCAGCGGGGGAGGAGGGGGCCGATGCGGTGCAGTTCCAGTTTTCCGCCAACCCGGGTGTGCCTCTGGCTCCCTTGGCTGAGGTTGCTTCAGGCGGTGAGATGTCGCGCTTTCTACTGGCGCTGAAAACCTGTCTGGCCGCGGCAGACCAGCACGTCACCCTGCTTTTCGATGAGATCGACACGGGCGTGAGTGGTCGGGTGAGCGGCGCCATGGCCGAGTTACTGGGGCGCCTGGCCAAGCAGCGCCAGGTGTTTTGCGTCACCCACCAACCCCTGGTGGCCGCCGCGGCAGATCACCACTTCCGCTTTTCCAAGCAGGTGTTGGAGGGGGTCACCCACACGCGGGTGTCCCAGCTGCGGGACACTCAGGCCCGCCAGGCCGAGCTGGCTGAACTGGCGGGCGGCGATTCCGGCGAGGCCCGTAGCTATGCCGCCAGCCTGCTGGATCAGCACGGTCGCTAGAACCTCTCCAGCACTGCTTTATACCCATGGCAAGGGGGAGCATCCGTAGACTTGCTAGTTCATGAGCCGTCTGGATGCCCCGCGCCAAGAGCTCTGCAGCTTCTAGCTCTGCCACCAATGGTGCAGCCGCTGGCAGAACCCTCGCCCAGACCGTTCACGAAAAGGCCCTTGACCCGAGCCGCGTGCTCAGCGGCGGCTCCTTTGAGGACGTGATTCGGGTGCGGGGCGCCCGTCAGCACAATCTCAAAAACGTTGACCTCACCATCCCGCGTAATCGCCTGGTGGTGTTCACCGGCGTGAGCGGTAGCGGCAAGAGCTCGCTGGCCTTCGACACGATCTTTGCCGAGGGCCAGCGCCGCTACGTCGAGAGCCTGTCGGCCTATGCGCGCCAGTTTTTGGGCCAGGTGGACAAGCCCGATGTGGATGCGATCGAGGGGCTTTCGCCAGCCATTTCGATCGACCAGAAATCCACTAGCCACAATCCCCGCTCCACCGTTGGCACGGTGACGGAGATCCAGGACTACCTGCGCCTGCTATTCGGCCGGGCTGGGGAACCCCATTGTCCCCAGTGCGACCGCTCGATCCGGCCCCAGACCATCGACGAGATGGTGGATCAGATCCTGGCTTTGCCGGAGGGCACCCGCTATCAGTTGCTGGCGCCGGTGGTGCGGGGCAAGAAGGGCAGCCACGTCAAGCTGCTGGGCGGTCTGGTAGCCGAGGGCTTTGCGCGGGTGCGCATCAACGGCGAAGTGCGCGAACTCGCCGACAACATCGAGCTGGATAAAAACCACGCCCACAACATTGAGGTGGTGGTGGATCGCCTGGTGGCACGCGAGGGGGTGCAGGAGCGACTCACCGATTCGCTGCGCACCGCCCTTAAGCGGGGTGATGGCCTGGCCCTAGTCGAGGTGGTGCCCAAGGCTGATGAGGCGCTGCCCGAGGGGGTTGAGCGGGAGCGGCTCTATTCCGAAAACTTCGCCTGCCCGGTGCATGGCGCCGTGATGGAGGAGCTTTCGCCCCGGCTGTTTTCTTTCAACAGCCCCTATGGCGCCTGTCCCGATTGCCACGGCATTGGCCATCTACGCAAGTTCACTCCCGAGCGGGTGGTGCCTGATCCCTCCTTGCCGGTTTACGCGGCGATTGCACCTTGGGCCGATAAGGACAACTCTTACTACTTCTCTCTGCTCTATTCGGTGGGGGAGGCGTACAAGTTTGAGATCAAGACGCCCTGGAATCAACTAAGCGCCGAGCAACAGGAGGTACTGCTGCATGGCAGCCAGGAGCCGATCACAATTCAGGCCGACAGCCGCTATCGCAAGAGCGCCGGCTACGAGCGGCCGTTTGAAGGGATCCTGCCGATCCTGGAGCGCCAGCTGAGCGATGCCAGCGGTGAATCGGTGCGCCAAAAGCTGGAGAAGTTTCTTGAGCTGGTGCCCTGCGCCACTTGCCACGGCCTGCGTTTGCGGCCTGAAGCGCTGGCGGTGCGGGTGGGCCCCTATGCAATCCACGAGCTCACGGCGGTGAGTGTCGGCGAAACCCTGCGCCGAATCGAGTCGCTGATGGGGGTGGGCGAGAGCGAGGGGGCTGTTCCGTTGCTCAATCCTCGTCAGATCCAGATCGGCGATTTGGTACTGCGGGAGATCCGGCTGCGCTTGAAGTTTCTGCTGGATGTGGGACTCGATTATTTGAGCCTGGATCGGCCAGCCATGACCCTCAGCGGAGGTGAAGCACAGCGAATTCGTCTTGCCACTCAGATCGGCGCTGGCCTCAC
>Ga0105105_10000248_pt1 | contig 24821 bp, 24 predicted proteins | sample PPLLaktember2015_4_FD_79108 | JGI IMG/M metagenome (GOLD analysis project Ga0105105, IMG submission 79108) | Freshwater sediment microbial communities from Prairie Pothole Lake near Jamestown, North Dakota, USA - PPLs Lake P8 Core (1) Depth... | ecosystem: Environmental > Aquatic > Freshwater >...
GCAGCACGTTGGCATCGGTCACCGCGAGCGGGCCGCCGCGGCGGTAGCTGGCCGGGCCGGGGTTGGCGCCGGCGCTTTGTGGGCCGACACGCAGCCGCGCGCCGTCGAAGCCCAGGATCGAGCCGCCGCCCGCGGCCACGGTGTGGATGCTCATCATCGGCGCGCGCATGCGCACGCCGGCCACCTGCGTGTCGAAGGCGCGCTCGAACTCGCCGGCGTAGTGCGACACGTCGGTCGAGGTGCCGCCCATGTCGAAGCCGATCACCTTGCTGCAATGGGCAGCCAGCGCCGTGCGCACCATGCCGACGATGCCGCCGGCCGGCCCCGACAGGATCGCGTCCTTGCCCTGGAAGCGGTGGGCCTCGGTCAGCCCGCCGCTGCTTTGCATGAAGAACAGCGTCACGCCGGGCATCTGCGCGGCCACCTGCTCGACATAGCGGCGCAGGATCGGCGACAGGTAGGCATCGACCACCGTGGTGTCGCCGCGCGCGACCCAGCGGATCAGCGGCGAGACCTCGTGCGACACCGAGACCTGCGGGAAGCCGATCTCGCGCGCCATCGCCGCGATCCGGCGCTCGTGCGCCGGAAACCGGTAGGCGTGCATCAGCACGATCGCCACCGCCCGCAGGCCGCGGTCGTACGCGGCCTGCAGGCCCGCCCGCGCGGCGGCCTCGTCGAGCGGGCGCACCACGGCGCCGTCGGCGGCGAGGCGCTCGTCGACCTCGAGCACCTCGCGGTGGAGCAGCTCGGGCAGCACGATGCGACGGTCGAAGAGCCTCGGCCGATTCTGGTAGGCGATGCGGGGGCCGTCGGCGAAGCCGCGCGTGACCACCAGCAGCAGCGGCTCGCCCTTGCGCTCGAGGAGCGCGTTGGTCGCGACCGTGGTGCCCATCTTCACCGCCTCGACCAGCCGGGCGGGCACCGGTTCGCCCGGTGCCAGGCCGAGCAGTCGGCGGATGCCCTCGACCGCCGCGTCGAGGTACTGCTCGGGGTTCTCCGACAGCAGCTTCTCGGTCACCAGCGAGCCGTCGGGGCGGCGGCCCACCACGTCGGTGAAGGTACCGCCCCGGTCGATCCAGAACTGCCAGCGATCGAGGTCGGGGGCGGCGGGAGTCATCGGGTTCATCGGGAAGGCTCCAGGGGTTCGGGCCGCGCGGCGCCGGCCCACAGCCAGCGCAGCAGCGTGTTGCAGTCATGGACGGGCACACCGACCGCACGCGCCAGGGCGTCGCGGTAGGGCGGCAGGTTGGTGCATTCGAGGACGATCGCGCCGAGCCCGGGCACCGCGGCGCGCAGCCGCAGACCGGCCTCGACGACCTCGTCACGGATGCGTTCGCGATCGAGCCGGGGCGCATCGCCGAACACCGCGCGGGCCAGGGCGCCGTCGCGCCGCAGGCCGACCACGGGCGTGTCGGGCGGCGCGCCGGCGGCCGCCAGATGGCGCGCGTCGAGGGCGTCGGCGTCGATCGTGATGACGCCCGCGCGCCGCCCGCGCGGCAGCAGCGGCGCGAGCCAGGCGAGCTGCAGCAGCGCCGAGGCCGCGAACGGCACCGGCAGCGCGTCCGCCAGCTCGCGCTGGAACGGCCCGAGGAACCCGCAGCTCGTGCCGATGGCGACCGCGCCGTCGGACGCCAGGGCCCGACCCGCCTCGATGAAGGGCGCGAGCAGCGCCGTCGCGTCGCCTCGGACCACGCGGGCCGCGCTCGCGCCGCGGACGACGCGCGAGCGCACCGGGAAGTCGAAGGTGTTGGGATTGCCGACGTCGCCGACCGGGCGCGGAAACGCGGTGTCGAGCCGCAGCAGTCCGACGAACCCGCGACCGGTCACAGGGAAGCGGCGGCGCGTGCCGCCTGATCGTAGAGCCCGGACAGCGCACGCAGCAATTGCGCCGTGTCGGCGAGCGTGCGGACATCGCCGAGATCGCCGGTCACCGAGGGCAGCAGGCACGCGCCGCGCAGCTCCCGATAGCGCTCGACGAGCGCACGGCCCGCTTCGGTGGTCGCGTAGAGCACCTCCTTGCCCTGCCGCGACGACTCGAGCAGTCCGAGCCCCACCAGCTTGCGCAGCGCGTAGCTGACCACATGGGTGTCCTCGTAGTTGAGCGTGAAGCAGACGTCCGAGAGCTTCTTGGGCCGATCGCGGTGGCGCACGTGGTGCAGCACCAGGATGTCGGTGATGGCGAGCTCCGGCATCCCGGCGGCCGCCATGCAGCGCGTCGCCCAGCGGGTGAACGCGTTGTGGGCGACGATCAGCCCGAACTCGAACTCGGACAGCTCGCTGGCGGGACCGTCGGCGAGATGCGCGGACGACAGGATCCGCAGCCGTCGTGCAGGCGCGGCAGGCGCGCCGCGGGCCGGCACGACGGCTTCGCGCGCGTCGTGCGCGGGCACCCTGGCGTCGGGTGCAGCGGTCCGGGTCGCACGCGTGCGGGTCGGTTTCAGGCTGGCCATCGCTCCTCCGAAACGTAGAGAAAACGTTGACATTTTCGACGCATGCCGAATAACCTTCAAGCACGCTTACACTCGCGTCTCGTCCCGCGGCCCGACGCATCGCGCGCCGCCGTCCCTCGACCGCACTCGGAGACTATCCGCATGAAGCTCGTTGCCCCGATCCTCGCCGCGACCCTGTCGTTCGGCGCCGCCGCGGCCGTCGCGCAGACCAAGTGGGACCTGCCCGCCGCCTACTCCGCGACCAACTTCCACACCGAGAACCTCAACCAGTTCGCGGCCGATGTCGACAAGGCGAGCGGCGGCAAGCTCAAGATCACCGTCCACGCCAACGCCTCGCTCTTCAAGGCGCCCGAGATCAAGCGCGCCGTCCAGGGCGGCCAGGCGCAGCTCGGCGAGATCCTCCTGGTGAACTACCAGAACGAATGGCAGATGTTCGGCGCCGACGGCATCCCGTTCCTCGCCGACAGCTACGACGAGGCTGAGAAGCTCTGGAAGATCCAGAAGCCCCTCCTCGAGAAGAAGCTCGCCGAGCAGGGCATGACGGTGCTGTACGCCGTCGCCTGGCCGCCGCAGGGCATCTACTCGAAGCGCCCGCTGAACTCGGCCGCCGACCTCAAGGGCATCAAGTGGCGCGCCTACAGCCCGGCGACTTCGCGCCTGGCCGAACTGCTCGGCGCCCAGCCGGTGACGGTGCAGGCCGCCGAACTCAGCCAGGCGATGGCCACGGGCGTCGTCGAGAGCTACATGTCCAGCGGCTCGACCGGGTTCGACACCAAGACCTACGAGCACCTGAAGTACTGGTACGACACCCAGGCCTGGCTTCCGAAGAACGCGGTGATCATGAACCGCAAGGCCTTCGAGGCGCTGGACAAGGCGACCCAGGACGCGGTGATGAAGGCGGCGGCCGACGCCGAGGCCCGCGGCTGGGCATCGAGCAAGCGCAACAACGCCGAGACCATCAAGAAGCTCAAGGCCAACGGCATGCAGATCCTGCCGCCGTCGCCGCAGCTCAAGGCGGACCTGAACAAGGTCGGCGAGACGATGATGAAGGAGTGGCTCGACAAGGCCGGCCCCGAGGGCAAGCAGCTGGTCGACGCGTTCCGCAAGTGATCGCAGCGCGCCGCTGACGGAGCCCGCCGGATGAGGCGCCTGCTCGATGGACTGTACGACGGGGCCGCCTGGCTGGCGGCCCTGATGCTGGTCGGCCTGCTGGTCATGGTCCTGCTGTCCATCGCGGGCCGCCAGCTGCACTTCCACCTGCCCGGCACCGACGCCTACGCGGGCTACCTGATGGCGGGCGCGGGCTTCCTGGCGCTCGCCCACACGCTCAAGCGCGGCGAGCACATCCGCGTGACCCTGCTGCTGCAGGCGCTGACCGGGCGCTGGCGCCGGGCGATGGAGCTCGCGTCGCTGAGCATCGCGGTGCTGCTGTCCGGGGCGTTCGCGTTCTACGCGGTCAAGCTCTCCTGGCAGTCGCGGATGTTCAACGACATCTCGACGTCGAACGACGCGACGCCGCTCTGGATCCCCCAGATCGGCATGGCGATCGGCGCGGTGCTGCTGACCGTGGCCCTGATCGACGAATGGGTGATGGCGGCCACCGGGCGCCAGACCGCCCGGACCGACGACGGCGAGGCCTTGCACAACGAATGAGCGATCTCGCGATCACCTCGCTGCTGATCCTGACCCTGTTCGCCTTCCTCGGCGCGGGCGTCTGGATCGGCCTCACGCTGTCCGGCGTCGCCTGGATCGGCATGCAGCTCTTCGCCTCGCGCCCGGCGGGCGACGCGATGGCGGTGACCATCTGGGGTTCGTCCTCGAGCTGGACGCTCACCGCGCTGCCGCTGTTCGTGTGGATGGGCGAGATCCTGTTCCGCACCCGGCTCTCGCAGGACATGTTCCGCGGGCTCGCGCCCTGGATGAACGCCCTGCCCGGCCGCCTGCTGCACACGAACATCATCGGCTGCGCGATCTTCGCCGCGGTGTCGGGCTCGTCGGCCGCCACCTGCGCCACCATCGGGAAGATGACGCTGCCCGAGCTGGCCAAGCGCGGCTATCCGGACAACATCGTCATCGGGACGCTCGCCGGCGCGGGCACGCTCGGCCTGCTGATCCCGCCTTCGATCATCATGATCGTCTACGGCGTCTCGGCCGAGGTCTCGATCGCGCAGCTGTTCATCGCCGGGGTATTTCCCGGGATGATGCTGGCCGCGCTGTTCATGGGTTACGTGATCGTCTGGGCCCTGCTCAATCCGGACAAGGTGCCGCCGGCGGACCGCAAGACCACCTTCCTCGAGAAGCTCTCCGAGTCGCGCAGCCTGATCCCGGTGGTGCTGCTGATCGTCGCGGTGCTGGGGTCGATCTACGCCGGCATCGCGACGGCGACGGAGGCGGCGGCGGTCGGCGTCGTCGGGTCGCTCGTGCTCTCCGCGGTGCAGGGCTCGCTCACCTGGCAGACCTTCCGCGACGCCCTGCTCGGCGCCACCCGGCTCTACTGCATGATCGCGCTGATCCTGGCCGGGGCGGCGTTCCTGACCCTGTCGATGGGCTACATCGGCCTGCCGCGGCACCTTGCGGAATGGATCGCGTCCCTCGGGCTCTCGCAGTTCGGGCTGCTCGTCGCGCTGGCGATCTTCTTCATCATCCTGGGCTGCTTCCTCGACGGCATCTCGATGGTCGTGCTCACCATGGGCGTGCTGCTGCCCACCGTCCAGAAGGCGGGCATCGACCTGATCTGGTTCGGCATCTTCGTGGTGCTGGTCGTCGAGATGGCGCAGATCACCCCGCCGGTGGGCTTCAACCTGTTCGTGCTGCAGGGCATGACGGGCAGACAGCTGCCCTACATCGCCCGGGTGACCATCCCGATGTTCCTGCTGATGGTCGTCGCGGTCGGACTGATCTGGGTCTTCCCCGACATCGTGACCTGGCTGCCGCGCCAGATGCGCGCCACGCCCTGACGGTCCGATGAGCGCGCTGCCCGAGCGCCGGGTCGCGGTGATCGGCGCCGGCATCGTCGGCACCTGCACCGCCTGGTACCTGCGCGAGCGCGGATTCGAGGTCGACGTGCTCGAGCGCCGCGATGGCGTCGCCCGCGAGACGAGCTGGGGCAACGCCGGCGTGATCGCCCCCGGCTACGTGACACCGTGGGCGGCGCCGGGCATGCCACGCAAGGTGCTGTCGTACCTGTTCGCCGCCGAGGCGCCGGTGCTGTTCCGCCCGGTGCCGAGCATCGCGCTCGCCCGCTGGATCGGCCGCTGGCTCGGGGAGTGCGAGCTCGCCCGCTACCGCGTCAACAAGGCCCGGATGCAGCGTCTCGCCTTCCACAGCCGGGACGCGCTGCACGGGCTGCGCGCGAGGCTGGGCATCGACGACGGCCGTCGGCAAGGCTACCTCCAGCTGCTGCGGAGCGAGCGCGACCTGGCGATGACCGGACCGGCGCGCGCGCTCCTCGAGGAGAACGGCGTCCCCCACCGTCTGCTCGACGCGGACGAGACGCGCGCGCTGGAGCCCGCGCTCGCGCGAGGCGTGCCGCTCGCGGGGGCACTCTGGCTGCCCGAGGACGAGTCCGCGAGCTGTCCCGACTTCGCGCAGGCGCTGGCCGATGCGGCACGGACGGCCGGCGTCCGGTTCGTGTTCGGCTGCACGGTGCGTCACATCGTTGCCGAAGGCGGGGTCGTTCGAGGTCTGATGGCGGACGGGCCGGGCGGCCCGGACCGCCCCGGGCCGCGCCCCTACGACGCCGTGGTGGTGGCCGGTGCCGTCGACGCCCTGCCGCTGCTGGCCGAGCACGGCATCCGGCTGCCGATCTGGCCGGTCAAGGGCTACTCGACGACGCTGCCGCTCGCCGAGGGCGACGCCGGCCCTCGGCACGCGATGATCGACGAGGCCTACAAGGTCGCGATCACGCCGTTCCCCGGGCGCATCCGCGTGGCGGGCACCGCGGAGCTCGGCAGCGCCGCCCTCGTCCCGCGCCCGGCCGCGCTGCGCACGCTGGTGAAGGTCGGGCGCGACTGGTTCCCCGAGGCGGCCCGCTGGCAGGATGCGACCTGCTGGGTGGGCGCCCGCCCGATGACACCCGATGGCCCGGCGCTGCTCGGCGCGACTCGGATCGCCGGGCTCTACCTGAACATGGGGCATGGTTCGACCGGATGGGCCATGGCTGCCGGGGCGGGACAGGTCGTGGCCGACGTCGTCGCCGGTCGACCGCCCGAGATCGACCTCGACGGACTGACGATCGAGCGCCTGCGCTGAGCGTCGCTGCCCCGGGGCCAGGTCGACGACCGAATGCCGGTGCAGGCGGTCCCATGCAGAGGGCCCCATGCATTGCGTACCATCGGGGCATGCACGACGCCCTCCTCACCGGCCACCCGCTGCTCACCTGCTCGGTGATCCGTGCCCTCGAGGCCCGGGCACTCGCGGCCACGCCCGCCGGACTGCTCATGGACCGCGCCGCCTCGGCCGTCGCCGAGGCCTGCGCCAGCCTGCTGCGTGCGGCACCGGGACGCACCCCGGTGCTGGCGCTGGTCGGGCCCGGCAACAACGGCGGCGACGCGCTGCTCGCAGCGCTCGAACTCGCCTCGCGCGGCTGGTCCGTGAGTGCACTGGCCACGTCCTCCGAACGCCCGTCGGCGGCCGACGCCCGCCGCGCCCGTGATGCCTGGGACGCGGGCGGACGGCCGCTGCACGGGATCGACGACCTCGATGCCCTGCTCGCCGACCGCCCGCTGGTGATCGACGGTCTGTTCGGCATCGGCCTGGCGAGGGCGCTGTCGGCCCCGCTCGCCGCGATCGCCACGCGCATCGCCGAGGCCGGGCTGACGGTGGTCGCCGTCGACGTGCCGAGCGGCCTGGATGCCGACCGCGGCTCGGTCGTCGGGGGCGCCGCGGGCACCGCGATCCGTGCCCACCTCACCGTCACGATGATCGCCGACAAGCCGGGACTGCATACCGGCGCCGGCGCCTCCCATGCGGGTCGCGTGAAGGTGGCCGACCTCGGACTGCCGTCGCTGGACCTGCCCGCGCGGGCGTTCGCCGCGCCAGCCGACGGGCCGCTCCCGTGGGGTCGTCTGATCGACGGCGACACTGTGGGCCCGCTGCTGCCGGCGCGCGATCGCGACACGCACAAGGGCCGGTTCGGCGACGTGCTGGTGGTCGCAGGCGCGCCGTCGATGCGCGGCGCGGCCACCCTCGCCGCGCTCGGGGCACAGGCCGTCGGCGCCGGTCGCCTCTACCTGGGCGTGGACGACGCCGCCGCGGCCCCCGCATCGCATCCGGAACTGATGATGCGGCGGATCACGCCCGGGTCCAGCGAGGGCGAGGCGGCGCTCGGCCGCGCCCAGGCAGTGGTCATCGGCTGCGGACTCGGGCAGGGCGCGGCCGCGACGGCGGCGCTCGCGGCCGCGCTCGCCCATCCTGCGGGCCTCGTCATCGATGCCGACGGACTCAACGGCGTGGCGGCCGATGGCCATCTGGCCGAGCGTCTCGCGGCACGCGCCGCTGCCGGACGGCCCACGGTGCTGACGCCGCACCCGCTGGAGGCCGCACGGCTGCTCGGTCTGCAGACCGCCGAGGTCCAGCGCGACCGCATCGGCAGCGCCTGCCGCCTGGCCGCCGCGACCGGAGCCTGCGTGGTGCTCAAGGGCGCGGGCACGGTCGTCGCCTTGCCGGACGGCAGCTGGACCGTCAACGCGAGCGGTGGGCCGATCCTGTCGGTCGCGGGCACCGGCGACGTGCTGGCCGGCACGATCGGAGGGCTGCTGGCCGCGGGACTGGCACCCGCCGAGGCGGCCGCACGCGGGGCCTGGCTGCACGGTGCGGCGGGCGACGCACTCGCCGCAGACCCCGACTGGCAAGGCGGCGTCGGACTGCCGGCCTCACGACTGGCGGAGGCAATCCGCGCCCTGGTCAATCGACGAGCCGACCGCTCCTGAGCGACAGGGTCCGTCCGCAGCGACCGGCAAGCGCCGGGTCGTGGGTGACCAGGATCAGTGTGGCGCCCGACTCGCGGTTGAGCTCGAACAGCAGCTCGATCACGCGCTGCCCGGTCGCGTGGTCGAGGCTGCCGGTGGGCTCGTCGGCGAACAGCAGCGACGGCCCCGGGGCGAACGCCCGGGCGAGCGCGACACGCTGCTGCTCGCCGCCCGACAGCGTGCGCGGATAGTGGCCGCTGCGCTCCGCCAGGCCGACCCGGGCGAGCAGTTCGCGTGCGCGCGGCGCCGCATCGCGTGCACCCGCCAGCTCGAGCGGGAGCATCACGTTCTCCAGAGCGGTCATCTGCGGGAGCAGCTGGAACGACTGGAAGACGAATCCGACGTGCTCCGCGCGCCAGCGGGCCCGCGAGTCCTCGTCGAGGGTGAACAGGTCCTGTCCGGAGGCGACGACGCGGCCCGAGCTCGGCAGATCGAGCCCGGCCAGCAGGCCGAGCAAGGTCGACTTGCCTGATCCCGACGCACCCACGATGGCGACGGTATCGCCCGACTCGACGGTGAACCCGACATCGTCGAGTATCGTCAGCCAACCGCCGGCGTCCGGCACTTTCTTGCTCAGGTGTTCGACCTTGATTGCAGCCATGGTCCGAAGTGTAGCCCGCGCAGCCCGCGCCCCTTCGACGACGGGGTGTTCGCCTTCGCACGCACGGGGTCGCCGTCGAGCGCTCGCCGCGCTCGGTGCGCTCGTCGCGGGTGTCGCGACGACCACCCGCCCCGACCCGGCGGGCGCGGCCGAGCCCCGCACGCTGCTCGTCGTCGGCGACAGCCTGTCGGCCGAGTACGGCCTGCCGCGCGGCAGCGGCTGGGTCGCGCTGCTCGAGCGCCGCATCGCGGAGCGCAGGCTGCCGTGGCGGATCGTCAACGCGAGCATCAGCGGAGAGACCACGTCGGGCGGCCGGGCGCGGCTGCCCGACCTGCTCGCGCGCCACGCTCCCGCACTCGTGGTGCTCGAGCTCGGCGGCAACGACGCGTTGCGGGGACTGCCGCTGGCCGGCACCGAGGCCAACCTGCGCGAGATGGTGGCGGCCTCGCGAAAGGCCGGTGCGAAGGCGGTGGTGTTCGGCATGCAGATGCCGCCGAACTACGGCCGCGCCTATGCCGACCAGTTCGCCGGCCTGTTCAGGCGCGTCGCCGAGTCGGAGAAGGTCCCGTTGCTCCCCTTCTTCCTGGCCCCGATCGCCGAGCGGATCGACGCCTTCCAGCCGGACCGCATCCATCCGACGGCGCAGGCGCAGCCCCTGCTGCTCGACGCCGCCTGGCCGGTGCTCGCGCCGCTGCTCGGCGGGCGCTAGCGAGACCGGCCTACCGCGCGTCGCGCACCGCCAGCAGCGAGGCGGCGACGATCATGGCGCCGCCCACGAGCGTGCGGGCGGCGACCGCCTCGCCCCCGATCATCACCGCCGAGATCGCGGCGAACGGCACCTCGCTCAGCAGCACGACCGAGGTCACGTTCGCGGGCAGCCGCGACGCGCCGTACTGCAGGCACAGGTTGCCCAGCCCCAGCATCAGCACGAGGCCGGCGATGCCGGCGACCCAGGCGGGCGCGGGCAGGGGCGGAGCCGGCACGGCTCCGGCCACGGTCAGCACCAGCGCGACCCCGCCCGCGACGCCGCAGCCGCCGACGAACATCGTGAACGCACGAACCGACTCGGGCTGCCCGGCCTCGCGGCGGAGCATCACGTTGGTCATCGCGAAACAGAAGCCGCCGACGATCGCCAGCCAGTCGGACAGCGCCGTGGGCAGCGGCCACGGCTCGCCCGGTGGCTTGAGCACGACCGCGGCGCCGGCGATCGCGATCGCGACCCGCAGCACGACCGCCCCGCGCAGCGGCTCGCCGAGCACCAGCCGCGCGAGCAGCGCCGCCCAGGCCGGCATCAGGTAGAAGAGCAGCACCACGCGGACCACGTCGCCGATCGTGACCGCCCAGTTGAAGCAGGCGTTGGTGATGCCGCTCGCCACGAGCAGCGGCCACAGCGAGGGCGTGGCCAGCAGGCGCCGGACGACCGAGCGGTCCCATGCGAACACCGCCGCGCCGACCGCCAGGTACACCAGCGCGGTCGCCCACAGCCCATGCACGCCCTGCTGCTGCAGCGCGCGGAACGGCCACCAGGACACGCCCCACAGGAATGCGTTGACGAGCAATGCCGCCGCCGCCCAGGCGGCGGATGTCCCGGCCGGCACGCTCAGGGCGGACCGTCGTGCAGCACGACGCCCGCCGCGCGCATCGCGTCCAGCGAAGCGGCGAGCGAGCCTTCCAGGTCGATCGCGCGGCAGGCATCGAGCATGACCGTTGCCTCGAAGCCCTGGCGACGCGCGTCGATCGCGGAGTACGCGACGCAGAAGTCGGTCGCCAGCCCGCAGAGCACGACACGACGGATGCCACGCTCGCGCAGGTAGCCGGCCAGGCCGGTGGGCGTGCTGCGGTCGTTCTCGAAGAACGCCGAGTACGAATCGATCGAGGGTCGGAAGCCCTTGCGGATCACCAGCTGGGCGCGGGTGAGGTCGAGCGCCGGGTGGAAGGCCGCCCCGCGCGTGCCCTGCACGCAGTGATCGGGCCAGAGCGTCTGCGCACCGTAGGCGCACTGCACGGAGTCGTAGGCCGCCCGACCCGGATGGGCGCTGGCGAACGACCGGTGGCCGGCGGGATGCCAGTCCTGCGTCAACGCGACATGCGCGAACCTCGGCATCGCCGCGGCGATCACGGGCACGACGGCATCGCCGTCGGCGACCGCGAGCGCACCGCCCGGACAGAAGTCGTTCTGCACGTCGATGACCAGCAGCAGGTCGTGCTCGGGATCGGGATCGAGGGGGTCCATGCGGGCTCGGCAGGAGGCGCGCGCGGCGCGCACGATGCCGGGCGGACTCTACCACCGGCCCGGTGCGACGGGCCCGGTCGGCCCTGCGGTCGCAGCAGGCGAGACGGATGCGTCAGCGATGCAGGGCGCGGCCCCAGACCCGGTCGGTCCCCGTCGCGATGGCCCGCTCCACGCGCTCGGCGTAGTGCGAGCGCAGGCGCAGCAGTTCGCGCGCCACCTCGATGGGAAACCCCTGTCGGTCACCGCGCTGATCGATCATCAGCTGATCGAGGTAGCGGGCTGCGAACGGCGGCTCCGAATCGAACAGCGCGAGCCGTTCGGCGATCCTCGGGTAGGACGCTGCCAGTGCCGTGGCGCGGGCCGCCTCGGGCAGCCGGTCGAGCCAGCCCTGGACGTCGACAGCAGAAAGACCTGCTCGAGCGGCTCCCTGGCCGGACGGCGGCGACGCCTCGGACACGCGCCGGGCGGTCCCTTCGTGGGTATCGATCATCGTCATCATCTGCACCATCGGTCGGATGCGGCGGACCCGGTGTACGGGTCGGCGACACGCTCGGGAAAAGGAGTACCGGCGTTGTGGCGCAAGGCCGGGCGGGCGTCGCGGGGGGACGGCCTGTCGGACCCGGAGCGCCGACGGGCGGAGGGGGCGACGCAGGCGCAGGGGGCGCAGGGGGCGAAGCGAGGCGGCGGCGCGAGGGCCGACGCCGCCCGGATCTCAGTGCGCGGAGAAGGTCCGGATGGTGCCCCGAGGCGGACTCGAACCGCCACGCCTCGCGGCCGCGGATTTTAAGTCCGCTACGTCTACCGGTTTCGTCATCGGGGCGGCGGGCGACCTTACCACAGCCGGGTCCGCCGCCGCCGCGGACGCGCGGACTCAGCGGGGCGCGGGTGCCTGCGCGACCGGTGGCTCGCCGACGAAGATCTCGACGCGACGGTTCCGTGCGCGCCCTGCTTCGGTCGCGTTGTCGGCCACGGGCTCGCGCGAGCCCCGTCCGTCGATCGACACGCGCTGCGGCGCGACACCGCGGTCGCTCAGGTAGTTGCGCACGCTCATCGCGCGGTTCACGGACAGCGGATCGTTGATCGCATCGCCGCCGGTGCTGTCGGTGTGCCCGATCACGCGAACGGACGTCGCCGGATGCTCGGCGAGCGTCTGCGCGAAGCGATCGAGCACCTGCCGGAAGTTCGGCTCGATGTCGGCACGGCCGACGCGGAACGACACGTCGCTCGGCACTTCGAGCTTGAGCTGGTTGTCCGGCGTCTGCGTGACCGCGACACCCGTGCCCTGGGTCGCGGTCTGCATCGCGCGCTTCTGGTCCTCCATCTTCTTGGACCAGAGGTAACCGCCGCCGCCGCCGGCGGCTGCGCCGACCGCGGCCCCCGTCCAGGCACCGCGCGGACCGTGGATCATGCTGCCGATCACCGCGCCACCGAGGGCGCCCATCGCGGCGCCCGCGGTGGTGGTCTGCTGGGTCTCGTTCATCGACGCACAGCCGGCGCCGAGACCGACGATCAGGAGGGCCGCGGCGAGTCGGGCGGACGTGCGGGGATCGACGCGAATGTTCATGCGAGGCTCCTGGATCGAGCCGGTGTGCGGGACACACCGCGAACCCCGCCGCGCGGGGTCATCTGGGGCGGGCTGTTGGAGGCGCGAGCCGGAATCGAACCGACGTACACGGCTTTGCAGGCCGCTGCATAACCACTCTGCCATCGCGCCGGCAGTCCGGCGTGCCGCGTGGGACCCGCCGAGCTCAACCTGAAAATGAAAAGGGAAGCTGCCTTGAGCTTCCCTTCCTGAATCTGGAGCGGGAGACGAGTCTCGAACTCGCGACCTCAACCTTGGCAAGGTTGCGCTCTACCAACTGAGCTACTCCCGCAATCTGTCGTTGCCAACAGAAGGAAGAGCATAGCAGGTTTTCGGGCCTCGTCAAAACGGCCACGCCGACGAGCGGTGCCGGAGACGGATCAGGACACGGATCGAGACAGGGATCAGGACGAGTCGCGAAGGTGCGGCCAGGCCTGGCGCAGGTAGTAGAACATCGACCACAGCGTGAGCAGCGCGGCCGCGTAGATCAGCCAGGTGCCGATCTCGTGGACCGGCACGACGCCCATCAGCGTCTGGTCGTACAGCAGCATCGGGATCGCCACGAGCTGCGCGACGGTCTTGAGCTTGCCGATCGAGTGGACGGCGACACTCGTTCGCGCGCCCATTCCGGCCATCCATTCGCGCAGCGCGGAGATGGCGATCTCGCGGCCGACGATGACCACCGCGACCAGCGCGTCGACGCGCTGCAGATCGAGCAGCAGGACGAGCGCCGCGCAGACGAGCAGCTTGTCGGCGACGGGATCCAGGAAGGCACCGAACGCGGAGGTCTGACCGAGCCGGCGCGCGAGCCAGCCGTCGAACCAGTCGGTGACCGCGGCCGCGACGAAGATCGAGGTGCCGATCAGGTTGCGGGTCGGCATCGCCGCGGCATCGGCCGGGAGGAGATAGACCGCCACCAGCAGCGGGATGGCGAGCATCCGGAGCCAGGTGAGCGCGTTCGGCAGGTTCCACCGCATCAGTGCAGGCGCTTGTAGATGTCTTCGGCCAACGCCCGGGAGATGCCCTCGACCGAGGCGAGGTCATCGACGCTGGCTGCCATCATGCCACGCATGCCCCCGAACCTCGCCAGCAGACGCTGGCGCTTGCGGGGTCCGACGCCATCGATCTCCTCCAGCCGCGAGGTGTTGCGGGTCTTCGCGCGGCGCGCGCGCATGCCGGTGATGGCGAAGCGGTGCGCCTCGTCCCGGATCTGGGCGATGAGCATCAGCGCCGGCGACTCGCGGCCGAGGACCAGCGGTTCCCGCCCGTCGGCGAAGACCAGCGTCTCCAGGCCCACCTTGCGGTCCTCGCCCTTGGCGACACCGACCAGGATCGAGGGATCCAGGCCGATCGACTCGAACACCTGCCGCGCGACTTCGACCTGACCCTTGCCGCCGTCGATCAGCACGATCTGCGGTATCCGGGACTCGATGGGGGCCGGGGCGGAGCCGTCGTCCGCGCCGGGCGGCACGGCCTCCGTCGAGAGCGCACCGGCGTCGGCATCCGGGACGGCCGTCGCGGCCTCGGCCTCGGCTTCCGGGGTCGCCGTCACGGCTGCGGCATCCGAGGTCACGTCGCTCACGGGGCCGTCCTCGAGCTCCGGGAAAGCGCCGGTTTCTGCGTCGGTTTCTGCGTCGGGATCGGCGCCGGCCAGCGCCGCGGCGAGCTTGCCGTAACGCCGGGTCAGCACCTGACGCATCGCCGCATAGTCGTCGCCGCCGATCACGCCCTCGATGTTGAAGCGCCGGTACTCGCCGCGCTGCATGGCATGGTGCTGGTAGACAACGCAGGAGGCCTGCGTGGCCTCGCCCATGGTGTGACTGATGTCGAAGCACTCGACGCGCAGCGCATCCAGGTCGCCGTCGTCGAGCGCCAGCGCATCGGCCAGCGCGCGCGTCCGGCTCTTCTGCGAACCCTCCTCGGCCAGCACCCGTGCGAGCGCCATCTTCGCGTTCAGCGTCGCCTGCTCGAGCCAGCGCCGCCGCGGGCCGTTGGGCTGGCGGATCCACGAGATCGGATGACCGGCGCCGGCCTGCAGCAGCGGCAGCGCATCGGAGGTCGCGGGATCGATCGCGCACACCAGCACCGGCGGCACGTCGCCGTCGGCGTAGTGCTGGGACAGGAACGCCTCCAGCACCTCGCCCGGCACCTGCTCGTCGAGGGCGTCGACGCGAGTCGGGAAATGGGCCCGGTCGCCGAGGTGGCGGCCGCCGCGCACCATGGCGAGGTTCACGCAGACCCGCCCGCCACCGGTCTCGACGGCGATGATGTCGACGTCGATGTCGGTACCGGTCTCCATGGTCTGCTGGTGCAGCACCCGCGACAGCGCCGTCATGCGGTTGCGGAGCACCGCCGCCTCCTCGAAGCGCAGCTCGGCCGCGGCGGCGTGCATCCGCCCCTCGAAGTCGCGCAGCACCTCCTGCTGCCCTCCGCGCAGGAACCGGACCGCGGCGTCGACGTCGGAGCGGTAGCCGGGCTCGTCGATCTCCCCGACGCAGGGGGCGGTGCATCGGCCGATCTGATGCAGCAGGCAGGGGCGCGAGCGGTTGGAGAAGACCGAGTCCTCGCAGGTCCGCAGGCGGAACACCTTCTGCAGGACCTGGATGCTCTCCTTGACCGCCCAGGCGCTCGGATACGGTCCGAAGAACTGACTGCGCCGGTCGGTCCCGCCGCGGTAGTAGGCGATCCGTGGAAAGCGGTGCGCGGTGAACTTCAGGTACGGGTAGGACTTGTCGTCGCGGAACAGGATGTTGTAGCGCGGCGCCTGTGTCTTGATGAGATTGTTCTCGAGCAGCAGCGCTTCGGCCTCGGAACCGGTGACCGTCGTCTCGATGCGCACGATCCGCGCGACCATGTGCGCGATCCGCGGGCTGGGCTGCGTCTTCTGGAAGTAGGACGAGACGCGCTTCTTGAGGTCGCGAGCCTTGCCGACGTACAGCAGCGTGTCATCGTCGGCATGCATCCGGTACACGCCGGGCCGGTTCGGCAGTGCCGCGAGGTAGGCCTTGATGTCGAAGGGCGGCGGCGCGTCGCTCGGGCGGGCCGGGTCGTCGCCGGGCGGGGTCGGGTCGGTGTCGGGGGTCTGCACGGCGAAATTCTAGCCCCTCGGGCCCACTGCTCCGGCCGGGCTCAGGGGCCTGGCCGTGATCAGGGGCCCGGGGGCGGCCCGCCGGGTCCGCCGGGTCCGCCGGGACCGACGCGCTCGACGACCACGAAGGCCAGCGCGCTGTCGACCTCGTCGGAGATCGACACGTGGGCGACGAGTCCGCGCTCGCGAAGCCACGGCTCGAGTGCCTTGCGCGGCACGGCCACGGGCTTGCCGCGGGCATCGTTGAGGACCTGCAGCGACAGCAGCGTCATCGGGCCGCGCAGCCCGAGACCGATCGCCTTGGAGAAGGCCTCCTTGGCCGCGAAGCGCTTGGCGAGATAGCGGGCCGCACGGTCGGGGCCGGGCGTGCCGCGAGACAGGCGGCGGGTGTACTCCCGCAACTCGTCCGGTCCGAGCACGCGGCGCGGGAAACGCTCGCCCCATCGCTCGAGCAGCGTCCGGATGCGGGCGATCAGGACGATGTCGGTGCCGATCCCGTAGATCATCGGCCGGCGCTCCGGATCAGTCGGCGCGCAGCCCGGGGGCGGCGCCCTCGCGGATCAGCCGCTTCATCTCCCGGACCGCCTCTCTCATGCCGACGAACATCGCTCGGGAGACGATGGCGTGTCCGATGTGCAGCTCGCGGATGCCGGGCAGCGCGGCGACCGCCTGCACGTTCACGTAGTTGAGCGCATGCCCGGCATTGAACCTCATGCCCGCCGCGCGGATCGCGGCTCCCGCCCGGGCGATGCGCTCGAGTTCCGCGAGCACGGGTGCGCTCTCCGCGTCCCGCCCGCGGCCGAAGAACGCCTCGGCGTACGGCCCGGTGTGGATCTCGCAGACCTTCGCGCCGATCGCGGCAGCCGCCTCGACCTGGCGCACCTCGGCATCGATGAACACGCTGACCACGATCCCGGCGTCGGCCAGCCGCGCGACCACGTCGGTCAGGCGCGCCCGCTGACCGGCCACGTCGAGCCCGCCCTCCGTCGTGATCTCGTGACGCCCCTCGGGCACCAGCATCGCCATCTCGGGCTTCAGGCCGCAGGCGATGCCGACCATCTCGTCGGTGGCCGCCATCTCGAGGTTCAGCTTGATGTGCGTGAGCTCGCGCAGTCGCCGCACGTCCTCGTCCTGGATGTGACGGCGGTCCTCGCGCAGGTGGACGGTGATGCCGTCGGCGCCGCCGAGGTGCGCTTCGACCGCGGCCCAGACCGGGTCGGGCTCATACGTGCGACGCGCCTGGCGGACGGTCGCGACATGGTCGATGTTGACGCCGAGTTCGATCATCGTCGGGGATCAGAGTTTGTGCAGGTCGAGCAGGATCTGGCGCGTCTTGAGGACGTGCCCGTCCAGATGGCGGGCGAGCAGCGCACGGGTCAGCCGCTTGGCCTCGGCGAGCGTGCGCGTCGAATCGTAGCGCTCGTCGGCGATGTCGCGCAGCGTCTCCCCCGAGAAGCCGCCCTCCTCCGCCGGATCGGCGGCCACGAACCCCCGACCGGGCAGCAGCGCGTAGCGGCGGGCCGCCTCGATCGGACGGTCGTCGGCATCGTGGGCGAGGTCGAGCGCATAGCCGATCTCGCGCAGCAGCAGCCACTCGAAGCGACGCAGCGTCGCCTCGATGGACTCGCCCAGTCCGAGCGCGACCAGCGCCTGCGCGTAGCCGTCGAAGAGCTGGGGATGGGGGTCGTCGCGCGGCAGCAGCCGCACGATCAGCTCGTTCAGGTAGAACGCGCACAGCAGCCCGTCGCCCTGGGGCGCCGCCATGCCGCCCAGCCACTCGGCCGAGGTCAGCGTGCGCAGTTCGTGGCGCCCGCTGAAGCCGACGTGCAGCGGCTGGAACGCATGGAGCACGCCGCGCAGCCTGGAGCCGTTCCGCTTGGCACCCTTGGCGACGGAGCCGATGCGGCCGTGGTCGCGGGTCAGCAGTTCGACGATGAGGCTGGTCTCGCGCCAGGCCAGCGTGTGCAGCACGAACGCGGGCTCGTCCTGGACGCGTTCGGCTGCCCGCCCCACGGGCCGCGCGGCGCGGCTCGCGGACGGCTTGCGTGGCGCGCTGCCGGCTCCGGACGGACGCCCCGGCCCGAGCCGCGGTCCGTCCCGGGCGGGCGCATCGCCCGCTTCATTCGTAACCATACGTGCGCAGACGGTTCTCGTCGTCCGCCCAGCCGCCCTTCACCTTGACCCAGACCTCGAGGTAGACCTTGCAGTCGAGCATCCGCTCGAGGTCCTGACGGGCCTCGCTCGCGATCCGCTTGATCTTCTCGCCGCCGGCGCCCAGCACGATCGGCTTCTGCGCATCGCGCTCGACGACGATCGCCGCGAAGATCCGGCGCAGGCCGGGCAGCTCCTCGAACTTCTCGATCGTCACCGTGCTCTGGTAGGGCAGCTCGTCGCCCAGCAGCCGGAACATCTTCTCGCGGACCGCCTCGGCGGCCATGAAGCGCTCGCTGCGGTCGGTGAAGGCATCCGCATCGAACTGCGGCTCGCCCTCGGGCAGGTGTCTGGCGCACTCGTCGAGCAGCTCGTCGACCTGCCGCCCGGTCTTGGCGCTGATCGGCACGATCGCAGTGACGCCCGGCCGCGTCATCAGGCGCTGCGCGAGCGGCATCAGCTTCGCCTTGTCGCCGACCGAGTCGATCTTGTTGAGCGCGACCACGATCGGGCGCCCTTCGGGCACCAGCGCGAGCGCCTGGTCGTCGGCGGGCGTCCAGGTGTTGGCGTCGCAGACCAGCACGACGACGTCCGCCTCCATCGCGGCCTGGGCGGCCGTGCGGTTCAGCACGCGATTGAGGGCACCGCGGTTCCGGGTCTGGTAGCCGGGGGTGTCGAGCAGCAGGAACTGGGCGCCCGGTCGGGTGACCACGCCCACGATGCGGTGCCGAGTGGTCTGTGCCTTGGCGGAGGTGATGCTGAGCTTGGTGCCGACGAGCCGGTTGACCAGCGTCGACTTGCCGACGTTCGGTCGACCGACGATGGCGACATGCCCGCAGCGGTGCGGGGCCGCGTCGTTCGTGGTGTTCATCGGGTCAGGCCGCGTGCGCGCGGCGACGGGGCTCGGCGGCGGGGACCGCCGGCGGCACCGCCACCTCGGGGGCATCGGTCACACCACCGGGCGCGGCGCTGCCGTCGTCCGGGATCGACGGGGCAGCGACCTCGGCCTCGGGCGTCGCGGCGGCCGCCGCACGGGTGCTGCGCCGAGGCTTGCGCACCGTCGCCGGCAGCAGTGCCTGCGTCTGCTCGAGCGCGAGCTTGGCCGCCGCCTGCTCGGCGGCGCGGCGGCTGCCGCCGCTGCCCAGGACCTGGATCGACAGCTTGGGCACCGAGCACTCGACCTCGAACAGCTGGTTGTGGGCGGCGCCGTGGGTGGCCACGACGGCGTAGACCGGCAGCGGGATCTTGCGGCTCTGCAGCCATTCCTGGAGCAGCGTCTTGGCGTCCTTGCCGAGCGTGTTGGGGTCGACGTTGCGCAGCACCGGATCGTAGAGCCGGCGGATCGACTGCTGCGCCGCATCGAAGCCGCCGTCGAGGAAGATCGCGCCGAACAGCGCCTCGAGCGTGTCCGCGAGGATGGACGGCCGCCTGAAGCCACCGCTCTTCTGCTCGCCCTCGCCCAGCAGGAGGCAGGTCGACAGCTCGATGCGCTGAGCGACCTCGAACAGCGTCTGCTGCTTGACCAGGTTGGCGCGCACCCGCGAGAGGTCGCCCTCGTCGAGCTTGCCGAAGCGCTCGTAGAGCAGCGAGGCGACCGCGCAGTTCAGGACGCTGTCGCCGAGAAACTCGAGACGCTCGTTGTGGGTGGCGCCGTGGCTGCGGTGCGTGAGCGCCTGCCGCAGCAGCGCGGCCGACGAGAACCTGTAGCCGAGGCGTTCCTGCAGCGTCTGGAGGGCCTGCGTCAACACCCGGCTCCGGCAGTCATCGCATTCATTTGACCGGCCCCGCACCCGGCAGCGCCTCGCCGCGGTAGTCGAGCACCAGCGAGGCCGGGCCGAACAGCGGGATGCGCTTCTCGTAGGCGAAGCTGACCGCGTATTCGCCGCTCGGGCGCCGGACGATCTGGAGATCCTTGCCGGTGATCGACGTGATGTCGTCGATCGCGGACGCCCGCTCGAACGAGTTCCGGATGCTCGGCGGGTCGGCCCCCTCGTTGCGCGCCTTGACGACGGCCCGCTTGATCGCGATGAACTCGGTGGCCGTCGGGAAGACCTTCATCACCAGCAGCGCCCCGAAGACCAGGATGACGCCGAAGAAGATGAGACCCAGCAGGCTCAGGCCACGCTGGCGGGCGCGCAGGGCGCGAACGGGGGTGCGGGCAGGTGAGGTCATCAGTAGAACCGTCCGATCCGTCCGAGGTCGCCGAAGTTCATCCAGATGAAGAACGCCTTGCCGACGATGTTCTGCTCGGGGACGAACCCCCAGTAGCGGCTGTCGAGGCTGTTCTCGCGGTTGTCACCCATCACGAAGTAGTGTCCAGCGGGCACCTTGCAGGTCAGGCCGGTCCGTCCGTAGGCGCACTGATCGCGGAACGGGAAGGCGTCGACCCCCGTGATGAAAGACGGTTTCTCCAATTCTGTCAACAGCTTATGCTCGACTCTTCCGAGTTTCTCTGAGTATTGCTTGTAGTACACGAGGCGCTCGCCATCGTAGAACTCGCCCGCCTGGGCGAGCGGCACCGCGGTGCCGTTGATCGTCAGGCGGTTCTCCTCGTAGACCACCGTGTCGCCCGGCAGACCGACCACGCGCTTGATGTAGTCGACCGACGGCTCCTTCGGGAAGCGGAACACCATGACGTCGCCCCGCTCGGGCAGACCGACGTCGAGCACCTTGGTGTGGATCACCGGCAGCCGCACGCCGTAGGTGTACTTGTTCACCAGGATCAGGTCGCCGACCAGCAGCGTCGGGATCATCGACCCCGACGGGATCTTGAACGGCTCGACCAGGAACGAGCGCAGCAGGAACACCACCGCGATGACGGGGAACAGCCCCGCGGTGTACTCCAGCCACAGCGGCTGGCGGTCGCCGCGGCCGGCACGGCGGCGCGCCGGCGCGAGCCAGATCTTGTCGACGACCCAGGCGATGCCGGTCACGACGAGGAGCAGGAACAGGACCAGCGCGAAGTTCATCGGTCGTTCTTCTTGGTTTCTTCTGGGGCGGCCCGCAACCGGGCCGAACGCCGCACGACGCTCAATCGACCTGGAGGACCGCCAGGAAGGCTTCCTGGGGGATCTCCACCGAGCCGACCTGCTTCATCCGCTTCTTGCCGGCCTTCTGCTTCTCGAGCAGCTTCTTCTTGCGGCTGATGTCGCCGCCGTAGCACTTGGCCAGCACGTTCTTGCGCAGCGCCTTGACGTTCTCGCGGGCGATCACGTTGCCGCCGATGGCCGCCTGGATCGCGACGTCGTACATCTGGCGCGGGATGAGCTCCCGCATCTTCGCCGCGATCTCGCGGCCGCGGTACGGCGCGTTCGAGCGGTGGACGATCAGCGACAGCGCATCGACCTTGTCGCCGTTGACGAGCAGGTCGAGCTTGATGACGTCGGCCGCGCGGTATTCCTTGAACTCGTAGTCCATCGACGCGTAGCCCCGCGAGACCGACTTCAGCTTGTCGAAGAAGTCGAGGACGATCTCGTTCATCGGCAGCTCGTAGCTCAGGTGCACCTGCTTGCCGTGATAGGCGAGGTTCGTCTGCACGCCCCGCTTGCCGGTGCACAGCGTGATGACCGCGCCGACGTACTCCTGGGGCACGAAGACCGTGACCGAGACGATCGGCTCGCGGATCTCCTCGATGCGGTCGGGATTCGGGAGCTTCGCCGGATTCTCGATGCGCTGGACGGTGCCGTCGCGCAGCAGGACCTCGTAGACGACGGTGGGCGCCGTCGTGATGAGGTCCATGTCGTACTCGCGCTCGAGCCGCTCCTGGACGATGTCCATGTGCAGCAGGCCGAGGAAGCCGCATCGGAAGCCGAACCCCAGCGCATCGGACACCTCGGGCTCGAACTGCAGCGCGGCATCGTTGAGCTGCAGCTTCTCGAGCGCGTCCCGCAGGGCCTCGTACTGGTTCGCCTCGACCGGATACAGTCCGGCGAACACCGACGACTTGACCTCCTTGAAGCCCGGCAGCGCGGCGGCGGCCGGGGCCCGGTCGAGCGTCACGGTATCGCCGACCTTGGCGGTCTTCAGTTCCTTGATGCCGGAGATGATGAAGCCCACCTGCCCCGCCGACAGCGACTCGCGCTGTGTCGCCTTGGGCGTGAACACGCCGACCTGCTCGCAGAGCACGGCCGACCCGGTGGCCATCAGGCGGATCTTGTCCTTGGGGCGCAGGGTGCCGTTCATGACGCGAACGAGCATCACGACGCCGACGTAGTTGTCGAACCAGGAGTCGATCACCAGGGCCTGGAGCGGCGCGGACGGGTCGCCCTTGGGTGGCGGGATGCGCGCGACGATGGCGTCGAGGATGTCCTCCAGGCCCATGCCGGTCTTGGCACTGGCGGGAATCGCATCGGTCGCGTCGATCCCGATGACTTCCTCGATCTCGACCTTCGCCTGCTCGGGATCGGCCTGCGGCAGGTCCATCTTGTTGAGGACCGGGACCACCTCGACGCCGAGCTCGATCGCGGTGTAGCAGTTCGCGACCGTCTGGGCCTCGACGCCCTGCGACGCGTCCACGACCAGCAGCGCGCCCTCGCAGGCCGACAGCGAGCGGCTGACTTCGTACGAGAAGTCGACGTGCCCCGGGGTGTCGATCAGGTTCAGGTTGTAGACCTGCCCGTCGCGCGCCGTGTAGGTCAGGGCCGCGGTCTGCGCCTTGATCGTGATGCCGCGCTCGCGCTCGAGGTCCATCGAGTCGAGCACCTGCGCCTCCATCTCGCGGTCGCTCAGGCCGCCGCAGCGCTGGATCAGACGATCCGCGAGCGTGGACTTGCCGTGGTCGATGTGCGCGATGATCGAGAAATTGCGGATGTTCTGCACGGTGGACGATGGCGCGTCGCGCGCCCTTGAACGCCGGACACGGACCGGCTCGCCGCCGGAACGTCGGGCGGTCGCGCCCTATCCTGCCGGAAACAGCCTTGCATTCTAGCCGATCGGCCGCGACGGCCTGCCGAGCGCCCCCGGGAGCCGCCCGGTCGGCGGTCGCGCACCCGCCACGGGCGGGCCGCGCGCCGGCTACTGCCCGTTCTGCGCCGCAGGACGGATCGGGATGAACTGCGCGCTCTCGCCGCGACGCACGAGCAGGATGTGCGTCTTCGTGCGGTCGAGCTTGCCGACCGCGTCGTTGAACGCCTTCGCTCCGGTCACGTCCTGGTTGTTGAGCGACAGGATCACGTCGCCGGCCCGCAGTCCGGCACGGGCCGCGGCACCGTCGACGGCCTCGACGAGCACGCCGCCCTTGATCCGCAGCGCGTTGCGACGGTCTTCGGGGATGTCCGCGACCACCAGGCCAAGGCTGTTGCTCGCCTGTGCGCTGCCGCCCGGCGTCTGCTGCGGGCGATTGCCGCCGTTGGCGCGCGCAGTCTGCTCGGGCTGCATCTCGGCGACGGTGATCGTCAGCTCGCGATTGGCCCCCTTTCGCCAGACGCCGACCGGAACCTTCGAGCCCGGCTTGGTATTGCCCACCATCCGGGGCAGGTCGGTCGACTTCTCGATCGGCTTGCCGTCGAACTTCAGGATGATGTCCCCGACCTCGATGCCGCCCTTCTCGGCTGGGCCGCCCGCCTCGACGTTCCGCACCAGCGCGCCCGCCGCCCGCTGAAGGCCCAGCGGCTCGGCCACGTCCTTGGTGACCTCGGCGATGCCGACGCCGATTCGCCCGCGCGTGACGCGCCCGGTGATCCGGATCTGCTCGGCGACCCGCATCGCCTCGTCGATCGGGATCGCGAACGAGATGCCCATGAACCCGCCGGTCCGGCTGTAGATCTGCGAGTTGATGCCGATCACCTCGCCGCGCATGTTCAGCAGCGGACCGCCGGAATTGCCGGGATTCACGGCGACGTCGGTCTGGATGAACGGCAGGTAGTCGCCGGTATCCCGGCCCTTGGCCGACACGATGCCCGCCGTCACGGTGTTCTCGAGGCCGAACGGCGAGCCGATCGCGATGACCCACTCGCCGACCCTCAGGCGCTGCGGGTCACCGATCTTCATCGCCGGCAGCGACGCGCTCTCGATCTTGACGAGCGCGACGTCGGTGCGGCGGTCGGACCCGATCAGCTTGCCCTTGAGCTCACGCTTGTCGGTGAGCGTCACGTAGATCTCGTCGGCGCCTTCGACCACGTGGTGGTTGGTCAGCACGAATCCGTCGGGCGAGATGATGAAGCCGGATCCCACGCCGCGAGGCACCTCGTTGCCGTCGCCACCCCGTCCGCCACGGGGCCCGCCCGGACCGGGCTGCTGGCGCGGCGGGAAGAATCGGCGGAAGAACTCGTAGAACGGATCGTTCTCGTCCATCCCCTCCGGCATCTGCGGCGCACCGGGTGCACCCGGACCGGCGGCGGGCGCGTTGGCGCGGGCGCGCTCGGTCGTGCGGATGTTGACGACGGCCGGACCCGCCCGCTCGACCAGGTCGGCGAAATCGGGCAGGCCGCGCTCGACGGCAGCCTGCTGCGCCTGGGCCGCCGGCGCGACGAAGGCTGTGAAGGTGGTGCCGAGCACCAGGAGACAGGCGGAGAGACGTCGTTTCATAGTGGGTCCGATCACGGGCCCGTTCGGCCCCGTTCCATCCAGCGCAGCCACACGTGCAGCCGTCGCCAGGCCTCTGCCGGAACGGCATCGCGGCCCAGCAGCAACACGGTCGGGCTCGCGAACCGCCTTTCGGGCGGCTGCTGCAAATATGGTGCCATGACGAGCAGTGTCAACCCCGGCAACGTGCATGACGCGCGAAGGGCCATCGGCCGAGCTGTCTCC
>Ga0105105_10000250_pt1 | contig 24774 bp, 24 predicted proteins | sample PPLLaktember2015_4_FD_79108 | JGI IMG/M metagenome (GOLD analysis project Ga0105105, IMG submission 79108) | Freshwater sediment microbial communities from Prairie Pothole Lake near Jamestown, North Dakota, USA - PPLs Lake P8 Core (1) Depth... | ecosystem: Environmental > Aquatic > Freshwater >...
CATCGGTCCCGTGTTGGCGCAGTGGGCCGTGACCACCTCGCCGTTTGCTAGTTCGACATCGGCCAGGAAGCGCTTGTAACGCTTCACCAAGGTGCCCTCCACCAGGGGACCGAGGCTGAGCACGCGGGTGGCCATGGCGGGTAGTTCTGAGCCAGCCATACTGCCGCCAACTCCCGGGCCTTTGGTCCCACTGGATGGCGAAGTCCCTCAGGCGCATTGCCCTGGTTGTGGCAGTGGCAACTGCCCTTAGCAAGTTGGCCGGCCTGGTGCGGCAGCAGGCCATTGCAGCAGCCTTCGGTGTAGGTGCCGCTTACGACGCTTACAACTACGCCTATGTGCTGCCGGGCTTTCTGTTGATCCTGCTGGGTGGCATCAACGGCCCGTTCCACAGCGCCATGGTGAGTGTGCTGGCCCGTAGGCCCCGCCAAGAAGGCGCCCACGTGCTGGCGGCGATCAACACCCTGGTGGGGGCGGGTTTGATCGGCGTAACGGTGTTGCTGCTGGTTTTCGCTGGCCCCCTGATCACCCTTGTGGGGCCGGGCCTGGATGCCACTCGCCACGACATCGCCGTGCTGCAGCTGCGCTGGATGGCGCCGATGGCCCTATTTGCCGGGCTGATCGGCCTGGGCTTCGGAGCTCTCAATGCTGCTGATGAGTTTTGGTTGCCCTCGGTGAGCCCGTTGCTATCGAGTGTGGCCGTGATCGCCGGTATCGCCGTTCTGTGGTGGCAGCTTGGTGCAGCCATCACACTGCCCACCACCGCGGTGCTGGGCGGCGTGGTGCTGGCCGGCTCCACCACCTTGGGGGCGGTGCTGCAGTGGTTGATTCAGCTGCCTGCGCTGGCCCGTCAAGGATTGCACCGCTTTCAGCTGGTCTGGGACTGGAAGGACCCCGGTGTGCGCGAGGTGCTGCAGGTGATGGGACCCGCCACCCTTTCGTCGGGAATGCTGCAGATCAACGTGTTCGTGTCCCTGTTCTTCGCCTCGGGCATCCCGGCGGCGGCGGCGGGCCTGGGCTACGCCAACCTGCTGGTGCAGACGCCCCTGGGGCTGCTCTCCAATGCCCTGCTGGTGCCGCTACTGCCGGTCTACGCCAGGCTGACGGCGCCGGCCGATCGACCTGCGCTGATCGGCCGTATCCGCCAGGGGCTGATGCTCTCCAACGCCAGCATGCTGCCCCTGGGGGCGTTGATGGTGGCACTGGCTTTGCCGATCGTGGCGCTGATCTACGAGCGGGGAGCCTTCAATGCCGGTGCGGCGGAGTTGGTGGGCAATCTGCTGATGGCCTACGGCATCGGCATGCCCGCCTATCTGGCTCGCGATGTGCTGGTGAGGGTGTTCTATGCCCTCGGCGATGGGGTTACCCCGTTCCGCTGGTCGATGGCGGGGATCGGGCTGAATGCGGTCTTCTGCTGGGCCTTCGTGGGCGGACCGGTGCCCGGCCAGGGTCAGCTCCTGCCCGGGCTCTACTGCGGTGCCGCCGGCCTGGTGCTGGCCACGGTGGCGGTGAACCTGATCACCTGCGTGGGTTTGCTGCTGGCGCTGCAGACCCGGCTCGGTGGGCTGCCCCTGAGGCTGTGGCTGCGCGACACGATGCTGCTATTCGGCGCTGCTGTGCTGGCCGGCCTGGCGTCCTGGGCTGTGGCAGCCGCTGTGGCCTGGCCTACTGGTCTCTGGGGACGGCTGCTGGAGTGCAGCTTTGCCGGAGGAGTGGGCGTGTTGGTTTACGGCCTGGTGGCCAGCCTGGCCCAGGTGCCGGAGGTCAAGGATCTGACCGACCAATTGCGGGAGCGCCTGCCTCGAATTGGCGTGAGGCGCTAGGGGTCTAGGCGAACGTCCCGTTCAGCCCGCACTTGCACAGGAATCTCCAGGTGCGAGCGGCCCAGCATCCGGGGGCCATCTACCGAAAAGATGCGCGCCTCGATGCCGAATTCCTTGAAGGCGGTCTCCAGCTCCTGAATCAGGGCTTTTTCAACCTGGGCCTCGGCGTCCACGACCTTGCCGATCAGGCGACCGCCCAGGCGACCCAGTCGTTGACGCACCACGTCGCGGGCGTTGGTGACCTCAATGACCAGCACAGCCCGCCGCCAGGTGGCGCAACCTTATCGGCAAAACGGCTCCAGCACCTCTTCGAGATCCCGCAGCTGGCCGGCGGGCACGAGCCGAGCCAGGGGCAGCCGGGTGGAACCGGAGCCGATCGGCACCTGTACTGCCTCGAGGGCTTGGCGGGCACACACTTCTGCGCCCTGGTCCAGCCGGGCGGAACATTCGATTGCCAGGGTCTGGGCCAGTCCGGCATCGCCGAGGTAGAGGTGCCAGCTGGCCACTTGCACATAAATGCGATCTGCCAGTGCTAGTTCCAGGTCCTTGAGGTCTGTGGCGGAGAGGGTCATGGCTGGGGGGCAGGACGCAGGGCCACTACAACGCCAGCGTGCACCAGCAACACCACTAGCCAGCCCAAGCTGAGCCAGTTGAGGTGGGCCCAAGGGTGACGCATTTCCTGCACCAACCAGAGGCCGCTGTTCAGGGCGGCGAACAGGGCGGCGTGGAGCGTCAGGTTCACGATCCGTTCGAAGTGCCTGTAGGTGGGGTCTTCGGGGTTGGTGGGGCCGTACCAGCGGATGGGCATGGAAGGAAGCGGGGATGTCGGAGTGTTTGACGGATGGGCCCTCCGTGCGGTGAAAATGGACCCATGCGCTTGTAGCTCAGCGGATTAGAGCATCTGACTACGGATCAGAGGGTCGGGAGTTCGAATCTCTCCAGGCGCGTCTTAATTCAAACCGCCCTCGGGCGGTTTTTTTATGGGTTGGGTTCGAGATGGGGTGCTCCTTAGCCGGGCCCCTGTCTTTACGATCAACAAACGAATTCAACCTCCACCATGGCCAACCCCGGCGGTGCTGCTCTCAACCAGTCCTTAGCTGCCGGAGATTCCGCCATCGCTGGGCTGATCAAAAAGGAGCTGCAGCGACAGGAAACCCATCTTGAGTTGATCGCTTCCGAGAATTTCGCCTCCCGGGCCGTGATGGAGGCCCAGGGCTCGGTTCTCACCAACAAATACGCCGAAGGCTTGCCCGCCAAGCGCTACTACGGCGGCTGTGAGCACGTTGATGCGATCGAGGAGCTGGCGATTGAGCGGGCTAAGGAGCTGTTTGGGGCTGCCTGGGCCAACGTGCAGCCCCATAGCGGTGCCCAGGCCAACTTCGCCGTGTTCCTTGCGTTGCTGCAGCCCGGCGACACAATCCTGGGAATGGACCTCAGCCACGGTGGCCATCTCACCCACGGCTCGCCCGTGAACGTGAGCGGCAAGTGGTTCAAGGCCGTTCACTACGGCGTGGATCCCGACACCCAGCAGCTCAATTTCGACACGATCCGAAATCTGGCTCACGAGCACAAGCCCAAGCTGATCGTGTGCGGCTATTCCGCTTACCCACGCACCATTGATTTCGAGGCTTTCCGTGTTATTGCCGATGAGGTGGGCGCCTACCTGCTGGCCGACATGGCCCACATCGCTGGCCTAGTGGCGGCTGGCGTGCACCCCAGCCCAGTGCCTCACTGCGACGTGGTCACCACCACCACCCACAAGACCCTGCGTGGTCCCCGCGGGGGCCTGATCCTTTGCCGCGATGCTGAATTCGGCAAGCAGTTTGACAAGGCCGTGTTCCCCGGTAGCCAGGGCGGCCCCCTCGAGCACGTGATCGCCGCCAAGGCCGTGGCCTTCGGCGAAGCCCTGCAGCCCTCCTTCAAGGCCTATAGCCAGCAGATTGTGGCTAATGCCCGAGCCCTGGCAGAGCGCATCCAGGAGCGCGGCATCGCCGTGGTGAGTGGCGGCACCGATAACCACATCGTGCTGCTGGATCTGCGCGGCATCGGCATGACCGGCAAGGTGGCCGACCTGCTGGTGAGTGATGTACACATCACTGCCAACAAGAACACCGTGCCTTTTGATCCCCAGTCGCCTTTCGTCACCAGTGGCCTGCGCCTAGGCACCGCCGCCTGCACCACGCGAGGCTTCGATCAGGCCGCCTTCCACGAAGTGGCCGATGTGATCGCCGATCGCCTGCTCAACCCCGAAGACAGTGTTATTGAGCAGCGCTGCCGCGATCGGGTTGCGGCACTTTGTGAGCGCTTCCCGCTTTACGCAGCAGCCCGTGAGCTGCAGCACGCTTGATCCTCTTCGGCGCCCGTAATGTGGGTCCTGAAGGCCATTTTTCGGCTTGCTTCGGTCTGGTTCAGTGACCCTCGCCTACAGCCCTAACGCGGCCGCTTTGCTCACCTTTGCTGTGGCCGCCGTGTGCACGGCATTGGTGGTGCCGGTGGTAAGGCGTTTTGGGCTCCGCTTGGGGCTTGTGGATGCCCCCGATGCCCGTAAGCAGCACACTTCGCCCATGGTGCGACTGGGAGGGGTAGGCATTGTTATCGCCTTCAGTGCAGCCCTGGGGCTCACCTGGGCTTTTGGTGGTTTTGCTGATCTGCCTGCTGAAAAGGACCAGTTGATCTGGACCACCCTGGCTGGCGCGCTCTGCTTTTTCCTGATCGGGCTGGCGGATGATCTCTATGCCCTGCCGCCCATGCCCCGGCTGGCCGGCCAGCTGGCCATCTCGATGGTGGTGTGGAACGAGGGTGTTCGCATCGGCAACATCGAGATCCCCATGGGCTGGTGGGGAGGGGCTGATCTGGTGCTGCCTTTGCCAGATTGGTTCAGCCTGCTGGCCACGCTGATCTGGTTGGTGGGAATTACCAACGCCATTAACTGGCTCGATGGTCTCGACGGATTAGCGGCGGGCGTGAGCGGCATTGCCGCCGTTGGTTTGCTGTCTGTGAGTTTCAGCCTGCATCAGCCTGCCGCCGGCTTGTTGGCCGCGGCCTTAGCCGGCAGCTGTCTGGGTTTCCTGCGCCACAATTTCAACCCGGCCCGTATTTTTATGGGCGACGGCGGCTCCTATTTCCTGGGCTTTGCCCTTGCGGCGATCAGCATTGTTGGCCCGGCCAAGGGGCTCACCAGCGTCAGTTTGCTGCTGCCCTTGTTGATTCTGTCCCTGCCCCTGGCCGACATGTCGGCCGTGATCATGGGTCGCCTCAGTGAGGGCCACTCACCCTTCTATCCCGACCGACGCCACCTGCACCACCGGCTGCTGCGGACGGGACTGAGTCATCGCCGCACAGTGTTGTTGATTTATGCCTTCACCCAGTGGTTGGGCTCCTTGGCCCTGGTGCTGGTTAATGCCGAATTGCGCTTCCTTTGGCTGGCCCTGGCCACTGCCGTGTTGATCTGGGTGCTGGTCAGCACGCGCCGAGCCTTGCAACAGCCTGCGGCCAGTCGGGAGCTGTGAGGCTGTGACAGCCGAGATTCTCTGCATCGGCACAGAGCTGCTGCTCGGCAACATCACTAATGGCAATGCCCGCTGGCTGGCGGAGCAGTTGGCGGCCTTAGGCCTGCCGCACCAGCGACAGACCGTGGTTGGTGACAACCGCACCCGTCTGATGGCAGCCGTGCGGGAAGCGGCAGGTCGCTGTCAGCTGTTGATCACAACCGGCGGCCTCGGCCCGACCCCAGACGATCTCACTACGGAAGCCATCGCAGCTGCCTTTGACACGCCGCTGGTGGAGCACCCAGAGATCTGGAGTGACATCCAGGCTCGTATCGGCGCGCGCGGTCGCGTCTGTTCCCCCAGCAACCGCAAGCAGGCGTTTCTGCCGCAGGGGGCGGCAGTGTTGCCAAACCCCACCGGCACCGCTCCCGGGATGATCTGGAGTCCGCCTGCGGCCCCGGGCATCCAGCCAGGTTTCACGCTGCTCACCTTTCCTGGTGTTCCCAGTGAGATGCAGGCGATGTGGTCGGCCAGCGCCGCCCCTTGGCTGCGCTCGGCTGGCTTGGCTGAGGGAGTGTTCGCCAGTCGCATGTTGCGCTTTTGGGGCGTGTCTGAGTCGGCCCTCGCTGAGCAGATGGCCGATCTGCTGGCCCTGGAGAACCCAACCGTGGCTCCCTACGCCGGCGCCGGGGAGGTGAAGCTGCGCCTCACAGCCCGGGCAAGCAGCGTTGCTGAAGCCCAGATCCTGCTGGCTCCGCTCGAGGCGCAGATCCGGGCCCGCTCCGGCAGCGCTTGCTTCGGCGCCGATGACGACAGCCTGGCCAGTGTGGTGCTGGAGCAGTTGCGCTGCCGCGGCGAAACGCTGGCGGTTGCTGAGAGCTGCACTGGGGGGGGGCTGGGTGCGGCGCTGGCGGCGGTGCCCGGTGCCTCTGATGTGTTTCTCGGCGGCGTGATCGCCTACGCCAATTCGATTAAGCAGGCGTTGCTGGGGGTACCCCAGGCGCTGCTGGAAAGCCACGGCGCCGTGAGCGATCCGGTGGCTCTTGCCATGGCCGAGGGCGCCCGCCGTGCCACCGGCGCTGGCTGGGCGATTGCCGTGACCGGCATCGCCGGCCCGGGGGGTGCTAGTGCTGAAAAGCCTTTGGGGCTCGTACACATCGCCATTGCTGGCCCGGATGGCTGCAGCAGCGAGGCAGTGCGCTTCGGCGCTACGCGCGGCCGGGTCTGGATTCAGCAGCTCACAGCTGCAGAGGCGCTCCACCGCCTGCGGTTGCGCCTGGCCGAGACACCCACTTACTTGTGAATTACAACATCCACGCCGCTGCTGCGGCGTTTCACCAGCACCCCGGTGTCCACCTCACCCCGGTGTAGCTGCAGATCAATCTCCTCTTCGCCCAGCCGTAGCCCATGGATCTCCAGCAGGTTGATCCGCTCCGGTAGCACCGGATTGCGGAAGACCACCTCGACACGACCGCTGTCGGCATTGTGGCCGATCCACATGCCGGTGATCGCCTCCAGTAGCCCGAAGAGACTGCCACTGGCCCATGCCTGGGGGCTACAGGCCACCGGGTAGTGGGTGGGACCTTCGTCGGGTTGGCGCTGGAAGCCGCAGAACAGTTCCGGCAGGCGATGTAGGGGCATGGCCTGGGCTGTGTCGAACAGACCCATCAGCACTCTCATCGCCTCCGGGGTGTGGCCGTAGCGGGTGAGCCCCAGTGCTATCAATGAGTTGTCGTGGGGCCACACCGAGCCGTTGTGGTAGCTCATCGGGTTGTAACGGGCTTCCCCTTCATCCAGGGTGCGAATTCCCCAGCCGTTGAAGCTGGTGGGGGCCATCAGCTGGCGGGCGATCGCGCTGGCTGCTTTCTTGCTCGCCAGACCGGTCCAGAGGCAGTGGCCCGCATTGGACGCGCGCACTTCGCAGGCCTCGCCCTTGCCGTCGAGGGCCAGGGCATAGGAGCCGATCCGCTCGCACCAGAAGGCGTCGTGGAAGCGTCGCTGCAGCTGGCTGGCCTCCTGCAGCAGCCGCTCGGCCTCGGCGTCACGGCCGAAGTGCCGCTGGATGTGGGCCATCGCCCGGCGGGCTCCATAGCTATAGGCCTGCACTTCGCATAGCGCGATTGACCCCTCCGCCAGGCGGCCATCGGCGTGGTGCACGGCATCGTCAGAATCCTTCCAGCCCTGGTTGCGCAGTCCCCCCTGGGCGGCGCATTGGTATCGCAGGAAACCATCGGGGGCTCTGCCCTCGGTGTTGCGAATCCAGGCCATCGCTGAATCCAGCGCGACGTGTATCTCGCGTATGAAGGCCTGATCGCCGCTGCGCATCAGGTAGTCACCCGCCAGGATCAGAAACAATGGGGTGGCATCGACGCTGCCGTAGTAGTGCGCAAAGGGCACCTCGCCCAGGGCTGCCATCTCCCCCAGCCGGGCCTCGTGGAGCACCTTCCCGGGCTCCGCATCGTTGGCGGGGTCGCTGAGGCGAGCCTGGTGCTCCGCCAGATAGCCCAGTACGCCTCGGGCCAGCCTGGGCTCGAATAGCAGCAACTGCCGGGCCGTGATCAGGCCATCGCGGCCGAACGGACAACTGAACCAGGGCACGCCGGCGTATGGGTATAGGCCGTGGTCGAGCTGGCTGGCCAGCAGGTGCACATCCGAGGTGGAGCGTGCGATCCAGCAATTGAAGGCGGGATTGTCTGTGGTCACGCTGGCGGCGAGACGGTTTGCCTCGCGGAAGCGCTCCACCGCCGCCTCTAGGGCCGCATCAAACGCAGCCTCCGGGGTGGGCTGCTGGTGGCTGCCACTGGGATGGAAGTCGAGCACCAGGCAGAGCCGCCGCGGTCGGCGGGGCTCAAGTTGCAGGCTCACCTGAATGCAGGCTTCGTTCACCTCCTGGACGGGGCCGCTCAGCCGCACCAGGGTGCAGCGGTCGCTGTTGTCCAGCCCGCGGTATACCGCTTCCAGGCCCTCAGAGGTGCAGGTGTGAACGGTGCGACCGCGCTCCGGTCGTTTGTAGCCCCGCACCTCGAAGATGTCCCGAAAGTCGGCGTCGAAGTGCAGCGTGATCGGCACCTGCAACGAGGTCTGGGCGTAGCTGGTGAAGGTGAGTTGCTGTAGGCAGGAGGTTGGTGTAAGCACCGTGCTCCGCTCCAGGTGCACCGTGCCGTCGTCGTTGCTGAGATGACTTACCTGCAGACCCAGTTCCCCCCGCTCGGTGGAGCTCAGCACCGCCCCAGGTCGTTCCCATAATTGCCATTCCAACCGGCTGACATGGCGTGTGCCGCGGTGAAACACACCGGAGTCCGCATGGGTGTCGGGGTGGATCTCGCCGCGGGCATCGAGCATCGCGAAGGTTTCCCCGTTCTTCAGCACGAAGGGGGGGAGCACGTCATGCGGCATGGGTCAGGGGATTGCGGGGTGGACAGGGGCGATGCAGGGGGCGGTGGTTGCCATTGCCTCCGTGGGTCTCGATCAGGCGGCGGTACAGCTGCTCGTATTGCTCCGCCTGTCGGGTCACGCTGAACCGATCTTCAAAGTCGCGTCGTACGGCTTGGCGATCGAGCTGTTCGAGTCGCCGCACAGCGGCAACGGCTTCGGCAATCGAGCTGACAAGCACGCCGTTGACGCCGGGCCGGATCACCTCCGGGGTGGAGCCGTTGCGCCAGGCGATGACAGGGGTGCCACAGGCGTTGGCTTCGATCATTACCAGGCCGAAGGGCTCGGCCCAGTCGATCGGGAACAGCAGCGCCAAGGCGTTGCCCAGCAACTCCTGCTTACCGGCATCGTCGACCTCCCCGACGAACTCCACCAGGGGATTGCCTTCGATCAGATTTGCGATCTGACTGCGGTAATAGGCCTGATCGCTGCTGTCAATCTTGGCTGCCACCTTCAGTGGCATCCCCAGTTGGCCGGCGATGGCGATGGCCCGGTCGAGGCGTTTCTCCGGCGAAATGCGTCCCACGAAGGCCAGGTAGTCCTGGGGTGAGCGCACCGGCTGGTAGAGATCCAGCGGTAAACCGTGATAAACGGTGGCGAGCCAGTTGGCGTGCGGTAGGGGTTCGCGCTGGGCTTCGGAGATCGATACCAGAGGCAGCTGGTGAAACCGGCGGAACAGTTGGGCCCGGTCTGGGGCCGTCAGCGGCCCATGGAGGGTATTGAGATGGGGCACGGGCAGGTGCCGCATCAGGGGGTAGTGGCTGGTTCCGGTGTGGAAGTGGAGCACGTCGAAGCGATCGAGTTGATCCATCAGCTGGTCGAGCTGGATCAGCTCCGGCACCGTGGGGTCGCCCTCGTAGCTCGCTAGCCGTAGGGCTTCGGGTACGCAGGGGAACAGCTCGGCGCTGGTGCGGGAGTCGCCGCTGGCAAACAGCATCACCGCATGGCCGCGCCGCACCAGTTCTTCAGTCAGGTAGTGCACCACCCTTTCCGTGCCGCCATAGCGACGGGGCGGAATGCTCTCGCAGAGCGGTGAAATCTGGGCAATTCGCATCGCTGCCGCGCTCGTTTTGAGGTGTCGCGGAACGCTCTGCCCGGGACCTCCTAGTAATAGAGAGGGTCCTAAGGCTTGCCGCAACCAAATCTGAGGCGAATGGACTCCCTGGTGCAGCTTTAAGGTGGCCTCCTAGTCGAACGGGCCATCCGTGAGCGCCGGCACCCTCTACGACAAAGTCTGGGATCTGCATCGGGTGGCCCAGTTGCCTGGCGGCTCCACCCAGTTGTTTATTGGTCTGCACCTGATTCACGAGGTGACCAGCCCCCAGGCATTTGCAGCCTTGAAAGAATTGGGCCTACCGGTGCGCCACCCCGGTCGCACCGTGGCGACGGTGGATCACATCGTGCCTACCACCTCTCAGGCGCGGCCCTTCGCCGACCCGCTGGCTGAGGAGATGCTCGCCACCCTCGAGCGCAATTGCGGCGACTACGGCATCACCTTGCACGGCCTCGGTAGCGGCCGCCAGGGCATCGTGCATGTGATCGCTCCCGAATTGGGACTTACCCAGCCGGGCATGACCGTTGCCTGCGGCGACTCCCATACCTCCACCCACGGGGCGTTTGGTGCGATTGCCTTTGGCATCGGCACCAGCCAGGTGCGTGACGTACTGGCCAGTCAAAGCCTGTCGATGGGCAAACTCAAGGTGCGGCGAATTTGGGTGGAGGGTCGGCTGCAGCCGGGCGTTTACGCCAAGGACTTGGTGCTGCACATCATTCGGGTGCTGGGGGTTAAGGGTGGCGTGGGCTACGCCTATGAATTCGCTGGTCCAGCCATCGATGCTCTGACGATGGAGGAGCGCATGACCCTCTGCAACATGGCAATCGAGGGCGGTGCCCGTTGCGGCTATGTCAACCCCGACGCCGTCACCTTTGCCTACCTGCAGGGCCGCCCCTACGCCCCGAAGGGTGAAGCTTGGGAGCGGGCCGTGGCCTGGTGGCGCGGCCTGGCCAGTGGTTCAGAAGCGGTCTTTGACGATGAGGTGCGCTTCGATGCCGCTGCCATTGCTCCGACGATCACTTGGGGAATCACCCCCGGCCAGGGCATTGGCGTTGATGAAACCGTGCCCACCCTGGAGCAGACCGAGCCGGATGAGCGGCCCTTGGCTCAAGAGGCCTACCGCTACATGGATCTGCAGCCCGGCACTCCGATTGCTGGCACGCCGGTGGATGTCTGTTTCATTGGCAGTTGTACCAATGGGCGCCTGTCCGATCTGCAGGCGGCTGCAGCAGTTGCCAAGGGGCGCCACGTGGCTGCGGGCGTCAGGGCGTTTGTGGTGCCTGGCTCCGAGCAGGTAGCGGCGGCTGCGGAAGCCGAGGGACTCGATCAGGTGTTCAGGGAGGCTGGCTTTGAGTGGCGTGAGCCCGGCTGCTCGATGTGCTTGGCCATGAATCCAGACCGGCTTGAGGGCCGCCAGATCAGCGCTAGCTCAAGCAACCGCAACTTCAAGGGACGCCAGGGGTCAGCGACCGGCCGCACCCTGCTGATGAGTCCGGCGATGGTGGCTGCGGCCGCGATTGCCGGCAAAGTCAGCGATGTACGCCAGTTGTTTCCGATCACGCCTTGCCTGCAGCCATGACAAGCCCTTGCTTTCCTGTTGGTCCTATCTCGGCTGTGCGCGGGCGCGCCGTTGTCATCGCCGGCGACGACATCGACACCGACCGGATCATTCCAGCTCGCTTCCTCAAGTGCGTCACCTTTGACGGGCTCGGTGAGCAGGTTTTTGCTGACGATCGGGCCGAGCTCTCTGGGGAGCACCCCTTTGATCGAGCGGAGCTTCAGGGGGCCTCTGTGCTGGTGGTGAACCGCAACTTCGGTTGTGGCTCCAGTCGCGAGCATGCTCCCCAGGCCCTGATGCGCTGGGGTATCCGGGCTGTGGTGGGGGAAAGTTTCGCTGAGATCTTCTATGGAAACTGTTTGGCCCTGGGGATTCCCTGTTTCACCGCATCCCACTCCAGCGTGCTGAGCCTGCAGGAGGCGCTGATTGCCGATTCTGGGCAAGAATTGAGCCTGTCGCTGGTTCCTGCCTCCCTGGAAACCTCCCAGGGGCGAGTTTGGCAGCTCGAGCTTCAAGCCGGTCACCAACAGATGCTGGCCTCTGGGCAGTGGGATGCCACTTCCCAGTTGCTAGCCCACGATTCAGAGCTGAATTGCACCGCCGCATCTTTGCCTTATTTCAACGGCTTCTAGGTCTGGGTACGAACGGTGTGCCGCTGCCAGTGAAGTTGAAGTCGTTGAGCTTGACGCGGATGCCGCCAATGCCGTCGTAGGGGCTGTAGTAGACACCAACCTCGTAGGAGCGGCGTTGTAGTTTCAATTCCACATAGGAATAGGAAACATCGCCGTAGAACTCGGAGCCATTGTCGATGTTGAAGGTGGCGCCAGCTTCGAGCACAATTGGGCCGTAGATCTGTTGGGCTGCTTGAAAACTAAGGGTGCGCAGGTCTACCGTGCGGTCAAATCCGAATGGGCTGGCGCCGTTTAAAAAGGTGCCGGCTATTGAGGCCGAGAAGCGGGTGTAGTCGAAGTAAGGCCGGTCAAATTGCCCCAGGATGAAGGAAGGCCCACCCCATAAGGTCAGGGTGCTCTGGTTTGCGCCGTCGCTATAACTGGCAGCGTAGCCACTGACGCCAAAGTTTATTCCTAGGCCGGGTGCTACCGGCGTGGGAGCATAACGCAAGCCCCGTTTGGGATCGTCGCTGGCGTCGAGGGCAGAGCCCTGCCAAAGCTGCAGGGTTGTGCCTAATGCCAAGTTGGCGTAACTGCGCCAGAGAGTATCCAGCGTTTCTGTTCCAAACAGTGTCGCCTCATAGACGCCGGATTGGGCTGCCCAGTTGAGATTCACTGGCGTAAAGAAGGGCACTTTGCGGGAGCCAGCCTGAGCCTTGGGCTGGTTCAGAAGCACGTTGCCGGCTAAATTGGCGCCGTAGGAATAAACTACGGTTTGGAGTCCCAGGCTGCCATTATAAATTCGCTCGCGATAGGATCCAAATAGATCGGCGTTTGCGCTTGTATGGCCGGGCAGGCTTAGTGGAGCCGTCAGGCGGCTGGTGCTGCGGGTGCCGGAGCGGAAATTATCCGGATTGAGGGTAGATAGGCTGGCTTCAGCATTTAGGGACAGCCAGCCCATGGGCAGGTTGAGTGCCGCCAGCAGACCGAACATATCTGCGAGCTTGGCTGTCTGTTCGCTGGTGGGGCTTGCCAGGCTTTGCCCGGGAAGCACGTAACTGCTGGTTCGTCCCTCTATGGCCCGCTGCACATTGAGCTGGGGCTGTAGCTGCAAGCTGCCCTGTGTGCCTATTTTAATTGGCTCGAGGTTGTAGCCAATGAAGAAGCCATCGCGATCCTCTTTATCAGTATCCCAAGCGAAACGAGCTTCTTCGGCTCCGATAGTGGTGTTGGTGATCGCTGGCAGGGAGACCTTGCTGTCTAGAAGGATTTGAGTGCTGCGGCTATTGATGCGGGTGACACCTCGACTATCCATAACTGCCACCACCTTGCGCGCCAGGCTCCAGGAGGCGGCAGGAGTGAAGGGGTCGTTAGTGAAGGCGATTTGCTCCGCAGTCCAGCTGTTGCCTCGGATTTTGATCTGGGATCCTTGAAAGCGGATGCGGCTGATCGTGCCCGCTTTGTTTGTGGGTGGCCGGTAACCCTGTCCATTGCTGTTGAGTGAGTCCGTGGTGTCAATAACGGCTCCCAGGTCGAGTTTGATGTTGGTGCTCCAGCTCTGCTGGAACGTCACGTTGCTCACCCTTGAGTCCACCTCTGGCAGTCGTTCGATCTCACCTGCTGTGATGACAGGCTTCCCGAACCCAGTCGGGGCTGCCTGAGCAGGCGGGCCTCCTGTTTGGGGTGGGCCGAAAGCAACAGACTCAAGGGCCCGATTCAAGGGCAGAGCCGGCCTGGTGAGATCACTGCCAGGGCAGCCGCCAGGCGCTGGCATGGTGGGAAGGCTGGTGCGGCCAGGCGGCAACACTCGCACCAAGGTTCGATTACCTGGATCGGCGCTGAGGGGCGGGCAGGCAAAGGGGAGGCGGGCTGCCTCGAGCGGCTGATGGTCTGTTTTGGCGTTGGGCTCTCCGGAGTTGACGTCTCGAGCGAGGGTGTCCTGCTCGATGACGCCGTATACGTCGTCAAGCTCGCCGCTGCCTTCCCAATCGCTAAAACGCAGGCTGCTTGCCTGCAGATATTGATCCCCCTTGATCAGCTGAACCTGGCCGCTGGCATAAATGCTGCGGCTGGCTTCCGCTACCTCTACCCGATCTGCAAACAGGAGCCAGCCATTGAGTCTGGCTTGCACATTGCCGGTGGCAATGAGGCGGCCGAGTTGCTGGTCGTAGCCCTGTTGGTCGGCCTTGATTACAGCGAAGTTGGGGGCGGATTCGACTGTTTCAGGTGGATTAATTGCTTCGGGCTGGCCAGATATATCTCTTGCTAGAGCTGCTGAAGCGAACAAGGCAGATAGACACGCCGCTGTGACTAGCTGGCAAGTGAGTATCCTTAAAGGCAGCATCTCCGGGAGCCTCCGTTGGGGATCGCCAGCCAGATACATCGGCCTTTGAGACCGCCTTGAGCCCGATATGTTGGAGGAAGCGTGGCTGAAATCGGCACAATTAATCAGTTGCGGCAGATCCTTTTGAGGATCATCCCACTGGTGGAATCAGGATCTTGCTGGGTCCCAGCTGATCAATCTTCCAGGTCTTTACGGCTGGGGGTCCGACTGGGGTCGCTGGCTAAGAAGCCGAACACAAAGATCCCAATAAAGAAGAAGACGACCGAATAAACCGAGATCTTGAGGGCGAGCATGGTTCGGCCTTGGGGAACGGCGAGCGGGTGACAGGGAGTGACAGGCGCTTAGGAGGGACTAGTCGACCCTGCGGCTGCCAGATCATCCTATGGGACTCGGCTTGCCATCCAACGATGCCTGAGGCCCCTAGACCAGGGCAGCCCCCCACGATTGAAACGTTTCAGACACGTTCGCAGCCATCCGATTCGCGTTGGGATCTGCAACAACTTTGGAGTTGCGTGCAGGCTGGGGGACGGCTGGGCTGGGCCCTCGATGATCCCTGGGGCCAGCACCATCGCCCCGATTGGGCGGCCCGGGGGCTGGTGATCTGGCCGCGTGGAGGCCAGTGGCGAGAGCTGCGTCTGAGCCTGGCTTGCCCGGCGCCTTGGCGGCAGCTGCAGCAGCCGGTGCCCGTGGCCCAGGCCCGACTGGTGCTGCGCTGGTGGGCCGATCAGGTGGAGCTGCGGGTTGATGGCGCGCGGGTGCATGCCGGCGACCTGTTTGACACCGCCTGCCGGTGGGTGCTGCCCGATCGCTGGTGGCAAGGGGAGACGCTTGAGCTGGAGCTGCGCCTGCGCAGTCCCCTGCACGACGACGGCGCCCTGATCGAGAGCCGTCTCGAGCTCGAGCCCCTGGATCCGGCCGACCCGGCGGCTTTGTTGGCTGAAACCAAGGCCCAGCTTGTCCAGCTGCGCTCCGGTCAACCGCCGACAGGCCGGTTTCACGTGCTGGGCCATGCCCACCTCGACCTGGCTTGGCTCTGGCCGGTGGCGGACACCTGGCACGCCGCCGAGCGCACTTTCAGCTCCGCCCTCGACCTGATCGAGCGCTTCGAGGAGCTCCATTTCGGCCATTCCACCCCGGCCCTCTACGCCTGGCTGCAGCAGTACCGTCCGACTCTGTTTGCCCGCCTGCGGCGGGCGGTGGCCGCCGGCCGCTTTGAGCCGATCAACGGACCGTGGGTTGAGAGCGACTGCGTGCTGATCAGTAGCGCCTCGCTACTGCGCCAGTTTCAGCTGGGCCAGCAGGTGAGCGCAGCCAGCTTTCCCCAGCTAGAGCATGCACTGGCCTGGTTGCCCGACAGCTTCGGCTTCGCCAGCGGCCTGCCGGCCGTGGCTAGTAGCACCGGCGTGCGTTGGTTCTGCACCCACAAGCTGGCCTGGAACGCCACCAATCCCTTCCCCCACCGTCTGTTTCGCTGGCGCAGCCGCTGCGGCTCAGAGCTGCTGGCCTTGATGAATGCTCCGATCGGCACCGATGGCGATCCCCTGGCGATGGAGCGCTACCGCTTGGCCTGGCACGGGGCGACCGGGGTTGATTCGGCCCTGTGGCTGCCCGGAGTGGGCGACCACGGTGGCGGCCCCACCGCTGAGATGCTGGAGCAGTTGCGGCTCTGGCAGCAGCAAGCGGAGGCTTCCCCCCAGCACCACGGCAGCTTGCGGGGCTATCTGGCCGAACTCGAGCCGCTGGCACCTCGGCTGCCGGTTTGGCGCGATGAGCTTTACCTGGAGCTGCACCGCGGATGTGCTACTTCGCGCCCCGATCAGAAGCGCCACAACCGCACGCTCGAGCGGCTGCTGCGGGAGGCGGAGCTGGCTCAGGCCCTGGCCGGCGAGCCTGAGTCGGTCGATTGGCGAACCCTGCTGTTCCAGCAGTTTCATGACATCCTGCCCGGCACCTCGATTCCGGAGGTGTTTGAGCAGGCCGAGCCCCAGTGGCGGGCCGCTCGCCGCAGCGCCTGCCGGCAACGGGACCGGGCCCTGCAGGCTTGGCTAGGAGCTGGTGTTGGTGTTGGTGTTGGTGTCGGTTGGTGGGTGGCGCAGCTCCAGCCCCTACCGCCCCGGGCCCGCAGCCTGCGGGTGCCGTTGGGCAGCTGGAGTTGTGACGGCGTGAATCTTCCCGCCCAGCCGGCTAGGGGAGGCGGCCAGTGGCTGCAGCTGCCGCCACTGGCCGGCGTGGCCGCTCTGCCCCTAGAGCGAACGACCGCAGAGGCGGCCTCTCAGTCCGGCCGGGTTGAGGCGCCGGTGTGGCGGGAGGGCTGGCGTTGCGGTAACGGTTTGGTGAGTTTTGAGCTGGGGCCGCGGGGCCTCGAGCAGCTTTGGGATGGCCAGGGCCAGCCCCAGCTGGCGGGGCCGCTGGCCTGGCGGCGTTTCGCCGACCGGGGTGAGTTCTGGGATGCCTGGGACATTGCCACGGGCTACCGGGACCATCCGTTGGCTTGGGAGTGGCAGGGCGAGCCGAGCTGGCTGGAGCAGGGCGCGCTGTGCACCAGCTTTGTTTGGCTGGGCCGCTGCGGCGCCAGTGCGGTGCGGCTGGAGGGGCGGTTGCTGGCCAATACCCCCTGGCTCGAGCTTGTGCTCAGCTTCGACTGGCGCCAGCGCCATGAGCTGCTGCGCCTGGAGATCCCCCTAGCCCAGATTGCCCAGCGCTGGGCTGCTGACACCTCAGGTGGCGTGCTGGAACGGCCAGCCCGGCCCGTCACGTCCCGCGAGCAGGCCCGCTGGGAGGTGCCGGCGATCAGTTGGATCGCCTCGGTGGCAGCCGCAGGGGGCTTGGCGGTGCTGCTCGATGGCCCCCAGGGCGTTTCGGCCAGCCCGGAGGAGTTGGGGGTGTCGCTGTTGCGGGCTCCCACCTGGCCTGACCCTGGCGCCGACAATGGCCTGCAGCGCTTGCGGCTGGCCCTAGCGCCTTGCCCGGCAGGCTGGTGCCGGGCCCAGGTGCCCCAGCAGGCGGTGGCCTTCCGGGAACCCCTGTGGCTGAGGCCGGCGGTGGCCCGGGGCAGGCCTGAGCGGCTTCAGGCTTTCCCTCCCCTGGGCGAGGGGCTGCTGCTGCTGGGCTGCCGCCCGTCTGGTGAGCCAGGGGACGTGGTGCTCACCGTGCAGAACTGTTCCCCTTGCCGCCGTCACCTAAAATTGGGAGAGCGTTGGCAGCTGCTGGAGCGACTCGATGGCCTGGATCAGCCCCTGATTTCAAAGGCCAAGCTGGACCAAGATCCTTGGCTGCTGGCGCCGTGGAGCCTGGGCTTTTGGCGGGTGCGCCCTGCTGGGCTTTAGCGATTAGCGCTCAGTCGTCGTGGTCGTCAAAGGGGTCGGTAAGGCCCTTGGACGGCGGCCCGAAGGCTTGATACACCCCAAATCCGGTGAGCGAAAGCAGCACCGCCAGCACGGCGAGGGCCACTGAAAGGGCCGGGGAGCTGGTGGTGGCGGTGGGGTCCATGGAAGTGGAGGGGAATGCAGGTGACGGGTTGCGTCACAACTCTCGAGTGATCACCGCAGCGCGGTACGCGAGGCCCTTACACTACTTAAAGCGAATCCATGCCCGAGAGGCTGCAGCAGACATGGCCCAACGCACCCGCCTCGGAGACATCCTGCGGCCACTCAATTCTGAGTACGGAAAAGGCGTTCCCGGCTGGGGCACCGCGCCCGTGATGGGCAGTTTTATGGTGCTCTTCTTGGTGTTTCTGCTGATCATCCTTCAGCTGTACAACAAGTCCTTGCTGCTCGAGGGCATCACGGTCAACTGGAACGGTCTCGGCTGATGAACGTGTTTGGCATTGGCCTGCCCGAGCTGGTGGTAATTGCCGCCATCGGGCTGCTGGTGTTCGGACCAAAGCGTTTGCCGGAGCTAGGAAAAACTCTGGGTCGCACTCTCAAGGGTTTTCAATCAGCTTCTTCTGAGTTCGAAAAGGAGCTGCGCACGGCAATCACCACTGCTGAAGTTGTGGTGACTGATAGCTCTGCTGCAGAAATTGCTGGCGCTGACGACCCAGAGTTGGTCGAGCAACCTGTCGATGGTCCTGCGGCCTGAGTTGCTGTGACCGCAGCCCCCCCGGCTTGCCGGCCGTCGTTGCAGTTGGTGGTGGGCTTGGGAAATCCTGGAGCCAAGTACGCCGGTACTCGCCATAACGTTGGCTTCATGGCCCTGGAGCGCCTGGTCGATTCCGCTGGCGGCGCATCATTCCGGCAGCTGGCCAAGCTTCATGGATTGGTAGCTGAGGTGGGTTCGGGGCCTGCCCGGCTGAGGTTGTTGATGCCCCAGACCTACATGAATGAAAGCGGACGCTCGATCCGCGCTGCCCTCGACTGGTTTGGTTTTGAGCCCGCCCAGTTGTTGGTACTGGTTGATGACATGGACCTGCCCCTAGGCAAGTTGCGACTTCGGGCCACGGGCAGTGCCGGTGGTCACAACGGTCTGCGCAGCACCATCAGCCACCTGGGCACCCAGAATTTTCCGAGGCTGCGTATTGGTATCGGCGCCCCCGCTCAGGATCCCAGCGAGCGCCGTGCCCGCACAATCGGTCATGTACTCGGACGTTTCACGCCCGCCGAGCAGCCCTTGCTGGACGAGGTGCTCCGCGAGGTGGAGGCTGGCATTGGTCTGATCCAGCGCCTCGGCCTAGAGCGGGCTGGCAACCGACTCAATGGTTTTCAGCCCCAGGACACGGCGGCCTGAGCCGATGGCCCGCCTCCCCTCGACCACTGCCCAGTTGCGGGTGCTGCACCAGAGCTTCAGCCAGCGGGTGCTGGAGGGGGAGGTGAGTGCCGGCGGCTACCAATGGAGTTTCCGCTGGGCCTTTGACCGCGGCGAACTCATCGTTGAGCCCTCCTTGGGCCGGGCCCTGATCCAGGATGCCCTGCTGCGTTATCTGCTCAAGGTGGACTACCAGCTCGAGCCTGGCGGCGACTACGTCTTCACAGTTCGGGCCCGCTTCTAGCTGATTTAAATCTCAGTGGCCGGCGGCTGCCACTGCCGCAGTACCTCCTGGTTGCTGCGGTGCAGTTGCAATCCGTAGTGGCGCTCTATCAGCAGCTGGGCCACTACATCGTCGATATCCCGGGGGGGCAGTCGCAGGCCTGCCGGCAGCAGCCGCATCCAGCCCCTAGGGGGCCATAGCTGCCAGTAGCGCTCGCGGGCTGCCAGGGTGCTGCCGCTCTCATCCACCACGACCAGCTTGAGGCGCTGCTGCCCAAGCCGGACGACCCAGCCTTCGCTGCCGGTGCCGTTGCCGAGCACCACCTGAGCTAGTCCTTCTTGCCGCCAGGCTTGGAGTAGGGCTAGGCAGGCTTGCGGGGGCAGGATGGCGGCCTGTCGGATCTGGCTATCGGCAGGATCGGCCAGCACCAGGCCGCATTTGCTGCGCCCGGGATCGAGGCCGGCGATTAGGCCAGCAGTGCGCGTCATGGGCGGCGGGGGCCTGGCCCCGACTGGGCAGGAGACGTCGTACGTAGCCAACGCAGTTCCACCGCAATCGGGTCGGCGGTGCTGGCGCTGTTCAGGGCGATGGCTTCAAGTTGGGCCACTTGGCCAGACTGGCGTTCGCTGAGCTCACTGGCCAGCCGTTTGAAGCTGGCCGCATCGAACTGGAGCCCCTCCACCATGGTGCCCTGGCGTTGGGCCCGGGCGTAGGCAGCAGCCAGCAGCAGGTTGAGTCGCCGCGAAACAGGCTCCAGGGCCGTTAGGTCGCCCTCGATGGTGGTGCTGGCGAGCACCTCACCGGCTTTGACCACCGGGCGGTTGGGGCGTATGTCGGGGAAGGCGAGCACCTGGCGCTCGCCCCTCAACACGTTGGCAGCCGAAAGGATGCTCACGACCCAGCTACCGGGCTTGGCAAGCAGGCCCTCCAGCTTGCTGATGTCGTTCTTGGGCACCAGCAGGATCTGGCGATCGGGAGGCTGGCCGGGCAGTACCCGCCTGAAAGCGTTGAGATTGGCCTGCTGTAGCAAGGCGTTGATCACCTCCTTGGCCTGCCCAGGGCGCTCCAGGGTCACCTTGGCGCTGGCCAGGGTCTGGCCGCTGCTAAGCACCACATCGCCGCGGCGCAGGGCAATCAGGTTGCCCTCGAGATCTTTGAGTTCTTGGGCGCCGGCGCTGATCCGGCGACGTACCTGGGCCAGCTCCGCTTCGGTGCGGCGGATTTCAGCGTCCCGCCCCTTCACCTCCTGGCTGAGACGGCTGCGCTCCACCTCCAGCCGGTTGCGCTGGGCCAGCAGTGGCGCGAGCTCCTGGCGGAGTTTGCTGGCGCGGGCTTGGGCCTGCTCAAAACGCGTCTGGGCCTCCCGCTTGCCCTGTTCGGCCCGCGCCACTTCCTGGCGGCTGCTGACCAGTTGGCTGTTGCTGCGGGCTAGTTGGCTGCGGCTGGTTTGCAGCCGCGCTTCCAGCCGATCAAGTTCAAACAGGCCCGTGCGCAGCCTCTCACTCACCAGCAGCATCAGGCCGAGGGAGACAGCACTGATCAGGCTGCCGGTGAGCACCGTGATCAACACTGCGGTGCGGCGCGGCCGCATCCCTAAAAGACTTAAGCGCGCCTTGCCCACCATGCTGCCGAGTCGGTCGCCCAGGGTGGAGAGCACTCCCCCCAGGGCGAGCAGAGCCAGGATCAGCAGCCAGCCCGTCACATACGTCAGCGAAGGGCCCCAGTATCCCTGGAGTTCAGCTGAAGCGCTTGGCCAGGGCGATTGGATCAAACACAGTGATCTTTTTGCGGTCGATCTGAACCAGGCCTTCGTTGCGCAGGTCGCCCAGCAGGCGTGTGATTGTGACGCGGGTGGAGCCAATCGCTTCGGCAATCGCCTGGTGGGACAGGCGGAGGTCAATAGTGATCCCTTCCGAGCTGGGAACGCCAAAGTCGCGGCATAGCACCAGCAGGAAGCTCACCAGTCGCGAGCTCATGTCGCGATGGGTAAGGGTTTCGATCATTGTTTCGGTCTGCAGGATCCGGGAGGAGAGGCCCTGCAGCAGCAGCAACCCCACGCTGGCGTCCTGCTCGATGGCCCGGCGCACGGAGGTGGCTGGAGCGGTGACCATCTCGACGCGCGTGAAGGCGACAGCGTGATAAAAGCGATCGGAGCGCTGGCCGGTGAGTAGGGACAGCACTCCAAACAGGCTGTTTTCCCGCAGCAGGGCCACGGTGATCTCCTCACCCGACTCGTATACCCGCGAAAGCCGGACCGCCCCGCGGCGCAGCAGATAGACCCGTTCGGCTGGATCGCCGGGAAAAAAAATCGTCTTGCCTCGTTCGATCGTCTCGACGCTGCTGCCCGTCAGGCCCCGGATCACTTCCAGCAGGGTGGGGTTGCCCTGGCCGGCGCTGCCCATGCCTGCGACCACGCCAGGGGCACCCGTCGAAGGGGTGTTGGCGGTACGGCTGAATCCGTGGGTAGCGCCAACCATTGAGGCCTGGGCAAGTGCCGGGACCTTAAGGATCACCCAGGGGGGGCCTTGTAGCAATGCACACGATTTGCAGCGCCTCCCCCGTGACCTCATGCACACCAGTACGTATGTTTCCACTAGGGATGGTGTCGTTTGCTTGTGGAGCGCCCCAACCCCGCTACATTCAGCTCCGCGGGGCCGTGGGCTGCCCGCAGCGCGCCAGGTCTGTTTTTCGATTTCTAGGTTTTTTATTGAGGGTGTCCATGACCGCGAGCTTGCCCGTCTCAGCCCTTACCTCCTCCTCTGGAGCTGGTTTTCCGGCGGTCCAGCACCAACCCCAGCGCTCTGGCCATCGCCCCCTGGCTGCGTCGGCTCCCGTTCCTGCCCCTGCTCCGGCATTGCGGCTAGTTGCCCAGCAGGAGGGCTTGCTGCAAATCCATACGGCGCCCTACCGCGGCAGTTTCGGTGCCGTGCTCAGCCAGGCCCTGCGAGGTGCCGGTTTGGGCAGTCGGGTCTTGGTTACTCAGTTCCTGAAGGGCGGCGTGGATCAGGGGCTCGGCAGCAGCATTTGGCTGTGTGGGCGACTGCAGTGGCTACGGCCAGGCGTGCCCGCCTGTTTGTCAGAACCGGCTGCTCAGCAGGAGCTCGAGTCGCTGGAGGCGGTGCGCCAGGTATGGGCCTTCAGCCGCGAGCAGCTGCTCAGTGGTGCGGTGGACCTGATGGTGCTCGATGAGCTGGGCCTGGCGGTGGAGCTGGGCTACATCGATCAAGCTGAAGTGCTGGCCACCCTGGAGCGCCGACCAGCCCATTTGGATGTCATTTTGACGGGCCCAGCCATGCCTCCCGAGCTGATGGCAATGGCCGACCAGGTCACCCAGTTGCGCCGAGGCCTCTGATGCTGAAGAACGACCGCTGGATCAACGAGCAAGCTGAGGCAGGCATGTTGCAGCCGTTTCAGTCGGGCCTTGTGCGCCACCTCGATCCCGAGACAGCGGGCTCGCCAGTGCTCAGCTACGGCTGTTCTTCCTACGGCTACGACCTGCGGTTGTCGGCCAAGGAATTTTTAATCTTTAGGCATGTGCCTGGCACGGTGATGAATCCCAAGCGATTTAACCCGGCCAACCTAGAGCCCGCTCCCTTGCACAGTGACGAGGATGGTTCCTATTTCATTCTTCCAGCCCATTCCTACGGCCTGGGCGTGGCGCTGGAGAAGATGAAAGTGCCCTCCAACATCACGGTGATTTGTCTGGGTAAAAGCACGTATGCCAGGCTCGGCATCATCGTCAACACCACTCCAGCAGAAGCCAGCTGGGAAGGCCACCTCACCCTCGAGTTTAGCAATTCTTCAGGGGCTGATTGCCGGATTTACGCCAACGAAGGCATCTGCCAGTTGCTCTTCTTTGAGGGCGATCCCTGCGAGACCACCTACCAAGATCGGGCTGGTAAGTACCAGCATCAGCCCGAACGCGTCACCCTGGCGCGCATCTAGTTTCCACCAAATAGCTCGCCCTATGGGGCGAGCCTGGCTTTATGCAGCCGGCTCTTTTCGTACCAGTCGGCGAACTGGGGCGTCCAAGTCTGCAGATGGGGCCACATCAGATCGCAGAGCTCGCGGATTTCCAGCTGGGCATCGAGCTTGGCCCGCAGATCAAGGAAGTGCAGAAAGGCCCGCAAGGTGAAGCTCACCACGAAGTGCTGGCGGTAGTCGAAGGGCAGGATGCCGCGGGCATGCTCCTCAGCCATGCCCTGGTCATCGACCATCTGCCGATACCTCTCCGCCGCCGCCTGGCACAGCTCCAGATCCACGGCCCGCTGCTCAGCTGTGTAGGCATATTTCTTGCCCTGACGATCGCTGTAGCTGCCGATCGGCCGCAGGTAGAAGACCTCCTCCAGGTCAAGTTCGCCGTTGGCGGCCCGGCTGATGCGGTCACCTGTGTAGCGCATGGAGTTGTGCACCACGAGGCCGTTGGCCACGAAGTTGTGCCAGGGATCGACCACCTCAAGGTCGTAGGTCATCTGGGAGCCCAGAAACTCCACCTGGACCACGGTGAGCGGATGGGCCATCAGCCTCCGGCCCCGGGGGCGGGGCTTCGCAGGCCAGGTGGTGATTGGTTTGAGCAGACGGAACGCCGCGGCAAAGTCGGCCTCCTGATGGTGTTTGTGAACGAAGGAGTGACAGGGTTGGCACAGGGTGACGAGATTCTCGATCTCGTAGCCCAGGCTTGGATCCGCATAGACGGGCGCCAGGTGGTGGGCATGCAGTTGATGCTCGCTTCCTCGCATGCCACAGCGCTGGCAGGTGTGGTTGAAACGCTGATGAACCTGGGGCGCGACCTGCCGCGTCCAGGCACCGATCAATTCCCGTTCAGACGATGTGCCGCCTTTCCAGAAGTGGGACGCTGCGCCCCGGCGGGTGATCTGCTGGCCGTGGGCACGCCGCGCCTCGCGCGACGATTCCGACAGCTGCAGCTTGTAACCACCGCAGTCCTTGTTCCAGGGCCGCAGGCCCTTCTGGGAACCGGTTGGGCGACGGTTGAGGGTCAGGCCAAAGTGATACACCCACTTCTTGATGGCTTCAATGGAGCAGCCGGCGAGCTCTGCCATCTCATCGGCATGGAGTCCGTCTTCCAGACGTTGCTGCAGCCATTCCTGCTGGCGGTAAAGAGCTGAAGGATTGTGGTTCCAGGGCTTGTTCCCCGGCTGAAAGCGTCGATTCCTTTCCTTCAGTTGGATGTGATGGCGACGGGCCCAGTCCCGGATCGTGGTGATGGAGCAGCCAGCCTGTTCCGCCATCTCGCCTGGGGTCGCCCCGGCTTCGATCTGGTTCTGCAGCCACCCGCGGTCCCTGTATGCCCCAGTGCCCACCGCCACATTTCCGTTCGCCAGCACCTGCGCCGTGCGTCGGAAGTTGCGCACTGTGCCATCCCTGCTCACCTTCAGGGACAGGGCTTCCTCCATGGTCTGCCAGCCATCCGGGGTGAGCAGGCGATGGTTGGCGGTGCAGTCGAGCGTGCGGCCGTCCTCCATGGTTAGCCGATAGACCGG